>Ga0114931_10000410_pt1 | contig 51006 bp, 40 predicted proteins | sample 2SBtaG_FD_89579 | JGI IMG/M metagenome (GOLD analysis project Ga0114931, IMG submission 89579) | Deep subsurface microbial communities from Kolumbo volcano to uncover new lineages of life (NeLLi) - 2SBTROV14_V59a metaG | ecosystem: Environmental > Aquatic > Marine > Volcanic | place: Kolumbo... | reverse complement strand
TCGAGCCCCAGGTAGCTGTCGACTTGCTGCATTTTCAGTTTATCGACAAAGCGTGCCCAGATATCGAGATTCATCGAATTGCCGATATTCATATTCGAACGCAGCGAGAACTGATGTTCCGGGCTGTCTTCGCCTTTCGAGCCTGCCAGCGTTCCGAGGTTATGCGTATCGATTTTCAGAAACGAATAAGCGCCGAAGAGTCGCCACCATTGTGTTGCGTTGTAAGTCGCGGCGACTTCGACACCATACGTATGCTGTCGGGCCTGGTTGATGAAAGTAATCGGCAGCTCCACATAGTCGGGCAATCCGGTCGCAAAACAATTTGGATCGGAGATCGGCAGGCCGGCCGGTTGGCATATCAGGTCCTGTGCGGGAGAGGCACGCAAGTCCTTGTATTCGTTATAGAACATGGAGATGTCGATGCTCATGGATTCGAAGGACTGCGTACGGTATCCGAGTTCGTAGGCGATCACTTCCTCGTTGCCCAGCGCCGGGTTGCCGTTGACGGTCAGGGCAAACGGGATGGGGTCCGGGTTCGTTGGCGAGAAAGGCGGATCGACAAATCCGAGAATCTGCCCGTTCTGTTCGATTCGGCTGGGGGTTCGAATGGCGCGGGAGACAGAGCCCCATAACGTGTTCGCGTCATCGACCAGCCAGCTCAGGCGCAGGTTAGGCGACCATTCAGGATCATTGCCCGGGCTGAAGTTGTTTTTCTCGACTTTCGTGCCGAGGATCAGGAATAACTCGTCGCCGAGGATGCGGATCTCGTCCTGGACGAAACCGCTGTACCGGCGCTGGATGCGGTTCGCCGGGTTCAAAGCGACCGTTTCATCGCCGCGAGTCTCGTCGGAACTGTTGCGTGCGCCGAACCCCCAGACGATATCGTGGCGCGATCCGAACGTGAAACGGTGCTGCAAATCCAGGTCGTAGATATCCAGTTTCGTTTCGGGGGCGAGCCCCAGGTTCTCGCGGTAGTCATAGAAGGCTTTTACATCGAGAACGGATGTGTCGGAAAACCGGTGATTCCAGCCGAGATTGACGAAAACACCTTGTGATTTCCGGTCGATGTTGACGCTGTTGGAAGCAGGCGGCATCAGTGAATTTCGCAGTACATTCTGGCCGACATCGCCGTCGTAGTATTCGCTGGTCACCGTTAGCGCGTCCACGGGGCTCGCCTGCCAGTCAACCCGGCCACCGACACGTGTCATGTCCCAGTCGTCATAGACTTTCCCGCTTTGTTTGGCTGCATACCCTTCACGTTTGAAGTACTTGCCGAAGATGCGATAGTCGAGGTTGTCGCCGACGCTGTCGCCCCATTGCACGTTGGTTTCCAGTTTTGTGGATGTGCCGGTTGCAACCGTCGCCTTGAAACCATGCGTGTCCTTCGCATTTTTTGTGATGATGTTGATGACGCCGTTGACGGCATTGGCGCCCCACATGGCTGCGCCGGGTCCGCGTATGACCTCGATCCGGTCGATCGATGCCAGGGCCGTGTCCTGTGTGTCCCAGTAGACGCCCGAGAACAGCGGGTCGTACAGCGTTCTTCCATCCATCAGGACGAGCAGCTTGTTGGCGAAAGTGCCGTTCGATCCGCGTGCCGTTACGGCCCATGTGCTGCTGTCGAGCTGCGCAACCTGTACGCCGGGAACCATGCGCAGCAAGTCTGGAATGGTGCGTGCGCCGGAACGGCGAATATCGTTTTGCGAGATGACAAAAATTGCTGCGGGCGATACAGACAGTGATTGCGGCTTGCGCGACACGGATGTGACGGTCACCTGGAGCAGTTCTTCCAAGCTCAGGCCGATCAGGTCCTCGGATTCGGCTCCGGAAGACGTTGCTGCCTGCGCCGATATGAACATTAGACTGGAAAAAAGGAATGCGATAAATGATTGCCGAATCAGGTTCGGTGCGTCGTGCGCCTTCATTATCCTTTACCCCGTTGCAATATAGCCGAGCAAAAATGTGTCCGGACCCCTCCGAACAGTCATAACGGGTAGTCGACACGTTTTTTAACTGCAAAGCTGTGATTAACCGCACATCCCGGGATTCTGTTAAACCTGTGCGGAGGGACGGATTTGGATGTCGGAAGGGATTTCGATGGGGGTTGCTACGGTTCCGGGTCTTTCCCCGGCCGGGTTGTCGACGGTATCGTTCAGCCGGAACGCGGTGTGAACTGCGTCACACAATCACGCCTTAACAGCCTGTTAAGGCCGGATCGTCTCAGGACCGTTTTTTGTAAAAATGCACCGGCTTCTCGTCCGCACTGTCGGATTTGCCGTGTTCGCAACCGGAGCACGCCCCGGCCGCCGATGATTTCCTGTGCAGGCGGCGATACAGGGCAAAGCCGACAATGGCGATAACGAAAACAATGGCGAGTATTTCCTGTGTTCCGATAGCCATGGCCTGAACACCCACCGATCAGGTGCTGAACTGGTAGACGAGCAGGGCACCAGTGTAACCCATCCCCGTCATGTAGGCCCATGCAAACAGCGGCCAGCGCCAGGTATTCGTTTCCCGGTACATGACCGTGATGGTTGCCGCGCATTGCAGGCTGAATACATAAAATATCAGCATGCCGAACACGACCGGCAGCGTGAAAATACGCGTGCCGTCGCTGTGCCGTGCATCGCGCAAACGGCTGGCGAGGGCTTTTTCGTTATTTTCGACATCACCGACGGCATAGATGGTGCCGAGAACGGCAATGACGACCTCGCGTGCCGGGAACCCGGCAATGACGGCGGCGGAAATTTTCCAGTCCCAGCCGAGCGGTGCGAAAGCCGGTGCGACAAATTTGCCGGCTCGCCCGAGCAGGCTGTGTTCGAGCAGGGCGGAGGCCTCGAGCTGATTGAGTTCGGCCAGTTGCCGGCCCAGTTCCGGGCCCTGCAGCGTCGTTTCTGCAACCGATCGCCGGTGTGCGTAGTTATCGAGGATCGTTTGCGGTCGCGGAAAATAGGCAAGGGCCCAGACCAGTACCGCCACGGTGAAAATGATCGTGCCGGCGCGGGTCAGAAAGATTTTTCCCCTGGCCAGCAGCTTGATCAGAATCGAACGAAAGTTGGGCAGCCGATACGGCGGCAATTCGATCAGGAAAGTCGGCGTCGGACCTTTCAGGGCGGTTTTTTTCAGCAGTAAGGCGGTCCCGATTCCGCCGACGATGCCCAGGATGTATAACCCGAACAGTACGAGTCCTTGCAGGTTGACGAATCCGGCCAGGAAATACCGTTCGGGGACAAAGGCGCTGATCAATAGCGCATAAACCGGCAGGCGAGCCGAGCATGTCATCATCGGTGCCGCCAGCATCGTCGCAATCCGGTCGCGTCTTTCGGGTATGACCCGCGTGGCCATAATGCCCGGCACGGCGCAGGCAAAGCTCGACAGCATCGGAATGAAGGATTGCCCGGAAAGGCCGACACTGCGCATGATTCGGTCGGCCATGAACGCAACGCGGGGCATGTAGCCGGAATCTTCGAGAAAGATGATGAAAGCAAACAGGATCAGGATCTGGGGCAGGAAAATCACGACGCTGCCAACGCCGGCGATGACGCCGTCGATCAGCAGGCTGGAAAGCGCGCCCTTCGGCAGGGTTGTCATGAGCATGTTGCTCAGGGCTGTCACCGCGCCGTCGATCAGGTCCATCAGTGGCGTGGCCCAGGAGAATACGGCCTGGAATACGGTGGCCATGACCAGCGCGAACAGGACGACGCTGATAACCGGTCGATTGGTGAGAAGGTCGAGGCGTTCTCCGAACGTGATATCCGGCTCGCTGCGGGTCTCGACGTTGTCGAGTATCCTGTCGATCAGGTCGTAACGCGCTTTGGCTTCCATCGCCGCAAGGGAGCTGCCGGTGCTCAGTGTCATGCGCAGGTCTTCGAGTTCTTCGAACAGCCGATCGCCGGCGACGAGTTCAAAGCGTCGCTCGGCGATGCCATGGGCATCGATCAGCGCCCGTTCGACCTCATAGGCTGTCAGATGCCGTCCGGCATCGCGGAGTTCGTGCCACAGCTTGCCGGCCGCCTTGTGTACGTCCGGCAGCAGGATAGGGCGTTCAGGCGGGCTTTCGTGGATGGCAGTCGCCAGGGTTTGTTCCAGTTGTTCGAATCCCGTCTTGCTGCTCGCGACGATGGGAACGACGCGAATGCCCAGCGTGGTTGCAAGTCGTTCGCAATCGATCTCGATGCCCTTCTTCCTGGCAAGGTCGATCATATTGACGGCCAGCACGATCGGGATATCGAGTTCAGCCAGCTGGGTAACAAGAAACAGGTTGCGGCGCAGGTTCGTGGCATCGGCAACGGCAAGAATGGCTTTGGGCTTTGGCAGGGACTCGACCTGCCCGAGCAGTACGTCAATGGCGATCATTTCGTCGGGCGACTGGGCGGTCAGGGAGTAGGTGCCCGGCAGATCGACGAGCGACAAGGTCCGGCCGTCGATCCGGATGGATCCGGTGTGCCGTTCGACTGTCACGCCGGGATAATTTGCGGTCTTTTGCTTGAGTCCGGTCAGGCCGTTGAAAACCGTGCTTTTGCCCGTGTTCGGATTGCCGATCAGTGCGACGACAACCTGTGCCTGATCCCGGGCGCCGGGCGCGTGATTCGTCTGCGCAGCCCCGGCAAGACTGGCGCGGTTATCCATTGGCCGGCATGACCTTGATGCGTCGGGCTTCATCGCGACGCAGCGACAGGCGATAGCCCATGATTTCGATTTCGATCGGGTCGCCGCCGATGGCCTTGCGGGTCAATGCGACATCGGCACCCTCGAGCAGTCCGAGCGCCATCAGGCGCTGGACGAAGGGGCCTTCGCCGCCGATCTCCGTGATCCGGGCCATCTGGCCAGTGCTTAATTCGTCGAGAGTCATAAGTTAGTAGCCTGATATATTCCTGACCTTGGATTCTAAATGAGAATCATTGCCAATTATAGTTTTGGCTATAAGGGTTTTCCGAAAGGCGGTGCGCCCGTCCGGTACCGTCAGGATGTGCGCGCGGCTTTGAGAGCCTGGACTTCGTGTTCGTAGGCGCGGGCAAATTCGTTGCTGAATGCCTCCGGCGCCTTGCCGTCCTCTGCCTGGGTCAGAACATGAAAGCACTCTTGATAGAGTTCCCAATATTTGAGTTTATTCGTTCCGGACAGCAATGAGCTGCGTTTGAGGCCCTGATCGAATTGTGCGCGAAGTTCGTCGGGGTCGAACCGTTCGAGGAACTCCTTGAGTGCGAGCAGCATGGCTTTGGGCACGGCGCGCTCGTGTTGCTGAATTTCACGGAATGAGGCCCGGACGGCTTCGACGGCCGATAGATAGGATTCCGTGCGGTTGCCCAGCAGGTATTTCAGCGCATCGGTGGTCGTCGGCGAGAATTTCAGCGGGTTGTTCTGTTTACCCTGGATCAGTGTCTGGGGCAGGCGGAAAGTATCCTTCAGGCGGGTGCGTTCCTGTATCAATTCGGTGAGTCCGGCGACGAAGTCGCGCAGCAGGTGGCCGGCTGTTTCCAGGACTTCGGACGGGACGGTTCCGGCCAGATCGGTCGATTTCAGGCCGGCGGCTTCGAGCAGAATACCGACGGCCTTGTCTTCGGCGATATGTTTCGACGACTTGGGACCGGCCAGGTCGGCAAGCGCTATTCGTTCGCTCAGTTGCGATGCGCCGTCGCCCTCCAGGTGCCGTGCCAGCGCTTCTTCCTCGACCAATTTGTCCTCATCGACCAGCAGCAGCTCGATCGAGTCGTCTTCGGGCACGAGCTGGGCGCGAATGACCGAGTCACGCATGCCGTCATCCAGCACGTTTTCCTCGTCTTCGATCAGCTCGACCTGGATATCGAACTCCCCGATCCGCAAGCGGTCTCCGTCGAACAGGCGCTGCGGATGACCGCGTCCGACCGGTTCGTCGGCGCCATTGATGTACACACCGTTGCGGCTCGTATCGATGATGTAGTAGGCGCCGGACTGGAAGTCGATCAGAGCGTGCCGGCCCGACACATAGAGCTTCGGATCGGGCAGAACCCAGTCATTGTCCGCGTTCCGGCCGATGGTTCCGCCACAGGCGTTAAATTCCGTGTGTTGTCCATCGCCGAGCTGGTCACGGTTTTTGCTGGTGATGCTTAGACGCAGCGGCATCCACGCGCTCCCAAGTGCATGTCAACAACCCTCGGCCGTGTGTGCGGCCCCGAAGTCGGTTTCCCGACCAGCATCATGGCGGATTGCGCGGCCACCTGATGGGCTGCAGTTCACAGTTTCCCGGTCCTTTTGCGAGCGTGTAACTGCGCTATAATTCGCCGCCCGCCGGGCCATGCGTGAATGGCAGGCGGACTTTTTCCGGCGTGGCCTGCTGTTGCGGACGCGAGCGGCCTCGTCACCGATTTGACTTAATACGAACTGTATCCTTCAGACTGCTTTCTCCAGGAGATTTCCCGGCCATGTCGAAAAGACTGCTGTATCGAATCGCTTTCATGAGCCAGGGCAAGATCTATGAAATCTATGCCCGGAGTATCTCGCATGGAGAATTATTCGGCTTTATCGAAGTCGAGGATATCGTGTTCGGCGAACGCAGTACCGTTGTCGTCGATCCATCGGAAGAACGCATCAAGTCGGAATTTGCCGGCGTTCAGCGCACCTATATACCCGTACACGCCGTGATGCGTATCGATCAGGTCGAGAAACAGGGTGTCAGCAAGATCAGCGACATGAGCGGCGATAACGTGGCGCAGTTTCCGATGCCTATTTATACGCCCGGAGGCACGAGCGGCGATAAAAGTTCATGACCCGATGCATTGGCAGCCGCCGTCGAGCGTTTCGACCCGGGCCGGGGATATGATAGAAATAAAAGGCACTGCGGCGTTATCGCCGTTTCGTCTCGAGGCGCTGTTGTCACGTGTCCGCCGGGTTGTCGCGGATGTCGAGCGGATTTCAGCCCATTACGTTCATTTCGCGGATGTCACGGCCCCGCTAGCCGACAGCGAGCGCGGCGTCCTCGAAGACCTGCTGACTTACGGACCGCAGATCTCCGCCGGCCCTTTGTCGCAGGCGGCGCAGAGCGCGTACAGCACGCGGTTATTCGTGATTCCCCGTATCGGCACGATTTCCCCGTGGTCGAGCAAGGCGACCGATATCGCCCGCATCTGCGGTCTGCAGCCGGTCGCGCGCATTGAACGCGGTATCGAATACGTTCTGCAGAGTCGCCGGGCGCTGAGTTCGGCCGATCGCGTTCTTGCCGCGGCTTGTCTGCATGACAGGATGACCGAGACGGTCGCCTGCGACGCCGTCGATCCCGAGGCGCTGTTTGCACACCATGCGCCGGCTCCTTTGTCGACCGTGTCACTGATGGCTGACGGCAAATCCGCCCTGAAAGAGGCGAATTCGGAACTCGGACTCGCATTGTCGCCCGATGAGATCGATTATCTCGTCGAGAAATTTTCAGTGCTCGATCGCGATCCGACGGATGCCGAACTGATGATGTTTGCGCAAGCCAATTCCGAACACTGTCGCCACAAGATTTTTAATGCGCGCTGGATCGTTGACGGAGAGGAACAGGCCGAAAGCCTGTTTGACATGATTCGCTCCACGCATGCGACCAACCCGGATCGCGTACTCAGTGCCTATAAAGATAACGCGGCTGTCATGCGGGGGGGGGACGCGTTGCGTATCGTCAGCGATGCACGGACCGGTGAATATGCGCTGTATGACGAGCCCGTGCACACCCTGATGAAGGTCGAGACGCATAACCACCCGACAGCAATCGCACCTTTTCCGGGAGCGGCGACCGGCAGTGGCGGCGAGATCCGCGATGAAGGTGCAACCGGGCGCGGTGCGCGGCCGAAAGCGGGCCTGACAGGATATTCGGTGTCGCATCTGCGGCTGCCGGAGGATGTGCAACCCTGGGAAACGGGGCCCGGCAAACCCGACCGGATCGCCTCGTCTCTCGATATCATGCTTGAAGGCCCGATCGGCGGTGCGGCGTTCAACAATGAATTCGGACGACCGAATATTCTCGGTTATTTTCGCACCTTCGAGGCACCGCATGGCGAAGACCCGGATCGGGCATGGGGTTACCACAAGCCGATCATGATTGCCGGCGGCCTTGGCAGCATCCGGGGCGAAGATGTCGACAAGCTCGACGTACCGCCGGGTGCGTTGCTGATCGTGCTCGGTGGCCCGGCCATGCTGATTGGCCTGGGCGGCGGGGCGGCCTCGTCGATGGGCAGCGGAACGAGTTCCGAAGACCTCGATTTTGCATCTGTGCAACGGGGAAATCCGGAGATGCAGCGTCGCGCGCAGCAGGTCCTGGATAGTTGCTGGAGCGCGGGGCTGAACGGCCCGGGTAATCCGGTCATTCTGGTGCATGATGTCGGTGCCGGCGGTTTGTCGAATGCCGTGCCCGAAGTTGTCGATCACAGCCGGCGGGGTGCCGAAGTGCATTTGCGCAAAATTCCCAGCGCAGAACCCGGCATGTCACCGCTCGAGATCTGGTGCAACGAGGCGCAGGAACGGTATGTTCTGTCGATCGCGCCCGATGACCTCGAATGGCTCGATGCCGTCTGTCAGCGTGAACGCTGTCCTTATGCCGTGATCGGCACGCTCGATGATTCGGGTAATTTGCGTGTCGTCGATGAACAGGCAGGCGCGCGACCCGTCGATCTGCCGATGGATGTTCTGCTCGGCAAGTTGCCGAAGACCCGCATCGACATCCGCCGCGGACGTTCGGCAGCCGGCGAAGGGTGTTTTACCGGAATCGATATCGACGAGGCCTGTCGGCGGATACTGCGTTTTCCGACCGTTGCCGACAAATCGTTCCTGATCCATATCGGCGATCGTACCGTCGGCGGACTGGTGGTGCGCGATCAGTTTGTCGGCCCCTGGCAGGTACCGGTTGCTGATGCCGGTGTCACGGCACTCGACTATGAGGGCTACCGGGGCGAGGCCATGGCGATGGGTGAGCGTTCGCCGGTAGCCGTGATCGATCCTGCCGCATCCGGACGCCTGGCAATCGGCGAGGCAATCACGAACATTGCCGGGGCGCTGATCGGGGCCCTGGACCGGGTCTGTCTGTCGGCCAACTGGATGGCCGCCAGCGGTGTCGCCGGAGAAGACGAGGCGTTATTCGACACGGTCTCGGCTGCTGCCGAAATGTGCCGCGTACTGCGAATCGCAGTGCCGGTCGGCAAGGATTCATTGTCGATGCAGACGCGCTGGGAGTGCGACGGTCGGACTATTGCGGTCGTATCGCCGGTGTCATTGATCGTTTCGGCATTCGCGCCGGTCGACGATGTGCGCCGATCGCTGACGCCGCAACTTGCCGGGGAAGAAGATACGGTATTGTGCCTGGTGGACCTGGCCGACGGAAGCCGGCGTCTCGGTGCTTCGTCGCTGGCCCAATGTTTCGGGATAGAAGGCGGCATACCACCGGATGTCGATGACCCGAATCTTCTGTCCGGTTTTTTTTCCTCCATCCAGGCGTTGAACAAAGACAATGTGGTGCTCGCCTATCACGATCGGTCGGATGGCGGTTTGTTTGTCACATTGTGCGAGATGGCCTTTGCAGGCCACCGGGGAGTCGCTGTCGATCTGTCGGCCGGCGACGATGCGCTTGCGGCGCTGTTTGCCGAGGAGCTCGGCGCCGTCATCCAGGTACGCAGATCGAGTTTGCCCGTGGTGCACGACACTTTCCGGAGCCATGGTCTCGGAGCAGCCGTATCGGTCATCGGTACCGTGACCGATACCGATCGGGTGCAAATTCGCCTGGCCGGGAGTTCCGTGGACTATTCGCGCACCGAATTGCATGCGATCTGGTCCACGGTCAGTCACCGCATGCAGACGTTGCGCGACAATCCGGTGACCGCCGACGAAGGATTGCGGGCAACGCTGGACGGCGCGGATCCGGGTCTGACGCCGCTGCTCACTTTTGATCCCGGCCATAATCCTGCCATGCCTTATTTCTCCAGGGGTGCGCGTCCGGGCGTTGCGATACTCAGGGAGCAAGGCGTGAACAGTCATGTCGAAATGGCTGCCGCATTCAATCGGGCCGGCTTCAGGGCCATCGATATTCACATGACCGATATCCTGGCCGGGCGCGCACATCTGGACGAATTTACCGGTCTGGTAGCGTGCGGCGGATTTTCGTACGGAGACGTGCTCGGCGCCGGCGGCGGCTGGGCCAAATCGATTCTGTTCAACGGCAGGGCCCGCGAACAGTTCGAGGCTTTCTTTGCCCGGACCGACAGTTTTGCGCTGGGTGTCTGTAATGGTTGCCAGATGCTGGCGGCGCTGCAGGCGATCATCCCGGGCGCCGATCACTGGCCGCGGTTCGTGCAGAACCTGTCCGAGCAATTCGAGGCCCGGCTCAGTCTTGTCGAGATTGTCGACTCGCCTTCGGTCTTTCTGCGCGACATGACCGGCAGCCGGGTACTGATCGCAACGTCACACGGTGAGGGTCGGGCGCGGTTCCGGGACGCGGGCGATCTCGACCGGCTGACGAGTTCGCACCGGCTCGCTTTGCGCTACGTCGATAATGCCGGTTTGCCGGCCCGTACGTACCCCGCCAATCCCAACGGCTCCCCGGATGGCGTGGCCGGTTTCTGCACGTCAGACGGTCGCGTTACGATCATGATGCCGCATCCCGAACGTGTGTTTCGCTCGGTTCAGCATTCGTGGTGCCCGGACGAATGGGGCGAGGACGGCCCATGGATGCGGATGTTTTATAATGCCCGCACATGGGTAGGCTAATCTTGGGGTCGGACCTCCGCAACTCTTTGAATAATAAATATAAGTAACCACAGTACAGCGATTTTCGTGCACTAATCGGGTAATTTGGCACCAAAAATTGGAGCTTTTGCGCAGCAACCATTCGTATCGACCTGGATCTCCTTTTTTAATGCAAAATGGGGCATTTAAGGGTGATTTTTTGTACTCTAAATACGAAATTACCTTTTCTTATCAGGGGGTTATGAAGGTCCGACCCCATGGACTCCATGGACTGGTATGTGTGCTGCTGGCTTTGTATGCCGTGGCCGGTGCGGCGCAAACCGGCAGTGAAGCCGCGGATCAGCCCGTACAGGATGGTGCCGGGCTCTCCCGTTTCGAGATGACGCATCGCCGGATCGAAAAGAAGGTGAATGCAACGTCGCAATGGTTCGATGCCTTCTTTGACGACCAGAATTACCTGGAAGAGGATGCGACCTCCCGGGTCCGGGTTCGACCGGAGTTATTTCTCCGGAAGAAGGAAGCAGCCAAGGTCAAGGTCAAGTTTGCGGCGAAAGTCAATCTGCCCAATCTGTCAAGGAAAGCGAGCCTGATCATCGGCGGAGATGATGGCACGGGCGACTTCGAGAATTCAGTTGACAGCACGGTGAATGATCCGACCATTGGCATGCAGTTCTTCACCAAACAGTCGAGACGCTGGAATACCAGTATTACGGCCGGCCTTAAACTGAAAAACGGGCTGGCTTTTTTCGCCGGTCCGCGGTTGCGGTTTTTGCAGCCGCTGGGGGAGCGTTCGCAATTTCGCATCGTCCAAACGATTCGCTGGTTTACGGATAATGGCTGGGACACCCGTACACGTTTGGATTTTGACCACGTGCTGAGGAACGGAATCTTCCTGCGCCAGACGATCGACGGTCGGTGGCGGGCTGACAAACACGACGAGGAAGGATTTCGTACCCGCGTCAGCAGCTCGGTAACCCAGTCCCTGAATCGTACTGTCGGACTGCAATATGAGTGGTTTACGATTTTCCATACAAAACCGGATAATCATGTCGACAGCACGACTTTGTCGCTGCGGTTCAGAAAGCAGTCGAAGAAGGCGGAATGGCTGTTTTATGAAGTTGTGCCGCAGATTGCTTTCGAAGACGAATTCGATTGGGAGATCAATCCGGGTATCCGTTTGCGGGTCGAGATCATTTTCGGCAAAGACAATCGTAAAGGAAAGAGACGCAAGGAAGATGATTTTCTCTGGTGATTAAAGCGAGACATATCGCACTTGCTGTTGCCTGGCGCATCAATCTGCGCACATCATCGGGTACGGCCGATGAGCAACTCGACAGAGATTCAAATGAAGCTGCATATAAAATGTGCGGGTGTTCGATCTTGTTTGATCGAGCTCCTGTTTTCACCGTAGTCCGTCAAATCGTCCGGTAGTGAATCCGGTGGGGCCGGGTGGCCTCGTCACCGAGTCGTCGGTGCCGGTCCTTTTCATAGTCTTCGTAGTTACCCTCGAACCAGGTCACGCGGCTGTCGCCCTCGAAAGCCAGGATGTGAGTTGCGATCCGATCAAGGAACCATCGGTCGTGTGAAATGACGATGGCACAACCGGGATAGTCCAGTAACGCTTCTTCGAGTGCCCTTAGCGTTTCGACATCCAGATCGTTGGTCGGCTCGTCAAGCAGCAACACGTTGCCGCCGGACCGCAAAACCTTGGCCAGGTGCACGCGGTTACGTTCACCACCGGACAACAGTCCCATTTTCTGTTGCTGCTGCGGGCCACGAAAATTGAAACGTCCGACATAGGCGCGTGACGGTGTTTCGTATTTACCAATCCGGATGATGTCGTCACCGTTGGAAATCTCCTCCCAGACCGTCTTGTTATCGTCGAGTTCCTGGCGCGACTGATCGACAAAGGCCATCTGGACCGTCTCGCCGATGCGTATCTGACCGCTGTCGGATTGTTCCTGCCCGGACAGCATCCGGAAGAGCGTGGTCTTGCCGGACCCGTTCGGCCCGATGATGCCGACGATTGCACCCGGCGGAACCTGGAAGTCCAGCTCGTCGATCAGCAGGCGATGACCGTATCCCTTTCTCAGGGCGTTGACTTCGATCACCAGGTCACCGAGTCGCGGGCCGGGAGGAATGTAAATCTCATTGGTTTCCTGGCGTGACTGGAATTCCTGCGATGCCAGTTCATGGAATCGACTCAGGCGGGCCTTGTTCTTTGCGCGGCGTGCCTGCGGATTGGAACGGACCCATTCGAGTTCGGAACGCATCGATTTTTGCCGGGCGAGTTCCTGCTTTTCTTCGATTTTCAGCCGGGCTTCTTTTTGCTCGAGCCATGACGAGTAATTGCCTTCCCACGGGATGCCGTGGCCGCGATCGAGTTCGAGGATCCAGCCTGCGACATTGTCGAGGAAATAGCGGTCATACGTAACTGCCACGACAGTTCCGGCATATTGTGCGAGGAAATGCTCGAGCCAGGCGACCGACTCGGCATCGAGGTGATTGGTTGGCTCGTCGAGCAGCAGCATGTCGGGCTCGGATAACAGCAGTCGGCACAGGGCCACGCGCCGGCGTTCGCCGCCCGACAGCTTCGCGACGTCGGCCTCCCATTCCGGCAGGCGCAGCGCATCGGCGGCCATTTCGATCTTGCGGTCGATTTCCCACGCATTCTGCGCATCGATCTGATCCTGCAACTTGCCCTGTTTGTCGAGCAGCGCGGTCATTTCATCGTCGTCCATCGGTTCGGCGAATCGTTCGCTGATGGCATTGAAAGACTTGACCAGATTCAGTACATCGGCGACGCCTTCTTCGATGATTTCCCGGACCGACTTGTCCGGGTCGAGTTCCGGTTCCTGTGGTAGGTAACCGATCCGGATGCCCGGCTGCGGCCTTGCCTCGCCGTCGAATTCCCTGTCCACGCCGGCCATGATGCGCAGCAGGGTCGATTTGCCCGCGCCGTTCAGGCCGAGGACGCCGATCTTGGCGCCCGGGAAAAAACTCAGTGAGATGTCGCGCAAAATGTACCGCTTGGGTGGTACGAGTTTGGCAACCTGGTTCATTGTAAAGACGTACTGGGTCACTGACTTCAGATTCCATCGGAATTAAGGAACGCGGATTATCCGGCAAGCCCCGCAGCTTGAAAAGGATATTATGGAGATAGATATGTCTCAGCGCGTTGTCGTATACAAAGATCGCAGGATCGCCGCCTATGGATTCGGCGACGGGCATCCGTTCGGCCCCGATCGACATGATGTGTTTCACCGGGCCCTGGCCCGGGACGCCTGTGCCGATGCCGTCGAACTGGGCAGCGGGGCAGTGGCGACGGACGAACAGCTGCAGACGTTTCATTGTGCAGACTATGTCCGGATGGTTCACAAACGATGCCGCACGGGGCAGGGATTTCTCGACGGCGGCGATACGCCGGCGCTGATCGGAATCGACACGGCGGCGGCGGCAGTTGTCGGTACGGTTACCGCGGCGATGGAACGCATGATGAGCGGCGAGGCGCGCCGGACATTTGTTCCGATAGCCGGGCTGCATCATGCCGGACGCGGCCATGCGGCCGGTTTCTGCATCTTCAACGATTGCGGCGTCGTTATCGAGTCGTTGCGTGCGCGCCATGGGCTCACCCGGATTGCCTATGTCGATATCGATGCGCATCACGGCGACGGCGTGTTTTACGGGTTCGAGGACGATCCGGGCGTTTGGTGCGCCGATATTCACGAGGACGGCCGGTTCCTGTACCCGGGGACCGGGCACGAGCATGAAACCGGCACGAATGCGGCGGTCGGCACGAAGCTGAATTTACCGCTTGCGCCAGGTGCGGGGGACGAGGCTTTTTTCCCGGCATGGGAGCGGGTCGAACGGCATCTGGAAGCCGGCCGGCCGCAGTTCATCGTTTTTCAGTGCGGCGCCGACAGCCTGGCCGGCGATCCGATCACCCATCTGCAATTGTCGACGGCGGCCCATGCGCATGCCGCGGCCCGATTGTGCATGATCGCCGACCGGCTCGGTCATGGCCGGGTTCTGGGGGTCGGAGGTGGCGGGTACAACCGCGACAATCTGGCCCGGGCATGGACAGCCGTCGTTCGGGCGTTCGTGGCAGCCGGATAAGGCACCATCGAGCTGCCGGCAGATCCGTCTGCGGGGCCGGCCCTGACCGCGATTTCCCGCCCGGTTTCTCGGGTACAATGTGCGCCCCCAGCAATTCGCGGACGGAGATCGTGCATGTACGAAGGTGAATGGACAATCGGCAATTTTGATCACGAGGTTGCCGAAGCCATTGCGCAGGAAAAGCGGCGCCAGGAAGAGAATATCGAGCTGATTGCCTCGGAGAATTACGCCAGCCCGCGCGTCCTGGAGGCACAGGGTTCCGTGCTGACGAACAAATATGCCGAAGGGTATCCGGGCCGTCGTTATTACGGCGGTTGCGAGCATGTCGATACGGTCGAACGGTTGGCCATCGAGCGGGCCTGCAAGCTGTTTGGCGCCGATTATGCGAATGTGCAGCCGCATTCCGGTTCGCAGGCCAACGCTGCGGTCTACATGGCGCTGCTGCAGCCGGGCGATACCGTGCTCGGGATGAGCCTGGCCGAAGGCGGGCATCTGACCCACGGTTCGCCGGTTAATTTTTCCGGCCGCCTGTATGACATCGTGTCCTACGGGCTCGATGACAACGGCCTGATCGATTATGAAAATGTGGCCGCACTGGCCGAGGAGCACCGGCCGAAAATGATCATTGCCGGCTTTTCGGCTTACTCGCGCATCGTGGACTGGCAGCGCTTTCGGGATATCGCCGATTCGGTCGGCGCCTACTTCTTCGTCGACATGGCACATGTGGCCGGGCTCGTCGCAGCCGGCGAATATCCGAGTCCGGTGCAGATTGCCGATGTCACGACCACCACGACGCACAAGACATTGCGCGGGCCCCGGGGCGGCATGATTCTGGCCAGGGAAAATGAGGCGCTGACGAAGAAATTTAATTCGCTCGTGTTCCCGGGTACGCAGGGCGGCCCGCTGATGCATGTCATCGCCGCGAAGGCTGTCGCCCTGCTCGAAGCGATGCAGCCGGAGTTTGTCGAGTACCAGCAGCGAGTGCGCGAAAATGCCGGTGCAATGGCCGCCGGTTTACAGGAACGCGGCTTCAAAATTGTCTCAGGTGGTACAGATAACCATATGTTTTTACTTGATTTGATAGGTAAGGATATTACCGGAAAGGATGCCGATGCCGTCCTCGATCGGGCCAATATCACCGTGAACAAAAATGCCGTGCCAAAGGATCCGCGTTCGCCGTTTGTCACCAGCGGTCTGCGAATGGGGACGCCGGCCGTCACGACACGCGGTTTCGGCACCGGGGAAATTGCCCGGCTGACGGGCTGGATCGCCGATATTCTGGACGATATCAGTCATGAAGAGACCATCGAGCGCGTACACGGCGAAGTTCTGGATTTGTGCAAGCAGTTTCCCGTGTATCAATAACCCGAAGGTCACCGAATCGTGCGGTTGTGGCCGTATAATCGTTTTCACCGATGCATTGTCCATTTTGCAGCCACCCGGAAACCAAGGTGATCGACTCGCGGCTGACCGGTGAGGGCCGGCAGGTGCGGCGCCGGCGCGAGTGCCTGCGTTGCAACGAGCGCTATACGACGTTCGAAACCGCAGAACTCGTCATGCCGAGGCTGATCAAGCGTGATCGCGCGCGCGAACCGTTTGACGAGGCGAAGCTGCGCAACGGGATGGTCCGGGCGCTCGAAAGACGACCGGTCAACGCCGAAGCGATAGAAGAATCGATCACGCGAATCATTCATGCGATGCAAACCCTGGGCGAACGCGAGGTTCCTTCGCGAGTGCTGGGCGAGATGGTCATGGAGGAGCTGCGGGCCCTGGACGAGGTGGCCTATGTGCGGTTTGCATCCGTCTACCGGCGGTTTCAGGATGTCACCGAGTTTCAGGACGAGATCAAACGGCTGCGCGACGCGACCGATGAGGATCGCCGGCGCGAACAGATGTCTCTGTTACCCGACGACCGCAAATCGTGATCACCGGACAGGACCACGCCTGCATGGCACGGGCCCTGCGCCTGGCGGAACGGGGACTGTACACGACGGATCCCAATCCCCGCGTCGGCTGTGTGCTGGTCAGCGGTAATGCCATCGTCGGCGAGGGCTGGCACGAACGTGCCGGCGGCCCGCATGCAGAAATTATGGCGCTGGCTGCGGCCGGGTCGAAGGCACGGGGTGCAACCGCTTATGTGACGCTTGAACCATGTTGTCATCACGGCCGGACGCCGCCGTGTACGGATGCATTGATTGCCGCCGGCGTGAGCCGCGTCGTCTTCGCCTCTGACGATCCGAACCCGGCGGTATCGGGCGCCGGGTCGCAACAGCTCCAGGCCGCCGGTATCGATGTGGCATCCGGCGTGATGGCCGCGAGCGCCGATGAACTGAATATCGGCTTCATGACGCGCATGCGAACCGGACGACCGTATGTGCGCAGCAAAATAGCGGTGAGCCTGGACGGTCGCACGGCCCTGGCAAACGGCACGAGCCGATGGATTACCGGTACGGCGGCGCGGGCCGACGTACAGCGCTTGCGGGCCCGCAGTTCCGCCGTGCTGACCGGCATCGGCACGATTCTGGGCGACGATCCGTCGCTGAACGTGCGAGACGCTGCGCTCGGCGAGGTCTGTCAGCCCGTGCGCGTGATCGCCGACTCCCGGCTGCGAACGCCTGCTGACGCCAGGACGCTCGGGTTGCCGGGCAAGGTCAGGATCTATTGTCTGGAGGGTCAGGATGCCGGCGGATTGTCGGCGGCCGGTGCCGAAGTCGAGGCAGTGGCGGCAGACGGCCGGCATGTCAGCCTGCCGGCCGTACTGGACAGTCTTGGCGACCGGGAGGTCAACGCAGTACTCGTGGAAGCCGGGCCCGGACTCAACGGCGCATTGCTGGCGGCCGGCCTGATAGACGAACTGATTGTTTATTCCGCGTCCCATATACTCGGTTCGGGCGCCCGCGGCATGTTCGACGGTCCGCCGCTGGAGCAGATGGATGAGCGCATGGAATTGCGCCTGGTGGATCTGCGTCGGGTCGGTGACGATTGCCGCCTGACTTATCGCCGGATTTGTTGAGAGGTTTTGATGTTTACCGGAATCGTGCAGGCCATCGGGAACATCTCGGCGATCGAAGACCGGGGCGGCGATCTGCGGCTGCGGATCGACATCGACGGACTCGATCTGGCCAATCTGCAGCTTGGCGACAGTATTGCCGTCAACGGCGTCTGCCTGACCGTTGTCGAGTTCGATGACGATTCTTTCGTTGCCGATGTCTCGACGGAAACATTGTCGGCGACGACCCTCGGCGGGCTGGAGGTGACCCGTCCGGTCAACCTCGAGCGCTCCCTGACGCTGGCCAATTCGCTCGGCGGTCACCTCGTCTCTGGGCATGTCGACGGGGTCGGGCAGGTCGTTTCTCTCGCTCCCGATGCGCGTTCGACGCGCATCGGGTTCGACGTCGATCCATCACTGTCACGTTATATAGCCCGCAAGGGCTCGGTCACGGTCGACGGTACGAGCCTGACCGTCAATGACGTTTCGGCGCATGGATTCTCCGTCAATATCGTGCCCCATACGCTGGAACGGACTATCATGGGACAATACCGACAGGGGTGCAGGGTCAATATCGAGGTTGACCTGGTCGCCCGCTATATAGAGCGGTTAATGGCAAAACCGGAGTGATATGTTGAAAACTGCAGACAATAATTTCACCTTCAGTGCCACCGAAGAGATTATTCAGGATTTTCGTGACGGCAAGATGGTCATCATCGTTGACGACGAGGATCGCGAGAATGAAGGCGACCTGATCATGGCGGCAGCGAAAGTCCGTACCGAGGACGTCAATTACATGGCGCGATACGGGCGCGGTCTCGTATGCCTGACGTTGACGCGCGAACGCTGCCAGCAGCTGCGACTGCCGCTGATGGTGTCGGATACCTATCAAAAGCAAACGACCAATTTCACCGTCTCGATCGAAGCCGCCGAAGGCATAACGACCGGCATCTCTGCATACGACCGGGCGCGCACGGTACGTGCCGCGGTGGCGCCGGATGCCAAACCGAGCGACCTTCACCAGCCCGGCCATGTGTTTCCGCTGATGGCCCAGCCGGGCGGCGTATTGACGCGCGCCGGGCATACCGAAGCCGGATGCGACCTGGCCAGGCTGGCGGGTTTCGAGCCGGCCGCGATGATTGTCGAAATTCTCAATGATGACGGCACGATGGCCCGGCGTCCGCAGCTCGAGGTTTTTGCCCGTCAGCACGGGTTAAAGATCGGCAGCATTGCCGACCTGATTCGTTACCGGATCGAGAACGAGCAGTCCATAGAACAGATTTCCCGACAGACCGTCACGACTGAAGCGGGCGATTTTGAGCTCGTTTGTTTCGAGGATCATGTGAACCACAATGTGCACCTCGCCCTGGTCAAGGGCGATTTGTCGACCGGTGAGCCACCGCTCGTGCGGGTGCACCTGCAAAATACCCTCGGCGATGTCGTCGGTGTTCAGAATCCGCGCCTGGGCTGGCCGTTGCGTTCTGCCATGCGGCGCATCGCCGGTACCGGGCAAGGCGTGGTCGTGATCCTGCGGTATAACGAGTCACCCAGCCGGCTCGCCACATCGATCCGGTCTCTGTCCGATTCGTCCGTGCAGGATTTGCCCGTGGTCGGCGACAGCGGCGCCGCAATTTTGCGGACTTACGGAACCGGGGCGCAGATTCTGCGGAGCCTGGGCGTGACCAAAATGCGCGTATTGAGCGCGCCGAAACAAATGCACGGCCTGTCCGGTTTCGGACTCGAGGTCGTCGAGTACGTCGACGAGCTGGACTGACCGACTGACCCCGGTCGGACCGGGCCGCGGGTAAAAACCTATTCCGGAAACGGTAACCAAACAATGACAGATCGAACCATGAGAACGACAGAAGGACAGCTGATTATCCGTGATGAACGTATTGCGATTATCGCGGCGCGGTTCAACGAGCATATCGTCAAGAATCTCATCAACGGTGCCATCGATGCGCTGAGACGTCACGGTGCCAGCGATACCCAGTTGCATCTGATTCGCGTGCCCGGCGCCTGGGAATTACCGCTCGCGGCGCAGCGGCTGGCAAAATCGCACCAGGTCGATGGCATCGTCGCCCTGGGAGCCGTCATTCGCGGCGCGACGCCGCATTTCGATTATGTTTGCAGCGAGTGCGCGAGCGGATTGAATCGCGTCAGCCTGGAATACTCCATGCCGGTCGGTTTCGGCGTGCTGACCTGCGACACGGTCGAACAGGCTGTCGAGCGCGCCGGCGCCAAAGCCGGCAATAAAGGTGCCGATGCCGCCCTGGCGACGCTGGAAATGATTGGCGTCTTGCGGCAACTCGGCGACTAGGCGGGGTATTCGAATGGGCAATGCACGGGGCCGGCACGGAGCCCGGCGCCTGCTGCTGCAGGCGCTCTATCAGGAGCAGCTCGCCGGTCACGACCGCGAGGAACTGATCGTGCAATTTTCAGCCCGCGATGAATTCCGGTCGGTGGACGGCGATTATTTCCGGGCGGTGCTCAACGATGTCTTGTCGCGCACTGCCGAGCTGGACGACATGCTCGATGGCTTGCTGGATCGGCCGATTCGGCAGATCGATCCGGTCGAACACGCCTTGCTGTGGATCGGCATGTCGGAGCTTTCATCGCAGGATGAGGTGCCGACCGGCGTTGTCATCAACGAGGCCGTAGAGCTGGCCAGGGAATTCGGCGCCCAGGATAGTTTCCGCTATATCAATGCGGTACTGGATAAAGCCTCAAAATCCCTGCGCTGATACGTGTCGCATGTCGCATGGATGAATTTACGCTGATCGAACAGTTCTTCGCCGGTCGCGGCCGGCGCCGCGATGATGTTTGTCTTGGCATCGGAGACGATGCCGCCGTGACGCAGGTCGACGGTAACTTCGAACTGGTCATCGCGACCGACACGATCTGTGAAGGCACGCACTTTCTTCCCGGGACTTCCCCGCGGGCCCTGGGCCATCGTTGCCTGGCCGTCAATCTCAGCGACCTCGCGGCCATGGGCGCCGAACCGATCTGGTGTTCGCTGGCGCTGAGTCTTCCCCGGGTCGATCCTGACTGGGTGCGCGGGTTCGCTGACGCATTCGTTGCACTGGCGGACCGTTTCGGCCTGGCATTGATCGGCGGCGACACGGTTCGCGGTTCGCTGGCAATGACCGTGACGGTTCATGGCCGTGTCAGGCCGGGTCAGGCAATACGTCGTGACAGGGCGCGAGACGGGGATCTGATTTATGTCACCGGTGTGCCGGGACAGGCTGCTGCCGGCTTACGCCTGTTACGAGCAGCCGAGATCACGGCGGCCGGCGATTCACCGTCCGTGCAACGCTTTTTGTACCCGGAGCCGCGTGTCATGGAAGGCCGCGCGCTCGGGGGTCTGGCCACGGCCATGATCGATGTGTCCGATGGACTGGCCGTCGATGCCTCGCGCCTGCTTGCGGCCAGTGGTCTCGGCGCGCAGATGGATCTCATCGATCTGCCGCTGGAGGCGGTCGGAGCGAGTGACGCACTGGAGCTCGCCCTGGATGGCGGCGATGATTACGAGCTGTGTTTTTGTATTCCGCCGGATCGCCAGGCGGAACTCCGGCGACGGAGCGCCGACTGGGGATGTCCCGTGACACGGATCGGCAGGACGCAACAATCCACGGACATCGTTTGGCGCATCGGCGAGCAACCGTGCCATACTGCCGACCGGCATTTCGAGCATTTTCCTGGGCCATGATGAACGACAAAAATCCGGACAACCTGGTTTCGACCGTGTTGCGCGATCCCGTGCACTTGCTCGCGTTCGGCCTGGGGTCGGGCCTGCTGCCGATCGCGCCGGGTACCTGGGGGTCTTTTTTTACCGCGCTGGTATTCTGGTGGGTGGCGCCGGTCGATGTGCTCGTGTTACTCGGCGTCACGTCTGTGCTGTTTGTGCTTGGCATCTGGATTTGCGGAACCAGTTCACGGCGACTCGGTGTGCATGACCACGGCGGGATTGTCTGGGACGAGGTGGTTGGCATGCTGCTGACACTGGCGGTCGCACGCCCCGAACCGCAGTGGATTGCCGTCGCGTTCTTCGCTTTTCGGATCTTTGACGTCTGGAAACCCTGGCCGATTCGGGACGTGGATCACAGTCTGGGCGGGGGGCTGGGCATTATGCTCGATGACGTGCTGGCTGCTGTTTATGCGGCGCTGGCAACGTTTCTTTTGCAGAGATTTATTGCCGGTATATAGGGCATTCATCCGGAACTGATTAGGTCACGAATGGCAGCGCCTGCATCTCAAAGAGTTCCGCCCAGAAAGATTCCCGACAAGATCGGGAAATACGTCATCATCAATGAAATCGGGCAGGGCAGCACCGGTTCGGTCTACCTGTCTCACGACCCGTACTTTCGTCGCGATGTGGCTATCAAGGTCTATGATATCGAGGCGAACGAGGATCCGCAAAAGGCCAGAATCGCCCGCAAGATGTTCTTCAACGAAGCCCACATGGTGGGTATGTTGCAACACCCGAATATTTTGCCGATCTATGACGCCGGCGAGGAAAACGATCAGTATTATGTCGTCATGGAGCACATTCAGGGCGCGCGGACACTGGAAGTATATTGCCGTCCGGATAACCTGTTGCGCGTCGACGATGTCGTCAAGATCATCTATAAGTCGGCCAAGGCGCTGCATTATGCCCACAAGCGCGGCGTCATTCATCGCGATATCAAGCCGAGTAATATCATGCTGACCACGGATAACGATGTGCGCATCATCGATTTCGGTATCGCGATTCTGAAGGATGCGGATATTTCCCGGATCGAGGGCATTGCCGGCTCGCCGAGCTATATGTCGCCGGAGCAGATCAAGTCGGCCGAGATTTCCCCGGTGTCGGACCTGTATTCGCTCGGCGCCGTCATGTATGAGCTCGTGACCGGGTTTCGTCCGTTTCGGGCCAGCACGCTGACGCGCTTATTGAACCAGATCATCTATGCAACTGCGGCGCCGATCCATACGCTGCGGGCCGACGTGCCCGAAGAACTGGAGGATGTCGTTTCAACCGCACTGCAAAAAGATCCGGCCAAGCGCTATTCGGGCGGCGGCGAGTTCGCCAGTGCACTGACAAAAGTGTATCAGGGGCTCCAGAAGCAATACGATCAGATCGATAACCAGGAGCACTTTGACCTGTTGCGCCGGTTGCGATTCTTTCATGACTTCTCGCAGACCGAGATATGGGAGCTGTTGCGCGCCAGCGAGTGGGGCGAGTACACCCCGGGACAGGCCATTGCCCGGGAAGGGGAGATGGATGATCGCTTCTATGTCATCGTGTCCGGCAAGGTATTGATCGAGGCGGACGAAAGAGTCGTCGGTAAGTTCGAGGCGGGCGATTGCTTCGGCGAAGCCGGCTACATCGCTGACGCAAAACGGACCTCGACGATCAAGGCGAAGGACACGGTGAACGTATTGAGCGTCAGCGCGACGTTGCTCGAACAGGTATCGAGCGAATGTCAGCTGCGTTTTAACAAGGTCTTTCTGCGTTCTTTGATCCTGCGGCTGCAGGGCGACTGACCGGGGGCCGAAATACCGGCCGGAGCCGGCGTGCAAGCGGCTTTGCAAGGGGCTTCCTCACGCCGAGGGACCGAAAACCTCTTTCATGACGCCGTCCAGGTCCGTCAGTGCCCTTGCACCATCCCCGACGTACGTCGAGCCGTGCATCGTGGCGCACGCGGAAGGTTTCAGCACCGCCAGCTCCGACAGATATTTACCGGTATTCGGCGTATATGGCATGTAGTGGGCCATCGGGCCCTGCTGATAGTGGTCGAGGGTGTCCCGGAAGCGCTCGATAACGCTGGACTCGGTCATCGGCTCAACGTCACCCAGCTGGTGAAAAAGATCCGAGCAGAACAGCACCCCGGTCGTTTCGTCAAAAAGCATGCTCGCGTCCCATCCGTGCGGAAGATGTGGCGTATGGTGCAACCGAAAACGATGAGTCCCGGTCTGAAGCACCTCGTTATCGGTCAATCCCCGGGGTTTGCGAGAGGCAAAATCCTGGAGAAACACGAGCGCACCGACCTCGCTCGCCACAGTCTGGGCAGAAGGGGCAACCTCGAGCCATGCATTCAAAGCGCCGCATTCATCGGGCTCGAAATGACTGAAACCGATCCAGTGCAAATCAGCCGGATCGATGAGGGTCGCAACGGCATCTCGCACCTGCGAAAACAGCCCGAGCATGCCGGTGTGGTAGAGCATCGGCTCATCATCACGGATAAGGAACTGATTGAATTGCAGATCGAATTCAGGCACCAGCGTAGAAATCCGGAAAATATCCGGGGCAATCTCAGTGACTATGGCGATGGGGTCGGACCTCTGTAACTACATGAAAATAAAGGATAAATGCATATAATAAGCGATAAACTCATCACTAAATGCCCCATTTTGTATCCAAAATTGAAGGTGAAGTTCCGAACCGAACCCTTCGTTCTGCTAACAGGCTTTTTTGGGGGTCAAATAACCCGATTAGCGCACGATAATCGACAATTATTGGGAATAAGTATTTATCAGTCAGCGAGTTGCGCTGGTCCGACCCCATCATCCGTCATCCGGGGGGAGGTCTTTGAGTTCGGTATTCATCAGGATCTGGACTTTTTGTTCGGCGTCACTCAGGGCTGCCTGGCAGTCCCGGCTCAGTTTCACGCCTTTTTCAAACTGTTTCAGCGACTTGTCCAGGCTCAGCTCGCCACTCTCGAGTTGTTCGACAACCCGTTCCAGGTCTCGCATTGCTTTTTCCAGATCGACAGCCGGTGTTTTCACCGCAGTTTTTTTTGTTGTCGCCACAGATTTTTTCCGCCCATGTGTATTATTGTGTAGCGTGTCACAGCGGGCTGGGGAGGGTCAATGTTGGTGGCGGGGTTGACCGCTGATTTGTTGACAGGATCCGGTGGCATGATACTATTTAGACAAAGTCTAAATTACTTTTTACATTAATGAATCAAAACCAAGGAGAATTACAGTGGACCTGAAGGGCAGCTCAACGGAGCAGAATTTGAAAGATGCCTTTGCCGGTGAATCACAGGCGAATCGTCGCTACCTTTATTTCGCGTCGAAGGCCGATATCGAGGGTTACAACGACGTTGCCGCCGTCTTCCGTTCAACGGCCGAAGGCGAGACGGGACATGCACACGGTCATCTCGAATACCTGGAGGTCGTGGGCGACCCGGCGACGGGCCTGCCGATCGGCGGTACGGGCGATAACCTCAAGGCTGCCATCGCCGGCGAAACCGACGAGTACACGGACATGTATCCGGGCATGGCCAAGACCGCCCGAGACGAGGGGTTCGATGAAATTGCCGACTGGTTTGAAACCCTGGGCAAGGCCGAACGTTCGCACGCGAACCGTTTCCAGAAGGCGCTAGATAACCTGGATTGACCGGTTGGCGTCCCCGGACGGTGTCGGGGTTGTCCTGCTGCCAGCACAGACATTTGATGACAGACAGTAAATCAAAACAGACAACCCCGGCGCCGCTTTCCGGCGAGACTGCGCGTGAGGGGAGCCTGGAAGCGCCGACCCGGCATCCGGTCGACTGGCAGTCGGGCGATTTCCACGACGAATCGTCCCTGTTCGGTGAACTCGAGCGCGTGTTCGGGATTTGCCACGGTTGCCGGCGTTGTTTCAACCTGTGCAATGCCTTTCCGACATTGTTCGATGCCATCGACGAGTCCGATACGGGCGAAGTCGACGGCATCGGGAAAACCGTTTACTGGGACGTCGTTGACGAGTGCTACCTGTGCGATATGTGTTACATGTCGAAATGCCCGTACGTTCCGCCGCATGAATGGAATGTCGACTTTCCGCACCTGATACTGCGTGCCAAGGCGCAGCGTTTCCGCAAACAGGGTGCGCCGCTGCGCGACAAACTGTTATCCGATACGAAACTCGTCGGTTCCCTGGCAGGAATCCCCGTCGTATCCGGTATCGTCAATGCCGTGAACCGGACGAGCGCCGGTCGTGTCGTTATCGAGAAGGCGCTCGGTGTCGATCGCACGGCCCCGGTGCCGGAATATCACAGCAGGACGGCTCGCAAGCGCCTGTCGGCCAGCGTTGCAGCCCGTCCGGACCAGGTGGACCGCGAGGCACGGGCTGCGAACGGCACGCACGGTCGTGTCGTGTTATACACGACCTGTTATGGAGACCGTAACGTACCGGAAGTGTGCGAGGATCTCGTCACGGTTTTCGAGTACAACGAAATTCCGGTTTCCATTATCCAGTCCGAACGGTGCTGCGGGATGCCTAAACTCGAACTGGGCGACCTCGAATCTGTGGCCCGGGCAAAGGAAGAAAATATTCCCGCCTTGCTCGAGTGGGTACGCAACGGATGGGATATCGTCGCGCCGGTGCCGTCGTGCGTGCTGATGTTCAAGCAGGAACTGCCATTGCTGTTTCCGGACGATGCGGCGGTCAGGACGGTCGCCGAAGCCTTCTTCGATCCGTTCGATTACCTGATGCGGCGGCATAAAGACGGCAAACTGAACACGTCATTCTCCGTTGGCCTGGGGAAAGTCGCCTATCAGGTACCGTGTCATCTGCGCGTGCAGAATATCGGTCTGCAGACCAAAAAAGCGCTCGAACTCGTGCCCGATACGACGGTCGAGGCCATCGAACGGTGTTCCGGTCACGATGGCACCTACGGCGTCAAGACGCGTTTTCGGGCCGCGTCGGTCAAAATCGCCAAACCGGTCATGCGCCGCGTCGAACAATCCGGCGCCGACTTTTTTGTCAGTGATTGTCCGATGGCAGGGGCGCAGATTGCCGGCGGTGTTGACGGCGTCCGTGCGCAACACCCGATGACCCTGCTGCGCCGGGCCTACGACCTGTAACGGGGTGCGGTTTCCATGCAAAAACTGAGCAGGGACGATCTGTATACGCTCGAAGACTATGAAAAGCACCGCGCCGGATTTCGTCGCCGTGTCATGGAGCACAAGCAGCATCGGCGGTTGTCGCTCGGCGCGGACGTCAGCCTGATTTTCGAAGACCGTCTGACGATGCAATACCAGGTGCAGGAAATGCTGCGTGCCGAGAAGATTTTTACCGAAGCGGGAATTCTGGACGAACTCGGCGTTTATAATCCGCTGATTCCGGATGGATCGAACTGGAAAGCGACGATGATGATCGAATACCCGGACGCCGAAGAACGCCGTATCGCGCTCGAACGATTGCTCGGCATCGAGGACCGGGTCTGGGCAGGGATCGGCGACAGGCCGCGCGTGTATGCAATTGCCGACGAGGGCATGGAGCGCAGCAGCGCCGACGAAAAAACATCGGCGGTACACTTTCTGCGTTTCGAATTGTCGCCCGAGACCGCCGGTGCCCTGAAAGAGGGAGCCGCTCTGCGGTTCGGGATCGATCATGCGCACTATGAATACGCGCAGGACATCGATCCGGTCATGTGCGAGTCATTAATCGCAGATCTCGCTTAAACGGGCCGCTTCGCATACCATTCGCACATTGCGTGCACTGCAGGTTCAGTGCAGCAGGTTATTGTTGGGTCGGGCCTGATTCTCGAACGCTGTGGGGGCATTCGACTGGACCGGCCAAAGTCGTGCTGAGTTCTTGTGAATGAGTAAATCCTACGATGCCTCGGATATCGAGGTTCTGAGCGGGCTGGATCCGGTGCGTCGCCGGCCCGGCATGTATACCGATACCAGCCGGCCCAATCACCTGGCCCACGAAGTTGTCGACAACAGTGTGGATGAGGCGCTGTCGGGTCACTGCAAGCGCATCGATGTCAAACTTTATGCCGACGGTTCACTCGAAGTCAGCGATGACGGGCGGGGCATGCCGGTGGACAAACATCCCAGGGAAAAAATTCCCGGCGTCGAACTGATTCTGACGCGCCTGCACGCCGGCGGCAAGTTTTCGGGCAAGAATTACCGTTACTCGGGCGGCCTGCACGGTGTCGGCGTATCGGTCGTCAATGCCTTGTCGAAAAATCTCGAGGTCTGGATCCGGCGGGGCGGAAAGGAATACAACCTGAGTTTCAAGGGCGGCAAAAAAGTCGGCAAGCTCGAGGTTGTCGGCAAGGTCGGCAAACAAAACACCGGCACCACGATTCGTTTCTGGCCGGATCCGAAGTATTTCGATTCCGACCGGTTTTCGCTGACCCAGCTCCAGCATGTGCTGCGTGCAAAAGCGGTGCTGTGTCCCGGCCTGAAAATCAGGTTCGAGGTCGAAAAGCCGGCGCAGAAGTTCGAATGGCAGTACGAGGGCGGGCTCGAACAATATCTGGCCGAAACGCTCGGCGAGGTCGAGACGTTGCCTGAAGAGCCGTTTGGCGGCAGCATGCGTGGTAGCCGCGAAGAAATCGACTGGTCCCTGGTCTGGACCGGTGACGGCGGCGTGCAGGTGTCCGAGTCTTACGTCAACCTCGTCCCCACGGTACAGGGCGGGACACACGTCAACGGTTTTCGTGCCGGTCTGACCGAGGCCATCCGGGAGTTCTGCGAATTTCGCAACCTCGTGCCGCGCGGTGTGCGCATCGCGCCCGAGGATGTCTGGGATGGCGTCAGTTTTGTGCTGTCGGTCAAGATCGAGGATCCGCAGTTTTCCGGGCAGACAAAGGAACGGCTCTCATCGCGTGAATGTGCCGCCTTCGTGTCAGGCGTCATCAAGGATGAATTCAGTGCCTGGCTGAATCAGCACCCGGAATCGGGCGACCTGATCGCCCAGCGCGTGATCGCGGCCGCGCAACGGCGTCTCAAGGCCAGCAAAACCGTGGTGCGCAAGAAAGTCGTCAGCGGCCCTGCCTTGCCCGGCAAGCTGGCGGACTGCAGTTGTTCGGAACCCGAGCGCAGCGAACTGTTCCTGGTCGAGGGCGACTCGGCCGGCGGTTCGGCCAAGCAGGCCCGCGATCGGGAAACACAGGCGATCCTGCCGTTGCGAGGCAAGATCCTCAATACCTGGGAAGTCGAGCAGGGTGAACTGCTCGGTTCGGCCGAAGTCAACAATATCAGCACGGCCATCGGCATCGATCCGGGCGAGACGGACCTGTCGCAGTTGCGATACCACAAGATTTGCATACTCGCCGATGCGGACTCCGATGGCCTGCATATCGCGACGCTGATTTGCGCATTATTCGTTCGTCATTTTCCGGCGCTGATCCGCGGCGGACATATCTATGTTGCCATGCCGCCCCTGTATCGCATCGATGTCGGCAAAGACGTCTTTTATGCGCTCGATGAAGGAGAGCGAGAGGGAATTCTCGACCGGATACGCGCCGAAAAACTCAAGGGAAAAGTCAATGTCACGCGATTCAAGGGTCTGGGCGAGATGAATCCGGCCCAATTGCGCGAAACGACGATGGCCGCCGAGACACGTCGACTGGCACAATTGACGATGGCCGGAAATAACAAGACCGAGCAGGTTCTCGACATGCTGCTGGCCAAGAAGCGGTCCAGGGATCGCAGGGAGTGGTTACAGTCAAAAGGCAACCTGGCAGAAGTCTAGCAGGAAGACACCCATGACCGATGCATACAAAAACCTGGATATTTTTGCCGTAGACGATGCAGACCCGGATGTGCGGGCCAACCTCGGGCCACTGGCGCCGCTGGCCGGAACCTGGGAAGGCGACGAAGGTTTCGACGTGGCGCCGGGCCGCGACGGCGCTGCCCGGAGCCGGTTTCGCGAACGCATGGTATTCGAACCGATGGGGCCGGTTCAGAACGGGCCGCAGACCATCTACGGGCTGCGCTATTCGACGATGGCATGGCGTCTGGGCGAAGCGGATGCCTTTCACGAAGAAGAGGGTTACTGGTTGTGGGATCCGAAGGCAGGGCAGGTCATGCGCAGCTTTATCGTGCCGCGGGGCGTGACGGTGAATGCCGGCGGTGCAGCCGGCCCCGAGGATAAAACATTCTATTTATCTGCAGAAGTCGGTTCGGAAGTCTACGGCGTGACATCGAACCCGTTCCTGGAGCGCGCCAAGCGCACGATCTGTTTCGAGCTGACGGTCACGATTCACGATGACGGACGGTTCAGCTACGACGAAGACACGCAGATCAGGATCGAGGGTCGTGACGGGATTTTTCATCACACGGACCGTAATACCTTGTCCAGAATTACCTGATCTCATTCATATACGGGGCGTCATGAGCGTACAGAATCAACTGGATTTCGAGGGCATCGAGATGTTGCCCCTGAAAGAATTTACCGAGAAGGCCTATCTCGATTATTCGATGTACGTCATTCTCGATCGCGCATTGCCGCATATCGGTGACGGATTAAAGCCGGTGCAGCGCCGGATTATCTACGCGATGAGCGAGCTCGGGCTGTCGGCCGGCGCCAAGCCCAAGAAATCGGCACGTACCGTCGGCGATGTGATCGGCAAGTTTCATCCGCATGGCGACACGGCCTGTTACGAGGCGATGGTGCACATGGCCCAGGAATTTTCGTACCGTTATCCGATTGTCGACGGACAGGGCAACTGGGGTTCGTCGGACGATCCGAAGTCTTTTGCAGCCATGCGCTATACCGAATCGCGCCTGACGGCGTATGCCGATGTCCTGTTGTCCGAGCTCGGGCACGGTACGGTTGACTGGGGACCCAATTTTGACGGTTCTCTCGATGAGCCGGTGTTGTTGCCGGCACGGCTGCCCAACCTGCTGCTCAATGGCGCAACCGGTATTGCCGTGGGCATGTCAACCGATTTCCCGCCGCACAACATCAGGGAAGTGGTCAGCGCACTCGTACGTCTGCTCGAGGAGCCGAAGACGACGGTCCGTGCGTTATGCAAGCATATCAAGGGGCCGGATTATCCCACCGGCGGCGAAATCATTACGCCGCAAAGCGAACTCATCGAAATATACAAGACGGGCAACGGTACGCTGCGCGCGAGGGCGACGGTCGAGATCGAGGATGGCGAGATCGTGATTACCAGCCTGCCGCACCATGTTTCGGGAAGCCGGGTGCTCGAGCAGATTGCCGCTCAAATGCAGGCGAAAAAGCTGCCGCTGGTCGCGGATCTGCGCGACGAGTCAGACCATGAGAATCCGACGCGCCTGGTTATATTGCCGAAATCGAATCGCGTCGATCTGGAAAAGTTGATGGCGCATCTGTTCGCTACGACAGATCTGGAAAAAACCATGCGCATCAACCTGAATGTCATCGGCCTGGACGGGCGGCCCGGCGTCAGGAACCTGCGCGACCTGCTGGTCGAGTGGCTCGAATTTCGAACCGCCACCATAAAACGCCGACTGGCCTGGCGACTCGCACGTGTCGAGGAGCGTCTGCACATACTCGACGGCCGGTTAATCGCTTTCCTGAACATCGACAAGGTCATCAAAATCATTCGCACCGAAGACAAGCCGAAACCGGTGCTGATGAAACGCTTCAGTCTCAGCGACATACAGGCCGAGGATATTCTCAATATCCGTCTGCGCCAGCTGGCCAAACTCGAGGAAATCAGGATTCGCGACGAACAGGCGACGATGGCGGCCGAGCGCGATGAACTGAAAAAAATCCTGAAGAGCCGGGTCAGATTGAAAAACCTGTTACGCGACGAATTACTCGCTGCCGCCGAGGCGCATGGAGACGAGCGCCGGACCCTGATCGTCGAGCGTGCGGCGGCCCGGGCCCTGGCCGAAGAAGACCTGGTGGGCAGTGAGCCGGTTACCGTTATTCTGTCCCAGCGCGGCTGGGCGCGCGCGGCCAAGGGACACGAAATCGACCCGACGAGCGTGAACTATAAATCGGGTGACGGATTCCTTGCCGCGGCTTGCGGCATCAGCAATCAGCAGGCGGTTTTTCTCGATTCGACGGGTCGCGCCTACAGTGTCACGGCACGGTCTTTACCGTCCGCACGGGGGCAGGGCGAACCGCTGTCAGGACGACTGAATCCATCCGACGGCGCAACGTTTCGCGGCGTCATGACCGGCGAACCGGATTCTCGCTGGCTTATTGCTTCGGATGCCGGTTACGGGTTCTTCGTGCAACTCGAGCAACTTTATTCACGGAACCGGGCCGGCAAAGCCTGTCTTCGGGTTCCGCAAGGCGGTTCGGTTGTACCGCCGGTACGCTTTCCCCACGATAACTTCCCTGCCGAGGCGTGGGTTGCGGCAGTCAGTTCGGGCGGACGGCTGCTCGTATTTCCTGCCGATGAATTACCGCAACTTTCCCGGGGCAAGGGCAACAAGATTCTCGGCATCCCGTCGGCCCGTTACAAGGCCGGAGAGGAACGGATGATTGCGATGCAGGTTTTGGGCGCCGACGAAGGCCTGCAGATTGTCTGTGGCGAACGCACGATGACGCTGAAGTGGGAAGATCTCGGTTATTACGACGGCAACCGCGGCCGCCGTGGAAACATGTTGCCAAGAGGCTGGCGCAAGGTCGATCGGGTTTTGCGGTTGCCGGCCGGGTAGTAACCCGCGGATGAGTAAAGCGGACTGGCTAGCCTTTCATGTTGCCGGTGAGCGTCGCGGTATCATCGTCATCCTGCGTATCATCGACATCCTTTTCATCGAGTGAGCGGCTGATCTCGCTGCGCTCGAGAATCTGGCTGGCGGTGAACTCGTCTTCGAAGTCGCGTTCCAGCAAAGACAGCGCTTCCTGAAGCGTCTCCGACAGGCCGTCCTCATCGCCGGACGGCAGTGCGTCGAGCTCGCTTCCAAGTGTCGGTTCGCCCGGGATGCTGCTCGTTGGCGACCCGTCGAGAAAATCGTCGACCAGATGGTTTGCGGTTGCGAACATTTCATCGGCATCGATCTGCCCGAGACTTTCATCGAGTGCATTCATCAGTGACGGGTCGACGGTCTCGTCGCCGGACGGGAATTCGGCCGTCGGATCGAAAGTTTCACTGTCGAATACGGCAGGTTGCTCGGCTGTCGGATCGAAACTCTGTACATCATCGCCCCTCGGCATTTCAACTGTCGGGCCGGTGAAGGTTCCGGTTGCACCGGTATCGATGCCGCCGGTCGGGTCAAAGATATCCGCATCGTGCTCACCGAATGTCGAGTCGTTGTCGTCAAAAATCCTGGCGAGCATTTCATCGTCCGGATTCGCATCCGGTTCGCCGATGTTCTCGACCATCGCGGGGTCGAAATCCGGGATCTGGACTTGCGCCGTATCTTCCGCTTCGCTGGCTTCGACGATATAGGTGCTCTCGGCAGGCCCGGCGATCGGCAGCGGCTCGCAGTCTTCCTGCCGGGTATCGAAAGCCGAACCGGCAACCGACGTATCGAATTCGCCGGTGGCAACTGCCGCATCGCTGTCAACAGGCGGGGCAGAAGAAAAAGCCCGGCCATCGTCACTGTTTGTTTGCGACCGCCGCCGGAGCAGGCCGGTCAGGGCGTCGATCAATTGACGCCGCAGCGTCACGAAGCTGACAAACACGCCAAGCAAAAGGCCGACCAGAATCGCGAGCAACGGATTCACCGGTTTTGACGGTGCTTCCCGGACGATCGTAGTAACGACCGGTGCAGGCGTGGCTGCAGCCTCTGGCGGAGTTGCGGGCGCATCCGGGTTTTTCCGGGCAGCCGGCTGTTCGTCGAGAAACGGGGTGAAAACTGCCGCATCGCCCGAATCTGGAGGCACGACAGCAGGGGCTTGCGCAGCGAAGGGTGACATGACCCCATCGGGAGCGACATTGTCATCGGGACCGACATCGTCGCGACCGGTATCCTGCGCATTGTCAGGGCTGGTCGCGACAGGCTGTTCGTGCTCCGGTTCGGTGGCAAACGCTTCGGGGCGGTTCATCGCCACCGGCGCGGAAACCGTCTCATGGGCCGGGAGCGGCTGCGGAACGCCGGATGATCCGGTGTGTGCCGGGCTGGTCTCTGGTTCGGTGGCGGTGCCGGGATTTGCCGACGGCACGATAGCCATACGGCCTTTTTCAAGTCCCGCCAGTTGAGCGAGGTCGGGAATGTCAATCAACGAGCCAAGCTTGATCAGGTCCGGATTGTTGCGGATAAAGGCACGCGGATTTGTCGAAAAAATCAGGTTGGCGACGCTCCAGGTGGTATCCGGGGAGCGGCCGTCGATTCGGGCGGCGATTGTCGACAGGGTGTCGCCTTTGCGGACCCGGTAAGGCTGACCGGCCGGAATCATGTTTTTCGATGGCTGCAGGGAGCGCGCGGCATGGCGGTTCGTCACCGGCGTCACCGTACGGCCGGCCGGTTGCGAAGGAACCGGTGTTGCGGTTACCGGAACCCGGAGCGTATCGCCGGAACGGTCAATACTGCCGTTCGTGGTTGTGGCGACGGCGCTATCCATGCCGGGCAAGTCCAGCATCAGTACATACTGGCGCAGAAGCAGGGGCGTCCCCGGGCAATCGATCAGCAGCGAAATTTCGTACATCGGTTCGTGCAACGCATTGGTCGTCGTGACACGCAGGTTGTACGTACCCGGCCCGGAAGCGGCGGGACCGCTGACGCGCAGTGTACCCGGCGAGCCGATACCGCTGCTGTCGCGTTTCGGCGCGACACAATCTTCCGGCATGGATTCTCCCGGTGCGAGCGTGACCGGGACAGTCGCTTCGAGGGGCTGGCCAAGCTGCGAGTTGACGGTTATTTGGCCCAGACCGACTGCATTGACCGCAACCGGGTTGATGGCAAGTAATGCCATGCTGCTGTAAATCAGTGATTTTCGAAACGGCCCGGGACGCATGTCCGCGCTGCCGCCAGGTGGGGCGGTGCCCAGTATTTCCGCGATACTCTTGCTCAGAGCCGATCTGCCTTGTGCCCGTCCCATAAAGCTGGTTCCTGGATAGCGCCTGTTTCTCTGGACTATAAAAATGCAGGAGACCCGAAGCGGACAAATCTAAATGAAGCGGGACTCTCTCATTTCCTGTGCCACGATCATCTAACAACGGGTTATGTCAAGACTGTGACTTATTTCACCTTTCTAATGACCCAAAGTAAGACTTTGCACGCTTTGTGTGTCTTCGAGGATGACGCCCTGCATCTGGACGTAGTTACCCTGAATCAGGCCAATGCCCAGCTGCCAGAGAGTTGCCATCGTATTAGCGTCTTCGATGCGTTCGGCAATGGTTTTGATACCGAGTTCACCGGCGGTCCGCGCCAGTCTGCCGACTTTCTTCTGCGCTTCGGGCTGGCGGTGAAGGCCCTGCATCAGGCTGCCGTCGATTTTCATGTAATCCATCGGGACATGGTTCAGAACCTGGTCGGAATCACGGCCGACCCCGAGGTGGTCGATGGCAAAACCGAATCCGTCTGCACGCAGTGCTTCTGCAATTGACTTGGTCTGTTTAAGAAAATGCGCCGCGACTTCTTCATTGACCTGGAAACAGATCTGGGCCGGTTGTACCCGGGTGTTTTGAATGCGCGCCTTGAGCCAGTCGTGCAGCGATTCGTCATTGATAGAGTCGGCCGAGAGCCGGATAAAAACCAGGGCGGGGTTTTTTGCCTTGCAAAACGACAGTGAAGCGCCGATAACCCAGCGATCGACATTCTTGATCATGCCGGCCCGCTCGGCTGCCGGAATAAACTCACTGGCGAGGACGGGGTCACCGACCTCATCGACCATCTGGACCCGTGTATCGAAAATACCGTCGACTTCTTCGGTCAAGCCGGTGATGGGTTGATGCATGAGACGCAGCCGGTTTTGCATCAGGGCGCTGCGCAATCGTGGAACCCACAGGGCATCTGCCACCCGTATTGCCTGAGTCGCACTCGTGTCGGCGCTCAGATGAACGCGGTTACCGCCGGCATCGCGGCCATCCCGGCAGGCTTTTTCGACCTCGTGCAACAGTTCGGCCGTGGTTTGTTCGCCGTGCCTGACTTCCGACAGGCCGATCGTACAGGTCAGCGATGTCGATTGATTGTCGACTTCGAAGACATGATCGGCAATTGTTTTACGCAGTTGTTCGGTCCACGTTTCGACATCTTTCATAGTTCCGCGTTCGAGAAGAGCGATGAACATCGTTCCGCCAAACCTGCCGTACAGGTCCGGCGGCTGCATGAAGTCCTTGAGCAACTCCGCCAGCTGCGTCAGTAATTTCTCGGTACCCAGCATGCCGATGTCGTCATGTACGCGGGCAAAGTTATCCGGCCGCATATAAACAATTGCACGGATGCCGCCCGAAAGCCGCTTTTGCAGGCGTTCCTCGACCTTGTCGATAAAACAGTGGCGATGATAGAACCCCGTTACCGGGTCTTTGAACAACGCTTGTTCGAGAAGCTGCTCGGGCGTGCTGTCGACGGCCTGTTCGCTGGCAACGATAACCCGGACCGCGGGGTCGCCCTCTATCGTGACCCTTTCCAGGCTTATTTCGACCGGAACATTCGATCCGTCGACGTGACGGCCGGTCATTTTCAGTGATGCACCGTCCCATTTCTTTTTCAGGCAGGCGACCAGTGCGCCCTTGATCATGGGCTGATCGGATTCCTTGCAGCAATCCATGAAAGGGACATTCAACAGAGCCTGTGGATCGCTGTAACCGAACAACTCCGCCCAATTGGGGTTGCTGGCGACTATGATCCCTTCCTGTACGTCGGCGATGGCTTCGGCCGAGCCCTGCATCAGGGTTCTCAGTTCCTGCCGGTATTGTCTGGCCGAAGAAACGACACCGGCCAGTGCAACCTTGAGCCTGAATGCGGCAAGTTCGCGGTTGATGACGGCCTGGAAGCGATTCCTGTGGGTCAGCGAAACGACATCCTGGGCGCCGGACTCCATGGCTTCGGCAATCGTTTGTTCATCGATCTTGCTGCGTACGAGCAGCAGGGGCGGGCGTGGACTTTGTTTGCCCAGTAAATCGACGACGGTCGGAAGTTCATCCGGTTTTTCGTCCACAAAATAAATTAACAGTTCGGGGCGAAGATTTCCGAGCGCTTCATCGAGTTCGTTCAGGCGTCCCGCCCTTGAGCAATGTACGGGATGTCCGGCCTGCCGGAGAACCGCATTGACCGCCGAAAGATTCTCGTCGTGGCGAGAATAAATAACGAGCGGTACACCAACTGAATCACGCAAAGCGGCCATCCTTGTGCAGAGACTTTCGAAAACCGGGAAACAGAGTTTGTTTCCGGCTATGGAGGATTTTAGCGGTGCATGGCCGGGATTATGTGACCAGCGTCTGAGTTATGTGGTGGCATTGATATTATGTAGAGGCGTTGCCGGTATTATGTTTCGCGGCGGTTCGGGGTGGTGTGTCGGGGGGAGGAACGGGGCTGTTTTTTCTCTTTCCCGGGACGGTCATTTTCGTCCGGTATACCCTTCGGAAACGGTCAGACGCTTCCGAAAGGTCATCGACAGAAAAAACGGTCGGGGAAAGACCTGAAAAAAACTCCCCCAAAAAAATGGAATCCAAAACCACCCTTACAGCCGGTTTGGCAACATCCCCCCCGGCCTCGTACTGTGCACCGGCCTCTTGGCCGCTTCACCGGGAACTTCCCTGACCAGCCGGGGAACCAGGTAGCCCGGTAACCGGCCGGCGACACCGTCGATCAGTTCGATAGCCCGGGCATCGTCGACGCTGAAGTGCGCGGCGCCGGCAACCGGGTCGAGTTGATGCAGGTAGTAGGGCAAAACACCCGTTTCGAACAGACGCTCGCTGAGGTCGGTGAGTGCGTCCACCGAATCGTTGACGCCGCGTAGCAGGACGGACTGGTTGAGCAGGGTCGCGCCGTGATCGATCAGTGCAGACACGGCCGCGGCAACGGAATCATCAATCTCTCCGGCATGATTACAGTGAATGACGATGATGACGGGCAGTGGACAGGCGGAGACCAGTTCGAGCAGTGGTGGATCGATGCGCTCGGGCAGGACAATGGGCATGCGCGTATGAATGCGAATGCGTTTGACGTGATTGATTCGAGTCAGGGCATGCAGCAGCGCGGCGAGTTTTTCACTGGTCAGCGTCAACGGGTCGCCACCGCTCAGAATGATTTCCTCGATGGTCGGATCGGCCTCGAGTACGTCGATGGCAGCCTGAAAATCACGGCGTGACAGAGAACCGCCCGCATACGGGTAGGCGCGCCTGAAACAGTACCGGCAATGAACTGCACAGGCGCCGGTGACGATCAGCAGCGCCCGGCCCCGGTACTTTTGCAGCACGCCCGGCACAATTTCGCTGTCCAGGTCTCCGACCGGATCCGTCGTATAGCCGCTGACATCGAGTGACTCTTCGAGGCTCGGCAGCACCTGGCGCAGCAAAGGGTCGTCGGAATTGCCCGCTTGCATGCGGGCGACGAAACCGCGCGGTACACGCAGCGGGAAATCTCGTGCGGGACCGGCAAGTGCCGCATCGAGTTGCAATGCGGTCAGCAAATCGTCATTGCGGCTGAATGCGCGTGACATCGTCATGCGCCAGTTGATATCGACCGGCGGTCCGTCCGGCCCGGAATGATCGACCGGGGGTTTTGTCATCCGCTTCACATTACAACTTCGGGTGAGGCTACAATACGCGCATTATGGCAGCGCTACGGAAAAAATTTTATGGCAACTTACAGCACCAATGAGTTTCGCTCCGGATTAAAAATCATTATCGACGGGGATCCGTGCGCGATTGTTGCGAATGAGTTTGTAAAGCCGGGTAAAGGGCAGGCCTTCAACCGTGTGAAAATACGGAGCCTGAAGACCGGCCGGGTCGTCGAACGGACTTTCAAGTCAGGTGAATCCGTCGAGGCCGCCGACGTGGTCGAGCTGGACATGCAGTTCCTGTATTGCGATGGCGAGCAGTGGCATTTCATGGACCCGGCATCCTATGAGCAGTATGCGGCCGGCCCGGCGGCGGTGACCGAAGCGAAGCTGTGGCTCAAGGAAGAGGATATGTGCAAGCTGACCTTGTGGAACGGCGAGCCCCTGCTGGTCGAAGCGCCGAATTTCGTGGAACTGGTCATCGTCGAAACGGATCCGGGCCTGCGCGGCGACACGGCCCAGGGTGGCGTCAAACCGGCGAAACTGGAGACCGGCGCCGTCGTTCGCGTTCCGTTGTTTATCGAAGAGGGCGAAAAGATCCGTTGCGATACGCGTTCGAAGGAATACGTTTCCCGGGTGAAATAACTCCTTCCGCGGCCCCTACAGCGCAAAGCTGACGGATTGATCGATATGTTCCAGTCCGCAGGCCGTCATGACGAGCCGATCGAAACCGACTGCGACACCGCTGCATTCGGGTAATCCGTGTTCGAGTGCGGCGAGCAGGGCCTGATCGGGTTCCATGCGCGCCAGGCCGGCTGCGCGCCGCTGTGCGAGGTCCTGGTCGAACCGGCGGCGCTGCTCGGCGGCGTCGGTCAATTCGCGGTAGCCGTTGGCCAGTTCGATGCCGCCGAGAAAAATTTCAAAACGTTCGGCTGATTCCGGTTCCGCCGGATCGAGGCGGGCGAGCGCGGCCTGGCTCGCCGGAAAGTGATGGATCACGGACAACCGGTCAGGGGCGAGACCGGGCATCACGACATGACTCATCAACAGGTCCAGCCAGGCATTGGCATCCGCGCCGATGCGCAGACGAAGATCCGGCGTCACCGCAGCGATCATTCGTTCGGCACAGTCGGCCAGGCGACCGGCATCGGTTGCGAAGGGGTCGAGCCGGCACGTGTCGAGAAAAATATCGCGATAGCGAAATCGATCCACGCCAACCTGCGGTGTTTCGCTGACCTTGAGGATAAAACTGCAGGTCTCTTCGATCATGTCATCGAGCGTCGCGTCATGCCGATACCATTCGACCATCGTGAATTCCGGTTGATGGAGCCGGCCGATTTCATGGTCCCGAAAAACTTTACCGATCTGGTAGATATCCGGAGCGCCAGCGGCCAGCAGCCGTTTCATCGCATACTCGGGCGAAGTCTGCAGAAAACAGGGACGGTCACCGCGAGAGGCGAGACGGGTGGTCAGGCTGGCGATGTGCGGATCCGAAACGCCGCTGTTCGCCAGGACCGGCGTTTCGACCTCGAGTATCGATCGGGCAGCGAGAAATTCCCGGGCGAGTCGCAGCATGCGTGCACGGCGCTCGAGAATGTCGAGCGTCGCGGCAGGTTTCCAGTTCGTGCCGGTCACAGCGTTGCGATGGCGCGCCCGACCGTCAGCGTGTCGAGGGTCTTGAGTGACGGGTTCCACCTGGCGACATCCCGCGGGAACAGGAGGATCACCGTCGAGCCGAGATTGAAATGGCCGATGTAATCGCCTTTGCAATAAGACGGCGCGGACCCGGCGTCGAAGGTTTCGCGTACCGGGTGGTCGCCCCCGACGACTTCTCCGGCCCAGGCGGTGCTGATGCTGGCGACATTCATCGCGCCGACGAATACGAGCCAGTATGCCCCGTGCTCCCCGTCAAACTGGCACGCAACGCGTTCGTTGCGGGCGAACAGGCCGGGGATGGCATTGGCCGTGATTCGGTTCACCGAAAACCGGGCGCCCGGGATGAAGTGCATGCGGCGCAGTTTCCCGTCGAGCGGTGCATGAACACGGTGATAGTTATGGGGCGCCAGGTAGATCGTCAGAAAAGCGCCACCGTCGAATGGCTCGATCCGGGCCGGCGTGGTGCCGAGCAGCCGGGCGGCGGTAAATGACATGTCTTTGGCCTGTAGCAGGCGCCCGTCCGAGATTGTCCCGACTTGTTGCACCGTACCGTCTGCGGGGCTGCACACGAGGCGCGGATCCGTATCGACCGGCCGTGCGCCGGGTTTGAGCTTGCGGGTGAAAAAGGCGTTGAAATCCGGGTAATCTGTCGCCCGGGTCGCCTCCATTTCGGTTTCGTCGATGGCAAACAGGCGCGAGAATGACCGGATCAGCGCATTTTTCAGCCAGACGCGGCCACTGCGCGCCAGCCGATGGACAAACGTCCCGATCAGGCGTGCCGGCAGGATATACTGCAAGCCTACGAACAGTTTGTCGGACACGACACTCATTTGACTGTTTTCTTGCTCCGTCCGGGCCGGAATGCCGGCACACTCGTGCAAAATTCGCACTGGCCGGCAATAATGCCGGTTGCACAGCAGGCGACACAATGGTCATGCGAAACGAATATCCCCCGACGGTTGGCGGCATGATCGACTGGTGCGCGCGGGAGCTGGAACGGGGCGGCGTTTTTTGCGGTCACGGTACCGATAATGTGTTTGATGAAGCGGCCAGCCTGGTTTTCGGTGTCGCCGGTCTCGATCATGCGGCGGCCGCCGCCGACCCACCGTCCTGTTATGCGCAGGCGTTGCCGGCCGGTGTCCCGGCCGCGATCGACGGACTGTTGCGCCGGCGCATCGAAGAACGCATCCCGCTTGCGTACCTGTTAAAAGAGGCCTGGTTTGCCGGTTTGCCCTTTTTCGTCGATGAGCGGGTGCTGATACCGCGTTCCCCGTTCGCCGAATTGATCGATGCGCGCTTCGAGCCCTGGCTCGATCCGGCCGGGGTCCGGAATATCCTGGAGATCGGGACCGGTAGCGGTTGCATTGCCATTGCGCTGGCGCGCGTTTTTCCCGGCAGTCATGTCGTGGCCTGCGACCTGATGGCCGATGCGCTGGACGTGGCCCGCATCAATGTAGATCGCCACGCAGCCATGCGCCAGGTCGAACTCGTTCAATCCGACCTGTTCGAACAGATTGACGGTACTTTCGACCTGATTGTCAGCAATCCGCCCTATGTGCCCGATTGCGAGGCAGCCGGGTTGCCGGTCGAGTATGCCCGGGAGCCCGGTGTCGCGCTGTTCAGCGGTGCCGATGGTCTGGATTCGTCGCGGCGTATCCTGCAAGATGCAGCCCGGTACCTGGCAGATGCCGGCATGCTGGCGCTCGAGGTCGGGGCCGGTGCCGCGGCGCTCGATGCCGCCTTTCCTGCGCTGGGTTTTATCTGGCCGGAATTCGAACGGGGCGGTGAAGGTATTGCGTTGATTTCGGCAGCCGGGCTGCGTACCGGAATTCAATCGTAATTAGCATTAATATTAGTTATTAACTATTTGTATTTATTAATAATATGTCTGGTAATTCAATCGGCAGGCTGTTCACGGTCACGACATTCGGCGAGAGTCACGGACCGGCACTGGGCGGGATTGTCGATGGCTGTCCACCGGGGCTGGCCTTGTGTGCGGCGGATCTGCAGACGGATCTGGACCGTCGGCGGCCCGGCACGTCGCGGTATACGACCCAGCGCAAAGAACCCGATGAGGTCCGCATCCTGTCCGGCGTCATGGACGGCGTGACGACCGGCACGCCGATCGGCCTGTTGATCGAGAATGTCGATCAACGGACCCGGGACTACGAGAAAATCAAGGATCGCTTCCGGCCCGGCCACGCGGACTATACCTATCAGCACAAATACGGTTTTCGCGATTATCGCGGCGGCGGCCGCGCGTCCGCGCGCGAAACGGCCGTTCGGGTGGCGGCCGGCGGGGTCGCAAAAAAATACCTGCGTGAACGCCTCGGCATCGAGATTCGCGGTTACCTGCGCCAACTGGGTCCGATCGTCATCGAGCCGGAAGATCTGGAGGCGACGGACCACAACCCGTTTTTCTGTCCCGATCCGGCCCGGGTTGCCGAACTCGAGGCCTTTATGGTCGCACTGCGCAAGGAAGGTGACTCGATTGGCGCCCGGATCAATATCGTTTCCAGCGGCGTACCGGTCGGGCTGGGCGAACCGGTGTTCGACAAGATCGATGCCGAGATCGCTTCGGCGATGATGAGCATCGGCGCGGTCAAGGGCGTTGAGATCGGCGCGGGTTTTCGGGCGGTCGGGCAGAAGGGCACCGAGCATCGCGACGAGATCACGCCGGCCGGATTCAGATCCAATTCGGCGGGCGGCACGCTGGGCGGCATTACTTCCGGGCAGGATGTGCTTGTCAGCATTGCCCTGAAACCCACCTCGAGCATTCGTCTGCCCGGCGATACGATCAACGTGCACGGCGACCCGGTCGAGGTTGTCACGACCGGCCGTCACGACCCGTGTGTCGGGTTGCGTGCGACGCCCATTGCCGAGGCGATGCTCGCCATCGTGCTGATGGATCACGCCCTGCGTCACCGGGGGCAGAATGCCGATGTGACATGCGAAACTCCGAAGGTCTGAGCGTGAAAAATACATACGATGTGGCCGTCGTCGGTGCGACCGGGTTGGTCGGCGAGACGATGATAGAGATTCTCCAGCAGCGGGATTTTCCCGTCGGCACGCTGCATCTGCTGGCCAGCGAACGCTCGGCCGGCAAGACCATCGAGTTTTGCGGCAAGCACATCCGGGTCCGGGACCTGGCCGGCTTCGATTTTTCCGGCGTCGATATCGGCCTGTTTTCGGCCGGTGGCGACGTATCGGCAGAATTTGCGCCGCGAGCGGGCGAGGCAGGCTGCATTGTCATCGACAATACGTCGTACTTTCGCAATGACCCGGACATCCCGCTCATCGTGCCCGAGGTCAACCCGGTTGCTATTGCCGATTATGCGCCGCGCAATATCATCGCCAATCCAAATTGCTCGACCATCCAGATGGTCGTGGCGTTGAAACCCATATACGATGCGGTCGGCATCGATCGCATCAATGTAGCCACGTACCAGGCCGTGTCTGGCGCCGGGCGCGGGCTCGTCGAATCGCTGGCGGGTCAGACGGCGGCCATGTTGAATGGCCGTCCGCAGACATTGGCCGGAGACGAGAAGCCGATCGCGTTCAATGCGATTCCGCATATCGACACGTTCGAAGACAATGGCTACACGCGCGAAGAGATGAAAATGGTCTGGGAGACGCGCAAAATCCTCGACGACGATTCGATTCTCGTCAATCCGACGGCCGTACGGATTCCGGTATTTTACGGGCATTCCGAGGCGGTGCACATTGAAACGCGCGAGCCGATCACCGCCGGGCAGGTGCGCCGGTTGTTGCTCGAGGCGCCCGGCGTCACGGTCATCGACGAGATGCAATCGGGCGGCTATCCGACGGCTGTCACCGAGGCGGCACGGAACGATGACGTCTTTGTCGGTCGAATCCGGGCGGATATCTCGCACGATCGCGGCATCAGCCTGTGGGTCGTGGCCGACAATGTTCGTAAAGGGGCCGCTTTAAATAGCGTGCAGATTGCCGAAATCTTGGTACGCGATTACTTATAGGCTATAGTTACATCCGACTCTTAATGTGGCTTGCGAAGTTTGTTGTGCGTTTTTCCATCGTTTGAGCCACAGGTGGATGGGGAACCTTTACGGTTATTACGGGAGTTTGTTATGGCGCGTATTCTGGCAGCCATAGTATTAGCGGTCGCCGTGTTGATACCTTTATCGGCCGGCGCCCTGGGTCTTGGCGAAATCGATCTGAAATCGGCTTTAAACCAGCCGTTCAGCGCTGAAATACCGGTTGCGCCCGAGCAGTCGGGTGATATCGAAGGGCTGGAGGTCAGGATCGCATCTGCCGATACGTTTCGACAGTTCGGCCTGGATCGGGCCGCCTTTCTTGCCGATTTTCAGGTCTCGGTTGTCGATCGCGCCACGGGCCCGGCCGTGCTGATCACATCCAGACAACCCGTCGTCGAGCCCTTTGTGACGCTGTTACTCGAGGTCAGCTGGTCGAAGGGCCGATTGTTGCGCGAGTATACGGTCTTGCTCGACCCGCCGGTCTTTGCCACCGGGTCGGTAGAAACGGCCGTTACCGCGCCCACGGCCGGGGCAGCGGTTTCAGCGCCGGCACCGCGCACAGAGCAGCTGCCCGTCCGGTCCACCGGCGTCACTTCGCAGCGGGTTGCGCCGCCGGCGACCGTTGCTGCCAATGACGACGGTACCTACGGTCCGGTCAAACGCAACGATACGCTCTGGACCATAGCCGGGCGTTTCGCCGATCAGTCGGCATCGGTCACCCGCAATCAGATGATGATGGCGATCTACCAGGCCAATCCGGAAGCCTTCAACGGCAATATCAACCGGTTGAAGGCCGGCATGATTTTGCGGGTCCCGTCCGCCGGGGACATCGCCCTTGGCGCGCGTGACGCGACGGCAGAAGTACGTCGGCAGAATGAGCAGTGGCGCAATCGTACCGTCTCGCGTCGCGAAGAGCCGCAAGGAGGCCGGCTCAAACTCGTACCGCCTCCCGAACGCGACACCGGGGTCGTGCAGGCCGGCGCGGGCGAGAGCCGGTCGGGTGCCGGATCGGCCGATTCGGCTGCGTTGCAAAAACGTGTCGATGAGCTGGAAGAACAGCTGAACGAGAACCAGCGGCAACTGCAGGTTCGCGACCAGGAACTCGAAGCGTTGCAGCGCCAGCTGGCGGCGATGAACAGTCAGTCCGAAACCGGGCAAGCCAATGAGCAGCAGCCCGAGCTGGTCCCCGAATTCGAGCCGCCTGTTGCTGCCGAAAAAACGCAGCCCGGCAGCGAAGTCGAAGCCCCGGCCGGAACGACGGAAGAACCCGAATCGGTGTCCATGGGGGAGGACCAGGTGTCCCCCCCGGCTCCGGTGGATGTGACGCCTGCCCAGCCCGCGCGGAAGGACGAATCATTTCTCGGCGCCCTGTTTACCAATCCGCTCGTTTATATTTCCCTGGCCATCGTGTTGCTCCTGTCCTGGTTGTTTGCCCGCAGCCGATCCCGGTCTGCCGAGCCGGTCACCGGTCGCTGGGATGCGCTCGAAGATACGGGCGTCGATGTCGAAGAAGCGCATGAGGCGACGACCCGATTGCGGGCCCAGCCCCCGCAGGATGAGACGTTTGTCGTCGAGGAAGGGCCTTCGGCCGAAGGATCGATAGCCCCGTTTGCCGACGAAGCCGACGAAGCCGACGAAGACTGGGGCGGGCTGGCCGAAGAGAGTGAAACGCCACTCGAGAGGACGATCAGCACGGACTCGGCCGTGAACCTGGACCAGGCCGACCCGATCGCCGAAGCCGATTTTCACATGGCTTACGGTCTGTATGACCAGGCGGCAGACCTGCTGACGCGGGCGGTCGAGATCGAGCCCGAGCGCAAAGACCTGCGGATGAAGCTGCTCGAGGTGTACTTTATCTGGGAGAATCAGGAAGGCTTCCTGCAGGAGGCCGAAGCCCTGCAGCAACGAGTCGACAGCGAGGCGGATTCGGACTGGAACAAGGTGTTGATCATGGGCAAGCAGATTTGCCCGGATGAAGCGCTGTTTTCCGGTACCGCCGCGCCGGTCAGCACATCGGACAGCGTCGACCTGGAATTCGGTGAGGATGGCGGTTCCGATGTCATCGACATCGACTTCGAAGAGGACAGTACCGGTGCAAGCAGCGTCGACCTGGAATTCGACGAAGCCGCCGCCGGGCTCGATCTGGATCTGACCGGCGAAGGCGATTCGGCAAGCGAGAGCGCCGGTGATTCCGGGCTGATCGATTTCGATATCGGCGCTGAGGAAGACGAGGCGACGCAGATCGTCGACAGCAATGACGAACTGGAAATGTCGGGCGATGCGCCGACGATGGAAACGCCGACCATCGAATCGCCGGCCATGGACAGCGAAAGCACGATGGAAACGCCGACGCTGGAAACGCCGACCATCGAATCGCCCGCGGTGGATGATGAAAGCACGCTGGAAACGCCGACCATCGAATCGCCCGCCATGGACAGTGAAAGCACGATGGAAACACCGACGCTGGAAACGCCGGTCGGAAACTGGGATGACGATGCGGGAGCCGGTAGCGGGCAGACGGCCGAAATCGATCTGGCCGATCTGGACCTGGACCTTTCCAGTCTCGACGGTCTCCAGGACGAGGACGCAGGCGACGAGGCGGAATCGGGTCAGGACGATTTTGCCGCCGACACGCTGGAGTTCGATACCCCGGACGATGAAACGCAGCAGCGCCCCGCCGCTTCTCTCGATGATCTGGCCGGTGGCCTGGGCGCACTGGACGATTTGCCCGATGACATCGAATCGACGGCTGAAATGCAGAACCTGGATGATGCGCTGGCCGGCAGCGGAGATACGGTCGAACAGCCGGTTGTCGGCGGCCAGGACACAGCCGAGCAGCCGGGTCTTGCCGAAGCTGCAGAGGACGATTTCGTGCTTGACATCGGCGAGCCCGTGATTGACGAGGATGTGACCGTCGAAGCCGAAACCGAAGCCACCGGCAGCGGGATCGAAAGCGCGACGATGACCGAAGTCGGCGCGAAGCTCGATTTGGCGCGAGCCTATATCGATATGGGCGATCCGGATGGTGCGCGCAGCATTCTCAACGAAGTGCTCGAGGAAGCCGAGGAAGACCAGCGACAGGAAGCGCAGAAGTTACTCGACGATCTCGAGGACTGATACCGGCCGGTTGCTGCGCCTGCGGGGTTTTCTCCCCGGTCCTGCCGGCTTGAAAGTACGGGCACTTACAGTCCATGGACAAGCAACGCCGTCTGGCGATGGGCGTCGAATACGACGGCACTCACTACAATGGCTGGCAATATCAGCCGCATGCGCCCAGCATCCAGGAATGCCTGAATGTCGCGATCTCCGCTGTAGCCGACGAAACCGTTTCCTGTACTGGCTCGGGTCGCACCGATACCGGCGTACACGCCTGTGGCCAGGTTGCACATTTCGACACCCGCGCCGAGCGTTCGCCCAGGGCCTGGTTGCTGGGCATTAACAGTCATCTCCCGGATGACATCAATCTATTGTGGGTCAAGGAGACGGACGGTGAATTTCATGCGCGTTATTCGGCCGTAAAACGGGCCTACCGGTACTCGATCATCAATCGTCCGGTGCGCTCGGCCCTTGCCCGGCACCGGGCCTGGTGGGTTCGTCGCCCGCTCGATGGGCGGGCGATGGCAGCCGCCGCCCGTCACCTGATCGGCTTGCACGACTTTTCGTCATTCCGCGCCTCCGGCTGCCAGTCGCATACCCCGGTTCGCAACCTGATGCGCATCGATATCACACGTCGGCAAGACTGGATTTTCGTCGACTGCCAGGCCAATGCTTTTCTGCATCACATGGTCAGGAATATCCTCGGTTCGCTCGTCGAGATCGGTTGCGGAGACCGGCCGGTTGAATGGATGCAGGAATTGCTTGCAGCGCGCGACCGAAAATTGGCCGGCATCACGGCGCCGGCTGCGGGACTGGTACTGACGCGCATCGACTATCCGCCACGATTCGGGCTGGATAACGTCGCTTGACAGACCGCGGACCCGGGTATCATGAGTTTCAGCGCGACCTCGGCCCGGATCGCTTCCGGCGCCTGTAGGGTCTGACCCTTTTTTCCTTTATCATGCAAGCCCAATGAGCTGGTTCGAAAAATTAATGCCGTCGCGAATCAAGACGGAGCGCAAAACGCGTTCCGTACCCGAGGGTATCTGGCTTAAATGCAACCAGTGCGGCGCGCAGCTCTACCGGGCCGAGGTCGAGCGTAATCTGTATGTCTGTCCCAAATGCGATCAGCATATGCGCGTCAATGCGCGGGATCGCCTGGACATGTTTCTCGACCAGGACGGCCGGCAGGAAATCGGTGCGCGCCTGGAGCCGGTGGACCCGCTGAAGTTCAGAGACAGCAAGCGTTATCGCGACCGTGTCAGCCAGTCGCAAAAGGATACCGGCGAACTCGATGCCCTGGTGGCCATGGCCGGCAAGCTCAAGTCGCAACCGATCGTCGCATGTGCTTTCGAATTCGGTTTCATGGGCGGTTCAATGGGTTCGGTGGTCGGTGAAAAGTTTGTCCGGGCTGTGCGCCATGCGCGCGAGAACCGGATACCGCTGGTCTGTTTTTCGGCCAGTGGCGGTGCACGGATGCAGGAAGCGCTGTTTTCGCTGATGCAGATGGCCAAAACGAGCGCTGCACTGGCGCTGCTGGCCGAGGACGGCATCCCTTACCTGTCGATCCTGACGGATCCGACGACCGGTGGCGTGTCCGCGAGCCTGGCCATGCTCGGTGACATCAATATCGGCGAACCGAATGCCCTGGTCGGTTTTGCCGGTCCCCGGGTGATCGAGCAAACGGTTGGCGAAACGCTGCCTGAAGGATTTCAGCGCAGCGAATTTCTGCTCGAGCACGGTGCCTTGGACATGATCATCGATCGGCGCAAATTACGCGACGAAGTTGCCGAATTACTGGCCAAGCTAATGAATCAGCCACCCCCGGCAAGCTAGCAGGCTGCTGTAAAAAGCCTGCCGGTTCACATTCCTGTCTGATTTCGCACGGACGTTGCGTGATGAAAAAATCTCTGTCCGACTGGCTGGCCTGGCAGGCGACGCTGAATCCGCACGAGATCGAGCTCGGGCTGGACCGCGTTCGCCGGGTCGTGGACCGCCTGTCGCTCAACCGGCCGGCCAAAGGCATCTTTACGGTCGGGGGTACGAACGGCAAAGGCTCGACAGTCGGCTTCATCGAGCAATTATGCCGGGCAAACGGACTGTCTACAGCCGCCTACACGTCTCCTCACCTGGTTCGATATAACGAGCGCATGCGCATGAACGGTCGCGATGTCGATGACGACTGGCTCATCGAGCAATTCCGGGCGGTCGACGAGGCACGTGCCGGGATACCGCTGACTTATTTCGAATTCGGTACGCTGGCCGCCCTGCGGGGGTTTTCCCGGGCCGGCATGGATGCCTGGGTGCTGGAGATCGGGCTGGGCGGAAGACTCGATGCCGTCAATGTCATTGATCCGGATTTCAGCCTGATCACGACCATTGCGCTGGAGCACCAGGCATGGCTCGGCGATACGATCGATGCGATCGGGGCCGAGAAGGCCGGTATCCTGCGGTCGGGACGGCCGGCATTTTATGGCGATGAGCCGGTGCCGGACGGGGTTGCGCGAACGGCCCGGGAAATCGGGGTACAGGTCTCGTCCTGCGGTATCGATTTTGCTTATGACCGGGATCGCGATGGCACATGGAGCTGGCGGGGCGCCACGCAGGTGCTTGCCGGCTTACCGCAACCGGCGATGGCCGATTCGGCGCAGATGCGCAATATCAGCCTGGGGCTGGCGGCCGTTGAGGAATGCGATCCGGGATTGCTGAATCGTCCGGCGGTCGAACAGGCACTGGCGGCGCCGAGCCCGCCCGGAAGATTCCAGGTCATAGAGCGCGATCGGCAATGGATCGTCGATGTCGCGCATAATCCGCAGGCGGCCGGAATTCTCTGCCAGCGGTTGTCCGCACTCGGGGACGACCGCCCGCTGACGGTGATCATTGGGCTGCTGGCCGACAAGCAGGTCGATGCTTTTGTGTCCCGGTTCATCGAACCGGCGGATCGGTGGTTCGTCTGTTGTGCCGACGAGGCCCGGGGCCGCGATGCGCAGGAACTTGCCGCTGCACTCCGCGCCCTGGGCGGGCGTAACGTGGCGGTCGTGGAAATACCCGTAAGGGCATTTGCCGCGGCCCGGGCGGCCACCGGGCCGGGCGAACGATTGCTCGTCACCGGCTCTTTTTACATCGCCGGTCCCGCGCTAAGTTGGCTTGGTTTATACTGAGTTCCGGGAGCGGGTAGGGTTCCGATGGACCGAGCATTACTGGAAAGACTGATCGGAGCAGGGGTGCTTGTCGTGACCCTGGTCATTGTCGTGCCTGCCATTCTGGATGGTAATTCCGGGAATGAAGCCGACCGCGAACCGGCCGTATCGAACAAAGCCGGTGAACCGCATCGCACCCATACGATTCGACTCGACCGGTCGACGCAAAGACCGCCCGTCGCACGGGAAGTGACCGGGGCGCCGGCAACGGCCGCGAGCGATTCCGGGCACGAGCCGCAGACGATAAAGTCCTCGTCGCCGGCCGAACCGGCCCCGGTAGCGCCCGAACCGGCGGCAAAGGTCCGACCGAAACCGCACGTCGCACCCGAACCGGCAGCAAAGGCCCGACCGAAACCGCCGGTTGCGCCCGAACCGCGGCCCGTCGAACCGGCGCTGAAAACCGGTTGGGTCGTGCAACTGGGCAGTTTTTCCAGCCGGAAAAATGCCCAGCGCCTGGCCGATGAAGTCAGCAAGCGCGGATTCAAGACCTTCCTGATGCCGCTCGATCGTTCCGGAAAGAAACTGTACCGGGTTCGTGTCGGTCCCCGCGATACGCGCGCGCAGGCCGCCGAACTGGCCGGCCGGCTGGCCAGGGTCGGCTACTCCGGTCAGGTCACGCGACAGCAACCCGATGCCTGAGTGCAAAGTGAGAATCCATGGTTATCGTTGATTACCTGCTATTGGCCGTATTTTTTCTTTCGGCGCTGATGGGCCTGTTTCGCGGGCTCGTCAAGGAAGCGTTATCGCTGGTGGGATGGGTGCTGGCCGTCTGGTGCGCATGGCGCTTCGGCGGGGTCGTTGCCGATATGATTCCCAGCGTCGCCGATGACAGCATTATCGAGACATGGGTGGCCCGGGTCATCGTGCTCGTCGCCGTACTGATTCTGACCGGTTTGCTCGGGCGCCTGATTGCCTATGCGGTTCAGCAGTCCGGAT
>Ga0114931_10000409_pt1 | contig 51016 bp, 58 predicted proteins | sample 2SBtaG_FD_89579 | JGI IMG/M metagenome (GOLD analysis project Ga0114931, IMG submission 89579) | Deep subsurface microbial communities from Kolumbo volcano to uncover new lineages of life (NeLLi) - 2SBTROV14_V59a metaG | ecosystem: Environmental > Aquatic > Marine > Volcanic | place: Kolumbo... | reverse complement strand
CTATCGCCCGCTGATGTCCCCCGTCTTCCCCGCGCCTGCGGGGATGAACCGTATTCACCATCATTCCCGCTGACGGTAAATTGTCAATTTCGATTCACGGTTGCAGTTTTGGCCAACGGCCCCGGCTCAATTGCCACCACAGGCCGGCGGCCTTGGCGTAGGTGGTCAGGTTGATCGCCCACCAGACTCCCGCCGCTCCCCATCCTTCGACGAAGGTAAGATACCAGGCCAGGGGGATACGCAGGATATTGAAGGGAGCCGACCACCAAAAGGCGGCCTTGGTCGCCCCTCCCCCCTCCAGAACCCCGCCTGCCAGCGCTTCAAAAGCCACGAAGAGCTGCGAAAAGGCCAGTATCCGAGCGTATTCGGCGGCTCTCGCCAACACTTCGGGATCGTCGGTGAATCTCGCCGCCAGGGGTTCGGCGCCGAACCAGAAAACCAAGGCGGAAACCATACCGCAACCGCAAGCCAACCACAAGGCACCGCGGATCACTTCATTGACCCGCCGAAGCTCTCCACTCCCCAGTGCCCGACCGACCAGGCTGGCACTGGCGGCAGCCAGCCCCCAGAACAGGGGCCAGGTAAAGCCTTCCAGGGCGGAATAACCGATGCCGAGGGCGGCGTTGACCTCCGGACCGAGGGGGGAGATCACCCATGCCAACAGCCCCCAGTACACCAGCGCGTACAATGCCGTGCCCCAGGCCACCGGGAGGCCGATGGAAAATATCCAACGCAGCACATTGTCGGGCAGCAGGTCGCGCCAACGGAGACCGACTTCCCTCACCAGCCACCATCCCCCCAGGACCACCGAGATACCCCGGCTGAGGCCGGTGGCCAGCGCAGCCCCGCCAATTCCCATGTTCCAGTGATAGATGAACAAGGGATTGAGGAGCGCGTTGAGAATGGTCGCCAGAATCTGCAAACCCATCACCCGCCGGATATGCCCCATGGCGATGAACACGGAATCGATGAAAGGCGCCAGGGTCAAAGGGAAGCCGGACCAGGCCAGCCAAAGGAGATATTCGCCTGCCGCCCCCCTGACGGGCGGTGCGAGATTGAGCCAGGCGGCGATGTCACCGGCCCCCAGGCCACAAGCTGTCAGGACCAGGATGCCGACGACCGTCGCCCCCACCAGGCCGTTGCCGATCACCCGGCGACGCCACTGGTCGTCCCTGGCGCCGCTGGCACGCGCCACCAAGGGACCCGCGCCGGCGGCGGTGATACTGTAGCAAGCATAGAAGGCGATGAGCACGAAGGTGCACGACCCCACCGCGGCCTGGGCCGCCACACCGAGCCATTGGACCGCATACTGGTCGATCACCTTGAAGGCATTGTTGAGCAATACCGAGACCGCCGCCGGCCAGGCCAGGGAGAACACCTGCCCCAGCGAAACCGGATGACCGGGCTGCCGCTTCATCGCTCCAGTCGTCATTCCTCCACCCACACCTTCGGCTCCTCGATCCAGGTCCGCCGGCACCGGGGGCATTTCCCATGCTTTCTCAGCTTGTCCCTGGAGAAGGTGAAACCGCAATGACGGCAACGGGCCGGTTCGACCCCCAAATGCCATCCCCGAGCCTTCAGGGTACGTTCGAGATGACGCAGGTCCTCCTCGATATCGCGGGGTTTGCAGCCGCATTCCAAAGCCAGTTCAGAAAGGGTGTAAGGTCTGCTTCGCAACCAGCTGAGCAACTCTTTCCTGAACATATCCACCCCCTTTTGACACTTTATCCCAAAAACCTTATGGTAACGACTTTTGCCCCAAGACCTGAGATGGCCAAACGCAAACCGGGTTTCGAAGACCAACTGAAAGAATTGGAAACCATCGTCGAACGCTTGGAAAAGGGGGACGTGAGTCTGGAAGAATCCCTGAAATTGTTCGAAAAGGGGGTCCAGCTTGCCCGCGCCTGCCAAAAAGCCTTGCAGGATGCGGAGCAGAAAGTCCAGCTACTGACCCGCAGTGACGACGAATCCTTCCAACTGGAGCCGCTATCCACCGATGACCCACAATAATCAAGATCGCCTCAAAGGCTTCATGCAAACCTGTCAGCAGCGCGTCGAGCAAGCACTGGACCAGCGTCTGCCTCCAGCCGACAAACTTCCCGCCCGCCTCCACCAGGCGATGCGTTATTCGGTCCTCGATGGCGGCAAAAGACTGCGCCCCCTTCTCACCTACGCCACCGGGCAGGCTCTGGACATCCCCCTAGACACCCTCGATGGCCCCGCCTGCGCGGTCGAGTTCATCCATGCCTATTCCCTGATCCACGACGATCTGCCGGCCATGGACGATGACGCGCTGAGGCGCGGCAAGCCCACCTGTCATGTCCAGTACGACGAAGCCACCGCGATCCTCGCCGGAGACGCCCTCCAGACCCTGGCATTCGAGGTTCTGGCCACGGATCCGAGCGTGAAGGTGAGCGCGGAGCAGCGGGTAGCGATGATCGACTGCCTCAGCAAGGCCGCCGGTTCCAGCGGGATGGTGGGCGGTCAGGCGATCGATCTGATGTCTGTGGGACTACAGCTGGATCTTCCGGCCCTCGAAATGATGCACATCTACAAGACCGGGGCGCTGATCCGCGCCAGTGTCCGCCTGGCCGCCCTGGCCCATCCCGGACTGGAAGAGCAACTCAGCGAACGCCTGGACCATTACGCCAAATGTATCGGCCTCGCCTTCCAGATCCAGGACGACATTCTCGACGAAGAAAGCGACACCGAGACGCTCGGCAAGACTCAGGGAAAGGACCGGGCCCAGAACAAACCCACCTATCCGGCGCTCTTGGGAATGAAGGGCGCCAAGCAAAAGGCCAGGGAGATGCACGAAGACGCCATCGCCTGTCTAGAACCCCTGGGAGACAAGGCGGATTTGCTGTGCACCCTGTCTCTGTTTATCATTCAAAGGCATAATTAGTATAATCGCCCAGGGTCAGGGGAATTGTCAGACCATTCACAAGCAAAAAGCCCAAGGGCTGAGTTAACGAGGAGGTATAAGAATGAGTAACGAAAACGAAAATCCCACTCCGGAACCCGAGGAAGAGGGCAAGGCAGAAGAAACTTCTGCAGAACCCACCCCATCCGCTTCCGAGGAACAGGCTGCCGCACCGGAGGAGGCCGCGGAACCCAACAAGATCATGGCCATGATCAACAATCTCAGGGAAAGCAATCCCAAAGCGTTCTACGGTGGAATCGCGGGGGTTGTGGTGGTGTTGATGCTGATCATCAAGATGATGGGTGGCAGCAGCGTGACCCAGGTCCAGGCTCCAGCGATTCAGGTCGGCCAGACCTACGCCCTGGTCAATCCAAATGTGTCGGGGGGCGGCGATGTATTGCTGCTGCAGGCCCCTGGCCGCATGGGTGCCACCGATCCCGAACTGCGTGAGAAAGAACAGGTCTGCGTGGTGGATGCAGGCACACCGGCCAAAGTGTTGGAGCAAACGGTCGTCAGCTATGTGAAATACGTCAAGGTCGAGCCCCTGGAAGGGGACTGTGCCGGAAAACAGGGCTGGACCATCACCATCAACCTGAAAGCCCGGTAATCGTATGTATAACGTGAACGATTTTATGGGCTGTGAGGAAGGTGCCGGCCAAGCCTGAAGACTGACCTGGTTCCGTTATCGAAGGCGCGGTCATGACCGCGCCTTTTTTGATCCCCGCCCCCCCATTGAACTCAACAACCGATCCGCGTTTTCCGCCCCAGACGCCCCAGGATCGGGCCGTCATGGAGCCAGTAACTTCGGCATTGCCATAGCCTCCCTGAGACCTCTCTCCCGGAAGCTGGGAAAGGGCCTATAATTCCCGTAACACGATTACCGGACTTTTGTCGACGACCCGGCGGGTACAGAGGAAGCCTGCCACCCCGGTCAGCACAGCGCCTGCCAGCGGCACCAGCCACCACAGCAACCAGTGAATGTTGAACTGGATATCGAATACCCGCTCATACAATAGCCAGCTCAACAACTCTGTCATCCCCACAGCCAGGACGCCCCCCAAAAATCCCACCAGGGAGAACTCTATCCATTGGCTTGCCACCACTATCCGCCTGGATGCTCCCAGGACTCGCAACAGGGCGCCTTGGTGGATCCTGGCATCGATGGATGTCCGTACCGCCGCCATCAGCACAGTCACTCCGGCCAGCAAGGCCAAGAGGAGGACATATTCCACCGCGAAACTGGCCTGCCTCAGAATCAGGCGCAGATGCCGCAGGATCATCTCGACCCCGATCAGGGTCACATTGGGAAACTGGCGGACCATCCTCCCCAGACGAGGCTTCAGAGCGGGCGGGAGATAGAAACTGGTCATATAGGTGACGGCAAAACCGTCCAGGTCGCCCGGGGCAAAGATGACGTAAAAATTAGGGGTCATCGAGTCCCATTCGACCGCCCGGATACTGCGCACCCGGGCCTCGAAGCGCTGTCCTTCGATCAGAAATGTGACCTGGTCCCCCACTTCGATTCCCAGACCTTCGGCCACTTTCCGTTCCACCGAAATCTGACGCATCTCCCGCCCTTGATCCCACCAGCGGCCACTGACCAATTTGTTGGCGACGGGAAGCCTGGCCGCCCAGGTGAGGCTCAGGTCACGGTTGACCGCATTCTCTCCCTGGGTTCCTGGCTTGGCCAGTCGATGTACGTCGACCCCGTTCACCGCCACCATTCTCCCTCTCACCACGGGATAGAAAGCGCTGGGAAGGGCTTCCGTCTCGCGGACAAGAAAGTCCTGAAATGCCTCCAGCTCCTGGGGAAAGACATTGATCACGAAATAATTGGGTGCTTTGTCCGGTAGCTGCCGCTGCCAGGCATCCACCAAGTCCCCTTGCACCAACGATCCCAACGCCATCGCTGCCAGGGTCACGGCAAACGCCAGAATCTGTCCCACCGAGGCATGACGCTGCTGGGTCAGATTCCATAAACCAAGGCGCCATACCAATCCCAAGCGCCTCACCAAGCCTCTGGCCAGCCACAGGAGCAACATCACCACCCCAGCCAAACCCAGCAGGGCCAGGCTACCGCCTCCCAACACCAGGGCGGTCAACTCCAGCTCTCCGCTGAAGCGCCAGATCAGCACCGCCACGGCCAGGGTCGCCAGGCCATACACCAACCACACCGTCAGGGGAAGGGGGATGAGGTCGCGTCGCAACACCCGCAGCGGAGGCACCCGGTGCAAACGCAACAGAGGAGGGAGGGAAAAACCGGCCAATAACAACAGACAGGTCAGGGGACCCGAAGCGAAGGCGATCAGATCGGGGCTTGCCAGCCGCTCGGGCAGGAGCGGCCGCACCCACCACACCAGGCTTTCCTCCACTGCCCAGCCCAAAATCATTCCCAGCAACCCCGCCATCAACCCCAGGATCAGGAATTGAGCGCCAAACAGGCGCAGAATCCGGCTCTGCCGGGCCCCCAGGCATTTCAACATCGCCACCCCATCGAAATGGCGCTCGCTGTAGCGGCGGCTGGACATGGCCACCGCCACCCCCGCAATCAGGACAACAATCACTCCGGCCAGTCCCAGATACCGCTCGGCCCGGTTCAAAGAACGACCGATGTCGGGCCGGTCCTCATAAATGTCGAGGATCCGTTGACCTGCCGTCAGGCGGGGCCTGAGCCAGGCTTTGAAGCGTCTCAGCCCGCGCTCCTCCCCGGCGGCCAGCAAATAGTAGTGGGCCCGGCTGCCCGGTCCCAGAATCCCGGTGGCTCCCAGATCCTCCAGCCGCATCAATACCCGCGGGGACATGCTGTAAAAGCCTCCGCGCACATCTGGTTCGTAGGTTAGAAGATGCTCTATCCCGAAACTTGCCTTGCCGAGCCGAAGAGTGCCGCATACAGCCAGCCCCAGTTCGTTCACAATCCTGGGCGCCAGCCAGACCTTTCCCTGTGGGGGCGGATACCGTACAGGATGCTCCTCCCCAGGATAAGTGTCGGCGACTTTGAGGGTCCCACGCAGGGGATACTTGGCACCGACGGCCTTGATCCCCACCAGCAACAACTGCTCGCCCTCCACCAGCACACTGGCGAACTCCACCGTGCGGGAAGTATCGAGACCCAGGGATCGGGCTTTTTCGAACCACGCCTGGGGCAACGGCGCATGTCCCCGGACGACCAGATCGGCTGCCAGGAAATCCGCCGCCTGGGACACCATGGTTTGGGAAAGCCGATGGGTCACCAGGACGATGGCCGTGATACTGGTCACCGCGATCACCAGCGCCAGGAGCAGCACATTCAGCTCCCCCGCACGCCAGTCGCGGCGCAACAACCGCCAGGCCAGGCCCAGATCGCTCATCGTTCCGCCATGATTCTGCCTGCCTCCAGCACGATCGTCCGCTGGCAATGCCTGGCCAGGGCTTCGTCATGGGTCACCAGTACCAGGGTGGTGGCAAGCTGGTGATTCAATTCGAACAGCAGATCGATCACCTGGGCGCCGGTACGGCGATCCAGATTCCCGGTAGGCTCATCGGCGAACAGAATCCGGGGTTGGGTCACGAATGCCCTCGCCAGCGCCACTCGTTGCTGCTCACCTCCCGAAAGTTGACGGGGATAGTGATCGAGGCGATGGTGCAAACCGACCCGCTCGAGCATGTCGCCCGCCTGTGCCCTGGCCCGCCTGTCATGCTTGAGCTCCAGGGGCAGCATGACATTTTCCAGGGCTGAGAGGCTGGGTAGCAACTGAAAGGTCTGGAACACGAACCCCACCAGGCGGCCCCGGAGTTCGGCCCGGCCGTCCTCATCTAGTTCATGCAGCCACTGACCGTCGATCGACACCCGGCCGGAAGTGGCAAGATCCAAACCTGCCAGCAGACTCAGCAGAGTGGATTTGCCGGAACCCGAAACTCCGACCACGGCCACGCTTTCACCCGCGGCAATGGCAAGATTCACATCGATGAGAATATCCAACCGGGAGTCCGCCAAGAAGACCGATTTGTTCACATGCTCAGCGACAATCATGGAGAATTCACCGTGCTGACCCGAAACACCTTTGAAATGCGGCTGAAAAATAACCTGTTACGGCTGACCGTCAGTTTGTAATCGTAACACCCGACTCCAACAGCTGTAAGTCTGGAGACATCGATGGCAGTACAGACTGTTTCAGATATCGATGGCGAAGTAAACCTGGTTCCGGCCCCGTTGTTTTGCCTGATAAAGTGATTGATCGGCGGCTTCGATCAATTGCGACGCCTGCCGACCGTCGTCCGGAATACAGGAAGCCACGCCCTGACTGATGGTGACATGCCCCAAAGGGGATCGGGGATGGGGGAGTCCCAGTCCAGCCACGGCCAGCCGCAGACTCTCGGCGATGACTACCGCCTTCTCCACATTGGTTTCCGGCAGCACCACGGCAAACTCCTCCCCCCCATATCTTGCCACCATATTGAAATCGTTGTTCACAATCTGACTGAAAACCTCTCCCAAGCGACGCAGACAGTCGTCCCCCTGCTGATGTCCTAATGAATCGTTATAGCGCTTGAAGAAATCCACGTCGATCATGACCAGCGCGATCGGCTTGCTCTCCCGTCTGGCCTGATTGAATTCGCTTTCCACGAAAAGGTCGAAGAAACGGCGGTTATGCAACCCCGTCAGGGTATCGACCAGCGACCATTGCAACAACTGTTCGTTGGTTCGTCTGAGCTGCTCCATCAGGCTTTGCAATTGCTGGGACTGGCGATTCCTGACATCCATTTCGGACTTCAGGCGCAACGCCAGGCTGACCCGGGTGAGCAACTCGATATTTCCGAAAGGCTTTTCGATATAATCGGCGGCACCCAATTCGAAAGCTTCACGGATAAAACTTTCGTTGCCGGGAACCGACATCATGATGACCGGAATTTCCCGGATCGACGGACTGGCTTTGATTCGGCCACAGACTTCCACACCGAGCAGATCGGGGAGAAACAGATCGAGCAGCACCAGTTCCACCTCCGAATTCACGGAAGCAGCGTTTTCGAGCAGATTCAGAGCCTCACCGGCGCTGCCGGCAGTCAAGGTTGGGTAGCCTTCGGTCCGAAGAACCGCAACCATTTTATCCACCAGGGCGGCGTCATCATCAACGATCAATATGGACATGATTCTTCTTGGGAGACGGGCTTCCTTCACATGAGACGTGTCGTTGTTTTCCTCAGCGCCTCCGTCTCAGGGCAAACCCCTCTACTCTCCAACCGCAATGCAGACAATCTTTATAATCATAAACGAACCTCTCGACCACTTTACCACTCAAATGACTTCGAATCCCAACGTGTCCTGTCCGCCACCCGGTTTTGTTCCCGACACAATTGTATTTAGATGATGTATCTACCGATAACACAATCGCTTGAACAAAGGTGAATGGATATGATGAAAGTCCTGCTCCTTTGTGGCTGTGCCTTGCTTCCCATTCCTGCATGGGCCACCACCATCCTGATACTTGGCGACAGCCTCAGTGCCGCCTATGGCATCCCGGTGACAAAAGGCTGGGTCTCGCTGTTGGAAAAAAAACTCAGGCAAGAGCAACCGGAGATCCGGCTTGTCAACGCCAGCATCAGCGGCGAGACCACTGCAGGTGGGCTGCGTCGCCTGCCAGGACTGCTCAAAAGACATGCCCCGGATATCCTCATCATCGAACTGGGAGGCAACGATGGTTTGAGAGGCATCATGCCGAAACAAATGGAAAGCAATCTGAGCACCATGATCGAACTGGCCAAAGCAGAAAAAGTGAAGGTTCTGCTGCTGGGGATGAAAATTCCGAGCAACTATGGTCCCCAGTTCTCGGGTCAATTCGAGGAGGTCTATCGGCAGCTGGCGAAACGACATGATTTGGCCTTCGTTCCGTTCTTCCTTGCTGGCGTCGCTCTGGACGCAGCGTTGATGCAGAACGACGGCATTCATCCCAACGTGGATGCCCAACCGCTACTGGCCGAACGAGTCAGAAAGGCTTTGGTGCCGTTAATGGATGGAACCCGGGCTTCCCGCGCCCTCCCAACGGCCGAGCGAACAAAGAAGTAGCCAAAAGACTTTGATAGAATAGGCTGGCCCTGACGCTCACCAAACCAAAGGATCACAATGACATTGCCCCCTGAACTTTGCGACGCCGGCAAAAGCCTGCTGGTGGTGGTGGACATTCAGCCCCGTCTTGCCGAGGCCATGCCGGAGCAGGAGCGCCAGCAGATGATCGAGGCCACAACCATGCTGCTGCAGGCCGCGAAACCGTTGGACATCCCGGTGCTGGCAACCGAACAGTATCCCGCCGGTCTTGGATCCACCTGTCAGGAGATTGCCGCTCATCTCCCTCCCCAAACGACCCCACTGGCCAAAACCACTTTCTCGTGCACCGGGGCGAAAGGTTTCAACGAACGACTCGAGGAGCAGGACCGATCCCAGATTCTCCTCCTCGGACAGGAAACCCATGTGTGCGTGTTGCAGACTGCCTTCGCCTTGCGCTCATCGGGACTGCAGGTTTTCATCATCGAGGACTCCACTTGTTCGCGCAAACCCGAGCACAAGATATACGCCTTGGAAAGAATGCGTCAGGCGGGGATAGTGGTGCTATCGGGAGAATCCGTATTGTTCGAATGGCTTCGCGATGCCCGTCACCCCCAATTCAAACCGCTGACCCAACTGATTCGCTGAAGACTCATGACAGCCGAAAGTTTGATTGCCAAAATCCGCGCAGGACAAAAACTGGATTTCGCCACCACCCTGGCAGTGATCGACAGCTGCTACGAATACACACCGGTGGCTTTTTCCAATGGACTGGAAGAACGCCGTATCGTCAACCTGGCCGGGGAAAACGAAGGTTCATGCAAGGTCTTCGCCTTTGCCAATCTGCACGGACTGACTGAACAGGAAACCCTGACCCTGTTTGGCGAACACTACCAGCATGTCCTGGCCACGCCCACAGGCGACGATCACCGCAACATTCGTACCTTCATGCAGGACGGATGGGCAGGCATCCATTTTGATCAGCCGCCACTCAAGGCGCGACGCTGACGCGATTGCGCCCCGCGCGCTTGGAATGATAGAGAGCGGAATCGGCTGCTTCGATCAATTGATTGGTGCGAGTTTCGGCCTCCGGCACCATCACCGCCACCCCTCCACTGATGGTGACGAAACCATAAGGAGAATCGGGATGGGGAATCTTCAGCTCAGCCACCTCGCACCTCAAATTCTCGGCCACCGCCAAGGCGCCCTGCGGTTCAGTTTCTGGTAATACCACCGCAAACTCCTCCCCCCTATATCGCGCCACCAGGTCGTGGGAGCGATGGACCACCAAGGCAAACGTCGCTGCAATCTGACGCAGACATTCGTCACCGGCCTGATGCCCGAAACGATCGTTGAAACTCTTGAAATAATCGATATCGATCATGATCAGTGCCAAATCGTTGCGGTTGCGCTGGGAACGTTTGAATTCCCTTTCCACAAAATCATCAAAATAGCGGCGATTGTGGAGTCCGGTCAGGGCATCATGGAAAGACAATTGACGCAACTTCTCATTGGCCTTCTTGAGCTGTTCCGCCACCCGTTCGAGCTCGTAGGTCTGACGCTTGCGGGATTCGATCTCTTCCTTGAGGCGCAGCGCCGAACGTATTCTGGCAATCAGCTCTATTCCTTTGAAGGGTTTCTCGATATAGTCCATCGCCCCGGCTTCGAAAGCCTTTTGGAGGTATAACTCGTCGTTGCTCCCGGTCATCATGATCACCGGAATGTCCTTGGTCCGGGGTTCCGACTTGATCCGCCGGCACGCCTCGATCCCGCAAAGATCAGGCAGAAAGACATCGAGGACGACCAATTCAACTTGCGGGTTTCCCCCGGTATTGCCTTCGATGCCCAGCAGCTTGAACGCATCCCGGGCGCTTCGGGCTGAGAGGGTCCGGTATCCTTCCGAATCCAGGCGCATACTCACTAATTTCCCCAGATCCATGTCATCATCCACAATCAGAATGGCCATTGCTTGCTTTGCCTATCTCTGTCCTCGTTGCCCGGGCCCTGGTAAAAATATCTTCCATCGTCTAATAAATGACGCCTGGCGATTCAAAAGTTCAAAATCGCTGGGGGTACCCCCCACACCCGTTCTCTCCTCTCAGGCGCATATCATCGGCATCTCTTCGGTCAAAAGGATTTCCCCGGGGCGGATCCGGGCCTGCCAGGCAAATGCTTCCACCCCGGTTTCCAAGGCCTGACGCAACAATTTTCCATAGTTTGGATCGATGTTGTCGGCAGGTTTCATGCGTTCCGCATCCTCCCGCTGAATGCAGAAGAAAATAACCGAACGATTACCCTGCCTCACCATCTCGATCAACTCCCGCAGATGTTTTTGGCCTCTCACACTGACCGCATCGGGAAACTGAGCCACTCCCTGTTCCACCAGGGTGACATTCTTCACCTCCACATAACACGGCGGACGCCCTGCGGATTCCAGCAACCAGTCGATACGGCTGCGTTCGTTGCCGTAACGCACTTCGCCTCGTATCCGCTCATATCCCTGAAGCGGCTCGATCACGCCCGCTTCGATACCTTCCTTGACCAGGTGATTGCTCAACCCCGTATGGATCCCCACCAAGACATCAGGCTGGGGTGCCACCAATTCCCAGGAATAGCGATATTTACGTTTCTCATCCTGGGTGTCGCGCAGCCACACCTTCATCCCCGGTGTCGAGCATCCCTTGAGAGAACCCGTATTGGGCGTATGGGCTGTAACCAGCGAACCGTCGGCCAGCTCGACATCCACCAGAAATCGCTTGTAACGCCGCAGCAACCTTCCCTCAAGCCAGGGACCAGGAAGATTCATAAGCCGAACCCGCCCAGGTCACTACAGTCTAAAAATTCAGGCATGCGCGCTCCTGCCATGGGTTGGATTGGACAACAATGCTATTCTATCCACAAACTGACGGTCACATAGAGTGATGATAAGAAATTTACTTTGCTTTATTGCAATCTGTGCCCTGAGTACGGTTTCAGGAGCGGACACTTTTACCCTTCCTCCCACCGATGTGGATTTGGTGGGTTCTTTGAAAACGACCCGGGTTCAAAAGGATGAATCATTGCTGGATATCGCCCGGAACTACGATATCGGTCAAAACGAAATCAGGCTTGCCAACCCGGGAATGAGCCGCTGGACTCCACCCGAGGAGGGGGAAGTGCTGATCCCGAAAAGATTCATTCTGCCCGATGCGCCGCGCAGCGGTATCGTGCTCAATATCCCGGAAATGCGGCTGTATTATTACCCCGGGAAGGAAAAGGGCAAACCGCCCGTGGTGGTGACACACCCTGTGAGCATCGGCCGCATGGACTGGTCGACCCCCATCGGCACCACCCATGTCGTCGCCAAGGTCAGGGATCCACAATGGCGCCCCCCCGAATCGATCAAGAAAGAACATGCGGAAAAGGGTGAGGAGTTACCCGATGTGGTACCGGCGGGCCCTGAGAATCCACTGGGAAAATACGCCATGCGCCTGGGAATTCCCGGCTATCTGATCCACAGCACCAACAAGCCGTTTGGTATTGGTATGCGTGTCACCCACGGTTGCGTCCGCATGTATCCGGAAGACATGGAACGTCTGTTTCCCGAAATCAAGCTCGGCACACCGGTCACTCTGATCAACCAGCCGATCAAAGTCGGGTGGTTTGCCGGCGATCTGTATATCGAGGTTCATCCCCCTTTGGAGGAACAAAGCCAACCCTACGATAAAATGCTCGAACAGGCTTTGACCCTGATCGAACAAAAAAGCCGCGGCACTGCCATACGGCTCAACGGCGCTTTGTTGAGGAAAGCATTACAGGAGAAAAAGGGAATCCCCATCAGAATTTCGTCGGCACCCCTGACTTCCATGACCATTCTAGCAGCCGGAAAGAAACAGGCCCCTTGAAGGGGCCTGATCATATATTGGTTCGTCGCTTGGCGATGCTTATTTCATCATCGATTTCTGGAACATCTTTTCCATGTGCGCTTCACAGGCCTGGTTGCATTTCTGAGCCATGGCCTGGGCCCTTCCAGCGCTAGACTCAGCATTTTGAGCTTCGGCAAGCGCCGTATTGGCGGTATTCTCGACTTCCAGGATCTTCTGACTCTGCGCCTGAACCAGCTTGTCCAGCTCCTGGAGACGCAAGTGATCCTGTTGGAACGGTTCATTGCTTGCGCAACCGGTCATCAGACCCACGGCCAATGCGATCGAAGCGGTTTTGCCAATGGTTTTCAGCATGGTTCTTTCCCCCTTATTGGTATTGAATTTTACGTGGTGAATCATCACACAGATCAAGGTTTCAAGTCAAAAATCCGAAACCCTAGCGAATCACCACAGTCGTACCCAGCGAGATCCAGTGACGCAGCCGATCGATCTGACGATTGGTCAGGGCGATGCAGCCCCGGGTCCAATTGAAGCGCCCGTGAATCCAGCGATCGGCCTTACCCAGGCCGTGAATCCCAATGTACCCCCCCAACGGGGTATTCTGGGGTGGCACTTTGGAGGTGTAGTTCGCCCGTACCAATGCCTGTAGGGTCGGTTTGTCCAGCATACCCTGTAGCCATCCCCACTTCACATAGGACAGATTGGGATAATCCAGCCCAAAGAACAGGTGATACTTGCTTTTCACATTCATCCAGGCGACGTGGAACAACCCCAAAGGGGTTTTATTGTCCCCCTGGACCTTGTGGCGGGTGACTCCTGCCCTGCCGTAGGCGATGTTGTCGAAACTTTCCACCGCCCACTCACCCTGCATCACGTGCAGCCGCTCGCTTCGGGTATCCACGAGCACCCACGCATCGTCCCGGGGAGCTCCCCAGGAAATCATGGCATGGAGGACCAGCAATCCCCCCACTAATGCCTGTATCCAGTGTGTCTTGCGCATGTACCAATCACCTGCCTTGGTGTTAAACTCAACTAATATAAGATTCACCGGACTCTCCGGTTATTGTTGAGCCCCTTGCCCTGGAAGATCACCCGTTACCAGCAAGGCCAGTGGGCTCATAGGATGTCTGGGTATATCTGCCACCAGGCAAAACCAGCCTCTTGAAATAATATACAAAAGAAATCCAAGTGGGGATGACAGCATGCAAATCGAAGCCCGTAAAACCACTACGTATCCAGACCAGAAGACCGACACTTCGGGCCTGCGAAAAAAAACCAGAGTGTTTCTGGATAATCCCAATTACCTGGAGAATTTCGTGCAGTCGATCTTCGACTGTCTGCCCGACAAGCAGGGAAAGGCTCTCGTCCTGGGGGGCGATGGCCGCTATTATAACCGCCAGGCACTGCAAATCATTATCAAAATGGCGATCGCTGCGGGATTCACCAGACTGTTGGTTGGCCAGGGTGGGATTCTCTCGACTCCCGCAGCCTCCAACCTGATTCGCAAAAATCAGGCCCTGGGTGGAATCATTCTCTCAGCCAGTCACAATCCCGGTGGCCCGGAAGGGGACTTCGGCATCAAATACAATGCCGAAAACGGCGGACCGGCACCGAAAAACTATACCGAAGCCTTTTACCGCCGCAGCAAGCTCATCACCGAATACCACATCGCCCAGACTCCCGACATCGACCTCGATCGACTGGGGCAACACCGCTTTGCTGATACCACCATCGAGATCATCGATCCGGTCGATGATTATGCCGCCCTGATGGCGCAACTGTTCGATTTCGACCGCATGCGTGACGCCCTGGTTTCGGGAGAAGTCAGCCTCTGTTTCGATGCCATGCATGCCGTCACGGGTCCCTATACCAAACGCATCTTTGAAAGTGAGCTTGGAGCTCCCCCTGGATCGGTGATCAATGCCATCCCCCTGGAGGATTTCGGCGGCGGCCACCCCGACCCCAACCTGACCTATGCCAAAACCCTGGTGGATACCATGTTCGCCCCCGAGGCTCCCACTCTGGGCGCTGCATCCGATGGCGATGGAGATCGCAACATGATCCTGGGACGCAATTTCTTCGTCACTCCCAGTGACAGCCTCGCGGTGCTGGCCGCCAACGCCCATCTGGCTCCCGCTTATCGTAAGGGATTGAAAGGGGTGGCCCGCTCGATGCCCACCAGCAAGGCAGTCGACCGGGTCGCCGCCGCCCTGGGAATTCCCTGTTTCGAAACCCCGACCGGGTGGAAGTTCTTTGGCAATCTGCTCGACGCAGGAAAAATCACCCTGTGTGGAGAAGAAAGCTTCGGTACCGGCTCGGATCACGTGCGCGAAAAGGACGGGCTGTGGGCGGTTCTGTTCTGGCTCAACATCGTGGTCAGCAGCGGAAAATCCGTGGCTGATCTGGTACAATCCCATTGGCAGCGCTTTGGCCGCAATTACTACAGCCGTCACGACTACGAAGGGATCAAGCTGGAAACCGCCAGGGGGATCATGGAACATCTGCGCAACCAACTGCCGGCACTGCCCGGACGTACTTTCGGGGCCTACAAAGTCATGGATGCGGATGACTTCAGCTATACCGATCCGATCGACGGCAGCATCACTGCCGGCCAGGGATTGCGCATTCTGCTGGAACCGGACGCCCGGCTGATATTCCGGCTGTCGGGAACCGGTACCGAGGGCGCCACACTGCGGATCTATATCGAGCGCTACGAAGCGAACAGCAGCCTCCATAACCTGGATACTCAGGATGCCCTCGCCGATCTCATCGCCCTGGCCAACTATTTGAGCGAAGTGAAAAACCGTAGCGGCAGGCAGGGCCCCACCGTCATCACCTGACACCAGAAAACGGTAGAGGCCCAAAGATCACGACGATCACCGGGCCTCCTGGTGGTTTTTTTTACTCAAGGCGAACACCACCGGGCTCAACAACAGTAACGCAATCAGGTTGGGTAAGGCCATGAGTCCGTTCATCACGTCGGCCACCGACCAGATGGTATTGAGCTTTCCCATCGCCCCGAGGGGAATGGCTACCAGCCAAAGCAGCCGATAGGGAAGAATCACCCGCACCCCGAACAGAAATTCGGCACAGCGTTCCCCGTAATAGCTCCATCCCAAGATAGTAGTGAAGGCAAAGACCACCAGCCCCGCACTGACGATGGTGGCACCAAATCCGGGAAGACTGGCTTCGAATGCCGCCGTCGACAACGCCGCCCCGTTGCGACCGTCATCCCACAGACCGCTTACCAGAATCACCAGGGCAGTGAGCGTGCAAACCACCAGGGTATCGATGAAGGTACCCAGCATCGCCACCATTCCCTGGCGCATGGGGTCATCGGTCCGGGCTGCCGCATGGGCGATGGGCGCACTGCCCAGGCCCGCCTCGTTGGAGAATATCCCCCGCGCCACCCCGTAACGAATCGCCGCCCATACCGCCGCACCCGCCATCCCCCCGCTCACGGCAGGGAGATCGAAAGCGCTGTCGACAATCAGCCCCAGAGCCGCTGGCAGTGCCTGCCAATGGAGCACCAGAATGAATCCCGCAGCGGAAAAATAGGCCAGCGCCATCAAGGGCACCAGTCTTGAAGCCACCTGGGCAATTCTGCGAATTCCTCCCAGAATCACGGCGCCGGTCAGCACCATCAAGAGACCACCTGTCCACTCATGGGGAATGCTCCACACGGCTTCCACCGCATCGGCGACCGAATTGGCCTGAACCATATTGCCGATCCCAAAGGCTGCAATGGTCCCGAAAAGGGCAAACATCCAACCCAACCAACTCCATCTCCGCCCCAGCCCGTTGCGGATATAGTACATGGGCCCCCCCACATACAGGCCCAACGCATCCCGTTCGCGATAGCGCACCGCCAACACGGCCTCGGCATATTTGGTCGCCATGCCGAACAGCGCCGTCAACCACATCCACAACACTGCACCGGGGCCTCCGAGAGCGACGGCGGTCGCCACTCCGGCAATGTTTCCGGTGCCAATGGTGGCAGAAAGTGCCGTCATCAAAGCCTGAAAGGGGGTGATTTCCCCCTCCTCTTCACTGCTTCGCCCATGCCATAACAACATGAAGGCGACTCCCAAACGCCACCAAGGCATGAATCGCAGCCCAAGTGTCAAAAAAATCCCGGTTCCCAACAATAAAGTGAGGGTCACCGGTCCCCACACCACCCCACTCACGACTCCGAGCCAATGTTCAAACTGCGCCATGCCTCCCTCCACTGACATTTGCCACCCAAAAAAATCAAACTCCACCATGAAATCAGGAACGAATACACATTAAACCCGGCTTGGCGGGATAGCAAAAAGGGGAAATAAATTGCTCCTTTGCCGAAGCCACTCTGCCAATGCGTTATCTCCACCAGGCCTGTTATCCACCCAGAGTCATAGTCTCCCCAATACCTGCAGGTCCCTGATGACGGATCAGGAGAAAAACTTGGACTTGAATCCAGACAGGTCGCTTGACAACCAACCCCCAGGAATTGTTTTGGAGAAGCGTTGCCCAACGGACGAAAGGCACACCCCAGCCGGCTCCCGGCATGCAAGAACAGGACGGGGCAACCCAACTGGGAATAATCTCCGCGATGGCACTGCAACCACATTGGTTGGTGAATTCAACTCAATGGTTGATCATTAACGAGCTAAAATAAGAAAATAATGCTAACCAGCCAACGCTGAAATCCTTCTTCCCCTTATGAAGGCAACTGCACCAAACAGTCTCACCCTGCCCTTGGAGAACGGGATATGAAAGACAGCAATCCTAGGACCCCCCCTTACGGCAAGCACCTCTCTCCAAAGCCATCCAAGGCGATGTCCGTGACTCGTCGAAAAGTGGTCAAATCGGCATTGGTCACCGCACCTGTCATTCTGACACTGAGCAGCGGTGCTGCAGCGGCTTTTGCAAGTGTTGACCAATGTATTGCGCAAAATGCCAAATTAGCCGAGGACGAGAATCCGGAACCCTTCCAGAAAGAAAACGAGCAACCGGACGTTTGGGTCAGAAAACAAACCACCTGCCGGAAATTGAAACGAATCAGACGACTGAGCCAATTCGAAGAAAAGTTTTGGGTATATCAACACCCAGACGATCCGGAACAATGGCTGCGCATGGACAACCCGAGTGAAAAATACCAGGATGCACCTTTAGGATTCGCTTCATCACAACCCGATGATGACGACCAATCAGAAGATCATGACCAGCAACAACAAAGGATGACACTCGTAGGCACCAACGAATTGTTCAAGGTCAAAAAAGAAAAGATCTGCCAGGTTTTGGTCCTTTATGACGACTATGGCAACGTGGTGGGGTATGGGACCCCTTCCCTCACCAACGTTGGCAGCCCGGTCACCGCCTCCTGTTGGGCATCGATCAATCCTGTTCAGGCCAACCTGCCCTGACGGCGGAGGAGCGTGACCGGCACCACCAAACGATGGCAGGTTCCCCCTGGCAGCCAACTGCTGTGGGAACGGTGGGAACATGAGGCAGTCGTTTACCATCTCCTATCCGGAGAAACCCATTATTTGAACGAAACCGCGACTATCCTGCTGGACAGATTGCAAAATGGCGAACAGACACTGACAAGCCTGATGGAAGTCTTTTCTGACAACCCGGATCCTTGTAAAACACTCGCCGGGCAGATTCTCCAGATGCTCGATGAATTCGAGAGACTGGGGCTGGTCGAGGCGAAAGAGTGAAGCCCGTCCAACTGACACCCCAATCCCTCACCTCCCAATTGAAGAGTGACCAGGGGCTGGTCCTCGAGACCGGTCCTTTCACTACTCGAATCCATACCCCCATCAAACACTTCAGCCTCTTCCTCCAGCACCTCTATGCGGACTTTCCCGTGGCTCCGCCGAACACCCCGGCCGACTTCAGGATCCGGCTGAAGCCGCCCCCCGGCCTCCGCCATTTCATCCGCCCCCAAGTCATCTTCGAACATGACGGGGTGAGACTGTTCGAACCCTTTCCCTTGTCTCACGCTCCTCCCCTGTTTGAATGGGGACTGAACTGGTGCATCGGTACCAGCGCCCATCAATATCTGATCCTTCACGCCGCAGTGTTGGAAAAACAAGGATCTGCGGTGATCATGCCGGCCCTGCCCGGTTCCGGCAAAAGCACCCTTTGCGCTGCACTGATGCTGAGTGGATGGCGGTTGCTGTCGGATGAATTCGGGCTGGTCAGGGCGGATGGCCTCCTGGCCCCTCTCCCCCGCCCCATCCCCCTGAAGAACCAATCAATCGGGGTGATTCATGATCTCTGGCCGCACGCCATCTTGGGGCCTGAATTTCCCAATACCCGTAAAGGCACGGTCTGCCATTTGCAGCCATCCCGGGAAAGCGTCGCAAGGATGCAGGAAACCGCCACGCCGAAGTGGATCGTTTTCCCCCGGTTCCGTCCATGAAGCCCCACAGAGCTGAAGCCGCTCGTCCCTTCCTACGCTCTGCTGAAACTGGCGACCAATGCCTTCAACTACGAGGTACTGGGCCCGGAAGGCTTCGTCAGGATCGGCCGCCTGATTCGCCAATGCCGTCTTTTCAACTTCCGCTACAGCCATCTCCCAGAGGCCCTGAAAACCTTCGACAAGCTGATAGAGGCGGGATGAAATCCCATCTGTTGCTCGACACCCTGCGTGATCCATCACGGGCGTTGGCGTTTTCCACGGCAGAATGGGAAACCTGGCTGGCCTTTGGCCGGCGGACGCGCCTGACGGCCCATTTCGCCAATGTCATGGAGACCCATGGACTGATACACCACATTCCTGCCAGGGTCTGGAACCATCTGGAGGCAGGAAGAATATTTGCCGATTATCGCAATCGCCTGATCCGCTGGGAGATGAACCGCATCGAATGGGTCACAAGGCACACGGATATCGAAATCATCTTACTCAAGGGGGGAGCCTACCTGCTGTTGGATCTTCCCCACGCCAAGGGACGACTGCCTGCCGACCTGGACCTGTTGGTGACGCGGGGGCAACTGGATACCATGGAAGAGATCCTGCGGGAGGGTGGATGGAAAACCACCAAGCTGGATGATTACGATCAGCGTTACTACCGCGAATGGATGCATGAAATCCCCCCCTTGCGCCATCCCGAACGCAGAATCGAAGTGGATGTCCATCATGCCCTGCTCCCCCTGACCGCCAGGCTGCATGCCGACCCGGAACGACTGTGGTCAATGTCCAAAGCTGTGGGAAACAGCCGATTCAAGGTCCTGGCACCGGAAGACATGACCCTGCATGCCGTAGTCCATTTGTTCTACGATTCCGATTTCGACCACCGCCTGCGCGATCTCGTCGATATCGACGCCCTCATCAGGCATTACAGTGCCCAGGATGCGGGTTTTACCGAGCGCGTACGGGAACATGCCGAAGTGTTGGGCTTGCAGCGTCCCTGGGAATACGCCCTGCATTTCTGCCACTCGATGCTGGGAACACCCACTTTTCCGCTGCGCTCCCTGCAGGCGAAAGGCTCAACGGTGGCATTGACCATGATGGAGTATCTGGTTCCCCGGGTCCTGCTTCCCGACTCCGTCGGCCGCCCCAGCAGAATCAACGCCCTGGCCCGTTGGCTCCTTTACGTGCGCTCCCATTATCTGCGCATGCCGTTACGTCTGCTGATTCCCCATCTGCTGCGCAAAGCGCTCAAAAAAAACTCAGTCATTTGAGACATCCGGCCTGATCTCCCTGAAAACGCAACGACCTGCTGCCTGGCTCACCGCCTACCCTGACGACGCCAGCGGTCGGCGATGGCGGCCACATCCAGGTCCTCGGGTCCTTCGCGCCAGGCGGTATGGTAGTCGACATCCTGACTGTGCGGAACCGGATCGGGGGCCCGGATCTGAACCCGGGTCGGCAGGGGCACAGCCTCCCCCATGATCATCGCCTCCCCTCGCCCAAGGGCCGCCAGGACATCCAACAGATTGCTCTCCGCATCCGGAACCAGACCACGGATATAGGCCTGATCGTCGGGATTGGCCAGCCGCAGACAGATGAAGGTTCCGCATTGGGACAATACCGTTTCAGACAGTTCATAAGGGCGCTGACTGACCACAGCAAGACCGACACCGTACTTTCTCCCCTCCTTGGCGATCCGCTCCATCGAACGGCGCGTTCCCTCATATTGAGTCCCCCCTTCGCGGGGAATATAGGTATGCGCCTCCTCACAGACCAGTAACAGGGGAAAGTCCCGCCTTCTCGGATTCCAGTAATTGAATTCGAAGGCCAGACGACCGATCTGGGCCGAGACCGCCGGCCTCACATCGAAAGGCACTCCACTCAGGTCAATCACGGTGACATGGCACCGGGGATCGCCCAATCCCACGAAATCCAGCAACAGTCCGGGAAGGGACTCGGAACTGGTACGCCGCCGGGGCTTCAACAGGAAATCGTAACGGACGTCATTGAGGCGGCTTTGCAGCTTGATCAGAAATTCATCGAACTGGCCGAACAAGGGCCCCTCGGTCTTGCCGAAGTCCGTTCGCAACTCATTGGCTTCCTTGAATTCCGCGTACAACTCCTCTAACGAAAAATAAATGGGCGCGTCGATGGAAACGAATCCCATCTCCAACCTTTCCGCCTCCCTTTTCTTGAGCGCGTACAAGGTCTCCCGCAGGAACGCCATTTGAATGGAAGCCGCACTGTCACTGGCATCGATCAGCAGATCGACCAGCTCCCCATAAGTCATCAGCCAGTAGGGTATCTCCAGATGACGGGCATCGATGAAGCGATAGGTGTCTTCCTTGAAGGTCGATTGGATCTGTCCCTTTTGATCACGCCAACAGTATTCCCCGTGCAGATCCAGCAAAATGACATGCGCGCGGGGCATCGCCTACACGGCTTGCTGCAATACACTGGCCACTGTCCAGGACTTTCCCGAACCCGATTGACCAAGAATGGTGAAACTACGCCCGAACAGGGCATTGGGGTTCAAATACGCTGTCTGGGCAGGGCGGTTGCTCACCTGCCCCAGAGAAAATCCGAACGCCTGATAGGCTGAAAAAATGCTTGCCAGATAAGCATCGTCTACCGGAACGACTCTGTCTCCCGGAAGCGGATAGTGGCGAACCCCTCTCACGAAGCGATCGTTGCTATCGATTTCCCCCAACGGCAGCAGATCGACCCGAAATCCCTTTCCCTCCTCGAGACAACGGCTGACGAATGCCAGAACCCGGACTTCCTTGCCATCCACCAGAACATAGCTTCCCAGGCGTCCCAGTTCCTTTTCGGTGATACTCGCCTCGAAACGGTCCGGTTCGATCCGGATCAGGCGGTTATCAGACATAAATCACCTCCGACGCGGTGATCGTGAAATATCTATAAAGATAGTTCAATTACCCCCTTTCACTCATCACGAGCCGCGGAAACTTCCCGTACATCACCCAGCAACACTGCCATCCAACGGGTCGCCGGATTGTCCTCGAGAAACATCTTGAAGATCACGGTCAATGGCACCGACAGAAACATTCCCACGGGCCCCAGGATCCAGCCCCAAAAGATCAGGGACAGGAAGACCACCAGTGTGGACAACCCCAATCCGATTCCCACGATACGGGGATCGAGGATGCCGCCAATCAAGGTATTGATCACCAGATAGCCCAGGGCGGTATAGAACGAGCCCTTGGGCCCGAATTGAACCAGGGCCAGCAGGACGGCGGGGACTGCGGCGATGAAGGAACCGATGTTGGGAATGAAGTTGAGGACGAACGCCAACGCCCCCCAAAGAATGGGATAATCCACCTTCAGGAAGGTCAGCCACAAAGTCACCGCACCTCCCGTCAGCAGACTGATGAGAGTCTTAAGCCGCAGATAGCGGCGCAGGTTGGCGAAAAACAGCTCGAACCGAACCGCCAGGTTGGAATCCCCGAACACCAACTGCAGTTTGGTCGGCAACAGGAAGGCTTCCAAAAACATGAAGGTCACATAGAAAATGATCAAAGCTGTGTTGGCGAAAGCACCGGTCAGGGCGGTCACCATGGTACCCGCCCATTGCATCAGGCGGCCTGCTTTGAGGAAATCATCGAAACCTTCCCGGGAAAGATCGAACCCCAGTTCGGTCAGCCACATGAACAGACCGGACATATTTGCCTGTAGCCGGGATTGATAATAGGGCAGATTGTCGATGAAACTGTCGATGGAGCTGCCCACGAACAGATCGATCATGGTCATCAAAACCACCAACCCCATGACTGTCATCAGGATAGCCAGCCACGCCGGCACTTTGTGGCGATACAGCCATTCCACCAGAGGCCAACAGATGATGGAAATGAACACCGACAGCAGCATCGGCACCAGAATGGGAGCCGCCGCCTGAACCCCTGCGATCACCACCACCAGGGCCGCCAATGTCAACAGGGAATGTTGTCCTTCAGTCACGACCTTCATGATTCCGGCGATTCGGCGACCTCGTCCAGAAGGACCTTGAGGCGTTGCAGAAATTGCGGATTCGAAAGGGTTCCCGTGTGTGAATCGTTGACTCCGTAGATGCGTCTGGCATGCAACTGATTCTGCCAGGGAATCTGGCTCCATAAAGGCACGACGGTGTCATCGCTTTCCGCCCTCCAAGTAATAAAAAACATCTTATATCCAACGGCTAACAAACCGTCACTCCGGACTGAAGCAGGACAAGAAAAAACCACCACCTGATCCCGGCAAAATCACCCATCTTTCCCTCGTGCTGCTCCCGGAGGGAGTGCGGAACAGAGACAACGTATCCTTCCCGGCAATGATTCACTCATCGCTGTAAGCCCGAAGCTTGTCGAGAAAGACCTGCGGAGAACCGAAACACATCTCCCCACTTTCCACCTCCACCGCGACCTGAATGGTACTCCCCCTGGCCAGACGGATCCCGCTCTCGAGATCCTCGATTTCGTAACCGATTTTCATTCGGTATTCATATTCCTTCAGGATCGCACCAACCCGCAATCGGGAACCAAACCTGGCAGGGGCCGTGTATTTGACCCTGAGATCGACCACTGGCCACACATAACCGCTGGCCTTCATCGTCAGATAGTCATAGCCTATCTTCTCCAGCAGGGCGCAGCGAGCATCTTCGAAGTATTTCACGTAATGACCATGCCAGACGATCCCCAGCATGTCGACATCGAAAAAAGGGACGGTCAGGATGATCTCCGCAGAGGGCAGCTTCCCTGATAGCAGATCGAAACTCATGGATGGCCCCAGAAAAAATAGAAATTGAACCATTGCAAGGGGGACCGAAGGCAATGGACCTGCAACTTTTCCACAAACATTCGGGCAAAACGGTTCATCACTTCCAAACGCTCGTCGCTTTTGCGCGGCAGGCGGATGCGATCGGTCATCTTTTCGAAAAAGATGTGGTAACGGCGATCCGGGCCAAGATAACAAAACAAGGTAAAAACGGGACACCGCAACAGGTGAGCCAATAGATACGGTCCCTGGGGAAAGTCCGCCTCATCACCCAGAAACTCCAGCCTCAAGACCCTTTGGGAGCTGTTGACCGGGATCCGGTCCCCCACCAGCACCACAAACTCTCCGGCCTGGATTTTGTTATCGAGGAAAACGGCCACGGCCGGAGTCATGTCCGTGACCTGGATCAGGGTCATCTGCTCGGCATGATCGACCTTGTTCAAAAGCCGGTTGAATTTCTCGGCATGCTTGGTATGCACGAGGATGTTGAGCCTCAGTTTGCGCCTTTCGTCGGCCAGGGCCCGGCAGACTTCGAGGTTACCCAGATGGGCGGTGATGATCAGGGCCCCCTTGCCGCTGTCGAGCAAATCCAGAAACACCTGCCGTTGATGGAACACCACCGACCCCCTGTCGAAACGTCCCAGCCACACGACGATCTTGTCCAGGAGGCACTCGGCGTAGCTGATGAAATGGCGGTAACTGACCCACAGACTGCCCCGGAGACCCAACGCCGGGGCAAAACGGTGCAACCTTTCGAGATAGTCCCTGGAGGCCTTTCTCGCCTGGTGATTGACGACGAAATAATAGCCCACCACCGGATACAGGAAGAGGCGGAAGAACGGCCTGCCGAACAGCAGATACACACCCAGGAGAAAATGCATGCCCCAAAGGATGCCCCGTTCCTCAATCGTCGCCCAATGACCACTTACCTTTTTTTCCATCCCAGCCGCCTGGCGATCATGGTGAAGAACAACCGCGCATGCATCTGACTGATTCGGCGATTGTCGTCGAAGAGGCGAAAATGCGAGATTCCACCGGGCTGGTATCGCACCCTGGTGGGCAACCACTCCAGTGGCACCCCCCGCCAATACATCCGGACCAGGATCTCGATGTCGAAATCCATCCGGTCGCCGGTGACTTCCTGATCCAGCAGAGGGATCACCCGGCCCAGGGGATAGACCCGGTAGCCACACATGGCATCGGGTATGGCGAAGGAACCGGTGTTGATCCATACCCACACATGAGTGAGATAACGGCTGTAATAGCGTCCCTTGGGAATCGACTCATCGAACAGGGGACGGCCACAGATCATGGCTTCCGGCCGTGTCCGTGCCGCAGTCAGGAAAGCCTCCAGGTCGTCCAGATCGTGTTGACCGTCGGCATCCACCTGCAAGGCATGAGTGAAACCCCGTTGCCAGGCCCGTCGCAGCCCTGACTTCACCGCCGCTCCCTTGCCCCGGTTACGGGAATGGGAAACCACTTCCACCGCTTCGTCCTGCCTGGCCAGCCGCGACATGACCGTCGCGTGAGACGGAGCGCTTCCATCATCGACCAGAATGCAGGGCAACCCGGCCAGCCGCAGACGGGCCACGATACCTCTCAATTCACTACTGTGATCGAAGACGGGAATAACCGCACAAGGCTGGAAATTCAAGGGGACGTCCAATAGATTCTGCCCGAGCTGAAAACCGACGCTTCGGCAAGATAACGAAATGCTAACCGCGAGCGTGAAACATCAAATGCCAGATCGAGGGTCACCTCTCTGCCGGGGAGGAGCAACTCCCGGAACTTGACCGCTTCCATGCGTTGGAATAAAAGAGAATCATCATACTCGCGGAGAAACAGTAAGGCTGCCCAGTGGATCTGGACGACCCCGGGCAAGATCGGAAGGCCCGGAAAATGCCCCTCGAACCAGCACAACTCGTCATCCACCCCCAAGCCCATCCGCCAATGCTCTCCGTTCTGCTCCCGCCACACTATCCGGGGCCACAGCAACCGCGCCTCAGACATGGCCATTGGCCCGCATGAGACGCCGCCGCAGCAGATACTCGCCAGCCATCAGGGCCCCCATGAGCAGATAAGAGAGCAAGCCATTATAGAGAGTCCAGAGCTCGAGATCGCCCACCGCCACCGTCATTGCCGCCATGGCTCCATTGAAAAGGAAGAATCCGCACCACACCCAGGTCACCTGGCGGGTGTAGCGCACTCCTTCGGGAGGCAGTTGGGGATCCATCAGCCTGGCGAGGCGTTCGATCATGGGAGGAGGATACTTGAGGGAGAGACCAAACCAGAAGAGGAAAAAGCCATTCACCAGCACTGGGTAGAACAGAAAGGAGGATTCTCTCCCCCATACGAACAACCCCAGGGCAGCCACCACCGGTCCCCATGCCATGATCTCCTCCCGGCTGACCAGGGCCCTCAGGGCCCAAAGAGAGGCCACACCCAGAAGCAACCAGGATTGGATGGCGAAGGAAAGGGTAAAATACACCAGCAAGGGATAACTCAAGGTCAGGAGCACCAGACCGGCCAGTGCGACTTTGCGTATCATCAGGATTCTTGGGCCACCATCTTCCAGATGACCTCCACCACATCCCCGACTGTTTCGATCCCCTTGAAGTCCTCAGGACGGATGCGCTTGCCGGTGTATTCATGCAATCGAACCATCAGATCGACGGCATCGATACTGTCGATGTCCAGTTCCCGGAAGGTCGAGGTCATCTGGACCTGGGAGGAATCGATTTCGAACATCTCCTCCAGGAGACCCTGGAGCAGGCCAAAGATTTGCTGTTTGTCTTTCATCGATGGTGTTGGGCGTGGTGGATGAAACCGGCCAGGCTGGCAATGGAGGAAAACATCTGGCGCACTTGCGGTGTGTCGGCTTCGATGACGATGCCATAACGGTTCTTCAACGCCATGCCCAATTCTAACGCATCGATGGAATCCAGACCAAGGCCACTGCCGAACAAGGGCGCATGAGTATCGATCTCCTCAGGTTTCAGTCCCTCCAGATCGAATACCTCGATGATCAAACGCTTGAGCTCATTTTCCAAGGTTTCCATTGCCACGCTCCCAGGCTTCGAAACAGGACTCCAGATGGCGGGTCAATCTCCTGGCCACCCGGGAAATGGGCTCACCCTCTTGTCGGGTCGGATGGATCTCTTTGCCCACGAACACGTCTACCCATGGCCGTACAGGGGGGATATTGTACCACCGCTCTCCTTTCCAGCAGCAGGGGCCGATAACGGAAATAAACGGGCAGGAGGGGAGCCTTGGCATCGAGCGCGATGCGGGCGGCACTTCGATGGAAGCGCAGGGGCAACCCGGGACGGATACGGGTCCCTTGGGGAAACAGAATCAGGGAAGCGCCTTGGGTCAATACCCGGATGGAGTTTTCCAGGACCGTTTCGGGAGAATCGGCAATCACATGACCACAACGCCTTAGCGGTGCGCTCACCAGAGGCACTCCGAGCAAAGCCGGTTTGACGATGCAAACGGCATTGTCTGTCAGACCCAGGAGCAACACAACGTCGAGAAAGGAAGGATGATTGGCTATGATCACCCGGCCCGGTTGTCGCAGTCTCTTCCCACCCTCGACGTGATACCGCCAGACACCCAGCCACTGCATGAAATCGATAAAAAAACGGAATCCCTTCCGGGTCAGGGCACGGGCATGGAGTTGCCGCTGCTTCCCGGGAATACGCCAAGCAGTCGCCGGATAAACCAGATAACAGAACAGCAACGAGCACACTCCCCAGACGAGATAACTGAGGATAGTGGCGACCGCCCGCCAGCCGCGTTCAAACACCCTCCACCCTCCAGCGCCAGCATCCCGTCCTCCCCGCCAGCTGCCACCCACCGGCAGACTGCGCGAACCCCCCAATCAGGGCCAGCAATGGATCCCGCTCTGCCTTCCCGACAAACCCAGCGGTGCGCTCCAGAATCAGGCTCCCCCCCTGTCCCCGCCACGGCGCCACCCTGACCGCCAATGCCATCACACCCGCAGGATCCGCCACGAAATCGTGATACACGCTTGGCAGGGACTGCTCATACCAGACAACCACCACTTCCTGAGACTCGCCGCCTTCAGCCAGCATGCCCGCCGCCTCCAACAAAGCCGCTGAATAGCCTTCTTCCCCCGGAGCAATGGCCACACAGGGCGCCCGATTGCCGCTGAACTGGCTCAACAGTCCTCCCACCGCCCCATGCACCGACAGCGCGAAGCGACTGGGGGAGACTTCCCGGCCGGCAGCCAATTCGTTCAGGATGGCAAAACAATGATAGGTTTCGCCATGGAGAGAACAACAGATCAGCGGGATGTTCTCCTCCTTCCTCAGGCACGGCCATGTCGCCGCAGCCGCGGCTCTCGCCATGGGAGACAGGCGTCTGCGTTGCATCAGGGGAATGAACGATACATCCGGGGTGGCACTACTGATTATGCGCCCACATCTGCCACTCGATGGAGAGAATTCCAGCTCCGCCACCACCCAGGCGCACCAGCGCTCAACCTGAAACTCCAGCCGCAAGTTCATGTCCCAACGACCCTGGTAATGCCCCTTCCCCGACCGCCATCTCTTTCGGCAATCTTCATGAGCCTCCTATTCACCCCGGCACCCACCCATACTTTCACGGTCACTCTCATAAACCCACCGTTTCACCCCGGAGCATGAAAGTACCACAGAGGGGAAGGGGCATTGGTTGGAGAGCGTCAGCGGCCTGGATGGCCGATGTCGAGCCCCCAGGGAAGGGTTCACAGCGTCTCGAAAACCAATGCCCCTTCCCCTCCCCCAATCTTTCACGGTAACTTGCATGAATTCCCGTTTCATCCCGGAAAATGAAACAACCACGCGGGTGCCAGGGGCTTGGCTGAAGGGTGTTCGCGCCCTGGGCGGGCGCGATCAAGCTGACAGGGAGGTATTCACAGCGTCCCTGAAGACAAGCCCCCGGCACCCACCCATACTTTCACGGTAACGTCAGCAACGTTTGAAAATCAAGGCGGTATTGATGCCACCGAAAGCGAAATTGTGACTTGCCACCCACTCACACTCGATTCGCCGCATTTGCCCGACGATGTAATCCAGATGGGCACATTCCGGGTCCACCTGCTCAAGATTGAGATTGGGATGAAAAACACCGTCACGCATCATTTCTATCGCCGCCCAGGCTTCCAGAACCCCACAGGCTCCCAGGGTATGACCGGTGTAACTCTTGAGGGTGCTGACCGGCGTCGTCTCGCCATAGACGGTATGGGTCGCCCAGCTTTCAGCCACATCGCCATGCTTGGTACCAGTTCCATGGGCACTGATATAACCGATCTCCCGAGGAGGGACAGCGGCATCATCGAGAGCCAATTCCATCGCCCTCTGCATGGTGTCGCGCGAAGGCTGGGTGACATGGGCTCCATCGGCATTGGTGCCAAAACCCACCACCTCGGCATGGATCGTGGCTCCTCGCGCCAAAGCGTGTTGCCGTTCCTCGAGAATCAGGGCCCCGGCCCCCTCGCCCAGTACCAGGCCGTCCCGGTCCCTATCGAAAGGGCGCGGCGTCGATCGCGGCTGGTCGTTGCGGATACTGGCGGCATACAGAGTATCGAACACCGCCACTTCGGTGGGGCATAACTCCTCTGCCCCACCGGCGATCATCACATCCTGATGGCCATATTTGATCGCCTCGTAGGAAAAACCGATCGCCTGACTCCCCGAGGTGCAGGCGCTCACCGCCGGGATGACCCGGCCCCTGACCTGGAAGAACAAGGCCACATTGACCGCAGTGGTATGCCCCATCATCTTCAGATAGGTGTTGGCGTTGAGCTTCCCGAGCCGGTGTTCCAGCAACATATATCCGAAATCGGCGATCGCGGCCGTGGAACCCACCGAAGAACCGAAAGCCACACCCGTGCGGCCGGAGGAAATCACCGGATCCTCCGACAACCCCGCATCCTGGAGGGCCTTTTCGCTGGCACGCACCGCCAAAAGCGCCACCCGCCCCATACTTCGGGTCTTCTTGCGTGGATAATGGGAAGGAGGGAGGAAATCGGTGACAGGTGCCCCCAACTGGCAATGCAGGCCTTCGTAGCCGGCCCACTCATCGATTCTCATGACCGCATTGGTCATCCGCTGAAGGCGCTCACGCACCGCCGGCCAATCGTCACCCAGGGAGGAGATCCCCGCCATCCCGGTGACCACCACCCGCCGCATCAACACAGCCCCCCATTGACGGCAATCACCTGGCGGGTGATGTAGGCTGCCTCGTCAGACATCAAAAAAGCCACGATTCCCGCCACCTCTTCCGGTTGTCCCAGACGCCGCTGAGGAATCAGCGCCTTGATTTCGTCCACGGGGAGCGACTCCACCATCTCGGTTTCGATCAGTCCAGGCGCCACGCAGTTGACCGTGATCTGGCGCTTCGCCAGTTCCAGCGCCAGGGCTTTGGTGGCCCCGATGATCCCGGCCTTGGCAGCACTGTAGTTGACCTGCCCACGGTTGCCGATCAACCCCGCCACTGAGGAAAGGGTGACGATGCGGCCGGGCTTCCTGCGTTGCACCATGGGCATGATGAGCGGATGAAGGACATTGTAGAAACCATCCAGATTGGCATGCACCACCTGGTCCCAATCCTCACCGCTCAGGGCCGGAAAAGCGGCATCACGCGCCAAACCGGCATTACACACCACCCCAAAATAGGCGCCATGACGTTCGATATCCTCCCCCAGGGCGGCCGCTGCCCCTTCACGATCGAGAAGGTCGAAACACAATTGCCGGACCTCCACTCCCTGGCATTCACGGATCTCCTCCACCAGCGCCGCCAGCAGATCCTTGCGGCTGCGGCATTGCAACACCAGGTCATAGCCCTGGCGCGCCAAACGGCAGGCGATCGCCCGCCCGATGCCCCGGCTGGCACCGGTGATCATCACGGTTTTCCCGGTCATTCAACGGCCTCTTGCTTTGGGTTGAGATAAGGTTGGATATCTTTTGGCAACAATACGTTGAGCGAGGCCCTGGCGATGGGCTCGCCGTGCTCGATCACACACTCGAACACGCTCATGTCATTGGCGGCTTCGAATTGCCTTGCGATGCTCACGGTCAGAATCCCGCCACAGGCAAACGACGCTACCTGGGATTCAAAGTGACGGGTCCCCAACAACAGCCCCAGGCGTATCTGTTCGCCGTGCCTGAGGTAATGATAGCCGGACCAGGCGGCAATGGCCTGGGCCATGTACTCGAGTCCGACCCAGGCCGGAACACTGCCATCGGCGAGGGCAAAGAGGCTGTCTTCCCGAACTGTGAATTCGGCACGGGCAGATTCTTCATCCACGGCCAGCAAGCGGTCCAGCAGACACATGTCACCTGTCTGGGGAAGCAGGGATTCGAAGGGAAATAGCTCGGGATCGAAACTCATGATCGGATACGCCCCAGCACCAGGGACACATTGGCACCACCGAAGGCGTAGGTATTACTCAGACAGTAGGGTTTGTCCGGATCAATTTTTTCATGCCCTCCGGTGAATTGCAATCGGGGCAGTTCAGGATCCCTGCAGCCATCCCAGCAATGGGGCGGTAGGGATGCTCCCGGATCACCGAGAACAGCGACACACAAAGCGGCCTCCAGGGCCCCTGCGGCCCCCAGACAGTGGCCGGTCAGGGGTTTGGTACTGCTGGAAGGAGGAGGTCGATCGCGGAACACCGAGCAGACCGCCAGCGACTCCATGGCATCGTTGTGACGGGTGCCGGTACCGTGGAGATTCAGATAGCCGATCTGCTGCGGCGCCAATCCCGCCTCCTGCAACGCCAGAGTCATCGCCAGTTGCGCCCCCCAGCCACTGGGATCGGGAGCCGAAAGATGAAAGGCATCGGAACTCATGCCGACTCCCAACAGAGCCACTGTTCCAGGCTTCCGCGACAACACCATCAGCGCCCCTCCTTCTCCCAGCACGGTACCGTCACGGTGCAGGCTGAAGGGATTGCAGGTGGTCCGGCTCAACGCCCCGAGTGCCGAAAAACCCTGCACCGTGGTGGCCGCAAGGACCTCCACCCCCCCTGTCACGACCACATCGCAGAGACCGAGCTGCAACAACCGCCGTGCCGATGCCAGAGCCTGGGCACTGGAAGCGCAACTGGATGAGATCACGTAGCTGGGTCCGCCGGCTCCCAGCCAAGCAGCCGCGAACTCGGCCATCCCGCCCAATTCCTGTTGTTTGTAATGGTAATCCTCAGGCAATTCGCCCTCGCGGTGATAATGGCTCATCGCCTTCTCTCCGGCCTCAATACCGGAGGAAGAAGTTCCCAGGACGACGCCCATCCTGGCCGGGTCACACCCCTGCAGACACGGCTGGATTTCCCTCAAGAGATTCAGCAACAGGCGATTGCTACGGCAATCGTAACGCCTCCAAGGGGGAGAAAGCGGCGCCAAGCCACGATCATCGAGAGAAAATAGCGGAACCGGGGGTCCGCCGTAGCGATCGGTGACGACAGGCGCCGTTGCCATCACCCTGGACACCGCCATCGCCTGAATGAAAACCGCTGGTTCTTGCCTCATCGATCACTGCCTGACATTCGTTCACTTCCAACCGCTCAGGACCACCTGCCTGGGAAGAGCAATTATAATGGCCATACTCCATTCATCAGCGGCCCTCCTCCAGCATTGTCCAAACCCTTCGCAATCACCCCCCAACAGTGCATCCAGGAACGCGTCTTCCAGGCGGTTGCCGCCAGCCTGGAACAGGTTCAGTATCTCATCAATCTGTGCGAGAACCGTCATCTGTTCACCCTTGGTCTCTTCGCCGGAGCCATGCGCGGGCAGGTGAACCTGCTGCCCCCTGCCCGATCTTCCCGGGTATTAGAGGATTTGCGCGCCCGGTATCCCTCCAGCCAGGTCATCACGGACGCATGGATCAGCGAACGAATGGATGAGTTTCCCATTTCTTCGGCACCGTCCCTGCACGCTAAAATCCCCGCCCCCGATCCGGAAGCCCTGCAGCTGATCGCATTCACCTCCGGCAGCACCGGTCAACCCACGGCCTGGAAAAGATCCTGGGCGGTCATGAAACTTTGCGCTTCCCTGGCGTTGGAGGCGCTCCAGCTGCAAGGGCGGCCGTGGGCGGTGGTCGCCACTACCCCCCCGCAACACATGTATGGCCTGGAAACCTCCATCGTCTGGCCGCTTTGCTCCGATTTGTCGCTGACCGACCGGCGCCCCTTCTATCCCGAGGACATCCGCCGCCAAGTGCAAGCCTCTTCCCTGCCGGTAGTCCTGGTCTCCACCCCCTTGCATCTCAAGGCATGCCTGGACAGCGCCGGCCAGTGGCGCAATCTGGCAGTCATCATATCCTCCACCGCCCCCCTGGATCCGGCCCTGGCAATGGCATTGGAAGAGGCCAGCGGGGTGCCGGTGCTGGAACTGTATGGCAGCACCGAAACCCTTTCCTTCGCCTGGCGCAGACCCGCCCGGCAAGAGCTCTGGTACTCCTACCGTGGAGTGGAACTGGCCTGCCGGGAAAATGAAACCCTGGTGACGGCTCCGTGGCTGAGCCAGCCCGTTGTCCTGGCAGACCGCTTCGAACCCGCCGGCGAGAACAAGTACAAGGCCCTTGGCCGGCATAGCGACCTGATCAAGATTGCCGGCAAACGTCACTCCCTGGCTGAACTCAACCGGCTTCTGACGTCCATCGACGGCATCGATGACGGCTGTTGCTTCATCACCCGCCATGGGCGGGTAGCCGCCCTGGTGGTCAGTCGGCTCGACAAAAGCGATATTCGCCGCCACCTCAAACCTCACCTCGACGAAGTGTTCCTGCCCCGCCCGATCCACCACGTGTCCCACATTCCCCGCAACGACAGCGGAAAAATCATCCAGGCCGAGCTTCAACGGTTGCTGGCATCTTTCGTTCGCAAGGACTGAGCCACCATCCGCCACAGCTGCGCCTGACCTTCCAGCCCCAGAATCTCCTGGGCCGCCTGGATTCCCGACAATGCCGCGCCATAGACTCCCCCTCCCGGCCTGCTCCAATGGCCGGCCAGATAGAGACCCTTCAGTGGCGTCGACACCGCCGGCCGTTCCGGACCCACCTGCCCTGGCTGGGGTGCCCAACCATAGGCCGCCCCGCGATGGTTCAGTGTGTATCTTTCCATGGTCCTGGGAGTCCCCGCCTCGCTGAACATCAGCCCTTCCCAGATACCCGGCCAGCAGTCGTTCGCCTGTTCCATCAGGCGCGCTTGCAAAGGCTGCTTGAGGTCGCGCCACGCTGCTTCAGCCTCATAGGGAGCCAGGGTGGTCAACATCAGGCAATGGGTACCTTCAGGTGTCAACCCGGAATCAGTATGGGTGGGAATGGTGATTGAAAACCATTGTGCCTGATTGCGACATGAGGATTGGTAGTGCCCATCATGGTCATAATGGGGATAAAAAAATGCTTCGTGCCCGTCCGCTTTCAGATCCGCCCGTTCGATCGCAGCATAGATGACGAACACCGACAGTGAGGGCTCCATTGCTGCCAGGCGTGGAAGATAGCGGCCAAGAGAATGATCGGAGGGAAGCAGATGGCGGACGGTGTGGATCAGGTCACCATTGGCAATCACCAGCCGCGACCGGATCCGCTGCCCATTGGCGGTCACTACTCCGGCCACCCTGCCCTCGGTCAGTTCGATGGCGCGGACATCGACCCGATACATCATTTCCCCTTAACCATCCGTGATGACCCGGGCAAGTCCATCCGCCAGACGCTGGAAGGATCCCTGGCAGTAACCTGCCCCCTGACTGACATAGCCCGTGAACATCAAGGCCCAGTAGATGAAGGACAAACGCCCGGGGGGGAGTCCCAGATACGGCCACAACCCACCCAACACCGACAGCAACCGGTCGTCGTCGAGGAAACTGGCATAAACTTCCGCCAGGGTGGCTCCACGGTAGCGCTGCACAACCGACCAGTCCCCGGACAGGCCACAGGCGGCCCGCGACGCCTGTTCAGCCACCTGCTCCGTCAAATGCAAAAAGGCCTCCAGATTTTTTCCGCCATGGGGAAAACGCTCCTTCAGTTGCCCCAGCAGCGCTTCCGTCCCCTGACAGAGATCCAGGGAGAAATCGGGAAAATGGAGTCTGGCCACGGGATCGAGGGGCAGAAACCGCACCTCTTCCCCAAGCCCCAAGGACTCCACCAACATTCCCAGGGCACGGCGATGAAACGGCCCGGAAACGGCGCATCCTCCCACCGAATGAACCGCGCTGTCGAAAACCAACCCACGGCGGGTAAAGGCATGGAGATAGCCGCCAGGCCGGTCGTGCCGTTCGATCACCAACACCGACAATCCCGCCCGGGACAGCAAGGCGCCGGCTGTCAGCCCACCGACCCCCGCACCAATGATGACAACATCGTAGTGATCCCGGCGGGATTCCCGATGAAAATTCATCGAGTTTAGCAATCAGTCGGCATAACCGTCCTCATTGGGATCGTAGATCACTTCCTTGACTTTATAGACACCGGTGCCAAAAGCGGCACTGGGCGTGAAAATGATTCGCCCCATCCCCTTATAGAGGGCCTCCTTGCGATGAGTATCGGGTCCGAAATAGAAAGGGATCCACTGTTTTCCAGTGAGATAGGTCTTGACCTCAGTCGGTTGTCCGATGAGATCGAACACCCTGCCCTCGCTCATCCCGGGTTGATCCTGGCAAATGGGCTGTCTGCCGGAATGGCGCGATTCGCGGCAATGGGTCCACTGGAGCGCTTGACCACGCTGGTCGAACCGCTTCCGGAACCCTTCACCGCCGCTGTATTGCTTTCCGCAGACGCCGTCTGACCGGGACCCTGTCCCTGACTGACACAACCTGCCATCAGTCCCGCCATGATCCCTGCCAGCAACCAGTTTCCACATTTCCCTCTCTTCATGTTACGCTCCTTTATTGTTGGATGAAACAAAATGCATATTGCGCCCCGATGCCCGGCAACCCGTATCAGCCTGGCCCTACCCCTGACTCACCATAGCTCCCGGGAATCTTTCAATGGTAGCATCTCCCCGATCAAACCCGGAAAACGAAAAACTCCCGGGTTCGATTTAATCCTGAATTCCAGCTGCTACCGCCCCTGATTGGGTATACCTCAAGGGCAATCAAGCTTACAGGGAAGTATTGACAGCGTCCCTGAAGACAAGCCCCCGGCACCCACACATACTTTCACGGTCACCGCTTGCATTACCAGAATACTGCTATGGTATCTTTTCACCTTTATGGAAAACGGGACAGGAACATGAGCGACATCAAGCCGAGACTGCGAAAATTCGTTCTGGAAGAGCTGGTCTACTGCGATGCTCCGGAACACTTTTCCGACGACCAGGACCTGCTCGAGGCGGGTCTGGACAGCCTGGGCATCATGCGCCTTATCATGTTCGCCGAACGTGAATTCGGGGTCACCCTGCCGGACACCGAGATCGAGCCGGAAATGGTTCAGACCTTCGACGCATTGACCCATTGGATCGAGTCCCATCGACAATGAACGGGTTCAGTCCCCTCAACCCATCCGATCATGTTCTCCTGATCATGGACCGTGAGATCCGCAAAGCCGGTCTCCCCGGCGCCTGGTGCGCCTTTGCCCTCGAGCTGGACGGCGCACCTGATGCCTCCAGGCTGGAAGCTGCCCTGTCTGCAGCAGCCGCGACCTTCCCCGTTCTCAGCGCCCGCCTGACCCGGCATGGGCGAATATATGGCTGGCAACCCACCGGCAAGGCGATTCCCCTGTATCGCCGCAGCCGCCCGGGTCACCTGTCGAGCGAAGCGTTCTGGCAGGAGAACTATCTCGAGCTGATGCAGGGAGCGCCTGATGCGTTCGCGGGACCGCCCCTGTCTTTCCACCTGCTGGAGGGAGAAGATCGCACCCTGGCCCTCGTCCGCTGGCTCCACCCCCTGATGGATGCCGGAGGGGTCAAACGCTTGTTCGATTTCCTGGTGGCCACGCCTGCGCAGCGTCAGCAGTTTTTGCGCGGGGAGGGTTCGCTGGTCGACGCCAAACTCAGATCGTGGCCTTGGAAACGCCGCCTGGCGCTGTTGTGGCGGGGCAAACGTCACAATGCCCGTATCGACCACCTCGAGAGCAGCCAACCCACCCATCTTTGCCAAGCAACGCAATATTCCCTCGAAACCTGCCATCTGCTGCTCTCCCGGGAGGAAACCAGCCAGGTTCTCCAGAATCTCCGCCGCCGGGTCGGCCTGGGCGGGCAATCTTTGTATTTCATCGCCTGCCTGATGCGGGCCCTGGAAGCCATGGGGGCGGAGATGGAAAAGGATGCCTGGTGCATTCCCTACGCCTTCGACCTGCGTCCCGGCAACGCCCCCGGACCGGTCACCGGCAACCAGGTCAGCGTATTGTTCGCCCAGGCTCCCCGCGAAGTGGTCCGCCAGCGCGGTCCCTTGTTCGAACATCTCAGGCGCCAGCATGCCGATACTCTCCGCCACGAGCTGGACATGGCCTATCTGCCTCTGATGTGGCTGGGGCGGTGGCTGTCCCTAGACCGCTACGCTTCCATTCTGCGCCTGCAGAAAACAGGTGGTGAGCGCAGTTCAGCGTGGTTTTCCGACATCGGCGAAGTCCGCTTCGCCACGGAGGATTTTTTTGGTGCCACCATTCGCGGCATCCGCCACGGCTGCTTCGTCACCGCCCCCCCTTCCCTGGCAGTCCTGTTCAGCCGTTTCCAGGGCCGGCTCACGGTGTCGATCAACAGCCTGCGCCCCGCCCTGCCGCAAGACCGGATCGAGCACTTCCGCGCTCTCCTGACCCGGGAATTGCTGGCGGAGTGAAACGATGCACCTGCTAGAGGACTTCATCCATCAGGTCGCACGCCAGCCCCAGCGAGCCGCCTTGCTGGAAGACAATCGCCAGCTGAGCTACCACGCCCTGGCCTGGCGTGCCGGAGGCATCGCCAAGGCACTGCGCCGTCTCGCCATCCCCAGGGAGCATCCCATCGCCATTGCCCTTCCACGGGGCATCGATGCCAGCTGTGCGGTTCTGGGGATCCTGGCCTCGGGACATTGTTATCTGCCCCTCGATCCCAAGGCACCACCCCAGCGTGGACAATGGATCGTCAACGATGCCAGGGCCGGCGCTGTGATCGGCCGTCTCCCGCCTGGTGACAGCTCCCTGCCGTGGCTGAACATCGACTCCATCGCCCCAGCCCCCCTGGAGCCTCTGCAAGGCGGCGCGGAAACGCTGGCCGCCATCCTGTATACCTCCGGCTCCACCGGAACCCCCAAAGGCGTGGCCCTGAGCCAACGGGCCCTGCACGCCTTCTGCCGCTGGGGGCGGGAACTGGTTTCCCTGGGGCCCCAAGACCGGATTGCCGCCATTGCCCCCCTCCACTTCGACCTTTCCACCTTCGACCTTTTTGCGGTCCTTTCTGTCGGCGCCACCACGCATTTCCTTCCCGAGAAACTGACCATGGCACCGAGCCGGCTCACGAGCTGGCTGGCGGAATGGGGGATCTCCGGTTTCTATACCGTGCCGTCACTTCTGTGCTTCTGGAGCTGGAAGGGCAATCTCTCCACAGCCCTGCTTCCCCGGTTGCGTTTCATTCTGTTCGCAGGCGAAGCATTCCCCAGCGCAAAATTGCGCCGTCTGGCACAACAACTCCCTCACGTGCCTCTGCACAACCTCTATGGACCCACGCAAACTAATGTATGCTGTCACTGGCCGGTGGATCCGGAACGCCTGACAGATGATCACCCCATTCCCATAGGAGCCGCCGCCTCTGGTGACCGGCTCCATCTCGACCCCGAAACAGGCGAGCTGTGGGTGCGCGGTCCCACCCTGTCGAGCGGCTACTGGCGGGCGGGGAAACTGACTCCCCATCTCAACCCGCAGGGCTGGTATCCCACCGGCGACCGGGTGACGACCAATGGCAGCGGGGAATATGTTTATCTGGGGCGGCTGGACCGGATGCTGAAAGTGTCCGGCCACCGGGTGGAGCCTGCCGAAATCGAGGCCACTCTGCTGTCCCTTCCCGAGGTGGAAGAATGCGCCGTGGTTGGCCTGGAAACCCCCGACGACGCCATTGTCCCGGCCGCGGTAGTGGTAATGAATGCGGCATTGCCCATGGCGAAGCTGCGCCGGCACCTGCAACAACATCTGCCATCCTATATGCTGCCAGCGAAAATCCAGAGCTTGGCGGCCCTTCCCCGGCTCTCCAACGGGAAGCCGGATCTGGCTGCAATCCAGGCTTGCTTCGCCGCCAGCGGGCCTTCCCCCAGCCCCCCACCCGGAGACACCCATGGATGATGCTTCCCTGTCCCCCCGCCAGCTTCTGATCCAAAGCGCCGGGGAAAACCTGTTCCGCCATGCGGTTCCCCAGCGTTGGGGCGGGCTGGCCGATGGCTTCCCGGATCTCCTCGAAGCTCACCTCAGGAAAGGCCGCTGTTGCCTCGACCCCGGTCTGATCCTGGCAATCAACGCCCATCTGTGGGGCGCCCTGTTTCCCCTTCTGCGTTTCGGGGATGCCCGGCAACAGAGTTGCTGGCTGCAGGGACTGGTGGAAGGCCGCTTGATCGGCGGTCATGCCATCACCGAGAAAGAATCCGGCTCCGATCCCGCCGCTATGCAGACACGGGCGTTGGCGGACAGGCAGGGTTTTCTCCTCCAGGGACGCAAGCGCTACATCAGCAACGCCCCCATCGCCGATATCCTGGTGGTCTACGCCCTCCTGGACGGCAAACCTTCAGGCTTTCTGGTCACCCCCAAGGATCCCGGCTACCATGTCACCCAACAGCATGTCGTCCAGGCCTGTCGCAGCGCCTCCATGGGTGAAGTCCTGCTGGACGACTGCCGCCTCCCCCGCGAACGCCTCCTGGGCAGGCCGGGAGCCGGGCTCGCCATGATCCAGAGCGCCCTGGAATGGGAACGGGCTTTCCTCTTTGCCGGCATCGCCGGACTGATGGAATGGCAACTGGAACAAGTGATCGACTTCAGCCGCAGACGCCGCAGCGGTTCGCACCACCTGGGAAAGCACCAGGCCATCTCCCACCGCATTGCCGACATGCGCACCCGCCTCGACACCGTGCTGCTGTGGCTGCGGGAATGCGCCCGCCTGGCAGAAGCGGGGAAACGTATCACTCTGGTATCGGCACAGACCAAATTGATCGCCTCGCAGGCCTTTTTGCAATCGACGCTCGATGCCATTCACATCCTGGGCGCCAGGGGACTGGAAGAAAATTCCATGATGGCGGAGTGGCTCAACGATGCAGCCGCTGGACGTTTGTTCTCGGGCTCGACGGAAATCCAGAAAAACCTGATCGCCGCTCTCCTGGGAACCGGGGAAGGTTACCGCAACAGATACTGAGGGGACTGCCTGTTTTCCACAAATCCTGTGGATATCTTTGTGGATTGTCTGCTGACAATGTCCTGGAAAGGGCGTAATCAAAGGACTTTCATCGATTTGAAAAAAATTTGGACAACAACAATTCTTTCTTGTTATTTAACGACTTATAGAATCTTCCGACGGGGACAAGGGCACCACAAAAGACTTGACAAAGCACCCGGAAGCCATCTCGATCCCTGTGTATAACTTCTCTGCATAGTGGCTCATCAAACGAACTGATGAAACAAATTGTCCCTGGGGATTTTCCACAACTCCTGTGGATAACTTTGTGGATACCCTGCCGAAATCATCCCTCATAAAGCGTATTCACTGGCTTCATGACAAATTGTAAAACTTTTGGACAACCTCACAAAAATAGCCATATATCAAAGAGATAGAATAAACATTGAGCGTCAGATCCAGGCACCGAAGCTATTGACAAACGAGATCCAAAGAGGCAAGGAAGGTTGTGAATAAATATTTACAATTCTCCTCACAACTTCGGCAACCAACGCCCCACCTGACGACAATACTCTTCGTATTCCCTGCCAAACTGGCGAAGCAGCCGCGGTTCCTCATAAAATGCAATGCCCAGGTTCAACAGCAGGAAACAAACGCTGGTGTAAACCAGCAGCGGCAAAGACTGAAACAGCACTGCCTCCCCCGTCAGAATCAGCATCACCCCCAGATACATGGGATTTCGCGAATAGCGGTACAACCCTTGAATCACCAGGCGGGTGGGTGCATCCAGGGGGGACAGGGTACCGTGACCGGTGACGGCAAACTGATGGATACAATGGAGCAGGATGGCAATTCCCGCTCCAATCAGAAGGATGCCTGCAATTCCAACACCCCCCAATGCAAAGGTCTCCAAAGCCCCGGTCCTGGAGAGAAGCCCATAGGGCGCGTACACCGTCACTGTGCCGGGCACCAGCGCCGCCCAAAGGAGGCTTCGCCACCACAGTCCGCTTTGCACCGTCATAGTCACCTCGAGACACTCTTGAAAAAGTCACACCTGCAAACCACTCATCCTTCTCGACCTGTCCGCCATCCCCCTGCCGGAGGAATTCAGCCCCGAGGCTTCGATCAAATGGCGGAAATGGCGGCTGCGGTGGGTGATATGGGACACTGCCAGCATCAGCTCCAACTCCCGTGGCGGGACGGAACGCATGAAACGCCTGACCAGATCGAAATCCACCCCATTGACACCAAAATCCCCCAGCGCCAGGGCCCGGGAAAAACTGTAGAACTGCCGGACGCGGTAGGCAAACAGCTCGGCGTAACGCCCCCGCCGGGGTGGATCGCGCAAAGACTCGGCCACGGAAAGGGCCGCCAGCGAGGCGCTGTAGAAAGCGTTGAGGACTCCATGGGAAAAGATGGGATCGACGAATCCACAAGCATCCCCAATGAGATAACAATTCTCCCGCGCCACCGTCTCGGCAAAATAGGAAAAATCGGGCCGCCCGCAAAGTGAGCCTGCGATGAAGCTTGCTGGGGCCAAAAGTTCCCTGAGATAGGGCACCGAGGCGCAGGTCTCGCGGTAATAATACTCCCGCTCTGGGGCGCTCATACCGGTGGCACGGTTGCGATAGACCACCAGACCGACACTGGTCACCCGGCGCAGGGGGATGTGCCAGATCCAGCCGTCGCCATAGGACAGAACGAAGGTCACCGGGCGGACGTCACCGATACGTTCGAAGGACTGACTTCTGCCCTCCCCGTCGACGAAGCGCGACCCCTTGAAATACCCCCAGAAGGAGAGAAACTGATGGTTGGTTTCCGCCAGCCTACGCACCCCCATCTGACGAGCCAGCAGGGTGGACGGTCCGCTGGCATCGAGCACATAGCGGCTTTCCAGGTGTCCCCTTCCGGCACCTTCGCCGCGCCTGTCCTGATAGTGGATTGTCGCCACTTCAGGTCCCGTCGTGACCGTCGTCACCACCACCTGTTCGCAGACCTCGGCGCCGCAATCGTGGGCATGGAGAAGCAGCAGATGATCGAAACGGTCCCTTTCCACATGCAGGGCGGGGCGGGAGAAGCCGAAATCGGCAAAGGAGATGCGATGGATCTCATCGTCCCAGACGGTAATGCCGCCTGCCTTGGCCACGAAGCCTTCCGCTTCGATCCGAGGGGTGACACCCAACGGATCGGTGTATTTCCAGAAATGGGGGACCAGGCTTTCCCCCACGGCGGGGCGGGGGTGGCAGGCACGTTCCAGCAGCACCACATGAAACCCCTGTCGTGCCAACAATGCCGCAGCGCTGCTGCCGGCAGGACCACCGCCGATCACCGCGACGTCACAGCGGCGGGGTATCCGGGTCATGCTTTGTCCGGGGAGAAGCGCCCACGCAGCAAGGTCCCCTGCCACGGATTGTCATCACTCCACAGATTCCCCGCGAGAAGTTCGCTGATGGCCTGCTTGATGTGGGCATCCCGATGCGCCTCGAAGAACACGTTGTGAATCAGGTCGGACTGGTAGAACCTTTCCACAAAGGCGTACATGGTATCGAAGCCTAGGTCATGGGCGGGATCATCGGGCTGGTGCAGACCGGGATCGGCTTCGCTTCCGTCCTGCAATCCCCGATGGATCCGGTCGGCCGCCCGGGCAGCGCCGGTGAGAGCCAGGAACACCCCGGAAGAAAACACCGGATCGAGGAAACCGCCGGCATCGCCGATACTGACGTAGCGCTGACCATAGCGGCGACGGTTGAGATAGCTGAAATTGGCTTCGGCGCGTACCGGCCAAAGCTGACGGGCATGTCGGAGCAATGTCCGCAAGCGCGGGGAGGCGTCCACATGGCGGTGAAACAGAACCTCCGGCCGGACCCCTGGCGGCTTGTTGTTTCTGGCCACCAGGCCGATGCTGACACGCCGCCTGGTGAGGGGGATCACCCACAACCAGCCGCTCTCCACCATCAGAATCCAGATATTGCCTGTGTGGTACAGCTCGTCGGCCAGATCTCCCGAGACCGGCCCGAAATGAGTGTACAGGGCAAAGCGGCCCAGGTTGCCGATCTTCTCGACAGTGCGTCCCCGGCGCCCCATGAGTGCACTTCTGCCGGTGGCATCCACCAGATAGCGGGCCCGGTAACCATCACCACCCGCGGCCACGCGAACCCCCGTGGGAGCGCATTCCACTTCGGTGACAGGCGTCCCCTGGCGGGCATCGACCTCATGGGCCAAAGCATTCTCGAACAGCTTGCGGTCGAATTCGGCGCGTTCCACCTGGTAAGCCCGCCGCTCCTGATCACTGAGCTGGAAAAACATCTCCTGTCCCAGCGCTTCATCGACGAACACCGCCCCCGCCTTGAACACCCCGCCATCACTCCAGTCCAGGCCCAGACGCTCCATCACCGGCTCGCTGTAAGGGAGCATCGACTCGCCGATATGGAAGCGGGGATGGCGCCCTTTCTCCAGCAGCAACAGCCGATGGCCATACTGGGCCAACAGGGTGGCGGCGGTACAGCCGGCGGGCCCGCCTCCGGCCACAATGACATCGTAATCGTATTTCATCGGCAGCCCCTGAGCTCCAGGCACCAATTCCCTCCCAGGGCCACCCGTCCGCCACCCTGCCTTCGTTGCCAGTGTTGCAGTAATGGGATCGCCGCCACTACCGGTGCCTGTCGTACCAGCGCCTGCCAAGGCTCCGGAAGTTGTTGCGACGGATCACGCCGCAGCGGTCCGAACGCCAAGCCGCCCTCACCCCGTTCCATCACCCAGGCCACCGCCACTGGCAAGTCACCCATGCCCGGTTCAAGATGAGGAGGCCAGCGTTCATCGTAGCAGATCACCAGGTAGCGTTCCGTGTCCGTTTCCAGGCGACCTTTGGCTTCCCGCCAGGCCATGGCCAGGGTAGCCTCGGCAGCCCCCATCGCAGTCGTGGCTTCACGGCAGCCGGTGGCGATACTCCAATAACCGGCAGCGGTATTGTGGACCGAGTTGTGGAACTGGGTCGGGGAAATCCAGCCGTCGGCTTTGGCCAGCTCGATACACAGGCGGTCAGTCACCTGCATTTCCCCTCCCACACTGGCAAACACGGCGGGCAACCGGGCTGGATCCACTCCGGCCCGCTGACACGCATTCAGGCCGGCGCCCAACGCCAGCCGGGTGGCCTGACTGGTGCGCCGGCGAATCGCGCCGGGCAGTCTCTTGGGATCCGGCGGCTGCGCTTCGATTCCAGCCACCTCCAGCCGGGCAGGTTCGGCACTGCACACTGCCCACCCCAGGAGACGCACCTCGAGAGGCCGGCATGGACGCCGCGATGCTTTCCGAGGCGGCCGTCCGGAGAACGAACGGCCATCCTCCCTCCTCTCTTGGCTTCCCCCCTCCGCCGGTGTGCAACAGGGTCCCTTGGCGGCCATAGAAAAATGACGGCTCGAAAGTTCTTCGCCGGAACGGGCCAGCAACACACTGGCGTTGCTGCCGCCGAAACCGAAAGCGTTACACAGGGCGAAGACGGCTGCGCAAGGTTCAGGGGCCCGAAGAATCCGGATGGGGCATTCGGGATCGGGATTTTCCAGACCACAGGTTCCCGGAAGCCGCCCTTCACGGAGGGCTTCCATGGTCACCACGGTTTCCAGTGCGCCGGAAGCACCGAGGGTATGGCCGAAAATCCCCTTGACACCACTGCAGGCGATCTTTCCTCCCATCAATCTGGCCACGGCGCGGGCCTCGGCCAGATCATTGAGCAAAGTGGCGGTGGCGTGGAGATTGACATAGTCCACGGCCTCCGCACCGAGGCCCGCCATCGCCAGGGCAGCGCCCATAGCTGCTTCTGCCCCACGTCCCCCGGGCTCCGGCGCCGACATGTGGTGGGCATCGGAGGACTCGCCTACCGCCAGGAGATGAGGACAGTCACGATTCCCCGGATTGGATTGCTCAAGTAACAACAAAGCGGCCGCCTCGCCGATATTGATCCCCTGGCGGCCGGCGTCCATGGGCCGGCAGGGGGAGGCGGCAACCAGCTCGAGACTGTGGAAACCGCGTAAGGTCAGACGGCACAGAGTGTCCACTCCGGCCACCAGGACCACTTCACAGGTGCCGCCAACGAGGAGCCGCTGGGCGCTTCCCAGGGCCTTGGCGCTGGAGGAACAGGCGGTGGAGATGGCATACACCGGCCCCTCGATTCCCAATTCCAGGGCCAGAAACGCGGCACTGGACTGAATGGCATGACGGCGAAGAAAGTTGAAGTCGTCGGGCATCACCCCACGAGCAACGAAATGGGCATAGGCGCTTTCCGAATCGTAGATACCGGAGGTACTGGTTCCCAGCACCAGCCCCACCCGGCCAGGTCCATAGCGTTCCAGCACCCCTTCAACCACGCTTCTGAAGTCACCCGTGTTCAAGGCCTCCAGAGCCAGCCGGGCATTGCGGCAGGCATAGGCCTGCAACGCCTGGTCGATGGCCGGCAGAGGCAACGTATATTCACCGACCACGGTCTCGAAAGGCAGGGGAAACAGCCGGATCGGCGCCAGACAGGGGAGATTATCGTACAAAGCAGCCCGCAACGCTTCGTTTCCGCGTCCGGCCGCGGAAACACTCTGCCAGGCAGTCACCGCTACGGGAGCAACAACCGGTTCCATTTCAGTCCCCCATTCCCGGGGCGGTCATCAAATAGCCTTGGGCACGCCAGCGGGCCATGTGGCCATCCAGCAGCCTGACATCGGGGCACCCCAGGTCACGCAGCTTGGGGGCGGCGAACCTGGCTCTGGGACCATGTTCACAGGTGACCACGACTGGTTTTTTCCGGCAGGCCTGGAGGACTTTCGGTGGGGCCTCGTCGACATTCCAGAACTGAATATGCACCGCTCCCGGAATATGCCCCTTGAGATATTCCGCTTCCGAACGCACATCGATGACCAGGGGTGCCTGGCCGGTATGCAGCATGCGATCCAGTTCGGCCGGCTCAATGACAGGCAGGGAAGCAGAACAGCCTGCCAGCAACAGGGGAAAGAAAAACAAGCGTATCAACATGGCTTCTGTTCCATGAGTCAATGGGCATGCCCAACCTTTGGGCCTTCGTCGCCGGCAATCACCAGAGGACAAATCAAATATCCACCCACCACCCCGCCACTGACGGCGACAGCCAGGGCTTCGAGGGCCGGGTTGTCGGCCAGGCCGAGGGCCGCGAAAGCTGCGACGGTGGTCAGCATCGAGGCGCCCATGGCCCGGTAGGTATCCCGCGCATCGCCGGCTCTCCTTTCGAAAAAGAAAATACCGTAATCGACACAAATTGCAACGGCGAGCATGGCGGCGATGAGCTGAAAGAAACTCACCGGCTGTCCCAGGGCGGCAAAACTGGCGAAGACGAAAACCAGTCCCACCACCGCCGGGGTCAGCACTCGAAGCGCATTCCCCAGGGAACGATAACGGAGCAGCAACAGAATCATAATCACCCCGACACCGAAACTCAGCGTCATCATGGCCCGTTGGCGGTACTCCGCGGCAAGTTGGTTGATGCGCTCTCGCTGACTGAAATAACGCACTCCATCAAGCCCGGCGAGCGCCTTGGAGACGGCTTGGGCGTCGTGTGGCCCGAGCCACAACGCCAGCTGGACGCCATCCTCATTGCTGTCGATCTGACCCGGAAGAATCTCTTCCAATGGCGTGTCTGCTGCACCTTCCGGAGGCAACCAGCGTTCCGGCCGGCTGTCAGGGAGTTGCAGTCCCAGCACCTCGGAATTCAATCCCTGACCCAGCAATGCCCGTTGCCACGCAACGACGAAATCCTGGGTGACGGCTTGCCGGTATGCCTCCCAATTGGAGCGCTGCAACTGCCTCGATACCAGCCAGGGATAGAGACCATGGAAAGCGGAAAGCTCCCCGCCGCTTTTCAGCCGGCGCAGGATACGGGTCGCGGCTTCGCTACGCTTCAGGGCCGTTTCCATCTTCCGGCCTTCCACCAGCACCGCCCTACCTGGTTCGACGCCTCCCAGACGCTGGCGCAGTTCCCTGTCTTCGGCTTTAAGCAGCGGATCGATTCCCGCCAGCCGCTCAAGATCATCCAACCACCGCAAACCCGACAACGCGCCCATGGCGAGCAATGTCAGGACGCCCAGAACCATCAAGGTCCACCGCCGATGGCGGCCGCACCAACGCAACCACGGATCGAACGGCTGGATAAGAGGGCCCCGGCCGCCCGCACCCGGGCTCCACAGCGGCACCACCGTCAACGTCGCCAGCAATGCCACCACGATACCCGTCGCCGCAAACACCGCCACTTGTTGAAACCCCGGGTAACCCGTCGCCGCCAGGGCCAGATAGCCGATCACCGTGGTCATCGCCCCCATCGTCAAGGCCGGTCCCAGTCTTGCGGCCACTTGCACCGCGGAGCGCCCCGCCCGGCAATGGGCCAACAGATGAATGGGATAATCGACACACACCCCGATCAGGGTCGTTCCCAGGGCCAGGGTCAGGGCATGGACGTTGCCGAACACCCACTGCGTCACCAGCCCTCCGGCACTGAAAGCAAATCCCAATACCAGCACCAGGAGCGGGAGAATCTTCCAGGAGCGGAACAACAGCAACAACACTGCCGTCACACCCACGCTGGAAGCCACGCTGACACGGGTGACGTCCCGCCTGACCCGCTGTTCAGCGCTAGCGGCGAACACCGGCACCCCCGTCATTCGCAGGCGCCAACTCCCTCCCTGGTTTTGCGCCAGTTGCGCAAAGATTTCCTGCAATTGCCGTTGCAGGTCCCGCTGGTGCGCTACATCGAAGGGGTCGAAACGGGTTTCCAGGAGAATGGGGTAAAAGTCCCGGGCGGATCGAGCGGGGCCCTTCAGGGTATCCTTCCAGTCGGAGAAGGCGCGCAGGCTCAGGAGCAGAGGGTCGCGCGGAGCAATCCTCTGGATCAGATCACCGAAAGGGGACAACAGGGCGCGTTTGAGCCCCTGGGCCCGCTTGGCAAGGTCCGCGGGAGAAAATAGCGCCGGGGCTTCCCGGGACGGATCGAGACTGTAGATCAGCGGGGCATAGGGCGCATAGGCCACCATCAGATCCGGGAGGGAAAAGGGGGGCCGAAAGGCCGGCCAGGCCGAAGCCACCCCGGGCACGCCCGCAAGCTGTTCGAGAAACCTGTCGGCGATCGCTGGCAACCCGGCCTGTCCTTTCCCCTCCGCCTCGATGGCCAGCAGATAGCGGCGGGCGAAGACCGAGCGCTGGAAGCGCTCCACCAGTCGAGCGGCTGGGTCTTCACTCCCCAGGAAAAAGACCGAGAGGCGGGTTTCCAGGTGGATATGCCCCACCCACCACCCCAGCATGATCGCCAGCAGGGCCAGACTTCCCAGGCGCCATTTCATTGCCCCAGCGCTTCCTGGAGCAGGCGGGCTATGGTGTATGACAATTGACTGCCGCGCTCATCCACAGTCATTTCGGTGACGGTCCGGTCACCGTCCTGCTCGATGACGACCAGCACCTGTCTTTTGCCTTGCGCATCGCCACGCAGGAGAACCTGGCGATAGGGGCTATCATCGCTCAAAGGGGCGAGTTTCAACCTCCATCCCTGCTCGTCTTCCTCATAGTCGACCCGGTAGCGGCGGCGGATGGATTCGAGATCACCCCTGAGCAATTGTTGCAGCACCAGGATACCCTCGGCCTGGGGGGGCGGGGCTGGCAGAGGCAACCGGTAGCGCTCACCGCTTGCGGGGTCGAAATAGAGCAGCTCTCTGGGAGTGGCGGCCATGATCACCCGTTGAGGAGACAGTTGCAGTTTCACCAGGGTCCCTTGGGGATCGGCGAGCAGATAACCGCGGCCACGCCAGGGTTGTGCCAACAGAGCCAGCGTCCGGGTCTCCTTATAGCTCAGCTGGACGGGTTCGCTGAGTTTGAGCCGCTGGGCCGGATCGTCGCCCAGCCCCAGGCGGGCCCAGCAAGCCAGCCATACCAGAACGATCAGTCTTGCCACAATTTCCGGCCTTCCCGGGCGACAGCAATGAAGGTCTCATGAGGCAACGGCATCTTCCCCAGCTCCCGGAAACGCCAGCGGCGCCAGGCATATTCCCCCATGATCAAAACCGCCATGACGAGATAGATCCCGAGCGCATGGAACCACAACCACCCCTTTGAAGCACCGGCCAGGGACAGGGCAACGGAAATGACCGCCAGTAGCAGGAAAGTCACGCACCAAAGCCAGGTGAGGCGGAACAGATACCGTTGAAGATAAGGCGGAATCTCCGGGTATTGCAAGCGCACCATCCGCTCGATGAGAGAGGGGGGATGGAACAGAGTGCGACCGAAACCCCAGGCCACGAAAAGAAATGCCACCGGAGGGATCCAGCGGGAAACGGCAGCTCCCAGGATCCAGCTGCCGAGTGCCAGGAAAAACCCCAGCCCCGCCAACAGCCAACGGCTCCCACCCTGGACCCTTCCGGCACGACAAAGCAGCAACAATGCCACCAGCACGGGAGCTACGGGTCCACGATCACTTTCGTCCAGTCGATCGATTAGGAAGGGATAGGCCAGAAAAAGCCCGACCACCCCACCGATGGATAACCAGCGGATCATTTCGGCAAAATTCCCTGGCTCTCTGAAAGATCCGCCCGGGGCAGGCAAAACCATTGACCTGGCATGTCCGTGAGAGAAAAAACGGCGCCCCTCAAGGCTTGGACCTCATGGAGTTGGAGTGGCGGGCCCGGCAGCACGATGGCTGGCCACGAATTCAGCCAGGGATTTGAGCGAAGCAAAGATCCGGCGGTTCCTGTCGTCGTTGGAAACCAGTTTGATACCGTATCGGCGGTCCAGCATCACACCGATCTCCAACGCATCGATGGAATCCAGGCCCAACCCTTCACCGAACAAGGGGGCTTCTGGGTCGATGTCATCCGGGGTCACATCCTCCAGATGCAAGCCCTGGATCAACAACAGCTTGAGTTCATCAATCGTGTCATTCAAGGAAATTTCCACCATGTCGCTTCACTTGTCAATTAATGATTTCGCTCACCCGGCCATTCTTGAAACGCACGACGAAGGTATCGAAACGGGATGCCCAGTAGCGCCATTCATCCATATCCAGGGTGGGCGTCTGGGTGATGGGAGGGTAGCCAATGGCTGCAATCACGGCTTTCTTCGACATTCCCGGCGCCACTTTTCCTGCAACGATGTATTTGCGCTCGCTTTTCCTGAATCGGTTGAGATTCAGTTTCTGCCGCGCGAGCATCTTGTGGAATGCGGCACCGATCGTATCGCCGGTGTGCTTCTCCACATTTTCGATTTCTATCTGTGGTCCATCGGGCAATATTTTGATGATGAATCCCTTGCGTCCCCAGCTCACCAATTCAACCGGCGTGTTGACCGGCACCAGAAAACCTTTGCGATAATTGGTGGTGCGATGACGGTTCTTTTCGTACTGGAAGGAATATTGGGTGTAATATTTACCCCCCAGCTCCACATCTGGTGGAAGGTTGGATTCCCCTCCCTTGAAGGCCTTGGGGCACCCCATCAGGCCAATCATCAGCAAAGCAAACAGAATTGAACGAAACAACGCCCGGGAAATGGAAATACGTTCTGTCATGATCCCCTCCAACTGACCACTTGCGGTAAGTCCGCCCTAAATCTAGCACATTTGCCGGGGAATCCGTAATCGGTCACCCCCTCGCCTCGAAAGAAGCGCTAATTTCTCCCGCTGCCCGTCTGACCCTGTTTCCCCTTACGCCCATTACAGCGGCCCTCCTATGGAAGCGGTGGTGCAACATTACGTCGAACCGACGGAAAAAGATGG
>Ga0114931_10000408_pt1 | contig 51060 bp, 46 predicted proteins | sample 2SBtaG_FD_89579 | JGI IMG/M metagenome (GOLD analysis project Ga0114931, IMG submission 89579) | Deep subsurface microbial communities from Kolumbo volcano to uncover new lineages of life (NeLLi) - 2SBTROV14_V59a metaG | ecosystem: Environmental > Aquatic > Marine > Volcanic | place: Kolumbo... | reverse complement strand
GTTCAGCCGAGCAGCCCGCCGATGCTTTCCAGATCGCCCTTGCCGAGGATGTCGGACAGGCCCATCTCGTCGACGGCCTGCGCGATGATCGCCTTGGCGCGTTCCTGCGCGAAGCCCATCGCCTCGCACACGCCCAACTCGACGAGCCGCTCCAGCTCCGCCGCGTCCTCGCTCGATGCCAGCGCCGGGGCGATCTCGATCCGCTCGACGATCAGGCGGCACGTGCACGTCACACGGACGGCGCCGCCGCCGGACTCACCGAAGACGCGCGTGGTCTCGAGCTTGACCTTGACCTCCTCGGCCTTCTCCTTGAGCTGCTCCTTGTTCTTGAGCAGCCCGGCGATGGCGCCCATCGCTTTCATCTGGTTGATCATGATCTCTCCGGTGTCGGTTCAGTGATCGGCCCGGGTAGCCTAGGCCCTGGTGTCTTCCTCGACGCGGACGATCGTGCCCCCGAAGAGGTCCTGCGCCTGCCGGATAATGGGATCGTTGGTGACGGCCTCGTCGATCGGCCCCGACGCTGGGCCTGACGCCGGGCCTGACGCCGGCGACGGCGCCTCGTCCGGCCCGAGGTTGATCTCCACGCGGACCCTGGCGCCGACGATGCGCTGGAAGATCTCGGCGATCTGCTCCCGGCGCCCGCGCACCACGCTGGCGTACGACGTGTCAAGGACATCGAGCGTCGCGACGCCGTTGCGATACGACATGAGGGTCAGCTCTCGGAACAGGGCGCGCATCGCCGGCCGCTCGTTGGCGATCACGCGGACGGCTTCCCAGATCTCGTCGGGATCGGTTGGCGCCCCAGCGGGCGCGGCGGGCGTTGGTTCTGGAGGCGTCGGCGAGGTTGGTCGAGCGCGGGACTCGGATTCGGGCCCAGGTTGGAGCTGGGTGACCGGTCTGTCCGGTTGGCTCGGGGCGCTCGCCTTCAGGCTTTTTTTGCCGGGCTCCCACGGCTTGCGGTTCGCGCCGATGCCGGGGCGCTTTGCAGCAGCGCCGCGGCGTCGGCGAGCTTCTCGGTCATCGCCAGCCGCACCATCAGCGCATCAAAGATCGCGCGGGGCGAGATGGCGTTCTTCATGGACAGCCCCACGCTCTCGACGAGCGCGATCATGTGCACGAGGGCGGCGGCGTCGAAGCGCGCCGCCAGCTCGGCCATCTCCTGCCGGCCGCTCTCGGTGACATCAACAAGGCCCGTGCCCGGGCCGCAGACACTGACGACCATCAGGTCGCGCAGCGCATCGGCCAGGGAGATCAGCAGTTGATCGATCGCGATGCCGCGGCGGAGCAGCTCGTCGCTGCCCGCCAGCGCTGCGGCGGGGTCGCTGCCGGCGAAGGCGCCGATCAGCCCGTTCATCACCTGCGTCTCGGGCAGACCCAGGAGTCGTTCGAGCAGGTCGACATCGAGCGTCTGTTCGGGCTCGAGCGCCGCGAGCAGGCGGTCAAGGATCGACAGCGCATCGCGCATCGAGCCGCGGCCCAGGCGGGCGACGGCGTGGATCAGCTCCCCGGTGGCGGTGAGGCCCTCGTTTTTGAGCACCGACGCCAGGTGGGCGGCGATCGCGTCGGTGTTGATCGTGCGGAAATCGAACCGCTGGCAGCGCGACTGGATCGTCGCGGGAACCTTGTTCGCCTCGGTGGTGCAGAGGATGAACTTCACGTGCTCGGGGGGTTCCTCCATGGTCTTGAGGAGCGTGTTGAACGCCTCCCGGGTGAGCATGTGAACCTCGTCGATGATGTAGATCTTGTACGCCCCGAGCATCGGCCGATACGTCGCGTTGGCGATCATCTCACGCGCATCATCAACGCCCCGGTTGCTCGCGGCGTCGATCTCGATGACGTCGACATCCTCGCCGGCCATGATCGCACGGGCGATGGCCTCGTCGCCATCGGTGTCACTGTCTCTGGTGTTGAGCGCCCGGGCGAAGATGCGGGCCATCGAGGTCTTGCCCACGCCGCGGGTGCCGACGAAGAGGTAGGCGTGGGCGGTGCGATCGAGCTCGATGGCGTTGCGGAGCGTGCGCGCGATGTGCTCTTGCCCGACGACCTCGTCGAAGCTCTGGGAGCGGTATCGGCGTGCGAGAACGGTGTAGGACATCGGTGGTCGGGCCGGGGCGGATCGGTCGTCGGAATCGGGGAAACGAACGCCTCGGGGTAGACGGCCAGGACACCGGCGGCGCCGGACGACGGCCGCTTATGGCTGCTGCGATCAAGCCCTGACCAGGTTCACGGGCCATCCGCGCACCGGGCCCGGCCGTCAACCCCGAGGCGTCGGGCGTTGCCAGGGGCCATCGTAGCCACCCGGCGCCGGTCGCGTACACTAACCCGGTATGCCTTCGATGAATCCGACAGCACGCGATGATGGCCTGAGCAAACGGCAGAACTCCTCCATCCTCTGGACGGTCCGTGTCGTGTTCATGATCCTCTGGCTCGCGGTGACATTTATCGCGATTTTTAACTTCGGGGGCAAGACCGGGCTGGAGGACTCCCAGGCTTACCGTTTCGCCAACGAATGGTGGTGGCCGCTCTCGATCAGCCTGGCGCTCTTCGCGGCGGTGATCGTGACCGACATCGCAACACCCACGAAAAAGCTCCAGACCCTCTCCGGCATCTTCATGGGGCTGATGGCAGGGATTCTCGCCGCCGTCGCTGTCGGATTCATCATCGATCTGATCGCGCGACTGGCGAACTTCCAGAGCCCCGCAATCATCGGCTCGGCGCAGGTCCTGATTGGCGTCGCGTGCAGCTACCTCGGGATCACGATCGTCCTCCAGACGCAGGACGACTTCCGCCTGATCATCCCCTACGTCGAGTTCGCCAAGCAGATCAGGGGCGTCCGCCCGCTGCTGCTCGACACCAGCACCCTTATCGACGCCCGCTTCGTGGGCCTGGCCGAGACCGGCGTGACACAGGCGCCCATCCTGATCCCGAGCTTCGTCCTGGGTGAACTCCAGTCCCTGGCCGACTCGGCGGACCGGAGCAAACGCCAGCGCGGACGGCGCGGACTGGATGTGGTCTCCAAGCTCCAGCGCTCGCCCCGGCTCGACGTCACCATCGACGAGACCATCGTCCCGGGCAAGAACGTCGACCAGATGCTCGTCGAGCTGGGCCTGCTGATGACCGCGACGATCATCACCACCGACTCCGGGCTCGAACGCATCGGCGGGATCAAGGGCGTCAACGTCCTGAACATGAACGACATCGCCAACTCGGTCAAAACCCAGGCGGCGCCCGGCGAGGTCTTCGACATCCGCATCATCCGCGCCGGCGAGCAGCCCGGTCAGGGCGTCGGGTACCTCGATGACGGGACGATGATCGTCGCCGTCGACGGGGGCGACCGGATCGGTGAAATCGTCACCGTCACCGTGATCAACTCGCTCCAGACGAGCGCCGGGCGGCTGATCTTCGGGCGGATCGGCGCCGAGACGGACGAAGCCGACCACGCCGGCGGGGCCGCCCCCACGGATGAGCCCGCGCCCGGTGAGCCCCCCTCGAAGCATCGCCGCAACGGGCCCATCGGGCCGAGCGCGCCGTCCACAACCGCCTCGTCATCGCACCGGAACCCCCGACGCTGAGACGCGGGGCGGCGGTCTCGGTATCGTGTCGGTGATGGCCAGACTTTCACTCGAACTTGCGCCCCGGTTGCTGGGGCTTCTCGCGGCCTGTCTCCCCGCCCTCGGCGCCATCGCACAGGGCACGGAATACAACCTCGACGAGGCCGATGGCTGGGTCGAGGTGTCGCGTCCGGAGCCCGGGACCCCCGAGGCGGTGATCGCCGACGCGCGGACGGTGCTGGTGGAGGGCGACCCGGGCCGGGCGTACGCCCTGATCAATCGCTGGATCCACGAGAACGACCCGCGCACCGACAACCCACGCGTCAAGACCGATCGCGGCGTCGAATACGCCGGCGGCGGCTCCCCGTGGCTGCCGAGCGCGTACCTGCTCCGGGGCGACTGCCTGCTGGCGATGGACCGGGAGTGGAACGCCCTTTCTGATTACGAGATCAACATCGCCGTGCGGTTCCCCGAGAGCGACGTCTTCCCGATCGCCCTCGAACGCCAGTTCGAGATCGCCCGGCTGTACCTTGGCGGGCTGCGGCGCCGGATGCTCGGCTTCCGCCTGGAAAACGCGAACGACGACGCGATCGAGGCGCTGCTGCGGATCCAGGAGCGGATGCCGTCGAGCGAACTCGCCGAGCGCGCCGCGATCGAGGTGATGGACTACTACTACCGGACGGGCCAGCTCGAGCTGGCCACGACGATGAGCGATATCTACCTGACGAACTACCCCAGGGGCCAGCGCCGGGTCGAGGCGCTGACGCTGGCGATCAAGGCGAACATCGCCAGATACCGCGGGCCGACCTACGACGGGCGCTCGTTGCTCGACGCGGCCGTGCAGATCCGCCGGCTGATGCTGCTCTACCCGCTGGTGGCCGAACAGCAGGGCCTGGGCGAGGCGCAGCTCGAGGCAATCGACGAGGCCAGCGCCGACCAGCTCTTCGACACCGCCCGGTGGTACCTCAAGCGTGGAGACCCGCCCTCGGCGCGGTTCACCCTCGGGCGACTGGTCCGGAAATACCCTCGATCACAGGCCGCGGCCAGAGCGCTGGACGTCATGGATTCTCGGGGCTGGCTCCAACCGGAAGACTCCGCCGCGGACACGGAACAATCACCCCAGCCCGAGGTCCCGAACGCCGACAATCTTGCTGGTGCCGACAAGAACGACACATCAAAGCCGGACGGATCGGAGGGGGACCAATGATCGGCGCCCGCCCGCGCCAACGCCGAGGCAGCGCCCCGATTGTGGAGCTGCTCGGAGTGCTGCTCGGAGCGCTGCTCGGGGCGGCGCTCGTGGGGGTGCTCCCGCTCGGTGGCTGCGCGATCAGCGCCAGCGAGGGCTACGTCTTCGACTCAGGATTCCGCAAGGACATCCGCTCGGTCGCCACGCCGATGTTCGAGAACCGGACCTTCGAGTACGGCGTCGAGGCGAGGCTCGCCGAGGCGCTGGCCAAGGAGCTCAACCGGGTGTCCCCCTATTCGGTGACGTCCTCGGTCTCCGATGCGGACTCGACGATCACGGGTGTGATCAAGGTGGTCCACCGGAGGCAGTTGAGCGTCAACCGCGACAGCGGCCTGTCGCAGGAAATGGCGATCGAGATGGTGATCGACTTCCAGTGGCGCGACAACCGATCGGGGAAGCTGATCCTGGCAAGGCGAAACTTCCGGGGCTCCGGGACGTACATCCCGACGCCGGGAGCCGCCGAGCGGACCCGGATCGGCGAAGAGGGCGCCATCACCAGCGTAGTGCAGGGTCTCGTGGCCGAGCTCCGGACCCAATGGTGAACCCGACCGCCCCCGCGGGGCTACTGTTCAATGACGGACCACAGGCGCCGGGCAGGGCCGCGATGCGGACCATCCGGTTGATGAACGCAACGGACTGACGAAGGAGCCGCGATGCCGGATCCAGGACGGAATAACCAACGACCCAGCGACCCCAAAAAGGGCGGCCCGAACAAGCCGGGCGGGCCCGGTGGCCCCGCGCCGACCAAGCCCGGGCGGGGGATGTTCGGCTGGGTGATGATCGTGGTGCTTATCGCGCTGCTGCTGATGACCTTCAACAACATCAAGCAGCCCGGACGCGACTACAAATGGTCCGAGTTCGTCAGCCTCTACAACAACAACGAGCTGGTCGAGAACTCGATCACGTTCAAGTCGCGCGCCATCGAGGCGCGCATGAAGGCCGAGACCCCCGACGCCGAGCCGACCGCGATCCGCGTGCCCATCAGCCCCGAGGCCCGCGAGGTGCGGTACAAGGACCTCTCCGAGCTGACCAACGGCGACTTCAACGACGCCGGCGGGCCCTCGATGTGGCAGCAGATCCTCGGGCCCTGGCTCGTCCCGATCCTCTTCCTCGTCGTCATCTGGTTCTTCATCCTCCGCGGGCTGCGCGGCATGGGCGGCGGCGGCGGGTTGCTCGGCAACTTCGGGCGATCCAAGCACCGCGTCCTGACCAAGTCCTCCACCGGCGTCACGTTCGATGATGTCGCGGGCATCGACGAGGCCAAGGACGAGGTCGAGGAGATCATCGAGTTCCTCAAAAACCCCAAACGCTTCACCAGGCTCGGCGGGCGCATCCCGCGCGGCGTGCTGCTCATCGGCGCCCCCGGGTGCGGCAAGACGCTCCTGGCGAAAGCCATCGCCGGCGAGGCGGACGTCCCGTTCTTCTCCATCTCCGGCTCCGACTTCGTCGAGATGTTCGTCGGCGTTGGCGCCAACCGGGTGCGGGACCTCTTCAAGCAGGCGAAGGAAAACTCCCCGTGCATCATCTTCCTCGACGAGATCGACGCCGTCGGGCGCCGTCGGGGCGGCGGATTCTCCACCGGCGGACACGACGAGCGTGAGCAGACGCTCAACGCGATCCTCGTCGAGATGGACGGGTTCGGGTCGTCCGACCAGGTCATCGTCATCGCCGCCACAAACCGCTCGGACGTGCTCGACCCGGCGCTGACTCGGCCCGGCAGGTTCGACCGGCAGGTCGTCGTGCAGCTTCCCGATATCAAGGGGCGTCTGGAGATCCTCCGCGTCCACGCCAAGAAGGTGAAGCTCGGGCCCGATGTCGATCTCGAGAAGGTCGCCCGCGGCACACCCGCCTTCTCGGGCGCCGACCTCGAGGCGATCATCAACGAGGCCGCCATCATCGCGACGATGGGCGACAAGGACTTCATCGAGCACGAGGACCTCGAAGAAGCGCGCGACAAGATCAAGTTCGGGCGCCAGCGAAAGAGCCGCGTCGTGGAGGAGGACGACCGCCTCGCCACCGCGTACCACGAGGCCGGGCACGCGGTGCTCCAGATCGTCCTGCCCAACACCGACCCGCTGCACAAGGTGACGATCATCCCGCGCGGCAACTTCGGCGGCGCGTCGATGTCGCTTCCGGACAAGGACCGCATGGGCTTCGGGCTCAAGTGGCTCCGGTCCGCCATGCGCGTCGCCTACGGCGGACGCATCGCCGAGAAGATCAAGATGGATGACATCACCAGCGGCGCGGCATCGGACATCCAGCAGGTGACGCAGATCGCGCGCACGATGGTGCTCGACTGGGGCATGAGCGACCGGCTCGGCTTCGTCCGCTACTCGGGCGCCGACACGCGCGAGAGCTTCGTGCCCGAACGCGACTACTCCGACGAGACCGCAAAGATCATCGACGAGGAGATCAGGCGCCTCACCGACGAGGCGTACGAGGATGCATCGAAGATCCTCCAGGACAACTGGGACAAGGTCGAGGCCGTCGCCCAGGCGCTGCTCATCCACGAGACCCTTACCGCGGACGAGATCAACGCGCTGATGCGCGGCGAGCAACTGAGCAAGCCCACCGTCAGCCAGCTCCTCGCGGCCGAGGCGAAGAAGAAGCGCGACGAAACACCCGCCGCGCAGCCCGAGCCACGTGAGGACGAAGGTACGGCGCCCGGCGCGTTGCCATCACCGGCGTAAGCGGTTCGATCAGCTCAACAACGCAGTCAATCGCTCCGCATCGACGCCCTCGATGCGGAGCGTTTTTTCCGGATTCGTCCGGCCCGTGGCGACCGAGACTTCGCGTGCTTTCACGCCCAGCGCCTTGGCGACGAGCTTGCAGATCGCCTTGTTCGCCTTGCCGTCTTCGGGGGGCGCGCTGATGCGGATTTTCAGCCTTGCCTGCGCGCCCTCGCCGAGGACGCCGGCGATCTCGCTGCGCCGGGCGCCGGGGACCGCCTTGATGCGGACCAGCATCGCTGAGCCGTCGGGGGTCACGCTCGCCCACGCGGGGATGTTGGCAGGCTCGTTCACAGCGCCTCGACGATCGCCTGCGCCCCGTCGAGGATGTCCGAAGCGGTTTGGCCGTCGGGCGCCTCGGCGATGAGACGGAGGATCGGCTCGGTGTTGCTGGCGCGGACGTGCAGCCAGGCGCGTTGCGAATCAAAGTCGACGCGCACGCCGTCGCTGGTGTCGAGGCGTTCGCTCTTGTAGCGCTCGGCGATCGCCGCTACCGCCGCCGGCGCCAGGCCCTCGCGTGTGTCCACCTTGCGTTTGACGATGGCGTAGCCTGGGTACGACGCGATGACCGCCGAGAGCGGCTTGCCAGATCTCGTCAGCAACGCCAGCGTCAGCCCCATGGCGCCCAGCGAATCGCGGATGTCGACCACGCGGGGCCAGATCACCCCCCCGTTGCCCTCGCCGCTGAGCTTGCAGTGATTGGCCCGCATCCCCGCGACGACATTCGCCTCCCCCACCGGCGTGCGCACGACACGGCCACCGATCTCGGCGAGGTAGTCGTCGATCATCCGGCTCGTCGACAGATTCGTAGCGACACACGGATCGGCCGGGGCCGACGCTCCGCCGAAGAGCGCGCGAGCCGCGAGGACGAGCGTGTGCTCCTCACCGATGTAGGCGCCCGATTCATCGATGATCGCAAGCCGGTCGGCGTCGGGGTCCTGCGCGAAGCCGATGTCGGCGTCAAAATCCAGGACATGCCCGCACAGCCCCGCCAGGTTCGCTTCGGTGGGCTCCGGCGGATGATCGAAAACGCCGCTGTCCCCATCGCCGATGTGCGTGATGTCGCACCCCAGCGCGTTCAGCAGCAAGGACCCGGCGATCCGGCCCGAGGCGTTGACGGAGTCGAGCACGACCCCGAAGTGTTTCGCGCGGATCTCGTCGGTCGGAACAATCTCCCCGATGGCGTCCATCACCGCATCGAAATGTATCCGCGCCGCGTCGGTGTTCCGGGTGAGCGAGCCGGGTTGATCCGAGCCGGATAGCCCGCCGTCCCTGTACCGCGCCACCAGTCTCGTCGCGGCATCGGGCGCCAGGGCCGCCCCGGTCGAATCGATGCACTTGACCCCGTTCCACTGCCCCGGGTTGTGGCTGGCGGTGATGACCACGCCCCCGTCGGCGCCCAGTTGTTTCGTCATCAGCCCCACCGTCGGGGTCATGGCGACATCGAGATCCACCACGTCACAGCCGGCCGAGCGCAACCCCTCGATCGCGAAGCGCAGGATCTTGTCCCCTCCCAGGCGTCCATCGCGCCCGATGACGACCGTCGGCGTCTTCGTCGATTCCATCAGCAACGATGCGAAGGCGCCCAGGTACCGCCCGACGGCCTCTTGCGTGAGGCTCTGACCGGCGATGCCGCGCATGCCGCTGATTGTCACCATCAATGGGGCTGGTGTCGTCATCCGCTGGGAACCTCCGGTGTCTAGACTAGCGGCCATCATGCCCTACGACCTGACCATCTCCACGAGTTTCTCCGCCGCCCACTCGATCCTGATCGCCGGCGAGCCCGAGCCCGTCCACGGCCACGACTGGTCTGTCGTCGTGGAAGTGACGAGCGAGACGCTCGATCGCGACGGGCTGGCGTGCGATTTCCACGAACTCGAGGCGATCCTCGCCCGGATCGTCGCGCCGTTTCACAACGCCAACCTCAACGACGTCGCCCCCTTCAACGATGTCAGCCCGACGGCCGAGCATGTCGCCCGGCACATCGCCGAGTCGATGTCGGCGGCGCTTCCCGGCAGCGTGATGTTGTCGTTCGTGCGCATCGGTGAGGCGCCAGGATGCGAGGCGACGTACCGGCCGGCGTGAACACGACGCCCCCACTGGTTCACGCCTTGACGGCGCATTCGCTCAGGCAGCGGTCGATCCGCGCCAGGACCTCCGCCTTGCCCAGCACCGCGAGCGTCGCATCGATGGGCGGGCTGACCGTTGAGCCCGTTAGCGCCACGCGCAGCGGCTGGGCCACCTTGCCCATCCCGATCCCGTTTGATTCCGCGAACCGCTTGACCAACGCGTTGATCGAATCACCGCCGAAGGGTTCGAGCGTTTCGATCATCGGCCTGATCGAACGCAGCGCGCCCAGGCCCTCGCCGTCGTTTTTCAGCAGGGTCTTCTGCACGGCCTTCTCGTCGAAGTGGATCGCCTCGACGCGGAGCAGGGCGAACCGCGCCGACACCGCGGCCTCGCGGAAGGTCTTGCTCCTCGGGCGCAACGCCGACGCGAGCAGCTCGACCTGCGCGTCCTCAAGCTGCTCGAGGATGGCCAGATCGTGAACTTCGCACCACGCCCGCCAGCGGCGGAGGAACTCCGGGTCGGGCATCGCTGTCAGCGCGTCGGTGTTGAACGCGAGCAGCTTCTTGCGGTCGAACTTGGCGGGTGTTTTGACCATGCGCTTGAGCGAGATCTTCTCGGCGAGGAACCCGTTGTCGAACTTCTCGATGTCGTCGCCCGGCGACCAGCCCAGCAGCGAGAGGAAGTTGCACAGCGTCTCGGGCAGGAACCCGGCGGCCTCGAAGTCGCACACGTCGATCTCGGGCAGCTCGATGTCGAGCTTGTCGGCGATCGCGGCGAGCTGATCGGGCGCCAGCGCCCGGCGCTTGTCCTTGAGCCAGTGCTCGAACTCGCCCTCGGGGATGATCTCCACGGGCGAGGTTTTGATCCCGCCGTCGACGCACGCCCTGCGCGCCGCCTTGTCACGGTCGCGCTTGGACATCTTCGACCCGTCGAGATTGAAGATCAGCGACAGGTGCGCGAATGTCGGCACACGGCTTCCCAGCGCCCGCTGGAGCGCGACGTGCCGGGGTGTGTTGGCCAGATGTTCCTCGCCCCGGATGACGTGCGTGACGCCCATCGCCTCATCATCGACCACCACCGCCAGGTGGTAGGTGGGCCAGCCGTCGGCCTTGCGGATGATCAGATCGTCCAGCTCTGTCGCCTGAATCGTCACGTGCCCACGGATCTCGTCGTCGAACTCGATCGCCGTTTCGGGCATCTTGAACCGGACGACGTGCGGCTCACCGGATTCGGCGCGCCGGCGGCGCTCGGCCTCGGGGATATCCAGCGCCGCCCGGTTGTACCGGAACTGTTTCTTCGCCTTGAGCGCCTCCTGACGCATCGCGTTGAGCTCCTCGGGGGTCTCGAAGGCGTGGTAGGCCAAGCCGTCATCGAGCAGCTTGTTGATCGCCCCGTCGTAGTCACCCCGCTCGAATCGGGCGGACTGCCGGAACGGTCCGACGCCGCGCGGGTCGAGGTCATCCGCACCCGCGGTGGGTCCCTCGTCCCAGTCGATCCCGAGCCATTGCAGGTCCTGGAGGATCCGTTTTTCCGAGGCGTGGCTCGACCTCGCCCGGTCGGTGTCCTCGATGCGGATGATGAACGCGCCGTCGCCCTGAGCCGACTTCTTCGCCTGCCGGGCCAGCGCCCAGCAGAAGAGCGCCGTGCGGGCGCCCCCCACGTGCAGCCGGCCCGTCGGGCTTGGGGCGAATCGGGTGACGATCGTCGTTGCTGCGTGCTCGCTCATGCTCAAAGCGTAGCACCGACGCCCCGGACCCGCTCCGGCGCCGGGTTCACGCGATACACTCCCGAACCAACCCCGCATCACCCCAACTTCCACCCCCACCTCCATCCCCGCTTCGGAGCCAACGCCCATGCCGCTGATCGTCACCGGGACCATCGGGATCGACACCATCGAGACACCCTTCGGCAAGGCCGAGCAGGTGCTCGGGGGATCGTGCACCTACTTCGCCGCCGCCGCGAGCTTCTTCGCGCCGGTGCGCATGGTCGCGGCCGTCGGGGGGGACTTCGACGCGCACACCCGATCGACCCTCGCCCGGTTCCCGAACGTCTGCGTGCAGGGGCTCGAGACCCGCGCCGACAGCAAGACGTTCGCCTGGGGCGGGAAGTACCTCGACAACTGGAACACCCGCGAGACGATCTTCACCGAGCTGGGCGTGCTCGCGGAGGCCCCCCCGCTGACCCCCGAGGACTACCGCGACTCGAAGTACGTCTTCCTGGCCAACTCGCACCCGGCCGTCCAGCGCGACCTGCTCGGCGGCTTCCCAGACCGCGCGATCGCCGTCGCCGACACCATGGACCTGTGGATCGACACCGCCAGGGACGAACTGCTCACGCTGCTCAAAGAGGTCGACGGCGTTGTCCTCAACGATCAGGAGGCGGCGCAGCTGACCGGCCACCAGAACCCGCTCACCGCCGGCAAGGCCATCCTCGAACTCGGGCCGACATTCGCCGTCATCAAGAAGGGCGAACACGGCTGCCTGCTCGTCCACCGCGAGGGCAACGCCGCCCTGCCCGCCTACCCGACCGAGACCGTCAACGACCCCACCGGCGCCGGCGACAGCTTCGGCGGCGGCATGATGGGTCACATCGCCCGCGTCCACAGCGACCAGCACTTCGGCGACGACCCCGTCACGTTCGAGATGATCCGACAGGGCCTCGCGTTCGGCACGATCATCGCCAGCTTCACCGTCGAGGCGTTCAGCCTCGAACGACTGGCGTCGCTGACGCCCGAGGAGCTCAACGAGCGGCTTGATGAGTTCAAGGCGATGGTCAGGCTGGACTAATCGTTCGTTGTCGCCCCACCGAGCAGATCCAATGCGCGCTGCGCATCCGATGTCGAAGTGATGTCGAGCGCGGCGCCCGCTCTTGCGATGAGATCCCGCCGGAGGCCCGTGAGGGAGTCATCGGTGACCGCGCCGCCGAGGCGCTCGCGCAGGCCGTGGATCGCATCGAGCGCTGCGACAAAGTCACCGGCGTTGGCGCCGGCAGTGGTGAAGGGCGCCAGCGCCTGTGAGATCGGCGACGAGCCCGGCAGCGGAACATCGCCGACAGGCGGGCCGTTGACGTCAGAGCTTGCAAAGTCAGCGCCGTTGATGGTGAAGGCCTGAAGATCTTCGAGGCGTGGAGTTCCAAAGCCCTGCCACTGGGGGCCCGGACCACCGACGGCGACATCGAACTCAAAGTGGAGATCACCCCCGAGGGCGTCCCCGACAACGCGCTTACCAACCGAGGTGAACTGAATGCCGTTGGCCCATGCACGGATATCCCGGCCCCTGTCTTCAATCAGTGTCTGGCTCTGCGCGAGTTCATCGAGGGTTGGCCCACGGGTGCTTCCCTTGGCGCCTCCGGAAGCGGTGACATCAAGGCGCCCCGCGGTCCCCTTGTAGAAATCCGATGAATCGATCTGCAGCGAGATGTGCTCATCGTCGCCGAACTCGTTGCTCACCAGCAAGAGGAAGCCCCCGGAAACCACCGCCTGCGCTCCGAGCTGGTCGGCCTGCTGGTTCACTTCTTGCGCAAAGAGACCGATGCTCTGCCCCGAGAGCAATGAGAACGCTGCGGAGCCGTCCGGTCCATCAAGCGTAAACGAGAGATCACCCCCCACCGTTGTGCTCTGAGAATATGAACCCAACTTCAAAAACACACCAGCGCGCTGGGCCTGCGCTGAAGACCCAGCGCTGAACTCAACATCGAACTTGTCCTGCGCACCCAGCGCCCGGTTTTCGACAGCGATGTTCTCGATTCGTTCGTTCTGGCCACTGATCGCGCTGGGCTCAAACCGACCACCGATGACCGTAAAGGCCCTTCTTTCAACTCCGACAGGGAACTTCCCGAAAAACGTTGGCTCGCCAGGATAGACGCCTCTGCGGATGTCGATTTCCATCGATACATCGAGCCGACCGCCGAGCAGACTCGCGCTGAATGTGTTCCCGTTGACCTGTGCCTGCACACCGTTGATCGTCCCCTCGATATCCTGACCGAAATCAGTCAGCCCGGAGGATGCGTCGGCATAGCTTGAGGCGACAGCACTCTGAGCGGCATTGGCGTCGCGCGGCTTGAGGCGATGAATCCCATCACCGGAGTTGATCGAGCCATCATCGATGATCGTGATTCCGACAAACTCGTCGGCGCCAATCTCAGACGATTCCAACCTGATGCCCGTGCCGTCGACGACGGCCTCAACACCGGTGACGTCGCTGAACGTATTCATCGCGGCGGCGATGCTGTCGAGCGTCGTGCCAGAGGCAAAGCTCAACTCCCGACTACCCAATGATCCCGCGACTTGAAGGACAAAGCTCGAACCCTCATTCGCATCAACGCCCAGATCAATGGACACCCCACCAAACGACAGGAAAAACCCGCCGACCTGCGCCGACTGAAGGACGGTCACATCGACATCCACACGCTCGTCCTGCTTGAGTTCAGAGCTGACCACCACGTTGCTGATCCCATCATTCCGGTTCACCACCGAGAACCCCGGCGCCCCGTTCAGCCGCGAGCCGACCTCGCCAACCGAATCAGCACCGGCGATCCTCGAGATCGTCGCCACCGCCTCGTCGATCCGTCGCTGCGCCTCGGCACGCACGTCCGCCCCGGCGTCTGTCTGCGCCGCCTCCGCAACGAGCGTCTCGAGATCCGACAGCAGGACGCCGATGTCGGCGATCCCCTGCGCGGCGCCACCCCTCGACGCCGAGGCCGCGGCGGGGCTGATCTGCACGCTGTCACGCGCTGGAGTGGCTTGCTGGCCCGATGAGCCCCGGATCGTCAGCGCCCGGCCCAGCCGGCTGAGTGTGGTCTGGATCGTCGGGTTCAGCCGGTCGGGATTCGAAGCCGTGTTGATGTTGGAGCCGGTGGGGTTGATCGTCGCCATGGATCCGATCCTCGTTGGTGCATCGATTTGATCTCGGCGCCGCTCTCACGAGCGCGCCGTGCCCCGGTTATCGGTCCCCCCGAGCGCGATTCGTCAGATTCGGCCTCGGCGCAGAAAAAACGCCCCCCCGGGGCGGCGTCATTCGATCGGGTTGTTGGCGATCAATCAGATCGCGCCCGAGCCGCGAAAGGATTTGGCCAGCCGCATCTTGAGGCGGGCGCGGTCGCGGTCACGGGTGATTTTGCGCATCTCGTCGCCCTCGGTGGCGTTTCGGGCGGTCGCCTCGGCAAGCTCCGCCTTCGCCTCTTCTTCCGAGAGCTTCTCGACGGGGATCGCCGACTTGGCCAGCAGGGTCAGCGAGGAGCCGACCATCTGCGCGAAGCCGTCCTCGAGCAGGTACGACCGGTCGCCGCCGACGGCGCTGGTGATCTTCAGTTCGCCCAGCCCGAGCCTGGCGAGGATGGGCGATCGACCGGGCAGGATGCCCATGAGCCCGTCGTGCAGCGGGATGTTGACGTAGGTCACCTCCTCGTCGAGCAGACGCTCCTTGGGGGTGATGACGGTGCAGTTGAAGGATTTCTTCGCCACGGGGTTCAGCTCCGATTCGGTTCAGATCATGCGGGATCGGGGCGACAGTGTAGCCGTCCAAACCCGGCTTGTGGGCCTCTTGGGACGCCGGGTCCGGGGCCCTGCGGAGGCTCGGAGATCGCTTCAGCCCACCTTCTCGATCGCCTCGATGATCCGCTCGGCCGTCCGCACCGCCGCGAACCCGGCGTCGGCGTCCACCTCGGGCTTGTCCCCGGTCCGGATTGCGCTCACGAAGCTTTCGAGCTGCATCCGCAGGGGCTCGGCGTCGTCGATGGTGAGCTGCTCGATCGCCACGAGGTCCATGTAGTTCAGCGCCGTCAGGTCGGCGCCCTCGCTGAGCCGCTGGCGGACCTCGTCGAGCGTCTGCGCGTTGGACCGCTTGCGGATGAGCACGCCCGCCTTTTTCGCGTAGTCGATGCTGACGTACGCGTCGGGCGCGATCAGCCGCGCCTTGCGCTCGGTCTTCATCGCCAGCCTCGAGGCCGTGATCGTCGCCACGCACCGCCCCTCGGGCCGGTCGAAGACCAGCCGCGCGTTGCACACGTCGGCGTGCTCGGTCAGCACCGCGACACCCGACGCCTGCACCTCGATCGGCTCGGCGCCGCCCATGAGCATCAGCACCAGGTCCAGGTCATGGATCATCATGTCGAAAACGACGCTGACATCCAGGCTGCGGAACGTCATCGGGCTGACGCGGTGGATCTCCAGGAACCTCGGCGCCACGCTCTGCGCGACCCCATCGGCGGTGTCCTTCGCCTGCTCGGCGCGGAGCGCGCGCACGACCGGGTTGAACCGCTCGATGTGCCCGACCTGCAAACAGGCGCCGTGCTCGTTGGCCAGCCGCGCCAGCTCCTTCGATTCCTCGGCGTTGGGCGCAAGTGGCTTCTCGATGAGGCACGCGACACCGGCCTCGAGAAACGGGCGCGCGACTTTCAGGTGCGCCGTTGTCGGGACGGCGATGCTGACGGCGTCGACGCCCGCGTCGAGCAGCTCCTGTTCCCTGGCGTACCCATTGCAGCCGCGTTGTTTGGCGATGTCGCGACGCTGGGGTTCGTTGGCGTCGACAACCCCGACGAGCTCGCAGCCGGGGATCTCGGAGTAGACCCTGGCGTGGTGCCGGCCCATGCGTCCGACGCCGATGACGCCGCAGCGGAGGGTTTTCGGGTGGACTTCAACCGGGGACGCCGGCGCGAGTCCGGCGGAAGCTTTGGTGGTGTTGGGCATAGGACTGGAGTCTCTGCCTTCGGGCGTGGGAAATCAACGCGCCGCGGCGCCCGGGACAGGCCACACGCGGGTTTCCTGGCGCCGGATCAGGGGAGCGGGCCTCCGAACGGGGCCTCGGCCTCGCGCTCACGCCGGGCCTGCTCATAGTTTTTCCTCGCCCGCTCTTTGATCCGGGCGATGCGCGCCTCGTTGGCCTTGGCGTTGCGGACCGCCCAGAACGCCTCGTGGCTGAGCGACCACAGCGACCAGCAGAAATAGGCGTACCCCCACCCGAGCAGCAGCACGCTCGCCGGTTGCACCAGCATCGCCGCGGTGACGTCCCCGATCAGGATCGAGAGGACCGCGACCTGCAGCAACCGCGACCGGTCGTCATCGCCGAAGCGTCTGGCGATGGCCGCCAGTTGGATCGCGACGATCGCGATGCAAAGAAAGCTGATCAGCGCGGGCAGCGCAACCCAGAGCGGATGCGACGCCCGGGTCGCCGGGCTCAGGAATAACTGCATGAAGGCGCTCACCGGGAACCCGAGCTGCGAGACCGCCGCGATCGCCGCGAGCACCATCTCATTCCTCGAGCGACCGATGCCAAGGGCGGGCTCGCGCTCGGGCGGCGGCACGCACAGCGCGATCACACAGGCCATCCAGACAAGCGACGCGACCTGGAGCACCGAGGAGATCGCGATGTTCGGCGCGATGGAGCCGGCCTTGCCCGTGATCTGCATCGCGACAAAGAGCGTCATCGAAAGGAACAGCCCGAGCATCACCAGCATCACAACCCCGAGCAGCGAGATGTACCACCCGGGCATCCGCTTGTAGGCGTCCGACACCGGGCTGGGCGCGATGCTCAGGATCTTGTCGCCGCACTCGGGGCAGTTTCCGCCGACGAACAGGCCGGTCAGCTCGTAACCACAACCGGCGCATTTACGGCCCGGTTCGAGCGAGACCCTGTCCATCTTCGGCGAGCGCGCCCGCTCGTCCGGTTCGCCCTGGGGTCCGATGATCTCGACATGCCCGGACGGGCCGAAGGGCTCGTCGGATCCGTCGAAGTCGTAGGGCGCTGGTTTCTGGATGCTCATGCCGACAACCCTGTTCGGATGTCCCGCCCGTTCGGTTCGCCCGGATCACATCCCGTTGTGCCGATCAGATGTCGGGGCCCATCAAACCGCGAACCCGCGGCGGCCCATACGCGCGAACACGGTGAATGAAATCGATCATCCGCTGCGCAAAGATCCCCCACTGCTGCTGCTCGATGACCTTGAGCGCGGCGCCGAGCGGGAGACGCTCGCGGTAGAGCAGCCGGTACACCCTGCTGACCTCGGTGATGTCACGGCGCGTGCAGTTTTCGGTCCGACGCAGGCCGACGATATTGACCCCCGAGAGGTCGTTGATCTTGCTGACCACTGTATACGGCGGGGCGTGCATCGTCGCGCCGCCGCCGCCGCGGATCATCACACCTTCGCCAAGATCGGTGTACTGGTGCACCATCGCGTTGCCGCCGAAGAAACACCGGGCGCCGACTCTTACATGCCCGGCCAGCAGCGAACCGTTGGCGAGCGTCACGTTGTCACCCATGATTGAGTTGTGCCCGACATGGCTGCACGCCATGAGGTAGCACGCCGAACCAATGGTGGTCGGCTGCTCGTCGCCCACCGAGCGGTGAACCGTAACGCCCTCGCGAAAGACGCACCCATCGCCGATCACGACCGAGCCCGGCGTCTCCGGATTATACTTAAAATCCTGCGGATCGCCCCCGAGCACGGCGTAGGGGTGGACGTCGCAGCCGGCGCCGAGCGTGGTGTGCTCGATGATCATCGAACGCGCCCGCAGACGGCACCCGTCACCGATCACGCACCCCGGACCGACCAGCGCGCCCGCCTCGATGACGACGCCCTCACCGATCACCGCCGAGGGGTCGATGGTGGCCGAGTCGTGGATGATCGTATTGTCGGCGGTCGTGTTGGGCATCGGCCCAAGTGTACGCGAAGCGATCAGAACAGGACACGACGGGGGCTCATGCGGCCCTGGATCGCGCCGGCGCCGGCGTCTGGCCCCGCTCGACCGAGTCCCGGACCCGCGCAAACTGTCGCCCGCCGATGATCAGCGCCGTCAGGTCGTCGAGCTGGTGCAGCGAGCCGATCTGGGTGTCGATCTCGACGGCCAGATCATCGAGCGCCTGCGCGATGCCGATCTGAGCCGATCGCTCGCCGAACGACGTAAACCGCTCGAGATAGCGCAGCGACGGGAGCCGGCGCTCGTGGTTGTCCGCGCCCGCCTCGGGGAACGTCGTCTCGAACCCGTCGGAATAGAGAATCAGCATCGAATCGTCGGTGATCGAGACCTCGATCTCTTCGTACTCGGCGTCGGGGAAGACGCCGAGCATCGGGCCCCCGCCCTCGACGGACTCCATCCGCCCGCCGGCGCTCACGAGCATGGGTGGCGGGTGCCCGGCGACGGCGATCTTCGCGGTGTTCGTGGTCCGGTCGACGATCCCATAGACCCCGGTCGCGAAGCGGTGGGTCGAGACGGCCTGCCGCACAATCGCGGTGTTGAGCCGGGCCATCGCCTCGCCGGGCGGGACGATGCGCGTTTGCCCGTGGTCGTCGACATCGGTGGTGGGCAGCGCGCGGCTGAGGACCATGGTCATCAGCGCCGCCGGCACGCCGTGGCCCGTGGCGTCGGCGACAAAGAACCCGAAGCGGTTTTCGTCGAGCCGCACCACGTCGTAGATATCGCCGCTGACATACCCGCATGGGCGGTAGAGCACGTTGAAGTCCAGGTCGTCGATGACCGGGAGGGAGGTTGGCAGGAAGTCCTGCTGGATGATCGCCGCCAGTTGCAGCTCGCCGTGCATCCGATCGATGTGGTCGGTGAGCCCGGACTGCGCGCGGCGCAGCGCGTGGAGTTCATTGCGTATCGATTCGATTACCGGCTGCCGAGCGACACCGGCGTAGAGCATCGAGGCGATCGCGCCCGGGTGCGCATCGTGGGTCTCCACGATCACGCCGTCGGACTTGTACGACTCGTACTTCGGGTGCGCGGGCGCCATGATCACCAGCGGGAGCATCCGCGCACTGAGCCGATCGACCAGCTTGGCCAGGTCCGCGGTCGACCCGTCGCCCGTGATGACCAGCAGCACCGAGGAGCCCGAGATGCACCCGGGCTTCTCGATCGCCTCTTCGATGCGCAGCGTCTGGAGCGACGGCGTCTCGCCGTGCGTGGTCCACGCCTTGGCGATGGGCAGCCACCATCGCGAGGTCGCCTGTTCGAGCCGGTCCTGGGCGATCAACGTCACGGTGGTGTTGAGCATGGGTTCCCTGGAGACACCGCGGGATCGGTTCGCTGCTCATGGCGACGGCGCCGGGCGACAGGCCCGCGAACCGCGCAGCGCCGCCCGTCCGGGCGCAGTCCGAGCATCGGTTCACCTGGCCCGGCGCTTGAGATCATCCATGTCGAAGCGGACCTCGTCCCCCACCGAAACGCCCAGCTCCTCCAACCGGCCCCCCGCGAACTCCAGCACAAAGCGGACCGGGAACCTGCTCGAGAACCGCTTGAGCCGCGTCTCGTAATCCCAATCGCTCTCATCCTCGGTCTTCGGTTTTTCCGGCGGCATCGTGTACATCGTGACGATGCGTCCGGTATCGCTCAGGAAGAGAATGTCGATCGGGATCGGGCAGTTGCGCATAATAAAGTTGCGGTTCGCACGGTTCGGGAACGCGAAGATCATCCCGCCGTCCGCGTCGATGTGCTCACGCCCGCCCAGGCCCGGGATGCGCGTGGAATCATCCAGCGCCGGCTCCAGAAAAAACGTCGCCCCGGCCATCTGCACCGTGACCAGCCCGGCACGGGCCTTGGGCGCTTCCTCGCACCCGATCGGCGCCAGCAGCATGAGCAGCGCGCCAACGCCGACGAGCAGTCCGCGATCAACCAACAGGCCGCGAGTCCACAAGTTACGAGTCATCAGGCGGCGGGCGATCAGGTGAACATCATTCAGGATTGTGTCAACCATGCCTCGTCTCCTTCATGCAACCGGATCGGCGCTCTTGAAAGGGTATCACAGTTGAACCACCCGGCGAACTCCGCGGCGCTCATCGCTTGACGCCCGGCGCCCCCGCACCAGGACGCCAGCAGCCCGATGACCCGCTGGGGCGTCACACCCTCGGCCCGGTAACGATCGAGCCGCGTGTCCCCATGACGCTTGGCCAGCCGCCGGCCGTCGGCCCCGAGCACGAGCGGCAGGTGCCAGTATCCCGGCTCGGGCCCGAGCCCGAGCGCCCGCCGGAGCAGCATCTGCCGCGCGGTGGAGTCGAGCAGGTCATCGCCGCGGACGATCCGGGTCACGCCCTGCGCCGCGTCGTCCACCACCACCGCGAGCTGGTACGCCGGGACGCCGGCCCTGGTCCAGACGACGAAGTCCCCGACGCTTTGCGACGGGTTGATCGACTGCGCACCGGCGAACCGGTCTACGAAATCGACCGCGGCATCCGGCGTGACAAACCGCCAGTTCGTTTCGGTGTCATCGAACGGGCGGGCGTTGAGCGCCGGACGCATCTCGGGCGTGAACCGGCTCTCGCGGCGCGCGCTGTCCTCGTGCGGCGCCGAGGCGGCGGCGGCGATCTGCTTGCGCGTCAGATCGCTCGGGAACGCGAACCCGCCCGCCGTAAGCGTGCGCATCGCATCGACGTGCCGATCGAGATCGTGGCTCTGGATGATCGGGCCCTCGTCCCAGTCGATGCCCAGCCAGCGGAGCAGGTCGATCGTCCCGGTGACCATCTCGGGCTTGACGCGCGGGGTGTCGAGATCCTCGATGCGCAGGACGACCCGCCAGCCGTGGCGCCGGGCCATGGCCCAGTTGACCAGGAAGGTGCGCGCGTTGCCCAGGTGCAGGGCCCCGGTGGGCGAGGGCGCCAGGCGCGTGACGGGCTCGGCGCCAGGATCCGGAATGTTCCCGCACTGAGAGGCCTGAATCGTTGATTCGGCCCGTCCGGGCTCTTTCGACGGGTTGTGCGGGGTTGACTGTGCCACTCAGCGGCCGAAGATACCCAACTGAGCCCCCGATGGATCGGACGGCGAGAAGTGGCCCCCGGAGCTAGACCCCAATGCAGACGTTGACTGAAGACCAGATCCAGACCCGCCTCGACGCCGAAGCGCCGGAGTGGTCCGATGCCGGGGGCTCGATCCAGCGGACGTATCAGTTCGATGACTTCATCGAGGCGATCGCGTTCGTGAACAAGGTCGCCGACGCCGCCGAGGCGGCGCAGCATCACCCGGACATCCTCGTGCGCTACAACAAGGTCACGCTGACGCTGACCACCCACGACGCGGGCGGCATCACCGACAACGACTTCTCGCTGGCGCGCCGCGCCGACAGCGCCGCGGAAGACTGACAACCGCCAGGTCGGCGCCGTCTCCGGGCCTGGAGCCCGGCGCGGTCAACCTTACCGCTCGCGGGTGTAGGTCTTCTCCGACCTGATCTCGTCGGCGAATCCCCGGGCGAGCGTCTGTGCATCCACCCCAAACCGGTCCTGCATCGCCGTTTCCCAGCCAACACCGGCCTTGATGTCGTCGATCCAGAGCTTGAACTCAGGGGTCTTGTACCGGATCAGAAAACGCACCAGCATGTGGCTGACGGGGTATGAAAACTCGTTGTACCAGGTCCCGTCTCGGTAAGACTGCCGCATGATCTCCATCGGATCCAGCCGCCGGAGGACGTAGTTCTTCGCCTTGTTCCAGTTCTCCCGTGGCTCGTTCGAATCCGGCGTGAGGCGCCCGGCGATGTAATCGGACAGGCCCTCGTTGGCCCACGTCGGGAGCGAGGCCGGGGAGCGATAGCGGTACATGAGCCCGTGCACCGACTCGTGGATCAAGACCGACTGAAAATCCGCATCGCTCCCACGCTGATAAAAAGCCATGATGACATTCTCGCCGCGGTAATGACACAACCCCCCGGTGCGACTGGCGTCGTACCCCATTGCCCGCCGCTCGAACGTGAGGTAGGCATCACGTGAGCCGAAAACAAACACCATGCATTTGCCCGAGTACATCTCCGTCTCCGGAGGGAGGCTCAATGTGTCGAGCATGGTGGCGTACATGATCTCCAACTGGCCTCCCCATCGTTTCATCGATTTCTCATCGAGATCGGTCGCCATGATGAAGTGATCCGTCTCGAAAAGACGCCGCCTATTGTCGCCCCGTTCATAACCGGCCGTCATCGCGAACCGGCGCTGGCGTTCGATCTCCTCCTCACGCTCTTTCGGACCCGGCAACACCCACGGGGTGAGCCCACGCTTGGCCTTTGTTTCGTCCGCCGGGGAGGCCGGTTGCAGATCCGGGTCGTCGTCGGCCACGCCCGTTGCCTTCGGCTCTGGATCTCCTTGTGTGAGCGCCAGCGCCGGATCCTTCCCTTCGAGCGAAAGATCGATCGCCCTGGTCACGGTGGCGCCCAGCTCCGGATCAACCTTCTCGGCGATGCGGAAGGCGCGCCGGGCGGCCTTGATCTCATCGAGCCGCAGCATCTCGATCCCGAGCCGCAAGTTGGCGTCCGCGTCCTTCCGGTCGACCAGGCGCCGGGCGATCTCATACACCCGGATGGGTGGAATCTCGTCCCAGCCGATCCGCATCGGCGCCGAGCCGCCCTGACGAAGCACCCAGAACGCGCCGTACGTCCACGCGGTGATCTCGCCCCGGAGCGGCGTGCTCCGGCCTTCGACCCGCAGCGAGGTTTGAATCGGTCGTTTGAGTTGAACCGGGGCCCGGTCTTCGTCCGGAGTTCCGGCAAGGGCGCCGCAGGTGATCGTGGTGAGCAGACAACTGAGAATCAGGAACCATCGCATCGACGCTCCTTGGCGACAGGACATCCCGGGCGGGCCTCTCTGGATCAATCATACCTCGACTCTCGAATCAGGGAAGATCAATGTCCGAATAAGCCATCCTGGCAGATGGTTTCATGAACTGGCGGACGTGTCGCGTTTTCAATGCGACAAACCGTGCATGGAGGCCCCGTTTTGGACCGATGAGTAGAGAGCCCGGTTGGCGCCGGGTTCGCTGAACGAACCGCAGGAAACGGACGTACTCATAATACCCGCCCCCACGCCTAGGATTCCCCGCATCGACCCGGAACGCCGTGTCACCAGACGCTCACCCCGAGCATCTTTCCCATTGATGGGGACCGAGAACCAGACCGGAGGATTGGAGCACCATGTTCGAACGCTTCACAGATCGCGCCCGCAAAGTGATGGCCCTGGCCAACCAGGAGGCCCAGCGCTTTAACCACGAATACATCGGGACCGAGCACATCCTGCTCGGGCTCGTCAAAGAGGGCTCCGGCGTCGGCGCCAACGTTCTCAAGAACCTGGACGTCGATCTGCGCAAGGTCCGTCTCGAAGTCGAGAAGCTCGTCAAGAGCGGCCCCGAGATGGTCACGATGGGCAAGCTCCCGCAGACGCCCCGCGCCAAAAAGGTCATCGAGTTCGCCATCGAAGAGGCGCGATCGCTCAACCACAACTATGTCGGCACCGAGCACCTGCTCCTTGGGCTGCTCCGCGAGCACGACGGCGTCGCCGCCCAGGTCCTGATGAACCTGGGCCTGAAGCTGGAAGAGGTGCGCGAGGAGGTCCTGAACCTGCTCGGCGCCGGGATGGACACCGAAGAGGCCGAGGGCGCCGGTGTGGGCGGCCCCACGGGCTCACCGCGCGAGGGTCGCAAGGGCCAGTCGAAGACGCCCGCGCTGGACTCGTTCGGGCGTGACCTGACCGAGCTGGCCCGCGAGGATCAGCTCGACCCGGTGATCGGTCGCGAAAAAGAGATCGAGCGCGTGCTCCAGATCCTGTGCCGCCGCTCGAAGAACAACCCGGTGCTGCTGGGCGAGGCGGGCGTGGGTAAAACCGCGATCGTCGAGGGCCTGGCGCAGCGGATCGTGCACAACGAGGTCCCCGAGCTGCTCCACGGCCGCCGCCTGGTGGTGCTGGATCTGGCGATGATGGTCGCCGGGACGAAGTACCGGGGCCAGTTCGAGGAGCGCATCAAGGCGGTCATGAACGAGGTCCGCCGGGCCAAGAACGTGATCCTGTTCATCGACGAGCTTTACACACTGGTCGGCGCCGGTGGGGCGGAGGGCGCGATCGACGCCTCCAACGTCCTCAAGCCCGCGCTCTCGCGTGGAGAAATCCAGTGCATCGGGGCCACGACATTCGACGAATACCGCAAGTACATCGAGAAGGACGCCGCCCTGGTGCGTCGCTTCCAGCCGATCACGGTCGAGCCCCCGTCCGATTCACAGACCGTCGAGATCCTCAAGGGTCTGCGCGAGCGCTACGAGAAGCACCACCGGGTGAAGATCACCGATGATGCGCTCGAGTCGGCGGTCGAGCTGTCCGGTCGGTACATCTCGGGCCGCGTGCAGCCGGACAAGGCGATCGACGTGATCGACGAGGCCGGCGCCGCCGTGCGTCTCAAGAGCATGACCAAGCCGCCGGACCTGGCCGAGATCGAGGAGAAGATCGAGCGTCTGTCGATCGAGAAGGACGAGGCCGTCAAGGCCGCGGACTACGAGCTCGCCGCCGAGCTCCGCGACAAGGCCGAGACGCTCCGCAAGGAAAAGGAAGAGGTCCAGAAGAACTGGCGCGAGAAGGCCGCCGAGGTCGACGGGATCGTCGATGAGGACGTCATCGGCGAGGTGGTCTCGAAGATGACCGGCGTCCCGCTGACCCGTCTCGACAAGGAGGAGGCCCAGCGCCTGCTGCAACTGGAAGACGAGCTGCACAAGAAGGTGGTCAGCCAGGACGAGGCGATCAAGGCGATCAGCCGCGCGATCCGCCGCGCCAGGGCCGGGCTCAAGGACCCGAAGCGTCCGATGGGCTCGTTCATCTTCGTCGGCCCCTCGGGCGTGGGCAAGACGCTGCTCTCCAAGGCGCTGGCGGCGTTCATGTTCGGCGACGAGGACGCGCTGATCCACCTCGACATGTCCGAGTACATGGAGAAGCACAACGTCAGCCGGCTCGTCGGCGCGCCCCCCGGATACGTCGGGTACGAAGAGGGCGGGCAGCTCACCGAGCGCATCCGCCGCAGGCCCTACTCGGTCGTCCTGCTCGACGAGATCGAAAAGGCGCACCCGGACGTCTTCAACATGTTGCTCCAGATCATGGAGGAAGGCCGCCTGACCGATTCGTTCGGACGCCACGTCGACTTCCGCAACACCGTGTTGATCATGACCTCCAATATCGGCGCCGACCTGATCAAGGGCGGCGGCGGGTTCGGCTTCAAGCGCAACGACAACGAGGCGAACTTCGAGAACATCAAGTCGATCCTGATGAAGGAGATCGAGCGGTACTTCCGCCCCGAGTTCGTCAACCGCCTCGACGAGATCATCGTCTTCCGCCCGCTGACCAAGGAAGACCTGGTCACGATCGTCGAGTTTGAGACCGCCAAGGTGCGCAACCGACTCGCCGAGCAGGGTGTCGAGATGGTGCTCGAGCAGTCCGCCAAGGACTTCCTGATCGAGAAGGGGTACAACCCCGACTTCGGCGCCCGCCCCCTGCGGCGAGCCATCGGGTCGTACATCGAGGACACACTCAGCGAGATGCTCCTCTCGGGCGACTTCCACGACAAGAACAAGGTCATCGTCAAGCACGAGACCGACAAGGAGCACCTGTCCTTCGACGCCCGGGAAGACCCGGAGCTCCGCAAGAAGGACGAGAAGCCCAACGACGGCGCCGAGGAGCACGAGAAGGTCGAGAGCGCCTGAGCGTTCATCGCCCAACCTGATTCCCACACGCCCCCGGCTTCGGTCGGGGGTTTTTTATTGCATGAACCGGGCGATGATCCCCGCGATCGGCCCTACAAACCGTCGGGTCGATTCGACCACGCGCTCGGCCTCGGCGCGGCCATCGCAAACTGCGTACACCGCGCTCCCGCTTCCCGTGATGTGAGCGCGGACGCTCGCGGCCGACTCGATCCGGATCCGGAACTCGGTCAGCGCGGGCTCGACGCGCTCGGCCGCGGGCGCCAGGTCATTGAACAGGTCCGCGCTTCGGACCACCGCCGCACGCGCCAGATCCGCCGCCAGATCGGACCGAAACGCACCGGCGTCGATCGAGCCATACGCCGCGTACACGGCGCCCGTCGCGCACCCGAAGGGCGGGACGAACAGCGCGATCGTCTCGGCGCCGGTGACCCTGGGTGTCCGCTCGATCGTCTCGCCGAACCCGGTGACCAGCGCCGGGCCGTCTTCCAGAAAAAACGGCGCGTCCGAGCCCAACCCGTGCGCGATCGCGGCCAGCCGCTCGTCCGGGACCGGCAACCCGAACATCTCGCGCACGCCCAGCAGCGCCGCGGCGGCGTCGGATGACCCGCCACCGAGCCCGGCGCCCACCGGGATCCGCTTCTCGATTCGCATCGCCACCGGCAGGGGCGCCCCCGACTCCGCCTCGAGCGCCCGCACCGCGCAAGCGGCAAGGTCGCGCTCGATCGGCCAGTCGATCGGCGTCGGGCGAACAGCATCGGGCGCCCAGTCGATCTCGAACCGGCTCGGCTCGTCATCGCCCAGCCGCCGGAGCGTGACCGTGTCGCACAAACCGATCGGCGCCATCCACGAGGCGATCGGGTGCATGCCATCGGATTCACGGGGCCGACCGACCGCCAGCGCGAGGTTGATTTTCGCGTGGGCCTCCCGGGTCAGCGTGTCAGGGCCGGTCATGACGCCAGTGTAAGCGCCGGACGGACGCACGCGGGCAACGCCGATTCCGAGACGCCCAACCGCCAGGGCTCGATCACTCGGCGCCCGATCGCTCGCCACCGCGCGCCGGCGTCGAGCATCGGCCCGGGCGAGCACGTCCCAATCACGACCGCATCGGCCCGCGCCGGGTCATCCGTCACCGGCAGCCCGAACTCCCGGATCACCCGGTCCACGACCCAGTCGTTCTTCCCGCGATCAACAACGCACAAGGTCGGGCGCGACGCGGCAAGCTCGCCGCTGGCAAACGCCTCGCGCACCGCGGCCAGCCCGACGAACCGATCCCATTGCCCGTACGACATCGGGCGCCGGCGCTGGCGGTGGACCGTCGCGAGCATCTCCGAAAAGCCCCGCCCGTAACCGGCCATCGCGCTCTCGCGGATCGCGATCCGCCCGTACCGGCCGATGTCGCGCGCCATGGCCGGTCGCCGCTCGGCTCGCGGCGCATACCGAGCGGCGACCCACGCGTTGTTCCTGACTAGCCTGCGGCAGATGTGGTCCATGCTGCGCTGCGCCGGTGACTTCTCGTGCGTGACGCGGAACCGCCGGTCGTGGATGATCCGCCAGCCGTCAAGAATCAGCTTCGCCGAAAGGTCATACTCCTCGGCGTAATACTGGAATCTCGGGTCGTACCCGCCGGCGCGCGTGAACGCCGACCTCCGGATCGCGACGCCGCAACCGACGAAGACCTCGGGCGCCCCACCCGCTTCCCGGTTTCCATTGGACAGGTGGATCTCCGCGCCGATCGCGGCGACATCATCCGGCGCGTTTCGAATCGCATCGAACACACCCGCGCCGGTCGGATGCGAATCGTCATCGAGCATGACCAGCCAGCCGGCGTCCGTCTCGCTGACCGCGATATTTCTGGCGGCGGCGCCGGTGTTGGAATCGAGACGGATCACGCGCACCGGCGCCCCGTTGTCCAGCGTCGCGGGCGCCGACGCCGGCGGGAGCGAGCCGTTGTCCGCGATGACGACCTCGGCGCCGCTCAGCCCGTCGGCGCGGGGCAGTTGACCGATGGCGTCGAGCGTGCGCACCAGCTCGCGAGGCCGGTTGCGTGTCGGGATGATGAAAGCGACGCCCGGCATGGCTCAGCCAACCCTGGTCAGACGCCCGGGGTTCGTCGTCTGCACCCGGTGGCTCGCCAGCCGGGTCTCACACAGCCGGTCGAGCCCCGCGCGGAGCTCACCTGCGCCAACGACCGTGTTGCCGAGGCGCTTCGCCTGCTGCGCCGCGGCGACGGCGCCGAAGATCGAGGCCCCGCTCAGCGACAGACCCGACGCCAGCGCCAGCGTGACAACCGCGAGCATCGCATCGCCGCAACCGAGCGCATCGATCGGCGCCGGGCACAGCGCCGGGACGTGCTCGCCGATGATGCGCGATCGCCAGTCGCCCTCGTCCGCCCGCCCAGTGGGGAGCCGGTCGAACGCGATCAACCCCTCGGCGCCCATCGTGACGATAGCCCCGCGCGAATCGGTGGTCTGCATCAGCCCCCACGCGACGGCGCTCAGCCCCGACGCGTGGTCGTGCGTCGCGTCGCGCAGCTCCGGCTCGCTGGGGCACAGCACGTCGGCGCCGCGGAAGTTCGCCAGGCTCGATCGCTTGCCGCTGATGTCGCCCGAGAGGATGTTGACACGATCTCTGATCGTCAGGCAAAGCCGACGGATCATCTCGCCGGTCAGCAGCCCTTGGCCGAAGTCCGCGATGATCGCCGCCTCGCACGATTCGCACGCGCTCGCCGCGATCTCCATCAGCTCACCCTGCCTCGATGCGTCCAGCTCACAAGGCGCCGCAAGGTCGACCTTCATCACCTTCTGCTGCCCGACGAGGTAGCGCTGTTTCTCGACGATCGGGTGCTCGGTCAGCGCCCACCGCGTCTCGACGCCCTCCCGATCGAGCCGCTGCCGGAGCGCCGCCGCCTCGCGCGTCGCCGGGTGCCCGGTGATCAGCACCGGCTCGGCGCCCAGCGAAGCAAGGTGCCTGGCGATGATGGCGGCGCCGCCGTCGAAGGCGCGCTCCTCGAGCGGGCGCAGCGTCATGATCGGGCTCTCGCCGGCGACATCGGGCCGGTCGCAGAAATGGTACGTGTCGGTGATGCACTCGCCGATGACCGCGACCCGGCGCCCGCGGAACGAATCGATCATCCCCGGGATTGACTCGGGCGTGATCGAATGGCGTCCGAGTAGCCTGCGGATCTGGTTGTGCCGGGATTCGCCCTCGCTCTCCATCGAGGCGATCAGCGCCGTCGAGCTGAAGACCACGTCCCCCGATGAGAAGACAACCCGCCCGCCGTGCGACTCGACAACCTCGCGCTCGTGAACGAACCTCGGGTCCTTGTTCGTCTCGTACTCGCGGCCCTTGATGTACACGTCCGGGCGCGTCAGCTCGAGCAGGTCCGCCGCCGTCGGCTGGTGATCGACGAGCACATAATCAACGCAGTCGAGCGCCGCGAGGCTCTCGGCGCGGAGGTCCTCGCCAAAGAGCGGCCGCCCGGGCCCCTTGCCGACGCCCGCGTCCGAGGTCACCGTGACCAGCAGGACATCCCCGAGGCGCCGGGCCTGCTGGAGGTGCCGGACGTGCCCCGGGTGAACGATGTCGAAGCAGCCGTGGCACTGGACGAGCCGCCGCCCGTCGTCGGCGAGCGACGCGCGCAGGGCGCCCAGCTGTGTGATGGTGATGATCTTGGGTGAGGTTGTTTCCGGAGGCGTCATCGTGTCGGGGTTATCGACAATCCCGCCATCCAAACGCCGAAAAAGACCAAACGCCGAAAAAGAGTCGTTCAGCCCCGGTGCGCCGCCAGGACGAGGTCCGCCAGCTCGCGGAAACACCCCGCCCCACCGTCGGCGCCGAGCATGATGTCAACCGCAGATCGGACCGCCCCGGCCGCATCAGCAGGGCACGCCGACACCCCGGCCAGACCCATCGCCGGCAGATCGTTGACGTCATCGCCCACGTAGACCGAGTGCGAAGGATCGACGCCCAGTCGCTCGCACATCGCGGTGAACCGATCGCCCTTGTCCCCGTGACCCACATCGACATCATCAACACCGAGGTTCTCGCCCCGACGCCGGATCACGCCGTCATCGACCCCGGCGCTGCACCAGCCGATCCGGACGCCCGAGTCGGCCAGCAGTTTGACGCCCATGCCGTCTTTCATATTGAAAAACCGGATCGTGTCGCCGCCCGAGGTCAGCCCGATCCGTGCATCGGTCAGGACGCCGTCCACATCGCTGATCACCGCCTCGATGGGCGTGATCCTTCGCAGCAGGTCGATAGCGGAGCCTTGGTTCATGGGTCCACCATAAGCCGCGGATCGCCACAGCGATGAATCGGGGGCGTCGAGAGCCGTTCCAGCGTCCGAAATAACACCGATTTCGCCTCCGGGGCGTTGTGCCCGAGCAAACTCGGGCCCTCCACGGACCGATACCTCTCCAGCAGCGATCCCCACGGAGATGCCCAGATGTCAACACCAGAATCCAGCGCAGCGACCAAGACCCGGACCCGATCCGTAATCGTCGAGCCGCCCGCCGACGCGCCCGATGGCCGGGACCGTCGCAAGCACACCCGTCATCCGCTGACGCGCCCGGCCAAGCTTTTCTGCCCCGGGAGCGGGCGGTTCCTTGCGGGCCGGACCCGGAACATCTCCGCCGGCGGGGTCCTCGTCGAGATCGACGCGCCGGATTCGATCACATCCGGGGACGCGATCAAGCTGACGATCGCGTTCGGCGATCGGTTCATCGTGCCCATGTCCGAGCTGGTCGGCGGGTCCGTCGTCAGGGCGATCACCACCGACAACGCCGAGACGACCTGCCTGGCGATCGCGTACGACGACGCCACCGAGACAACGCCTCAGTCATGAGACGCCCGTGGTGCGAATGCTGAAGATTACAGGCCGGCGCTAGCTCCGGTGCGTGCGGACACGCCCGCGGATTCGCTTGCCGGGCATTTCGAGCGGGACGATCCCGCCCGGGTACTTCTTCGCATCATCCTTGACGCTGACCTTCGTGTTCTTCTTGGCCGCGGGGGCCGCGGGCTCCTCGAAGCGGCTCGGCTTGCGCATGGCCTCGACATCGGCCGCCTCGCGGGCCTTCTCGGCGCGGACCCGCTCTGGGATCGGCCCCGGCTTGAAGTTGGGGTAATCCAGCAGCGGGATCTCGGTGTTGGCGAGCTGCTCGATCGACGTCAGCAGCGGGCCCTGCTCGTCGGTCACGAGCGACCAGGCGACGCCCTCGCGCCCCGCCCTGGCGGTCCGACCGATGCGGTGGATATAGACCTCCGGGTCCTCGGGCAGGTCGTAGTTGACGACGTGCGAGATGCCGTCGACATCGAGACCGCGCGCCGCCAGATCCGACGCGACCAGCACGCCCAGCTCGCCGTCGCGGAGCTTGTTCATCACCGCGTTGCGCTTGCCCTGGTACATGTCGCCGTGAATCGCGTGCGCGTCGATGCCCTTGTCGCACAGGTACTGCGCGAGCTTGTCCACGGTGGCCTTCGTTCGGCAGAAGATCAGCGTCAGCGCCGGGTCCTCGTGGCGGAGCAGGTGCAGCAGCAGGCTCCGCTTGTCCCACGGCGCCACCGTCAGGTAGTGCTGCTCGACCATCGAGACCGTCAGCGAGCCGGCGACCGTGACGATTTTCTCAGCGTCGGATTTCATGTACGTCCGCGCGAGCCGCTCGATCTCATCGCTGAGCGTCGCCGAGACAAACAGCGTCTGGTGGTCGGTCTTGATCCTGCCCAGGATCTTGCGGATGTCATCACGGAAGCCGATATCCAGCATCCGGTCGACCTCGTCGAGAACGACGAACTTGATGTTGTCCAGATGCAGGTAGCCCCGGTCGACCATGTCCATGTAGCGCCCGGGCGTCGCGACGACGATCTCCGGGTTCTTCGCCAGGCGCGCCGCCTGCGTGTTGATCGCCTGCCCGCCGTAGACGGGGACCGCGGTGATGGGCGTGAAGTGCGCCAGCTCGTTGATCTCCCGCGCGAGCTGGATCGCCAGCTCGCGTGTCGGGCAGAGGATGATCGTCTGGAACGGCAGGTCGCGCGAGGCGTTGTTGATCACCGGGATCCCGAAAGCCGCGGTTTTGCCCGAGCCCGTCTTGGCCTGCCCCAGCACGTCCCTGCCCGCGAGGAACGGGGGGAGGATCGCCGCCTGCACCTTCGTCGGGTGGACAAAGCCCATCTCGTCGATGCCCTTGAGCACGCTCGAACGCACGCCAAGATCCTCGAAGGTCAGCTCCGAGAAGACCTCCTGCGCCTTGGCGCCCGTCGAGGGGGCGCTCCGCCTGCGCGGGGCCCCGCTGCTGCGGTCATTGCCCGCGTCCTCGGATCGGCCGCCGTCTTGATGATCGCCGCCCCCCCCCCGCCGCGATCGTCTGCCGCGCTTCTTGCCTCTCCTGGAACCGCCGGCCGATTCGCCATCACCGGGATCGTTCGATCGCGGCCCATCATCCGGGGTCGACCCGGTTTCGGGTGTGGACGAAGTCGGCTCGCCCTGCGAGGTCTTCTTCTTCCCGCGTCGACGGCGGCGGCTCTTCTTTTTCGAGCCGTTCCCTTCGGATTCGTTCTCGTGGGAGGGCTGGGTGTTCACGTCATCAGACGCGGTGGCGGCGCTGGTTTCTTCTGGCATAAGTGCTGCTGGCGCTGATCCGAGTCGCGCCGGACACGGATGACAGGCGTCAGGCCCCGGACGCCCGAACCGGGCACAGGGACTGACGCGAACCATCCGACCGGACGCGCCCCGGTGATCAGGGCTGTCCTCAAGAGGCGGGCTGCTTCGCCTCGGGTTTGTTATAAGTTGCTTACGTAAATGATCTTACAGCACATCGCGCCCGCTCCTTGAGCGCGCAGGATCCGTCACAAGGCATCGTAGGTCACTTGTCGACCGGGCACAAGATTTCAGAGCAAAAACCGCGCACATCACACCTCTGGCCCGGTCTCACGCACGGGCGCCCCTTGCCGGGTACAACGACCCGCGATGACCCCCGCCACGACAGATCCAGGACCCGCTCCGACACCCGGGGCCTCTTCCAGGGTGGGGCTCGCCGGCCTGCTCCTCGGCCCGGTCGCCGCGATCGGGGTTCTGCTGCTCGGGCCGGAATCCATGAACGACGCCGCCCGGGCGACCGCCGCCGTCGGGACGATCATGGCGATCTGGTGGATGACCGAGGCCGTCCCGCTGCCGGCGACGAGCCTGCTGCCCATCGTCCTGTTGCCGCTGCTGGGTGTGCTCGATATCAAGGCGGCGACGGCCCCCTACGCGGACAAGTTCATCTTCCTCTTCATGGGCGGGTTCATGCTCGCGCTGGCCATGGAGCGGTGGGGCCTGCACCATCGCATCGCGCTGCTGACGCTGCTGCTCTTCGGGACGAGCCAGCGCCGGATCGTCGCCGGGTTCATGGCGGCGACGGCGGTGCTCTCGATGTGGGTCAGCAACACCGCCACCACTGTCATGATGCTCCCGATCGCGACGAGCGTGCTCCTGTTGACGACGCCGGGCTCTGATGATGCGAACGTGGCGGTTCGATCGAGGCTCGGGGTGTGCCTGCTGCTCGGGGTGGCGTACGCGGCGAGCATCGGCGGGATGGCGACGATCATCGGGACGCCCCCCAACGTCTTCCTTGTCGGCTACCTGCGCGAATCACAGGGGATCGACGTGTCGTTTCTCCAGTGGATGAGCGTGGGGCTGCCGCTGTCGGTGGTCTTCGTGGCGCTCGCCTGGGCGGCGCTGACGCATGTGCTCTACCCGCTCGGGACGAACTCGATCCTGGGCGGACGCGAGCTCATCCGTGACGAGGTGCGAAGGCTCGGCCGGCCCTCGCGCGGCGAGTGGACCGTCCTGATCGTGTTCCTGTGCACGGCCCTGGCGTGGATCTTTCGCCAGCCGCTCAGCGACTGGGACTGGTTCGCGCAGCGCGCCCCGGTGATCAAACGCCTCGACGACGCCGGCATCGCGATCATCTCGGCGCTGGCGCTGTTCGTCATTCCCGTCAAGGCCCGCGCCGGTGTCTTCACGCTCGACTGGGACACGGCGCGCCGGCTCCCCTGGGGCGTGTTGCTGCTCTTCGGGGGGGGACTGAGTCTCGCCGGCGCCGTCCGCTCGAGCGGGCTCGACGCCTGGATCGGCGCCCGGGCCGGCGCGCTCGATGGATCGCCGACGTGGCTGATCATCCTCGCGGTCACCGCGCTGGTGATCTTCCTCACCGAGATCACCAGCAACACCGCCACCGCCGCGACGTTCCTCCCGATCCTCGGGGCGGTCGCCCTGGGGCTGGGCATCGAGCCGCTGGCGCTGGTCGTCCCGGCGGCCCTTGCCGCGAGCTGCGCCTTCATGATGCCCGTCGCCACACCCCCCAACGCGATCGTCTTCGGCTCCGGGCTGATCCGCATGCGGGACATGATGCGCGCCGGGCTCTGGCTGAACCTGATCGGGATCGCGCTGATCACCGGCAGCGCCTACACCACCATCGCGTGGTTCCTCGTGGAGTCGGCGCCATGAGCAGCGCATCAAGGCAGCGCGACCGCGCCATCGCAACAGCGATCGAGCGGTGGTTCGCGTCGAACGCCCGCGACTTCCCGTGGCGGACGACGCCCCGCAACCCCTACTACGCGCTCGTCAGCGAGGCGATGCTCCTCCAGACGCAGGCGTCGCGCATCGCGCTGCGGTTCCCCGTCTTTATCGACCGTTTCCCCACGATCGAGTCCCTCGCTTGCGCCGACGAACAGGACGTGCTCGCGCAGTGGTCCGGGCTGGGGTACTACCGCCGGGCGAAAAACCTGCACCGGGCGGCGCAGCAAGTCGTCGATCATCACGGCGCCGTCGTGCCGAGCGATGTCGCAGCGCTGCGCCGGCTCCCGGGCGTCGGGCGGTACACCGCCGGGTCGATCGCGAGCATCGCCTTCGATGAGCCGGCGCCGATCGTCGACGGGAACGTCGTGCGTGTGCTGCTGCGGATCGAGGGCAAGGATCTGCCGCCCGCCGAGACATCGACGATGAACCTGCTCTGGGAACGGGCCGAGGCGCTCGTCCGATGCGCCGATTCGCCGGCCCTCTTCAACGAGGGGCTGATGGAGCTGGGCGCCACCGCCTGCACGCTCAACTCGCCCCGCTGCTCCGGGTGCCCGGTCCGCACGCGCTGCAAGGCGAAGCGTCAGGGCGCCCAGCAACGGATCCCCCGCCCCAAACCCAGGCCCCGGCAGACCACCATGCACGCGGCGAGCGTCGTGATCCGCGACGCCCGGGGCCGAACGCTGATCGAGCAGCGGGACGACTCGGGCATGTGGGCCGGGCTGTGGCAGGCCCCGACGGTCGAATCCGGGGGCAGGGCGCCGAGCCGGTCGGCGATCGAGGCGCTCGCCGGCAGCGGGCCGATCCGGAAGATCGGCTCGTTCGAGCACCTGACCACGCACCGGCGGTTCCGGTTCACGGTGTACTCGGGCCCGCCGCCAAGGCGCCGGAGAGCGGACCAGCGCTGGGCGACCGCCGCCCAGATCGCGCAGCTCGCCCTGGCTCGGCCCCAGATGAAAATCCTGCTCGGAGAAGATCGGGCGCAAAGAAACGCTGGACGGACCCGATCCGATTGCTAGACTTGCCATCGCCGGTTCAAAGGCATTGCCAATGCCGACCGGTGAGCAAAGTTCCGATGGCCCTCAACCGCCCCTGCGGGGCCCGGCGACCGGCCGGTCATCAACGGGTTCGTGACTTGCGGCGCCCGCCGCCGACAAGCACGAGCAAAGGAAAACAACAGCACCATGATTGACGAAACGCTTATCGCGTCGCTCGGCGTCGCCGACGACGAGGCGATGGATCTGCTCAAGGACGCCTTCGGCTCCGATGTCGCCGGTGGCGATATGGAGACACTGCTCCGGGGCGCCATCGCGGATCTCGAGATCGGCGCCATGCTCGACGGCACCGTGGTCGGCATGGCCGGCGACGATGTCGTTATTGATGTCGGGCTCAAGTCCGAGGGCCTCATCCCCAAGACCGAGTTCGACGACCTCACACAGGTCAAGCCCGGCGACAAAATCAAGGTCCTTCTCGAAGCGCTCGAAGATGAGGGCGGGCTGATCAAGCTCTCCAAGCGCAAGGCCGAGCGCCTCATCAACTGGAACAAGCTCGTCGAGACCGCCAAGGAGGGCGACATCGTCACCGGCAAGGTCCTGCGCAAGATCAAGGGCGGTCTGCTCGTCGACATCGGTGTGCCCGCGTTCCTGCCCGCGTCGCAGGTCGACATCCGCCGCCCGGGCGACGTCGGCGATTTCATCGGCCGCGACTGCCGCGCCGAGATCCTCAAGATCGACGAGCAGCGCCGCAACATCGTCATCTCGCGCCGCAAGCTCATCGAGGCCGAGCGCGACAACGCCAAGAAGAAGCTCCTCGAGAAGGTCAACCAGGGCGACCTGGTCACCGGCACGGTCAAGAACATCGCCGACTTCGGCGCGTTCGTGGACCTCGGTGGCATCGACGGACTCCTGCACATCACCGACATGTCCTGGGGCCGGGTCAACCACCCCTCCGAGATCGTCAAGATCGGCGAGAAGCTCGAAGTCAAGATCCTCAACATCGACTACGAGCGCGAGAAGATCGCCCTGGGCCTCAAGCAGAAGGAGACCAGCCCCTGGGAGGAGATCGAGGCCAAGTACCCCGTCGGGTGCCGCATCAAGGGCGCGGTCGTCAACATCATGTCCTACGGCGCCTTCGTCAAGATCGAGGACGGCATCGAGGGCCTCGTGCACATCTCCGAGATGAGCTGGACCCGCCGCGTCAACCACCCGTCCGAGATCGTCGAGCCCGGGCAGGAGGTCGATGTCGTCGTCCTCGATATCGACAAGGACAAGCAGGAGATCTCGCTCGGGATGAAGCAGGTCGAGGTCAACCCCTGGGAGCTTGTCTCCGAGAAGTACCCCGCCGGCACCGTCATCGAGGGCAAGGTCCGCAACCTGGCCAACTACGGCGCCTTCGTCGAGATCGAGCCGGGCATCGACGGGCTGCTGCACATCTCCGACCTCTCGTGGACCCGCAAGGTCGCCCACCCCAACGAGATGCTCCAGAAGGGCCAGGACGTCCAGTGCGTCATCCTCGAGGTCGACCAGAACAAGCAGCGCATCAGCCTCGGGCTCAAGCAGCTCACCGAGGACCCGTGGGAACACGCCATCCCCGACGCCTACCAGCCGGGCATGGTCGTCCGGGGCAAGGTCACCAAGATCACCAACTTCGGCGTCTTCGTCGAGCTTGAAGAGGATCTCGAGGGCCTCCTGCACGTCTCGGAGCTCGCCGATCACAAGGTCGAGAACCCGCAGGACGTCGTCAAGGCCGGCGAGGAGGTCGACGTCAAAATCCTCCGCGTCGACATCAACGATCGCAAGATCGGCCTCTCCCTCAAACGCGCCCAGTGGGGCTCGGTCGAGGAAGAACGGGCCGCCCGCGAGGAAGGCGGCGACGGTTCGATGCCCGGAAAACCCGCCCCGACGCGCGGCGGCATGGACGAGCACGGCTCGATGGGCACCGACAAGATCGAGCTGTAAGACGCTGATCTAAGCGGTATTCAAAAACGACAAGCGTCGCTGCCCATAAAGGGTGGCGACGCTTTTTTTTTCGTCTTGCTCAGGTTTCTGCGCCCATTGGCGCCGGCGGGTGGGCCCCAGCGGCAGCAGGCCGGTAGGATCCGCTCAGCACATCGCCGCGAATGTGAGGAACGCCAGAATGAGTATTTTCTGACGGTTGGCGTTCATCGCGAACATCCCGTGGCTTGTTGTCAGTAGACGGGTCATCTCTAATCTCCGGTTGTCGTTCGGGCCAGCGCCCTCGATTCCAAAGTCACCTTCAAGGAAGAACCCAAGGTCCATGCGCCCCGAAGCCGCGTTCGATCGTCCCGATGCTGAATCGTCACCAGCCGATCGGCTTGCACATGCCCCGAGACGCCGGGCCTGGCGCCGTTTGCCTGCCTGCCTGAACCATGCCCGGCGGCTGAAGCCGGGCAAGCGAATCGGCGCGCTTGTCACGGTTTTCGGCGCCTGCCTGGCCGCACAACCGGCGCACAGCGCACCGGCCCCCTCGGTCGCCATGGACGCTTATCGGACCGTCGAATCCTGGGTCCGCTCGGCGGCCATCCCGGGGGAGGCGCCCCCGGTTGACTTGACGGGCAGCACCGCTGTGAGCGTCACGCTCCGGCGCAGCGGGCGGGTGATCGGACGCGGCACAGTCGTCGTGGACCCGGCGTCACCCGCCGACGCCCTGCGCGACGCCGCCGGGCAGGCGTGGGCCGAGGCCAGCGAGCGTCTCCGGGGCGAGAACGACGCCTTGCGATCGCAGCGCCTGCTCGAAGCGGGCGCCGCGCTGACGATCGATCTTGAACTGGCCGGGCAATGGACACCCATCGGCGGGGACAGCTTTGTTGACGCCGCCGGCGAGGTCGCGCCGGGGATCGAAGGCGTCGGCGCCCGGGTCGGCGATCGGCTCGTTGCGGTCTTCCCGGGAACGATGCAGTCCTCCAACCGGGACCCGTCCCAGGCGCTGCTCTCGGCCGCCGGCGCGCTGGACCTGCCCCCGCTCTCGCTCGGGCGCCTGCGCAGCGATCACGACCTCGTCGTGTACCGGTTCCCGGTGACGCGGCTCACGCAGATCACCCCGGGGTCGGCCCCGATCTTCCTCTACCGCGGGGGCCGCGTCACACCCGTGCGCGCCGTCTCGTCCGCCTCGCTCCGTACATTCGCCGCGAGGCTCGCGAGCAACATCCTCAGCCGGAACTGGCCGGGCCCGGAGCCGCTGGGGCTGATGGACACGCTCCGCCCGTGGGTGGGCGACTACGCGCAGCCGGTGGTCGCCACCGCGCGGTCCCAGGCGCTGGCGGCGCTGGCGCTGACGCGCTGGGCGACGCTTGAGCAGGACCCAACCGCGACGCTCGCCGCGGTCGGCGCCCTGCTCGACGAGCTGGCCCGCGTGGATCCCACCGAGACGGACCCAGCGTCTGAAGTCTCCTCGGCCGCCATGACGCTCTACGCGATTGATGAGGCCCGGCGCGCCGGCGTCTGGCCCGACGGGGCGATTCCCGAGGCCATCGCTTCGCTGCGGACCCGCGCCCGCGACACCGTCGAACGCGGGATCGAACAAGCGGACACCATCCCGGCGCCCGTGCTGGCGCTCGTCGCGTGCGCGGCGGCGAGCGACGGGGTGATCGATCGCTCTGCAACCGAGCAGCTCGTGCGATCGCTCTTTCGCGAGGCCCCGCCGCAGGAGATCCCCGCGCTGTCGCCCTGGCTCGGCTGGGCGGAGCTGGCGCTGCACCCCGTCGGCGAGCGCCTGCCCAGCGCGATCGCGCTGCGCGAGCACCGCGCGATCCTCTGGCGTCACCAGATCCAAAGCGCCGGCGCCCGGCAGCCGGACCTCGTCGGCGGGATCGTCTTCACCGCCGCACGCCACCCGGCGCCGAGCTGGCAGACGGCCAGAGCGATCGCGCTGGTCGCAACGATGCTCGGTGATGAACGCCTGACCAAACCCGACGAGCGGCTCCCCGAGATCGTCCGGCTGACCCGGGCGGCGCGGTTCCTCATGGAGCTGACCATCGACGAGACCGACGCCGACCTCGTGCCGGCGACACGCTCGAGCACGATCGGCGCCGTGCGCCTCTCACTGACCGACCAGCGGGCGCCCCTCGATTCGACGGCGATGACCCTCCTGACGGTCTGCGAGACGATCCGATCGCTCGAACAAGTCGGATCCACGCGCTGAAACCGCCGGCGGAACCGGCCCGGAGCCGATTGCGTACAACCAAGCGGCATCCGAGCCCCCGCCCCGCTGTAGGAGAGAGACGATGATCATCGCCCGCACGATCCGAACGCTGGCCATTGTCTGCCTGCTGTGCATCTCGGCGCCCGCCTTGGGCCAGGGCGCCGGGGCGCGAACCCTGGCGCAGCTCGCCAAGCCGCTCACGGTCAACGTGCAGGACTCCCGGTTCGAAGATGTCGTCGAGTTCGTGCGCACGAGCACGGGCGCGACGGTGGACATCGCCTGGATCAACAACCGATTCAGCGACGGGCTCGATCCCGAGGCGCTCGTGACGGTCAACGCTAAGGGCATCCCGGCGATGGCGCTGCTGATGCTCGCGGCCCAGCAGGCCTCGCTGGACGGGTTCGACGATCCGACCTGGCAACTGGACCAGCAGACGGGCGCCATCCAGATCGGCCCCCGATCGAGGCTCAACAAGTTCAAGCGGCTCGAGATCTACGACATCAACGACCTGATCTTCGTCCTGCCTGATTACAAGGACGTCCCGAGGCTGAACCTTAACTCGGTCATCCGGCAGGGGCAGGGCGGCGGCGGCAGCGGGATCTTCCAGCAGGCCACCACACAGGAATCCGACTCCGATCCCGAACTCGAAGCCGACCGGATCATGGATATCCTCCGCGCCGTGATCGAGACCGACCAGTGGATCGACAACGGGGGCGAGGGCGCCACCGTGCGCTTCTACGACGGGAGCCTGCTCGTCTCGGCGCCCGACTATATCCACCGCCAGATCAACGGTTACGACTTCCTCATGGGCCCGGTCGGGCGCCCGCCGCTCAGGGCCGAAAAGCCCGAGAGCAAGCCGAACAATGAAGCACAGCCCGAAGCGCAGGCCGAGGCGAAGACCGAAGCCGAAGCCAATGCCGACGCGGGCGACCACCCGTCTCAGTGAACCGCGCGCGAGCCGTACAACCCTGATTCCCGGATGTAATCGAGCACCCCATCGCAGCACAGCTCGTGCAGCCGCCGTTCGTCAGGCGCCGCGGAAGACAGCAGCGCCCGCGCCTCGGTCGAACTCGCGTCGATCGTCGGCACGCGCACGATCCTTTCCCGCCAGTCTCGCATTTGTTCCTGTGTCCACGCGGGCGCCATCGATTCGAGCAGCCGGTCGATGCTTGGGCCGGGGCCGCGGAGCATCACCGCAGGCGGGGCCAGATCCACGATGGCCGGCGCCTCGCGCCAGCGATGGAATGATTGGGCCTGATCGGCGCCGATGATCAACCGGAACCCGATCCCGGGAAACCGATCGTGCAGCTCGCGGAGCGTGTCGATTGTGTAGCTCGTCCCGCCCCGGATTATCTCCATGGGCGTCACGGTGACATCGGGCCTGCCGGCGAACGCCAGCTCGAGCATCTCCATGCGCTGCGAGTCGGTCGCGTGAGCGCCGTCGGGTTTGAACGGTGAAACCGAGGCCGGGATGACCAGGAGCCAGTCCGCGTTGATCGCTTCCATGACGGCTGAGGGCAGCTCAACGTGCGCGCGCGTCGGCGGGTCGAACGTCCCGCCGTACACCGCGACGGTGCGCACGGCGCCCGGGAACCGGATGTCGTCTGGTCCGTTCATCGAGGGATGGTACACGCCTCATCAGCGGGCCCGAGTTCATTGCTCGAACGAGGACTCGGGCTCGACGAGCATCAGGGGCTCTGAGAGCATCCCCTCGAGTTCGAGCCCGGGGGCGATCTGCTCGACCTCGGTCGCTTCGAGCAGGGCCCCGAGGATGACGCCGTTGGCGTCCCTGACGGTGTACCGCGGGCCGTCGACGGTCGCGTGGATCTCGACGGTGTACTCGAGGCTGGTCAGATTCCCGAGGCTGCCGATGGATTCGGGCCCGGTCTTGGGCCCGTGCGTGTCGGCCACCTTCGCCGGGGCGCCGGTCACCGCCGAAGACTGCCCGGGATCGATGACGTTGGCGGCGTAGAAAAAGACCGTCAGCGCCATCACAAACGCCGCACCACGGACCGCCGAATGGCGGAAGTGCCCGAACCGATGCCCGATCCCGGCGTCACTGACGTCGAGGCGATCGCTGGCGCGTCTGTCATCCGGTGGGACGGTCATCCTGTTGTAATCGACCAGATCAACGGGATAATCCGGTCGCTCCGCACGGTTTTTCGGACCCGATAAATAGCCTCCCCGAGGGCGACTCATCCGGATCAACCCGGTACAATCGCCCCCCTGAGAGACGGCCCCATCGTCTAGCCAGGTCAGGACGCCAGGTTTTCATCCTGGAAACCGGGGTTCGAATCCCCGTGGGGTCATTTGCAACGGATTTCCTCGGCCAAAGTCCGATGGATCCATTTCCAGCGGCGGGCCACGGATCGGCCCAGCCCGCACCCAGCCCACTCGTCGGCCCCGGGGTTCAAGCCCGGGGCCGACCAATCATGCCGCGACTCGAATCCATCCCCGATGACCCCCCACTGGCCGTGAACCCCGTCGCCGAGGCTGCGGAGATCGTCGGCGCGATCATTGCACAGGAAGCCCGGCCCGGGGGCGTTGCCCCGATGGACGTCGAGACCGCCCGGGGCGCCCTGCCGATCGCGCTGGGCGAGCATGGCGTGGGTGACGCAAGGGCGATCGAACGGTTGCGCCGGGTCGCTCTGGCGACGCCCACGACGACGGGCACGAGGTTCTTCAACCAGCTCTTCGCCGGGCGCGAACGCCTTTCGACGATCGCCGAGGTCCTGACCGCGGCGCTCAACCAGTCGATGTACACCTACAAGGTCGCCGGCCCGCAGACGCTCATCGAGCGCGAGGTCCTCGAACGGATGCTCGGCAAGGCGTCCATGGCCGGCGGCGACGGGATGTTCACCCCCGGCGGGTCGATGTCGAACCTGGCCGCCATGATCGTGGCGCTCAACGAGGCGATCCCCGGCGCCCGTGAGCGTGGGTTCGATGGCCGGGGCGTGACGATCTACACCTCCGCCGAGAGCCACTACTCGATCCGCAAGAACGCGGGCATGATCGGCGTCGGGCGTGACAATGTCCGCGCGATCAGCGTTGATGCGCACGGGCGGATGGACCCTGGCGCCCTGGCAAGGGCGATCGAACAGGACCGACAGACCGGCGGGCAACCCCTGATGATCATCGCCACGAGCGGGACGACGGTGATGGGCGCGTTCGACCCCATCGATGCGATCGCCGATGTGGCCGGGCGCGAGGGCCTGTGGCTGCACGTCGACGGCGCGTTCGGCGGCTCGGCCCTCATGCACCCGGAGCACCGGGCGCTGCTCTCGGGGCTCGAGCGGGCGGATTCGCTGACGTGGGATGCGCACAAGATGATGGGCGTGCCGCTGACGTGCTCGGTGGCGCTGACGCGCTCGCCCGGGCTCTTCCGCAAGCACTTCGACGAGTCGGCGTCGTACCTCTACCAGCAGGATTTCGAGCGCGACGACGCCTGGCTCAACCCCGGGACGCGCTCGCTCCAGTGCGGACGGCGCAACGATGCGCTCAAGCTCTGGGCGCAGTGGCAGGCGCACGGGGACAACGGGTACGCCGAACGAATCGGGCGCCAACGCGAGCTGGCGCAGCGCGCGGCCTCGATCATCCGCGACGACGACTGGCTGCGGCTCTCGTTCGAGCCGGCGTGGGTGAACGTCTGCTTCGAGGTGGTGGATCGATCGACGGAAGCGATCTGCGACCGGTTGAACACGCTCGGGCTGCTGAAAATCGGTCACGGCGTCGTCTTCGGGCGCCGGGTCATCCGACTTGTTACAATCGATCCCTCGATCACCAAACGCGATCTTGATCGCTGCTTTGAAGATATTCTCGATGTCGCTGGTTCGGTTGAACCTGCAGACAACACTGTCCGTTGAGAGCCATGCTCTCAGGAAGGAACGCGGTTTTGCATTCGGATCCGATCCAGATCCACCCGGAGATTTCACCGAAGACGAGGGGGGTGATCCTGAGCCATCTGCGACCATTTGCGTCTCTCCCGGCGAGGAAAAACGAAGCCTCAGCGGCCTTCAAAGCGTTCACGATCGACGAATCCGAGATCCGGCGCTGCGGGCATTTCGTCCCCGGCGAACGCTCCCGGTTCGTGGTCGCGCAGGCCGAGGCGTGGATCCTGCTGGCGATCTTCTGGGACAACATGCAAAGCCCCATCCACGACCACGACCAGAGTGATTGCGGCTTTCGCGTCATCGCCGGCGAGGTCGAGGAGACGCGCTACGCCCTTGTTGAAGGCGACCTCGTCCGCCCGGTCGCCACACGCCTGCTCGTTGCGAACGAGACCGCCAAGAGCACGGGCGAGTCCATCCACCGGCTCGGCGTGCCAACGGGGCAATCCGGGCAATCAATCACGCTGCACCTGTACAGCCCGATCCTGGGTTTCGACGCGATGGGGATCTACCGGGAGTCGGACGATGTGGTTGTGAACAACGACCGGGTCCAGCGTTCGATGATCCGAAGCACGGACGATCGCTGATCGATGGCTGTCTTTGCTTCGACAAGCATCCCGATTCCGCAGCGTTGATCCGGGTGTCGGTGCGTGCATCATTGAAGGTGATCTGATCGGGTTACGGACTGGCTTCAACCCCGCCGCAACGCTCCATTGACCGTCGCGCCCGTCCGGCTACTGTTGAGCGCCGATGGGACACGGCCCGCGAGCACGGCGTCGATGCGCCAACCGGGCCGGGCGCCGGGATGGAGACCGATCGATGCCGCAGATTCTGGTGGTTGAGGACGAGCCGGACATCGGGGAGTTGATCCGGATTCACCTCGAGCGGGTGGGCCTGCCCGCGCAGGTGCACCGGTCCGGGCTGAGCGCGTGGAACGCGATCGAGAGCGATCCTCCGGGTTTGGTCGTGCTCGACCTGATGCTGCCGGACATGGACGGCTTTGAGATCTGTCGCCGGATGCGCGCAGACCCGCGAACCGCGGACGTGCCGATCCTGATGGTCTCTGCCAAGGGGGAGGAATCGGACATCGTCGCGGGGCTGGAGCTGGGCGCCGATGATTATGTCACCAAGCCGTTCAGCCCCCGGGTGCTGATCGCGCGGGTGCAGAACCTGCTGCGGCGTTCGGACGGCGGCGGGCCCACCCCGGAGGACGCCGCCCGGATCATCCGGATCGCCGGCGGGAGACTGCAGATCGACATCGATCGCCACGCGGTCACCGTTGACGGCGAACAGATCGAGCTGACCCGCAGCGAGTTCGACATCCTGCTGTGCCTGGTGTCTCGCCCGGGCTTCGTGCGGACGCGGGATCAACTGATCGCGGCGGTGCACGGCGAGATGGCCGTCATGACCGCGCGCACGATGGATGTCCACATCACCTCGATCCGCCGCAAGCTCGGGCCGATGCGCGAGCTGATCCGGACGGTCCGTGGCGTCGGCTACCGGATCGACGAGTCATCACCAACGACCGAAGAATGACGAGGCCCCGCTCCAGATCGATCCTCGGGCGCGTGGTGGTCACGCTGTTGATCGCCCAACTGCTCGCGGTCCTGATCTCCCTGGCGCTGATCGCGGCGCTGTTTGATCCCCCCCGGGGCGGGCTGTTCCGGGTCGTCGCCCTGGTCGGGTCGGTCTCGCTGGTGGCGACCATCGGCGCGGGGGTGATCCTTGTGTCGAGCGCGCGCCGGGAGGTTTCGCGTCTCGCACGGGACGCCGCGAGTGTTGCGGGGGGTGACTTCGGGCACCCGGTCGCCCGACCGGGCGCCTCCGAGCTCGCCCCGATCGCCGACTCGCTCGACTCGATGGCGCGGCATCTCCAGGATCGTGTGGACCGGCTCCAGCGGCTCGAATCTCTGCGGAGCGACTTCGCCGCCAATGTGTCGCACGAGCTTCGGACGCCGATCACGAACATCAAGGGCTACATCGAGACGCTCCTGGAGTTCGGATTCGATGACCGTGACGAGGCCCGCCGGTACCTCGACATCATCCGGACCAACAGCAGCCGCTTGGCTGCGATCGTCGAGGACATCATGGCGCTGTCGAAGTTCGAGAGCGATCTCGATGAGAGTCTGGAGGAACTGACATCGATCCTGCTCTCTGACCTGTTCGCCGATGTCGGCCGGCAGCACGAGCGTGAGGCCGTCGCGCGGGAGATCCGTGTCGTGGTGGCGCCGAGCGGACGCCTGTCGATCCGCGGGCGCCGGCAACTGCTCGAGCAGGCCGTCTCGAACCTGGTCTCGAACGCGATCCGGTACAGCCATCCGGGGACGGACGTGACTCTCCGCGCTGAAACGGACGACGGCCGGATCTCAATCGAGGTCGCCGACGAGGGGCCGGGGATCGAGCCCGAGCACCTGCCGCGGCTGTTCGAGCGGTTCTACCGCGTCGACAAGGCCCGGAGCCGGGCGGTCGGCGGGACCGGGCTGGGCCTGGCGATCGTCAAGCACATCGCGCTCAAGCACGGTGGGAATGTCGAGGTTCTCAGCGAACCGGGCAAGGGGAGCGTGTTCCGGATCATCCTGCCCGCGGCTGATGTCAGTCCGGGCGCCGGTGACTGATTTCGAGATCTCCACACACAATCTAAGCGCGATCTGAACAGTTGCCTGTCATGGTTCGCCTGGCCGTCGTCGCGGGCGCCGGTGCGCACGATCAGGCGAGCATGGGGCTTGCTCCCACGGAATCAACACAAGGAATCACCACCATGAACAAAAAAGCAATCATCATCGGGCTCGGCCTCGCATCGATCGTTACGGCGGGCGCGCTCGCCGATGGCAAGGGCTACGACAGGAGCCTGAAGGGCTCGATCAAGATCGACGGGTCCTCGACGGTGTACCCGATCACCGAGGCGGTGGCCGAGGAGTTCGCGGGGGTCTGCCCGAGGGTCCGCGTCACGGTGGGCATCTCGGGCACCGGCGGCGGGATGAAGCGGTTCACCGTCGGCGAGACCGACATCTCCGACGCTTCGCGGCCCATCAAGGGCAAGGAGAACCAGATCGCCCGGCGCAACGGCGTCGAGTTCATCGAGATCCCCGTCGCGTATGACGGGCTCTCGATCGTTGTCAACAAGCGCAACACCTGGGTCGATCAGCTCACGGTCGATGATCTGAAGAAGATCTTCCTTGATGGCTCGGGCACGTCAACGTGGAAGGACATCAACAGCGACTGGCCGGACGTTCCCTTCTCGATCTACGCCCCGGGGACGGACTCGGGCACGTTCGATTACTTCAAGGAGGTCGTCGCCGGGAAGAAGGGCGCCATCCGCAGCGACATGTCCGTCTCCGAGGACGACAACGTCCTCGTCCGGGGCGTCGCGGGCGACAAGGGCGGGATCGGGTTCTTCGGGTGCGCGTACTACTTCGAGAACGCCGACAAGCTCCGGGCGATCCCGATCGTCAACGAAAGGCTGCACAAGTCCGTTGCGCCGACGCCCGAGACGATCGAGAGCGGAGACTACGCGCCGTTCAGCCGCCCGCTGTTCATCTATGTCAACAAGAAATCCGCCGAGCGGCCCGAGGTGCAGGCGTTCGTCCGCTACTACTTCGAGTTCGGGCCCGAACTCGCCGACGAGGTCGGCTACGTCAAGCTCCCCGGTGAGCTCTACCAGCGGGGGATGCGGCGCTTCGAGCACAACACGACCGGGACCAGCTACCTCGACGCGCACGGCGAGAAGGTCCACGGCCCCGTGACGAGCGTCTACAAGTAATCCCGCGCCGTTCCACACCGATCCACCCATGCCGATCCAGCACACGACCGGAGACGGCGCCAGCAGCGCTGGTGATGTTCCGCCGATGAGTCCGACCGAGCCCAATCCACCAAATCGCCTGCCGAAGCGCCGGTCCGATCGGATTCGCAGGCTCGTCGAGCGCCTCATCGTCGGCGGGCTGATCTCGGCGTCATCGCTGTCGATGTTGATTACCGGGGCGATTCTGGTGGTGCTCACCACCGAGACGGTGCGGTTCTTCGGGCTCAAGGAGGTCTCGTTCCGGGAGTTCATCACGGGCCTCGAGTGGAACCCGCTGCTGGGCGCCGAGAAGCACTTCGGGATCTGGCCGCTGATCAGCGGGACCATGATGGTCACGCTGATCGCGATGCTGATCGCGATCCCGTTCGGGCTGGTCACGGCGATCTACCTGAGCGAGTATGCGCCCCGGCGTCTTCGGTCGGTGCTCAAGCCGGCGCTGGAGATCCTCGCGGGCATCCCGACGGTGGTGTACGGGTTCCTGGCGCTGACGGTGATCACGCCGCTTCTCCAGCGGGTCTACAGCGGCTTCGAGATCTACAACGTCACGAGCGCCGGGATCGCCGTCGGGATCATGTGCCTGCCGATCGTCTGCTCGATCTCCGAGGACTCGCTCCGAGCCGTCCCCCGGAGCCTCCGCGAGGGCGCTTACGGGCTCGGCGCCACGAAGTTTGACATCTCCATCAAGATCGTCACGCCCGGGGCGCTCTCGGGGATCATCGCGGCCGCGCTGCTCGCGATCGCGCGTGCGGTCGGTGAGACGATGATCGTCGCCCTGGCCGCGGGCAACCTCGCGCGGCTCGTGTGGAACCCCACCGAGCAGGGCCAGACGATGACGGCGTACATGGTGCAGATCTTCCTGGGTGATGTCAGCAACTTCGGCGCGGAGTACTACTCGGCGTACGCCGTCGCCGCGGTGCTGTTTGTGATGACGTTCATCATCACCTTGATCGGGCACCGGATCCGCGTCCGGTTCCGGGAGGAGTACGAATGACCATCCCCCCCGGCGCCACGCCCCGGAACAAGGCGGCGAGGCGGCGCAAGGACGTGCTCTTTCATGTTTTCTGCGCCGTGTGCGCGGCGTCATCGGTCGTGGTGCTCGGGGCGCTGCTGGTCGTGCTTGCGATGCAGGGCGCCGAGCACCTGGATCTTCATTTTCTCAAGAGCCCCCCGTCGAGAACACCGGCGAAGGCCGGGATCGGTCCCGCGATGTGGGGCTCGGTCTGGATCTGCACGATCTGCGCGCTGTCTGCGCTGCCGATCGGGATCGCGACGGCGATCGTTCTCGAAGAATACAAGCCGTCGGGCCGGCGCCTGCGCCGTGTCCACGCGTTCATGCAACTGAACATCTCGAACCTCGCGGGCGTGCCCTCGATCGTGTACGGCATCGTCGGGCTGACCGTCTTCGTGAACTTCTTCGGGCTCGTGGGCAACCTGAACAACCCGGGCTTCACCTTCGGCACGCGCGAGGACTGGTGGTACGTCCAGCTCCCGTTCGGGCGGAGCGTGCTCGCCGGCGGGTTGACGCTGATGCTGGTGATCCTCCCGATCGTGATCGTTTCCTCGGTCGAGGCGATCCGCTCGGTCCCGGGCTCGCTGCGGGCGGGGGCGCTCGCGTGCGGGTCGACCAAGTGGCAGATGATCCGCCGGATCGTCCTGCCGTCCGCCGTTCCGGGGATCATGACCGGGTCGATCCTCGCCATGAGCCGGGCGATCGGCGAGGCGGCGCCCATCCTGGTGATCGCCGGCGTTGTCTTCATCCGGTTCACGCCGCAGAACCTGATGGATGAGTTCACCGCGATGCCGCTCCAGATTTACGACTGGGCGGGGCGCCCGCAAGAGGCGTTCCACCACGTCGCCGCCACCGGGATCCTCGTCCTGCTCTCCGTGCTGCTCGCGTTCAACGCGGTCGCCGTGATCCTCCGGCACAAACTCCAGAAGCCACTCCAATGATAAACTTCCCAGCACCCGGACCGGCGACGGAGCGCGGGAGGCCGGCCCGCGCCGGCGGCGAGAACCAGAACCAGGAGCGACCGGGCATGACCCCGACACCAGTGACGCAGGGCCAGGCCGAGATCCGCAGCGCCAAGACCGCGATCGCCGTCCGGGGGTTTTCGTCCTGGTACGGCTCGTTCCAGGCGCTGCACGACATCGATCTGGACATCCCCGAGAAGCGTGTCACCGCGTTCATCGGGCCCAGCGGCTGCGGCAAGAGCACCTTCCTCCGCTGGCTCAACCGGATGAATGATCTCATCACCGGCGCCCGGACGACCGGCTCGGTCAAGCTCCACGGCGACGAGCTGCTCGCGCGCTCGGTCGACGTCGTGAACCTGCGCCGGCGCGTGGGCATGGTCTTCCAGAAGCCCAACCCGTTCCCGAAGTCGATCTACAACAACATCGCATTCGGGCCCAGGCTCCACCTGAAGATCGGCCGTTCGAGCCTCGATGATCTCGTCGAGAAGAGCCTCCGCCAGGCGGCGCTGTGGGACGAGGTCAAGGACCGTCTCAAGTCCTCGGCGCTGGGGCTCTCAGGCGGGCAGCAGCAGCGGCTGTGCATCGCCCGCGCGATCGCGGTCAACCCGGAGGTGCTGCTGATGGACGAGCCGTGCTCGGCGCTGGACCCGAAGTCCACCGCGCGCGTCGAAGAGCTGATCGCGGACCTGCGCAAGCAGTACACGATCCTCGTCGTGACGCACAACATGCAGCAGGCCGCCCGCATCTCCGACCTCACCGCGTTCTTCTACGAGGGCCGGGTGATCGAATCGGGCGACACCGAGCGGATCTTCACCCAGCCCGCTAACTTGCAGACCGAAGAATATATCTCCGGCCGATTCGGCTAAGACAAAGGACACTCCATGCCAGTTGATCTCCAGGAAGAACTCGACGAGATCCGACAATCGATCCTGATGATGGGCGCGGAGGTCGAGCACCGGGTCAAGATCTCGACCTCCGCGCTCATCGCCGGCGACATCGGGCCGGTCTCGGTCGTGATCGAAGGCGACGACGAGATCGACCAGATGGAGGTCGCCATCGAGCAACGCGGCCTGCGGATCCTCGCGCTCTCGCAGCCGGTCGCGACCGACCTGCGCATGGTCCTCGCGACGATGCGCATCGGCGGGTTGTACGAGCGGGTGGGCGATCTGGCCAGAGGGGTCGCCAAGCGCGCCGTCGACCTCCAGAAGCACTACGCGATGGAGGATTCGCAGCCCTTCAAGCTCCCGAGGCCGCTCGTGAGCATGGCCGTCGCGTCGCAGGAGATGCTCGTCGACGCCAACCGGGCGCTGGCTGAGCAGGAGATCGACCTGGCGCGGAGCATCCGCGCGGCCGACGACCGGGTCGATGACCTTCAGAAAGAGATCTTCGTCTGGGCGCAGCGCGAGATCCCGCGGCACGTCGACTGGACCGCGGCCGCCATCGACATCCTCTCGGTCGCCCGCAAACTCGAGCGCATCGCCGACCTGAGCACGAATATCGCCGAGGAGATCATCTTCCTGGTCGACGGGTCGATCGTCCGCCACACCTGAGCAAGGCCGCTCGTTGGCGCCCCTCGGGAACCGCTCGGATCAACACCCACAGGCGCACGAAAAAGCCCCGCTCACAATGCATGAACGGGGCTTTCGTCGTCAAAGCGGAGAGGGGGGGATTC
>Ga0114931_10000407_pt1 | contig 51165 bp, 44 predicted proteins | sample 2SBtaG_FD_89579 | JGI IMG/M metagenome (GOLD analysis project Ga0114931, IMG submission 89579) | Deep subsurface microbial communities from Kolumbo volcano to uncover new lineages of life (NeLLi) - 2SBTROV14_V59a metaG | ecosystem: Environmental > Aquatic > Marine > Volcanic | place: Kolumbo... | reverse complement strand
GTTGTTCCACGCGGCCGGCGGCCCGCTGGCGGGTTCGCCGAACGGCGGCAGCCCGGGGCAGAGGTTGTCGCGGATCCAGTCGATCAATGCGCGCGTTTTCGCGTCGGGCTCGTAGCGAGCGTTTTCCGCGATTTCCTGCATGCGATCGAGCAGCTCCTGTTCGCGGCGCCAGAGTGTTTTGGCCGCGTCGTCGCGCGGCGCATCGGCCTCGGCGGTCGCACCGGCGCGTTCGATTTCGGCGTTCTCGGCATCTTCGAGTTCCTCGCCGGTCCACTCTGCGCGTTCGTCGTCGGAGTCGATCGTGCCGGTGATCCACTGCGCCCCTTTGCTGGTCTGATCGTCGGGCCGTTCCTCGCTGGGCTCTTCGTTTCGCTTCGCGGACTCCTCGCCGGCGGCACGTTCCGGGCGCGTTGCGTTCCACTGGCGCTCCACGGTGGCGCGGTGCACTTTGAGGTTGCGTGCGAACGCCTCGATAGACGAGAGCAGCCTCTGCTGCAGGCCCACAACGAGCAGCCCGGCCGCGGCACGCGCGCGCTTCGTTGTTGCGGCAAAGCGCTCTTCGCGCACCGTGCGGTACGCGTCGAGAAGGCGCGATAGTTCGAGTTCGGGCGCGTTGTCGGGAAGTCCGTCGATAACAACCCGCACCACCTCGCGCTTTGGAAAACCGCCCTGCACCGAGCGGATGTCTTCCTTGATGCGACGCACCATGGTTTCGTCGAGCGCTTCCTTGCGCACCTTCACCCCGCGCGTGAACCGGTACGGGTCGAGCAGTTCGAGGAGCGTTGAAAAGCTGTTGGAGTGACCGTTGTGCGGCGTGGCCGACAGAAAGAGTCGGTGCTCGAAGCGGGCGCAGAGGTCGCGCACCGCGCGAGTGAATTTGGTTTCGATTCCGTACCGGCCGCCGCTCGCGGGCGCCGCGTGGTGCGCCTCGTCGAGGATGAGCAGGCTGCCGGGCAGCATCGGGCCGAGCCACTCGCGCATCGGATCGGTGTATGCGGGGTCGATCAGCAGCTTGTGCGACACCAGAAACCGGCTGTGCGTTCGCCACGGGTTCACGCCGAATCCGCGCTCGCGGCGAACGCGCGCGAGATACGCGCGGTCGAGAATCTCGAACAGGAGCCCGAAGCGTTCTTCCATTTCGGCCTTCCACTGTTCGAGCACCGACGGGGGCGCGGATACCACGATGGTTTTGCAGCGCTTGCGCAGCAGCAGTTCGCGCGCGATCAGCCCCGCCTCGATGGTTTTGCCCAGGCCGGTGTCGTCTGCGATGAAGAGATTGACGCGGGGCAGACGGAGGGCCTTGCGCAGGGGCTCCATCTGGTAGGCTTCAATCTTGATTCCCGCGCGGAAGGGCGCCTGGAACAGGTTGGGGTCGGTCGCGGTTACGGAGTTCCAGCGCAGGGTGTGCAGAAACGCGCCGAAGTCACGCGGAGAATCGAAGCCTCTTGCGGCGAGGTCGGCCCAGCCTTCTTCTTCGAGAATCCTGCGGTCGGGTTCGTAGTTCCAGAAGACGTCGAGGGGCTGCCCCTGGGCGTCGTCGTCGGCGCAGGCAAGCCGCACGAGGGTGGACTGCCCGGGCTCGGGGGGCTCGACGATTTCCTCGGCGAGCCACCGGCGCGAGCGCACTTGCACGAGTTCGCCGATTCGGGGGGGGCGCTCGGGGAGGGCCCGGGTTGTCAGGGTTTCTGGGGGCACGGGGCTCCTTTGCTTATTCTCCCGACCACGGCCACGGAACCGGACCGGTAATTCCGTGGCAGTTTACTTCGCGTAATCTCTTCTGTTTTATTCTCTTGCCTTATTCTTGCCTTATTCTTGCCCTATTCCTGCCTTATTGTCTTTGCGGTCCGGAATCCAACTTCAGCCGCCACACCGCGCCCCTTCCGAAGCCTTCGGACTCGATCAATCCAAGTCGCTTGAGATGCAGCAGATCTTCTCGAAGTGTACGATCGGGAGGAGCATCCTTGATGGCGTTTCGAATCTCGCGAAATGCAAGAACGGGCAACGCTGCGAGAACGTGCAGAATCTCTCGTTGACGGTCGGTTAGATCGTGCGCCACGCGATGCGGCGCAATGTATCCGCCGGGCAGGAAACGCACCCACACACTACCCGCCTGCTCGCCGAATTCCGGCTCGGGATGCCCCGCCCGAACGCACAACTCGACGATCTTCTGCGAACCGCGCCCCCAGCGTTCAATAACGCTGCGAAGATAAATAACGCCGGCGATCAGGGGATTGCGAGGCTTCGATGCGTGTTCCCGCTTGAGATCCTCCGTCGTGAGTCCGAACGGCAAGGTGCCGTCGCTCCATATCTCCAATCGGTCGTCATAAACAGCCAGGCTCACCGCACCGCCAACAATCCCGTAATCGCGATGGCAAAACGCGTTAACCAGCGCTTCGCGGAGCGCCTCGCGGGGAAAAAGGGGCTCGTCCTCGCGCTCGAACAGCCCCGGAACGACGCGCCCCGCCACCGGAAGATGCCGGCGCAGGAAAAGCATGGCCTCGTCGAGGAGTTCGAATGCGTGCCCCTCGACCTGGCGCTGATCGAGGAACTCCGATTTGTCGACACCTCGAAATCGAGCCATGCGCAACTGGCACTGCGGATAGTCGGGCACAAAGCGCGTACCGAACAAGACAATCGCGGCATTGGCGAGCGTACCGTTTTCAAGGAGCCCCAGGCGAGTCAGAATGTCCTCGCTTCCTGTGCCCGTCGATTCCGGGAGACGCCCGGCTTCAATTCCCAGGCGTACGGTGCGCAGAATTTCTTCGGCGTCCAGATCGGAAGGTTCGAACCCTTCGGCAGAGCGGTTTTCCCAGCGATTCCGACTGTGTACTCGTCCGGCCAGCAGTTGCTGGTAGGTATCCTGCGGCATAACAGACGTTGTCGAACCTACCCGCTGAAACGGGCGTCCGTCGAACACATGCGGGCGAAGTTCCGTATTCGGTATTGCTTCAAGCACAAGCACTTCTTTGCGTCTGCCGACGGGAACAGCGAGAGAGCGTTATGTTTCCCGGAGGCTCCAGCTTTCCGAGCAGTTCCGCCAGGTCCCGCAGCGTTTTTTCAGAAATATCCTGCCCCACAATGCGCCCGTCCGGCGCAACTCCGATGACAACATGGCCACCGTTGCCGTTAAGCAGAGCACACAGCGTCTGTACGGCTCGGACTCGCTGGGCTGTGGACTTCTTGAACTCCAGCGTCTCGGTTTCACCTGCCCGCGCCATTTTCTCGATATCTTCCCGCCCGACACTTCCCATTGCTCCAGCACCATCTTCCGTTGTCCGAAGAGCACACCACAATTCTGGCCCGCATTATCGCGGTTCTCTGCGTCGATAGAACACCTTCCCTGGCCAGTATACCTCCCCACCCCTGACACACACCGTCACACCCTGCTGACGGTCAACCACCCACCCGCGGCGGCCGGCGCCCCGCACCACGATGGGGCGCGTCCGGCCCGCTGCCCGGACGCATCGAAACCACGATGCGGCGCCCCTGTTCCGCACTCCCACGGTCGGCGCGTGCCCGCGCGCCCCCGATCCCATCCCTAGAAATACACGCTCAACCCGAACAACACCGAGTCCGCCGAGAATTCAGTCGACGTGTTCGTCCGCGTGTCCACCGAAACCCGCCCCGTCGACCTGCTCGTACGCGTTTCCCGCGTGGATGTGCGGAGTGCCGACACCCGATACTCGGCGTGCAAACTCACCGTGCGTGCAGCAAACCACTCCACGCCGAAACCCGCTCTCACTCCCACGTGCCACCCGGTTTCCTTTCCGAAAAACCCCCGTCCATTGCTGTCGAATCGCGCATAGCCGCCCGCCGGCCCCACGGCGAAAAACGCGGCCGTTCGCGCCGACGGCTGCAGGTAGCGCATCCACTGCAATCCCACGCTGAACCGGCCTCCTTCCCTATTGTTCGCCTCGCTGCGCGAAGACGAGAATACGGAGTCGGTTCCCGTTACCGTGACCGCAGTTTTGTTGTGGGAATCGCTGGCAAATACATCGAGCGTCAGCCGAAACGCCGTACGCCTGGAGTGTTGCCGCTTGATGGAAATCACCGCGCCGCCGAAGTCGCGCAGCGTGAAATCCCTGTTTATCCCGAACTGGATCGCCCACGCCCCCGCGTGCAGCGCATCGGTGAGCGCGCGGCCACGCGCGGCCTCGCCCCCCGCGCTCGTTTCCGCAACGCGCCCCACCGCGCCCGCCCCGTTGGCCGCACTCCCCTCGCCGGCGCCGGCAACCCCGGCGGTTCTCCCGCCCGCGCCCTCGTTCGCCCGCGCCGCGCCGCACGCACACACCACCATCCCAACGGCAAGCAGCGCGCTGCGGCCCCCACCGCACACGGCCCGCGCACCGGCCGCCCGCAACCCGTCACCCGTTCGTTTCATCTTCGATCCCTCCCGGATTCGTTCCCGCCGCCGTCCGTCGCACGCGGCACGCGGCCCGGATGCCCCGGCGCCACGCGCCGTCTCGCCTGCCCCACACCCCACCCACCGTGCGCCCCGTCTCGGGGCCTCCATCATGGTCCCTTTCCTCCCGACGAAATCCCTTTCGTCAGGTAGAAGTCCTTGAGAATTCCCCAGTCCATCTCCGCCACTGCACCGCTCGCTGCGTTCACGCGCAGAAGTCCTCCCCCGGTACCCAGGTCGGTCCAGTTCACCATGCGCCACTTGCCATCGGCGCCCTTGCGCACGGTGAACTCCGCGTGCGGCAGACCGAAGCTGACCAGCGTGATTTCTCCCGTCGTCACGGCAACGAACGAGTAGGGCACCGTCGTCTTCCACCAGCTCTCCAGGCGTCCGGCCGCCGTGTCGGGTGGCAGCTCCTGCCACTGCGCACTCTGCCACTGCAACCGGATGTCGAACGACACTATTTCGTACGGGTCGTTCTTGAGCGTAAACATCGTCCACGTCGCCAGGAGGTCGGCGCCGCGGTTCATCGTGGCGGCGACGGGACCGTGTCCGGTACGGCGCGTGAAAGCGAACTCGTACTGCCCCGTGTCGAGCAGGTCGGCGTATCCGGAGGTATCGCGCGCGGCGTAGAGCTGCTCGAGGCGCGCCAGCACGTGCTCGCGTTTCGTGAGGGATTCGGGGCCGGGAGGGGCCGGGGGCAAGGGCGGCTTGACGGGCGAGTTGTCGCCGCAGGCGGCCAGCGCCAGGGCGAGAAACGCCCCCGGGGCGATGGCCAGGCGTCGTCGCGCGGTGAACGCGTGCAATACAGAAGGCATGGGAGAACTCCCCCTTCGCCGCGCATCCCGCCCGGCCGGCCGCATCGCTCCCCAGCGCGCCGCCCTCCGCACAGTCCACGCGAAATCAGACAGGCTTCCAGACTATCACATTGCCCCGTACTGGCGCAACCTGAGTACCCGCAAGCCCTTGCGCAGCCCTCCCGCACACGCCGTTCGTTGCATCCGGGCACGCACGCACCACAGCAAAAACTTGCGCCCGTGGGAGCGCGCGCCGGCACGAGGTGTCGATCAGGCCGCGGACTGCTTCAGAGGAAGACCGTCACCGGGGGAAACCCTCCACGGGCGGCTCCCTGCAGGAACAACCTGAAGACGAGTTGACGTTCTGTTACGCAAGAGAGGATCGTGTCTCTGGCTCCCTCCCGTCGGTTTTTCCGGCCGAGGGAGTACACGACGCTCATGATGCGCTCATTGGCCTGGCAGACGGGGAACGTGCGAACGCTGTTTCGCTACTTCATGCGAACGCGAATCAAGCGTGTGCAGCTTCTTATCGCATTTCTCTACCTCGCCAGTATCTTCCACCGTACATTCGGCAGCCTCCCGCATCGCGGAGAGCTCCTTTACCGCGTGTAGTGGTTCTGGAAGGTGCTTGCGGTCGTATGGCCGATCTGGCGGATCGACGACGGATTCAACGCAAGGGGATCGGCACGCCTGTTGTCCAGAAAGGAGGGTAACTCTCTAAATTTATTGGAATTGCAATTCTTTTCATCTTGGGCCTGTCCGTGGGAACGTCCCGCGCCCAGAACCAGGTGTCCCGGCTCGAGGGGCGCGAAGTGGCGCTCACCTGGGAGATCCGCCAGGCCGACGGACTGGTCGGCTCAACATCTACCGCTCCAACTCGCCCGCCGCCCGCTTGTCGCCGCCGGCGGCCAGCGACCGCAGACGGTCCACGGCCACTCCATATATAAGGAGATCGCACGGGGGGCTCCCCCTCTCTTCGCCCGCGCGTCCGGCGAGGCGGCGCCGCTCCCCAGCGGGGCGCCCCATCGAGGCCCGGGCGAATGGCAGACGGACCGAGCCTACCATATTCTCCGCGATCAGTGCAACGTACGCTCTGGCAACAGGTTGGGGCACAAACGGGACGGAGTCGGGCGCGGGGCCGCACGAGGAACGAGGCGACACCAACGGGCGTGAGAGAGCGTCCGCAGAGGCGGGGGGCGCGTCGATGGACTCAGGATTCGTCCGGCAACCCCGCGGTTTTTTCCCGCGCGTACCCCGTCTGGCAATCCGCGCACGCCCAAATGGCATCCACACCCTCGTGCGGCATGCAACAACCGCCGAGCATCACCTTTCCCGCGTCGATCTTCTCGCGCAGCTCGGGCGAAGGCTCTGGTTGCAACCCGAACAACAGCTTCGCAATCCGCTTCGACCCGCACGTTTTGCATCGCCGGGGCTTTCTCTTTACAACATACGTTGGGCGTTCTTCCCACACAGTGCAAACCTCCTGGGAATATCCGGGCATCGCCGCGCACCCTGCGCTCCGAATCATCGGAAACCAACTCGGTCGAGTATACACCGCAAGCCAAGACACACGCGGTCCCACCCCACCCGACGCCCCCCACCGCACCACGCGCGGTTTGCACGTCGCCACCCGGCGCCCTGTGGGCCGCCCTTTCCTTCGACGACAACGCCACCAACGACGCCGGCGATCCCGCGCTCTGCGTCCCACGTCCATCCCGCCATCCTCCGGCGCATCGCCCATGCCTGGTTTTGCGAAAAATGTCTTGCACTTTTTTGTTGCATATACCACTATTGCATCACCAACTGTTCTGCATGTCAACAATCCGGGGAAGTCACCATGAAACGAGACCACAAGAAAGCCGTACCACGCCTGGTGTACCTGCTCAATCGCTACGCGGGCGCGTACGCACGCCAGGTGCTCGCACCGCACGCCCTCACCAAAGAACAGGTCTTTTATCTGAGCAGCCTGGTCAACGATGGCGACGGCATCACGCAGGAGGAGCTGGCCGCGCGCCTGCACACGGACAAAAGCAGCACGGCGCGAATGGTCGCCTCGCTGGACCGGCGCGGTCTGGTGTCGCGCCGGCGCGTGACGGGCAACGCGCGCGCGTACAGCGTACGCCTCACGCCCCGAGCGCGCCGTCTGTGGCAAACGATCCTGCCCAAGCTGTGGACCTGGCACGACACGCTCTGTCGTGGATTCACTCGCGCGGAAATCCACGACGCCATCGCACTGCTCGGACGCATGCGCGAAAACGCCGAAGCGGCAAGCTGTACGGAGGTTCGCCCCCGATGAAACATATCGTGTTCGTTCTCGCGCCAGTTGCTCTGGCCATAACGCTGGCACCACAGATACGCGTGCACGCCGCCGCGCGCACCACCTTCGCGGCCTATGCGCATCCGCGTGCAGGGCACGCGGTAACTCTCGCGGCCGACAGGACGCCGGCACCGACCGCGCACGTACTCTCTCCGTTCGACGTCGTTACCCTCGCCGGCACCGCGTCCAATACCGCCGTGCAGGCACGCACCGACAGCGCCGTAGTGGCCACCGATATTATGCGGGTCCACTCGGCGTGGTGGCCGCAGATCACGGCCAGTGCGCTGTACACGGCGCGCGATAACCCACCCGAAGTGGGAACCCGCGTGATCACCTTCCCCATCGGACAACAAAACAACGGCCAGTACGACATCCGCGCGCGTCAGCTGCTCTTCGACGGCGGCCGCCGCGGCCTGGCCTCTCGCGTTGCCCACGAGCGCCTGCAGGCCACTCGCGCTGCCTCACGCGCCGGGATTCAGAGCGCCCAACTCCGCGCGCTCGATCGCTACGTCACCGCACTCTCGCTCGCCGCACGTGTTCGTGTGGTGGATCAGCGGCTCGAAGCACTCGAAGAACACCGGCGCACCGTGTCCGACCTCTACGACCAGGGCATCGTTTCGCGCAACGATCTGCTCGAAACCGCCGTGCGCGTCGACGAGGTACACGACGCACGCGCCTCCCTCGTTGACCGCCGCGCCGTCGTTCTGGCCGACCTGTCCCGATTGCTCGGCGGCGACCCGGACAACACGCTTGCCCTGCCCGACTCGCTGCCCGCGAGCCCCGCATTTGCTTCCGGTCGCACACTTGACGCCTGGCTGCAGGCGGCCGCGACGCACAACGCCACGGTACGCGCGGCCGCTGCCGGCGCGGCGGCAGCCAACAACGCGTCGCGTCTGGCGCGCCGGGCCAGGTGGCCGCAGGTTTTCGCCGAGGCAAGCCACTCGTGGCTGGAAAACGAAACATTCGTGCATGAGTTCGTGAACTCGGTGGCCGTGGGCGTTTCGTGGAACCTGTTTGACGGCGGCATGCGTGCCGCCGACGTGGCACAGGCTGACGCCCGGCGCGTTGCCGCACGCCGTGCCCGCACCGAAGCCGCGCGCGCAGCACGCGTCGGCGTGCGGGACGCATGGCAAAGTTGGCGGCGCGCGCTGCGGGAGCACGACACGGCACAGCGCAACGTGTCCGCCGCACGGGAAAACCTGCGCATCGTAGAAGACCAGTATCGCGCCGGCGTGGCGCGTTCCAGCGACGTACTCGACGCCGAGGCATTGCTCGCGGATCGCCGCTTTGCCGTTGTGCAGCGCCACCACGACGCATTTCTCGCCCGGGCCCGCCTGGCCGCGACGGCCGGCACCGATCTGGCAACCTACTACGCTTCCGCTCCACCTGCAGACCGGGAGAATTAATATGAAACGCAAAGGATTGACCCTCACCCTTATCCTGGGGTTTACGGCGGTTCTCGTTGTCTTCGGAGTTGCCGACTGGCACCACCGGCAGATCCATCCTTCTACCGAAAACGCCTACATCGGCGGCGACGTTACCACGGTGGCCGCGCGCGTGCCCGGCACGCTACTGCGCGTGGCGGTGCGTGATCACGCGCCGGTACGTGCGGGGAATGTAATCGCCACGATCGACCCGCGCGACTACGACGAATCGGTGAATCGCGCACGCGCCGGCGTGACGAAAGCCCGGGCCACACTGGCCCTGCAACGCGCGCGCATTGCGGGCGCGCGTGCCCAGCTCGATGCCGCCCGCGCCCGGGACGCACTGGCTCGCGCCGACCGCAAGCGCTTTCACAACCTCAGCGAAAAGGGCTCCACGGCACAACGCCAGTACGATCAGGCGGTGGCTGCCGAACGTGTGGCACGCGCACAAACCACGGCGGCCCAAAAAGCACTGGCCGCCGAACAAGCCGCCCTCGCGGTGAGTACGGCCAGTGTGGAGAAGGCACGCACGGGCCTGGCCAGTGCCCAATTGCAGCGCAGTTATTGCACCGTGTCGGCGCCGTGCGACGGCATTATCGCCGACAGGTCGGCCCACCCCGGGCAGGTCGTGGGCGCCGGCCAGCCGCTGTGCCGTATCGTGCAGCTCGAAAAGGGGCACGTGTGGGTCAGCGCGAACTTCAAGGAAACGCAGCTGCGGCGCATTCGTGTAGGACAGCCGGCCACGGTGAAAATCGACGCCGGCACGGGAAACGCGTATCGCGCGCACGTCGCCAGCTTTGGCGCGGGTACCGGCGCGGCGTTCTCCTTGTTGCCGCCGGAAAACGCCACGGGAAACTGGGTAAAGGTGGTACAGCGCCTCCCGGTGCGCATCGTATTTGACGAACCGGTGCCTCCGCACACGCTGCGCATCGGCCTCTCGTGCCGGGTCACCGTAGATACCCGGAACAACTCGCGTGCCGGCGATGCGCCGCAGCGCCGCGCGGAGAACTAGCGTGCAGACGGCTGTCTCCACACCCCGAACAGCCCCCGTCCACCGGGGTCTCGTCACGCTGTCGGTGATGATCGGCACCTTTATGGAAGTGCTCGACACCTCGGTGGCCAACGTGGCGTTGCCCCACATCCGCGGCTCGTTCTCGTCGGGACAGGACGAGATTACATGGGTCATCACGTCGTACCTGGTGGCCAATGCGATTATTTTGCCGCTCAGCGGTTGGATCGGGAACTACTTCGGCCGCAAGCGCGCGTATCTCTGGTGCCTGGCCCTGTTCAACGTGGCCTCGCTGGGCGCCGGCCTCTCCACGAGCCTGGGCATGATGGTATTGATGCGGATCATCCAGGGGCTGGCCGGCGGCGCGATGGTGCCGATGTCCCAGGCCATCCTGCTCGAAGAGTACCCGCCCGAAGAGCACGGAAAAGCCATGGCGATGTTCGGCGTCGGCGTTGTTTTTGCGCCCATCGTCGGCCCCACACTCGGCGGCTGGCTTACCGATGTGGTCGGATGGCGGTGGGTATTCTACATCAACGTTCCGATGGGCATTGTCGGCCTGTTGCTGGGCATCGCGTACATCGTTGACCCGCCGTACATGCGCCGTCCAGAGGGGCGCATCGACGCGTGGAGTTTTGTGTTTCTCGCCATCGGACTCGGTTGCCTCGAAGTGATGCTCAACCGCGGCGAACGGTACGACTGGTTCCACAGTCCGCGCATTCAGGTACTTGCACTTCTCTCTGCGCTGGGCGTGGCGCTGTTCGTGTGGCGATCGTTCACTGCCGCACGCCCGCTCGTCGACCTGCGTGTATTTAGGAGCCGTGAGTTCGCCACAGGCACCGTATTGATGTTCTTGCTGGGATTCGGGCTGTACGGCGCGTTTACGTACCTGCCGCTGTACGTGCAAACTCTACAGGGCTACACCGCGCTGCTCGCCGGGCTGCTGCTCTCGCCCGGCGGAATCTCCTCGCTGATCTCCATGGCGGTCGTAGGCGCTCTGGTCGCACGCTTCGACGTGCGCCTGCTCATTGCGTTTGGTGCGGCACTCAATGTCTGGGCCATGTACTGGATGCAACACATCTCACCGGATGCGGGTTTTTCGTACATGGTGATGTCCCGCATCATCCAGGGTTTTGGCCTGGGCTTTCTGTTCGTCCCCCTCACCGCGGTGGCGTTCGTTAAGCTGCGGCCCGAACAGATTGGTGGCGCGACCGGGTTGTTCAATTTGATGCGCAACGAGGGCGGATCCATCGGCGTCGCGATCAGCTCGACGGTTCTTTCGCAACATGTGCAGGTGCACCATGCACGCCTGGCGGAACATATTCGAGCGGGCAACCCGATCTTGCAGGAGCGATTCCGTGCCATGTCGCACGCGCTGACGCACGCGGCGGGTGTAGACCCGGCGACGGGACGCGCGCTGGCATGGCACGCGATCGGCGGGCAGATCCAGCTCCAATCGGCCACCATCGCATACGTCGACATTTTCTGGATGTTGATGCTATCGTTCGTGCTGTTTCTCCCGCTGGTGCTGTTGTTGCCGGGCAAGGGCCAGGCGGGCACGGCGATACATTGAGCGAGCGCCCCGTCCCGGGGCACATCACCACATCCGCTCCCCCCGCGGTGTATGCCAATCGCCCCCAACCGTGCAACGCACCCTGTAATATCGTGTTACGTATCGTAAAGGACGATCACACCACCCGATGAACCGCCCGCGAGAATACAACGATCTGCGAAGCCTCCGGCGGCCATTCCGTGGGCGCGGCGCAATGGGCCGACCGGAAGCGCACGATTTCGCGGCCGGGGCACCGCGTATCGGCAACGCCGGGCGCCCGATTGGCAGAAACTCCCTCTTTTTTCACGCGCGTTCGCCTGCTACACTCACCCGGCGCGTGCCGCGAATTCCATACCCCGTTATTGTACAAGGATTTCAAACCCCATGAGTGCTCAAACCACCACAGCCAACATTGCCGTGTTCTGCGACTTCGAAAACATCGCCATCGGCGTGCGCCGCTCGAATCACGCCGTCTTCGACATCAGCCGCGTGATGGAACGCCTGCTTCTCAAGGGCAGCATTGTCGTCAAGAAGGCCTACTGCGACTGGGAGCACTACAAAGAGTTCAAGCCGCCGATGCACGAGTCCGCGTTCGAGCTGATTGAAATTCCGCACGTGACGCAGTCGGGTAAGAACTCGGCCGATATTCGCATGGTGGTCGACGCGCTCGACCTGTGCTACACCAAGCCGCACGTCGACACGTTCGTCATTCTCTCTGGAGACTCGGATTTTTCGCCGCTGGTGAGCAAGCTGCGCGAAAACAACAAGGTGGTGATCGGCGTGGGGGTAAAAGACTCCACATCCGATCTACTCACCGCCAACTGCGACGATTTTATTTTTTACGACGATCTCGTACGCAAGGGCGAAACGCGTCGCGGGCGCAGCCGCAGGGCACGCGCGGCGGCAACGAAGACGGCGACAGCGACGGCGACCGAAAGTGCATCGGGTACGGCAGCAGGGGCAAGAAAGAAAAAGGCCTCCCGGCGCAAGGCGAAACCAAAAGATTCCGAGGAGCGCCTGCAGGGCGCGCTCGACCTCATCGTGGAAACCATCGACATGCTCATCGAAGATCGGGGAGAAGAAGAAAAAATCTGGGGATCGATGGTCAAGCAGGCCATCAAGCGGCGCAAACCCGGCTTCGACGAGTCGTACTACGGATTCCGCGCGTTCAGCAAACTGCTCGAAGAAGCGCAGAGCCGCGGCCTCGTGGAACTCGAACCCGACGAGCGCTCGGGCGGCTACGTCGTACGACCGGTCTATGACTGATAAACCGATACCGGCATCCGGATTATTGCGCTCCCGGGGTGGGATTTTCCCCGCAACGCAACGGGCCGGATAATCGTAGGCTGGGGATACCCGAATCCGACCACCTGCCCATTCCGACGGAAGAGGACGACCAACCATGACCCACGCAACCTCCCGCACCCCACACCCATATACCGTCCGCGTCTTCGCGGCAGTGGTCGTCCGCTTTGCTGTCGGACTGGGCACGGCTCTCGGTGTATTCGCAAGCACCGGACAGGCCCGCGCGCAGGGCATGCCGCCCACACTTGTGGAAACCGGTGTAGTCAGCACCAGGACGTTTCACGACCAGCTCACACTGATCGGCCGCACGGCGGCGAACGCGCAGAGTCGCGTTGTGTCCGAAGTGACCGGCCGCGTGTTGCGCGTAGACGCGCTTGAGGGCGCGCCCGTGCGCCGCGGTGACGTGCTCGTTACCATTGACTCGGCACGCTTGCGGTTGCAGCTCGAGGCCAAACGAGCGCAGGTGGCACAGGCGCGCAGCGCCGCCGAACTGGCGAGAAAAAATCTGGAGCGCACGGCCAACCTGCACGGCCGCAATCTATCTTCGGACGGCCAGTTCGATGCCGATACCGCCGCGCAACAGCGCGCCGACGCATATTATAACCAGCTCCTCGCCGAAGAGAAAACGCTGCAACTTGATCTCAAACGTTGCGCGGTACGCACGCCGTTTGCAGGATACACGGTGCGCAAGCTTGTGGACGTCGGCGAAGGCGTGGTGCCGGGAACCCCGGTGTATGAGGTGGTCGACCTCTCTCGCGTCAAGGTTACCGTCGATCTGCCCGAGCGTTATTTTGGACACGTAGCGACCGGGTCTTCCGTTCGCATCGAGCGTTCGGAGGAAGGGGTGCGCGGGAGCGCCAGCGCCCGGCTAACCGGTATGATTACCGGCATCGCACCCGCAGCGAGCAGCGAAACACACACCTTCCCCGTGATGATTACGGTGGAGAATACCGGGATTCGGCTTGGCGCGGGTATGCTCGTCCGTACCATCGTGCCGCTCGACCGCACATTCACGGGATTCGCCGTACACAAGGACGCCATCGTGCGCCAGGGGCTGCAAACGATGGTCTACACCATCGCCGACGGCAAGGCGGCCCCCGTGCCCGTACGCATCCGCGCGATGGCGGGCGACACCGTTGCCATCTCCGGAGACGCGATCCACGCGGGCATGACGGTCGTCGTACGCGGTAACGAACGAATATTTCCCGGGAGCCCGGTGCGCGTAGCCGGCGGGCAGCCAGGCGCAAAGTCTGGTCGCCCCGCGACGCACCCGGGCAAGAACAGCGGCGGTGCAAAGGAAGCGGCGGGCGATGCCAGCGATAAGACAGCGGGCACCCACGGGGGCGGACGATGAGTCTGACCACCTCGAGTATCAAGTACCCCGTGTCGGTTACCGTGGGAGTGTTGCTCGCCGTAATGGGCGGCTTACTCGCTCTGTTTCGCGTGCCGATTCAGCTTACGCCCACGGTGCAGAATCCCGTGGTAACGGTAACCACACGCTGGGTGGGCGCGTCGCCGCAGGAAATCGAGCGCGAGATCGTCCAGAAGCAGGAAAAGTACCTCAAGTCGGTCGAGGGCGTACGGGAGATGACATCGCAGTCGCAGGACGGTTCCGGGGCGGTGCAACTCGAATTCGACATCGGCACCGACCTGACCGAGGCCATCGTCAGTGTGACGAACAAACTGCGCGAAGTGCCATTTTATCCCGAAAACGCCGATCAGCCCATTGTGTCCACTACCGGGCCGTTCGACCGGTCAATCGCGTGGTTCGTCGTCTCGGCCGACAGCGGGTCGAACGTGTACCTGCCACACATGCAGCGATTCATCGAAGATCTGGTGCAGCCTCGTTTCGAACGCGTCGATGGCGTGGCATCGGTTAACGTGTTTGGCGGCCTCGACCCCGAATTGCACGTAACCTTTGAGCCCGAAGTTCTGGCGTCAAACGGTATCACCATCGGTCAACTGCGTGCCGCGTTGCGCGCCGAAAACCTCGACATTTCCGGTGGTGACTTTGGTGAAGGCAAGCGACGCTGGATCGTACGCACCACATCACGTTTTACCTCGCCCGAGCAGGTCAAACAGGCTGTCATCACTGTACACGGTACCGTACCCGTTCGCGTGCGCGACGTGGCCACCGTAAAGCTCGCCTATCAGAAGCCATTCGCGCTCGTACGGCACATGGGACAGCCTGCCATCGCGTTCAATGCACAGGCCAAGCTGGGCGCCAACACGCTCGTGGTGCTCAAGGGCCTGATGAAACAGATGGACCTCGTCAATCGGGACATACTTGAACCACGCGGCATGCGCATTGAAAACGTCTACCGCGAATCGGTATACATCAACTCGGCAATCCACCGCGTATTCAGCAACATGTACATCGGGGCAGCACTCGCCGTTCTCGCACTGTTCCTGTTCTTGCGATCGGCATCCTCTATTCTGATTATCGCCACGGCCATTCCCATCTCGGCGGTCACTACGTTTTTTGTGATGTTTCTCTTCGGCCGCACGATCAATGTCATTTCGCTTGCCGGCATGGCGTTCGCCGTGGGCATGGTGGTGGACAACTCCATTGTGGTGTTGGAGAACATTTATCGCCATCTGCAGATGGGCAAGTCGAAATGGCAGGCGGCCGCCGACGGCACGCGCGAGGTGTGGGGAGCGGTTCTCGCATCCACGCTGACCACCGTAGCCGTGTTTCTCCCCATTATCTTCGTACAGGAGCGTGCGGCTCTGCTCTTTCGCGACATTGCCATCGCCATTTCGAGCGCCATCGCGATGTCGATGCTCGTGGCCCTCACCGTAATCCCGGCGATGAGCGCGCGCCTGCTCGGTGTGCACAAAACGCTCGAGGGAGACGGCGCCGAACGCACGCGCCTGGCGCGATTCGCCGCGTGGGTGTCCCATCTGGTCGACTCGATCAACGCGACCAACAGGCGCCGTCTCACCACGGTGGTGGCCATGGTGGCCATCAGTGTGGGCATGTCGCTGTGGTTGTTGCCCCCGTCGGAATACCTGCCCAATGGAAACCAGAACTTTGTGTTCGGCTTCATGTTGCCGCCGCCCGGATACAATCTCGACGAGGTCGTAAAGATCGGTACGGGAATCGAGGATCACCTGCGGAATCTCTGGGAGACGCCGCCCGATAAAGCCACAGCGCTTCCCGGCGGCGGTGTGGATAACTTTTTCTTCGTCGCGTTCCCGGGGCAGGCGTTCATGGGCTTGAGATCGCGCGTGGCCTCGCGCGCGAAAGAACTGGTACCTGTGGCCAATCGCGCCATCTTTTCCGTGCCCGGCGCAATCGGATTCGCCAATCAGTCGTCCCTGTTCGCGCGCGGCTTCGCGGGCACGCGCTCGGTTCGTATGGATATCGTGGGCCCGGATATCGGAAAAATTCTGCAGATTGCACTCGGCGTGTTTACCAGGGTGGGCCATGTTCTGCCGGGTTCTTCTTCGCGCCCCATTCCCGGCCTCGACCTGGGCAACCCCGAAGTACGCGTAATTCCCGACCGTACGCGCGCGGCGGACGTGGGATTTACTGCCAGCGATATCGGGCTGTCCATCAATTCGCTCGTCGACGGAATGAAAGTGAGTGAGTATTTCCACGAGGGCAAGGAAATCGACGTGATCCTCCGGGGCGACAGTTCATGGACGCGTTACACCCAGGACATCGCTCAGCTCCCCCTGGCCACACCGTCGGGAAAAATTGTAACCGTGGGCGACGTGGCCGATGTGAAACTGGTACAGGGGCCGGTACAGATCAACCATCAGGAACGACAGCGCGCGGTGAGCATCGAGACGGTGTTGCCCGACGATATCGCGCTCGCCGACGCCATTTCCCGCATCAAGAGCAAGATCGTCGAGCCATTGCGGGCGCAGGGGGCCATCGGTGGGGTCTATGACATTCGCATTGCCGGCGCGGCCGATGACCTCTCGAAACTCAGTGCCGCATTGCGTACCAACTTTGTGGTTGTGATCGTGCTCACCTACCTGCTGCTCGCCGCCCTGTTCCAGAGCTTTCTCTACCCGCTCGTGATCATGTTCACGGTACCATTGGCCACGTTCGGCGGCGTTCTCGGACTGCGTCTGGTGCAGCTATTCGACTCGTCGCAACAACTCGACATCCTTACCATGCTCGGCTTCGTTATCCTTGTGGGAACGGTGATCAATAACTCCATTCTCATCGTGTATCACGCGCTGGGGCTCATGCGGGAAGAAGGCATGGACCCGCGCGCGGCGGTGAAAGAATCGGTACGGGTTCGCGTGCGCCCCATTTTCATGTCGACAGGCACGTCGGTAGTAGGAATGTTGCCCCTGGTCGTCCTACCCGGAGCCGGCTCGGAATTGTATCGGGGGCTGGGTGCGGTGGTTCTCGGCGGACTGGCGCTCTCCACGGTATTCACGCTGGTGCTCACGCCGCTGGTGTTCGCGGGAGCCATCGAACTGGTGGCGCGAGTGCGCGCGGCGTTCGGACGCGAGGGCCTGCCGACAGACCCACGCCCGGCATCCAACGGTCAGGCGTAACCGCGCTCGGCCCGTATGTGCCCCTGCGGCGATGGTACCGGCACTTTCTCGATCCGTCGGACAATATCCCGTCGGCCGCGCACGAAGAACTATATACTCGAAATCGGAACACTCCGCCCCGGGCGCCGGGCGTCACGCAACCCGTTCCTCGGAGACCCCGGTGGGGTCACATCATCTTCTTCATAAACGTCTCCAGGTCCACCTTCGCATAGTCCTTCGGCGCGGCGAACAAACTTTCCGGTACATCCTTCATCGTCACCTTCGATTCTTCCGGCTCGCCACCCCCGTGCGGCACGGTTTTTAATACCAGCCCGGACGCGACCACATCGCCGTATGCGCGCGTTGCCTCCGGGGGCAACGCGCCCCCCGTCAATGCTCCCATCCGTGACATGCAGGTGGAGAATGCCGCGAGAATTTTCCCCGCCTTGCCGTATTCCGCCATCAATTTCGGATCCGTGCTCACAAACACGTCCTGGTACGGGTCGTCACCCACCAGAAACGCAATCTGATGCGTGGCGTACCCCGATACCATTCCCCCGTCGCCCTTATCCACGACGGTGACATTGCTGCCTTCCGCGTTGCCCTTCAGTTTATCGAGCGCCCCGGGGGGAAGCGTGCCGCCCATCATTTTTTTCACAAATTCAACCATACCATCGCAAAACTCTTGCGGAGAAACATTGACATATATCTTGTTCTTATCATTCAGCAGTATGATCTTGCCGCTCTTGCCGAGAATAATCAATCCTCCGGCATCCCAGTTTGTGCGCATGCGCCCCCTGGACATGGTCATCGTATCGCCACCCGTCGTCTCCAACACGCACGCTGCCCCGGCATCTGAAGCAAGTAATGCGAGCGCGGCCAAACACGCCCCGGCATACCACGTCCATCGTTTCATTGCGTCCCTCCCGGGAAAAGAAAGTAGGAGCAGAGAGTTCTTATCCGCATGCTGCATGATACACAAAAAAAACGGCCGCCGACAACCGCACAGACGGTGGTCGGCGACTGCGGCCCCGGTTCGGGCAGGGGTTCTGCCGTTGGGCCTCGTTGCGGGCTGCGGGACATTCAGCGACCCATGATAAACTGCTGCAGCTGGTCGATGATAAACGACTGGTCGGAGATCAGCGCTTTCACCACGTCACCAATGGACACAATCCCCACAACCCGTCCATCCACGAGCACCGGAAGGTGGCGGACGGTGTTTTCTGTCATCAGAGCCATGCACTCCTCTATCGTGTACTCCGGGTCGACGTAGAGAACTTCACGCGTCATAATGTCATGCACGGTGGTTTCTTTCGACGCTTTCCCATGCAGAATAATCTTGCGAGCGTAATCGCGTTCGGAGAAGATCCCGACCAGCTCGCCCCGATCCATGACCAGCAGGGCTCCCACACCCCGCTGGGCCATGCGCACGAGCGCATCAAAGACGGTCGCGCCCGGTTCAATCGTAAATACTTCGCTGCTCTTTCGATCGAGCAGGTGTTGCACAGTGCGCATAGAACCCTCCTTGTACATACAGTATTCTACAGGATGAGGGATGCGTGGCACTTCGTCAATCGTTAATTGTAACGTTAATTTCTTCACAAAGTAATGTGGGGCATGTCGTGCCCAATACGACCTCCAGGTGTCTGGTGGCAGCGCGGGAAACCGAAATCGTGTACAGTACTGTACGTACACCGATTGAGCACGGCCAACGCGGGCCGGCGTATCGTGAAACCGTTCACGTGGAACGCTCCGGTGCCCGCGCCCGCGCCGTGCTGTTCCCGGCGCCCGCGCCGGCCAGAAACTCGCGCAGCGGACGATTCCACACGGCCCACCCCGTTACGGCAACCATGAGCACGCCGCACACGACAAACATGCGGGCGGCATCGCCACCCATTGCATCCACCACCGCGCCGGTAACCACGAGCGAAACCGGACCGAGAAGCGAGACCGCCGCTTGCAACAGTCCGAATACACGCGCGCGGTGCCGGTCCGGAACCGCCGCCTGCAGCACCGTGGTCGCGCCCACCTGGAATACGCCCTGTCCCATCCCCGCAACGACGAGTACCGCGAGAGCGTGCGTCGGCCGGTGCACGGTTCCGAGCACCACGAGTGACGCCGAAAGCACGGCCAGACTGCCGAGAAGAATCCAGGGAATGCGTTTGCCGCGCCATGTCACCGGCGATGCGAGCGCATAGCCAGCGAGTGCCCCCCCTCCGAGTCCCGCGAGAAGAAACCCGAACCAATCGGGGCGCGCACCGAGCTGATGGCTGACGAAAAATGGGAGAAGAATTACGAACGGCATCGCGAACAGGCTGATCAACACGGATACGACGAGCAGGTTGCGCACCCCCAGGTTACCCGACACCAAGGCCACCCCTTCGCGTACATCGCGCAAAATGATACACGGCGACATGCGCCACGAACGGTCCTGGGGCTGAGCGCTCTCATCGATGGCAGCTCCGTCATGGCCGCTCCGCGACGCACCCGTACTGTCCGATACCGCGGCCCCGGGCGCCGGATCGCGAATAAACACCTCGGAGAATGCAGAAAGAAAATAACTGACGCCGTCGATCAGAAACAATACGGGAGCACCCAGAACGCGCAGCAAGGTTCCGGCCACAGCCTGACCGGAAAGGGTTGCGCCGTGCATCGTCCCTTCCGTGAGTGCATTCGCCGCGGGCAACGCCGACTCCGGAACGATTGCCGGCAGGATCGCTCGCGAAGCCGGAGAAAAAAAAGCCGTGGACAGTCCACCGACCGCAAACACCAGGCCCATGATCCACGGAATCGCCCCGGACTGCGGCCACGCAATCATCCACAGGGCCAGCACACATACGGACACGCCACTGACCACGTCGGATGCAACCAAGACGGTGTGCCGGCGCACTCGGTCGGCCACCGCACCGCCAATGGGCGCAGCGAGCCCCTGCGCAATGAGCGAGACCGCCATCAATGCTCCCATCACCGCCGCCGATCCGGCCGTCTCCTCCAGGAACACCATGGCGGCGACAAGAAAACCCTGCGACCCGAAGTTGGACACAAGCTGACCCTGCCACAACAGAACAAAGTTGCGGTTGAAAAGCCTGTCCCCCGGTGCTATCGGTTTGTTCATGACGGTTTGTGCGCTCGCGCTCGCGCGCGTCGCACCCGGAGCCTATCGTACTGCAACCCCACCGGGCAACAACCGTTGCTTCGGTGTTGTACCGGCGATGTCCACGTGGTAGACCAAATTGACGGAAAGGATAGGGTATGACCGAGCGCCCGGAAAGTGCCCCCAATGCGCCGTTTCGCCCGATCCCGCTGGAGTTTACCCGCCGGGACGGAAACGAAATGCTCCAGCGCGCGCAGGACTTTCTGCATGAAATCAAGCAGCGGCGCAGCGTGCGCCACTTTTCGCGCGACCCCGTGCCCCGCAACGCAATACTGCGATGTATCGAAGCCGCCGCGCAGGCTCCATCGGGCGCAAATAAGCAACCGTGGACGTTTGTGGTTGTCACCGACCCGCGCATAAAACAACGCATTCGGCACGCGGCCGAAACCGAAGAGAGGGCCCATTACGGTGGGCGGGCATCTCGCCGCTGGCTCGACGACCTCGAACCGCTCGGCACCGATGCCAACAAGCTGTTTCTCGAAGATGCCCCGGCACTTGTGGCGGTGTTTGCCCAGCGTTACGGCGCCACGACAAACGAACAACACTATTATGTGAGTGAATCGGTCGGCATCGCTACGGGATTTCTTCTCGCCGCACTACACCACGCGGGCTTCGCCACACTGACGCACACGCCGAGCCCAATGAAGTTTCTCGGCGAAATTCTCGGGCGTCCCGAAAGCGAACGCGCCTACCTGTTGATCCCGGTCGGATACCCCGCGCCCGGATGCCGCGTGCCGGACATTCCGCGTAAGAAACCACGGGATTATATTGTGGAGATTCCGGCACAGAAAGATACTGGTACCAGGTAGCCGGTTCGGGGGCGTTGCTTACCACGGTTCGACGCGTACGAGTTCGTCGGACGTCAATATATAAAATGCCCCATCCCCTCCCACCGTAAAATCAAACAGATCTCCGCTTACCTTCACGCGCACCACATCGGGCGCGGGCGCGTCAAGTGGCAGCAGAAGTGCCGTGCCGTTGAGGGGATCGGTGCAGGCGACTGTTCCCAGGCGACTGTGCACAACGAGCCGGCGATACGCGCCCGGCAAGGGGGCCTCCACCGCACGCCAGCCGGCCCCACCGTTGTGCCACACCCCGCCCTTTCCCACCGCGTACACATTGTTTGATACCGTGCCCGCGAGCGACAGAACGCCGAGCGTGTCGGGGGCCGCCCAGCGCATTCCATCAAAATGCCAGATCGCCGACCCGACGCCCGGAATGTCCCAGAGCGCGTACAAATCATTCGCCGCAAATCCCCATACATCGTTCGTGCCGCCGAATTCCTGGCGTGCCACCGCCGTCCACAGCGAACCGTCGAAGCGCGCGAACCCCCACTTTGCGCCGATCAGCATGTTGCCGCCGCCATCGCTCCACATGCACCGTGGGTCGCCGACCACTCGATACCCCCACGACCCCCGGTCGTCAATCGTGGACCCGTCGAATTGCCAGAGGCGGTTTGATGCGATCCACATCCGCGCCGGCCCCGCACGACCCAGTACCGCCGACGTTTCGCGACGGAACAACATCTCTTCAAATCCTCCCGCCGCGTGCCGCCGATAGATTCCCCATACCTCGTCGGAAAGTGCGTATTCACCAGCCGACCATGCGACTACATTCGTAGGTGATGGTGGTCCCGATCCGGGCACGGTAACGATCTGATTCCGGCGAAACTGCATCACCATGCCGGCCTCGCCGCCAATCCAGACGGTGGTATCGGACACTGCCATCGACGCGGCACGACGCCACGAATTCGTGAAAAAGTAATCCGTACGGGATCCGTCGCTATGCGCGATCGCACCGGAATGAAGAATGAATACGTCGGTTGCCGATCTACCCGACACCGCGTACACGTAGGAGCCGATGTCCGTCCAACGCATGCCATCGTAGTGTTCCAGGTCACCGCGAAGGGTTGTTCCGTAGGCAGCTATGGCATATGCGTTATTCCACGCTGTGCCCCACAAACCGATCACGTGACCCGACATGTTCCAGGTGATAACGGTATCCGGGCGCACCTGCACAACCGAATCTCCCACCGCCAGCACGTGCGCACCGTCGGGAAACGCGAACAGTTTACTGGCCGTCGGCATGCCGGGTGGCAGCACATACGCCGGGTTCCAGGCGGAACCATCGAACCGAACGACGCGGTTGCCATCCACCGCATACACATCGGTCTCCGACGTGCCTCCGACGGCGCGGGCCGACGCCAGCATCTGCGTCCAGCTCAATCCGTCGTAACGATACAGGGAACCATCACAGACGTAGAGATTTCCCTGCGGCGACACCCACGAGCTTTTTACCGTGCGGATCGGAACGGCCTGCCCGATGAGCCGGCCGCTCTGCAGGCGATAGGCCCGGAATCGCCATTGTGAGTTGTACAGCTCCGTGCCGGTAAACAGCGGACCGGAACGCAGTGCGAATGTGTTGGTGAGAAATGGCGGCAACGGGTCGATGCGATACAGCACACGGGATTGCGCGGCGGGCACGCGGTCTTCCGGGCGGGGGGCCGACGTGTCCCGGCATGCGGGCAGCGCGGCGCATGCCGCGGCCAGGGAGGCCGCAAGAACGATTGCATGGCGTTTCACCCCACGCAGCAGATCACCCCTTTGAGATATTCCGATTCCGGAAACGAAGCGAGCACCGGGTGGTCGGCCGGCTGACCGAGTCGCTGCACGATGCGCACCTCGCGACCCGCGTCGACGCCGGCCCACGACACGGCCATCGTGAAGGCGGCGATGTCCACCGCACCCGAGCACGAAAACGTGGCCAGCATACCGCCTGGCTCAAGCAGATTCATCGCGAGCAGATTGACGTCTTTGTACCCGCGCAGGGCCGCGTCCCGCTGGCGTTGACTCGTGGCAAACTTCGGAGGGTCCACCACGATCAGGTCATAGCGATGACCGTCGTCCCGCATCGCCCGCAGATACTCGAATACATCGGCCTGCACCAGTTCCGTCCGGTCGGCGCCCGGGTTGAGTTTCTCCAGCCCGGTTTGCGCCGCTTCGAGCGCTGGTCGGGACGAATCGACGAGGGTGCAATGAGCCGCTCCCGCACGGAGCGCGTACATCGAAAACGCGCCGGTGTAGCTGAACGCATCGAGCACCCGTCGCCCGGCGGCATACCGCGCCACGGCGGCCCGGTTATCGCGCTGGTCCAGATAAAACCCCGTCTTTTGACCATGCGTAACGTGCACGCGAAATCCCATGCCGTTCTCGCGGATGGCGACAATTTTTGGCTGCGTGCCGTGGAGCACGCCCGTCGCCGCAGCGAGCCCCTCACGCTTGCGCGCGGCGGCATCGCTGCGCTCAAAGATCACGTCGGCGCCGGTACTCTCGCGCAGGACATCGACGATGATGCCGCGTACACGGTCGATGCCAGCCGTGAGAATCTGTACAACGAGCACATCGGCGTACCGGTCCACCACCAGACCGGGCAGGCCATCCGACTCGGCGTATACAAGTCGGCACGCAGTGGTATCTTCCCCGTCGAGAATGTCATGACGCGCGTCCAGGGCATTGCGCACGCGCCGGTACCACCACGCGTCGTCAATCGTCTCGTCGGGGTCCCACGTGAGCGCGCGGAAGCAGATGCTGGACGCTTCATTATAATACCCGCGCGCGAGAAACGCGCCGTCGGCGGCGACCACATCGACAATCGTTCCCGGCGGAGGACCGCCGTCTACGGCCGATACCGCCCCGGAAAATACCCACGGGTGGCGATGGCGCAACGAGCGATCGCGTTTGGGCTTCATGCGGATTGTAGCCAAAGGATCTTTCCGGCGCACGCGCACCTACACGTTAAAGCGTATATTGAGAATATCTCCATCTTCGACCACGTAGTCCTTCCCCTTAAGATAGTGCTTTCCGGCCGCTTTGAGGGCATCTTCTCCGCCGTATTCGACGAGTTCGTGATATTTCATCACCTCCGCGCGAATGAAACCACGCTGCAAATCGCTGTGGATGACCCCGGCCGCGCGTGGCGCTGTTGCTCCCCGGCGTACGAACCACTGGCGTACTTCGTCCTTGCCGACCGTAAAAAATGAATTGAGTCCCACCGCCTCGATGAGCTTTTCGGTGAGTACGTGCATCGCTGTATCGGCAATGCCCATCTCGCGCATGAATTCCCTGCGTTCGGCGCTGGTTTCGAGCTGAGCAATCTCGGCCTCGGCCTGCACGGGAATCTGTACGAACGATAGCGCCCGGTCGGCATATTGTTTTTCCAGTCGATCGATCAGTGCCCTCTCGCCAATTGACCGGTCACCGATATTGAGAGCCACGATCATGCGGCGCAACGAGAGAAACGGGTAGCTCGAAATAATTGCCGCCTCGTCGTCGGCAACATCGAGCAGGCGCAACGGGCGTTCGGCTTCGAGTCCATCGCGAAACCGTTCCAGGAGCGCCCTCTCGTGCAGAAGGCGGTCGTCCTTTCCCCGCTTGAGTTGTTTCTCAATGCGCTCTTCGCGCTTCTCCACGAACACAAGATCGTGCAGTATGAGTTCGTCCTGTACGCTTGCCACTTCGCGCTCGGGGTCGGGAACACCCCAGGGGTGATAGACCGTCTCGTCCTCGAAGACACGTACCACCTGGCAGAATGCGTCGATGTCGCCCATATCCCGGAATATCGCGCCGTCGGCCACGCTTCGTTCTTCAATTTTGGGAAGCAGTACCAGTTCGAGGCGCGCGCGCACCTCGCTCCTGGGCTCGTACATTTTTGCCAGAACGTCGAAACGCGCATCCTGGATGTCGGCCACGCCACGAACGGGTGCGCGGGGGTCGTTGTGTCCGTCGAGAGCGGCGCCACCGGCGAGAAGCCGAAACAGGGTTTTCTTGCCCGTCTGTGGGTATCCTATGATTCCAACGTTCATAATTCCGTTCTTCGAGACGGCGGGGATGGCGCCGGCAACTACGAACCCGGAGTCATCAAAAAAAGGTCGGCCCCGCCGGCCGGAAAGGCCGACCGGCGGAGCCGATTATAACACGTTTGCACCGGAGTCACCGCCGGCGAGCGCTCTTGCAGATTATGCGGCTTCCTTAACCGCCGATACGATTTCCATAATCATTTTCTTGCCGTCCCCGAAGAGCATCAGCGTGTTGTCCGCGGCGAAGAGCGGATTGGGAATGCCGGCAAAACCCGGACTGAGGCTGCGCTTGATCACGATGCACGTACGCGCTTTATCCACGTCGATAATCGGCATACCGGCGATGGCCGAATCGGGGTCGCGCGATACCGGGTTGACAACATCATTCGCACCAATAACGATGCAAACGTCAACCGTTTCCATCGTCGGGTTGATCTCGTCCATCTCCTTGAGCTTGTCGTACTCCACGTTGGCCTCGGCAAGAAGCACGTTCATATGGCCCGGCATCCGTCCGGCCACGGGGTGAATTGCATACTCCACGGCAATCCCCCGTGCTTCCAGCAAATTGCCCAGATCGCGCACGGCGTGCTGCGCCTGTGCGACGGCCATGCCGTACCCCGGAACGAACACCACGCGCTGGGCCGCATCGAGAATCATCGCCACTTCGTCGGCGGATGTGGACTTGACACGACCACCGTACACGTCGTCGGCCGAGGGCCCGCTCGCCGACGCCAGCGTGCCGAAGAGCACATGGCCAAGCGATCGGTTCATGGCCTTGCACATCACCATGGTCAAAATGATTCCCGACGCACCCACGAGTGATCCGGCAATGATCAATACGTTGTTGTTGAGCACGAACCCGGTAGCCGCACCAGCGAGCCCCGAATACGAATTGAGCAGCGCGATAACGACGGGCATGTCGGCACCGCCGATACCAATCGTTACCGTGATACCCAGAATCGAAGACAGAGCCACAACTACCCAGTATACCCATATGTATTCGGGATTGACGACCAGGTACACACCGAAAATAACGATCGCAATGGCTAGTAGCGCGTTGAACGCCTTCAACACGCCGCCCTGGATCGTTGGGACTTTCAATCCCTGCAGTTTGGCAAACGCGACGAGGCTTCCCCAGAATGTCACGCCACCGATCAGTCCCGATGCGACAGTGGCTACTTTCAACTGCAGATCTCCGGCCTGACCGAGCAGATTGGCTTCGATCAACGCGGCGCCGGCCACGCAAATGGACGCGCCGCCGCCGAATCCGTTGAACAACGCCACCATCTGCGGCATGCCCGTCATCGGCACGCGTACGGCGAATATCGCGCCGATCGCACCGCCCACAATGAATCCGGCGAAGATGAGCTTGTAACTCACGATGCTCTTGTCGAGCAGCGTGACCACGATGGCGATTAACATGCCGAGCGCGCCCAGCAGGTTGCCACGCACCGCCTTGCGCGGGTGTGACAGTCCCTTCAGGCCCACGATAAAGAGCACCGACGCGACAAGATACGCCAGATTGATAATTGTCAGTTGCATTGCTTGTTCCTCTTACGGTCGTTACACTTCGTTTAACTCTGTTATTTTCTGCGGAACATCTCGAGCATTCGATGCGTCACCAGAAAGCCCCCGACCACGTTAATGGTGGCCATCACAACGGCGCTCACCCCGAGAATCGTTGTCAGCGTGGTGTGCTGGGTGCCGGAAGACAGAATGGCGCCGACGATTGTGATGCCCGAAATCGCGTTGGAACCCGACATCAACGGGGTATGCAGCGTGGGAGGCACCTTGGTGATCACCTCGACGCCCACAAAGATCGCGAGAACAAATACAGTGAGAATCCCGACGAAGTCCACTTTTTACCTCCTCAAGCCGCACTCGCGAGACCGAGCATCTCACGGATTCGCGGATTCACGACGTCGCCGCTGCGCGTAACGATCGTGTCGGCGATGATCTCATCGTCCATGTTGATATCGATCGCGCCATCCTTGACCATGTTGGTTATGAACGTGGCCACGTTGCGCGCATACATCTGGCTGGCATGGTATGGTATGGCCGCCGGCGAATTTGTCGGCCCTATTACTCTTACGCCTTCGTAAACTATCTCTTCGTCCGGCTTCGTTACGTCGCAGTTTCCGCCGCGCTCGGCGGCCAGGTCGACAATCACCGAACCCGGCGGCATACCCTTGAGCATTTCGCCGGTAACCAGAACAGGCGACTTGCGTCCCGGAATGGCCGCCGTGGTAATCACCACGTCGTTCTCCGCCACCACGCGAGTCATCAACTCGCGCTGCTTGCGGTAGAATTCTTCGCCGAGTTCCTTCGCGTATCCACCTTTGTCTTCCGATTCCCCGGCCTCGAGTTCCATTTCCACAAATTTTCCGCCAAGACTTTCCACTTGTTCCTTGACGGCAGGACGAACGTCGTATGCCGAGACAATCGCGCCAAGACGCTTCGCCGACGCGATGGCTTGCAGCCCGGCTACACCCGCTCCGATGACGAATACGCGCGCCGGCGCCACGGTGCCGGCAGCCGTCATCATCATGGGAAACATGCGCGGCAGGTTGCTCGCGGCGAGCATCACCGCGCGGTAACCGGCGACGGTGGCCATCGACGAGAGCACATCCATGCTCTGGGCACGCGTGATGCGCGGCACAAGTTCGAGTGCAAAGAGTGCTGCTCCTGTGGGTGCCACGTCTTTGGCCAGATCGGCCGCAGCCAGCGGTTCGGCGTGTCCGATAATCAGCTGGTCTTTTCGATACATATCGAGGTCGGACTTACCCGCTTCCGGGTTGGCACCGTACGTGCGAACCTGCACGACAATATCCGCCGACGAGAATACGTCAGCGCGCGAAACAATTTTCGCGCCCTTCTCCTTGAATTCGTCGTCCGTGAACCCGGCCGCGTTTCCAGCCCCGGATTCCACGATCACCCCGGCGCCCGCGCGCGCAAGGTTGGGAATCAACGCGGGAACCATCCCCACGCGGGTTTCGCCCGGAAACGATTCGGTCGGTACACCAATGACTACAGATTTTCCTTCGGCCATCGTTTGCTGACGACCTCCTCTCCGTGCACCGGCACAACGCCGACGCGTGCAGTGCGAAAGCATCTGATAAGTGATTGTGTGGTATCGGACGTCGCGTAAGGCGTCCTCATATGATCATCATTCTATCGATCACTTCGTTGATTGGGAGTACCCTATCACGAACCCTGTTATTGCCCAACATAAAAGCCCCACGGAATCCGTTTCTGGAGGACGGCCCCCGGCAGGGGCGGACGCCCGCTCAAGGGGCTCTTCGATACCGGCTTTTGAGGCCGCCCCAGGTGTCCGCAGGCGTGGGCGTGGCCTGCCCCAGGACCCACCGGCTGATCCGGTGATTCGTGGAGTCGGCCACGTAGATGACTCCGCCCGAATCCACGGCAATCCCCATAGGACCGTAGAACTGCCCGTTGCCCCCACCCAGCGAACCAAACTGCATGCAGTAGCCCCCACTGGCGTCGAAGACCTGCACACGGTGGTTGAACTCGTCGGTAACGAAAATGCGCCCCGAGGGCCCCACCGCCACCACGTGCGGCGTTAGAAACTGCCCCGGTCCCGAGCCGGCACTCCCCCAGGCGAGCACGAACACCCCGTCATTCGTGAACTTCTGCACACGCTGGTTCCCCACGTCGGTCACGTAGAAGAATCCGTCGGGGGCGACGAATCCATCGAGTGCTTCCTGAAACTGCCCTGCCCCGCTTCCGGGGCCGCCGAACACCCGAAGCAGCCGGCCATCCTGCGAAAATATCTGCACGCGGTCATTGAATGTATCGCACACAAAGATGTGGCCCGACGCATCGGTCGCCAGCCCGATGGGCTTGTTGAAGAATCCCGGGGCACCCCCCTTCGATCCGAACGTGCGCACGAAACCGCCGTTCGACGTAAAGATCTGCACGCGGTTGTTGCGCGTGTCGGAGACCGCCACGTCGCCGTTCGGTAGAATCCCGATGCCGTGTGGCCAGCTCAGGTTCACGCCCGGCGCGCTGCCGAGGGTTCCCCACTTGCGAAGAAAGGTTCCATCCGGCGCGAATACCTGGATGCGGTTGTTGCGCGTATCGGCCACATAGACGTTGCGTGCGTAGTCCACGGCAACGCCGTGCGGCCTCTGGAACTGCCCGTCTCCCGGACCTTCGCTGCCCCAGTTCTCCACGAACACCGGGGGGGTACATACCACGGCCTCCGCGGCCGCGTGTGGCGCGCCGGCTCCTGCAGCCAGACCCGATGCAGCGGCCCTCGCCACCAGACCCGACGCAGCGGCCCTCTTCGTCGTACCGGGCGCGGTAGCACCGGCTACCCTTCCGGGCACAACCCCCCTCGCCGTCGTACCGGGCGCAGCGATCGTCACCACGGCCACCACCGCCACCGTGCGCGCAAGAACCGGTGCAACCTTCCTGTACGAGCCCAGATGCCTCACCTCGATGACACGTCCAGATTCATCAGGCGGCGGATGTATTTCGGCGCAGGCGAACCGTACGAAAGGATTTTGTCGTGCATCTTCCGTATACTCGCGTGCGCTCCATGGACCCGGCGATACGAGGCGACGAGGTCTTCCACTTCGGCGCTCCCCACAAAGTAGGTAGATAGCTGCGTGGATGTCAGGCAGGCCCGACGCCACTTGCCGGCCACCTCTCCCTCTTCCTGGTAACCTTCTTTCCTCATCAAGGCCATCGCGTCGGCCTCGGTCATGCCGCCCGTATGGATCTTCTGATCGAGGATCGCGTTGATGATCACGCGCAGCCGCATCTTCAGTTGCTCCATATGCTCTTCGGGCCCCCCGAACCCCGCCTCCGCCATCATGCGCTCGGCGTACACGGCCCAGCCCTCCACAAATGACCCGCTGGAGTAGATGGCTCGTACCATAGTGGGGGCTTTGAACTCGTTGGAATGGGCGAGTTGCAGATAGTGCCCCGGCATGGCCTCGTGCACGGTCAGGTCGTAGATCATGTAGTTGTTGTACTCGCGGAAAAAACTCTTCACACGATCGGCGCTCCAGTCCGAGGGCGTCGGCGATATAGCGTAAAAGGTGCTCAGTTTGCCGTCCAGTGGTCCGGGGGCGTCGCAGTACGCCACTGCCACTCCCCGCTGAAACTCGGGCATGACAATGAGTTTCACTGGCTTGTCCGGTACGGTTACCAGGTTGTGCTCGCGCGTAAACGCCACGGCTTCCGTCAGGGTCTTGCGGGCCTGATCGACGATGGTGGTGTTGTCCGGCGCATCTTCGGCGATATGGTCAAGTACGGCCCGGCACACTGCGTCGTGGTCCATTGTTTCCGGATGCCCGTGGGGGCGCATCTTTCGATACAGCGGCAGCGCCGTCTCGTACATCGTTTCTTGCGTAGCCTTCAAATCGGCCAGCGCGCGGGAGAGAATTTCTTCGCGCGAGAGATCCGAATCGAGAGTAAAACGCAGTTTCTTCCGCCACAGCAAGTCTCCCAGTCGGAAGTCGCCGTGCGCAACGGGAAGCAGCTCGCTGGTCAGCCAGCGGCCGTAATCTTCCAGCGCTCCGGCGGCTACTTCCTGCACTGCACGCAACTCGTCGTCGTCTGCGCCGCTGCGGCGGACAAATTCGGTAACCGTATTGCGGATTAGCTGAATGTTGCCCTTGTTCTGCAAAATTGCCGTTTCGGTGTGAATTTTCGGCGGATTTTTCAGATTGGCTTTCGCTTCGGCGACCACATCGGGAACGCGCAACAGGCGCGCCCGTACACTCTGGAGGCGGTCCCCGAGGGGCGCAAAGTCACGAACAAGCAGCGAGTAAATGGCGTTGCCCATATTGTAGTAGAGCGGGTTCCACTCCCACTCGCGCAATTCTTCGTTTTCAAAGATGATGCGCTCAAGGTTGTGCCGGAGAATGGCGAAGTCGATCGCGTTCGTCTTACTCAGGGCCGATGCATTGATGGCATCGAGTTTCTTGATTACGCTACGACAGTACGCGGTGCGCTTTGCGATGCCTGTGGCACTGCGATCCGTCAAGCGGTCATCGTAGCGATGCTCGCCGATCACCGTGGCCGACTCGGGCTCCATCTTCAGCATTGCGGCGATGTAGTTGTTCGCAATCTGGACAAATGCATCGTCCGCTTCCGAAGCGTGCACCGGCCCGGCGAGCGCGACGAGGGCCAACCAGGCGGCCGCCAGGAAAACTGTGAGTCGCATGAGCATCCCCTTCCAGGAAATCCGAAACGTTGAGAGAATGGCCGGAGTATATCGCGTTGTGGATTCGGTTTAAAGGGGGACGCGGACGGCACGGGGGCAAATCGGATACACGGTTGTTGCAAGACGCTGGCGCCATGCCACCGGGGCCCCTCCGTGATCCGGCGTGGCAATCGCCGGCAGCGTCGCGACCACATCCCTACAGCACATCGGCTTTCACCATGTTGGTGGTACCCGGCACATCAACCGGAACGCCCGCAACAATCACGACATGGTCTCCCTTGTTCGCGATGTTGGCCTCGAGCACGGCGTTCTTGGCCTCCCGGATCATCGCGTCGGTCTGCTTCTCAAGAGGTATGGCGATCGGATGGGTGTTCCAGTAGAGCATCGTGCGATTGAGAGTCTCGGTGTGTGGGCTGACCACGGCAATTTTCGCGGGCGGGCGGTGGTTGGACACATACAATGCGGTCTTACCCGACCGGGTACAGCAGATAATCACCTTCGCCCCGGTTTCGATGGCCGTGTAGCACGCGGCGTGCGCGATGGCTCGGGGAATGGTCTTGTCGGTTTGCAGGCGGGCACGATGAAAGCGCGCGGCGTAGTCCATGTGATTCTCGCTCGCCAGTGCAATTTCCGCCATGGTATGGACAGACTCCACGGGGTATTTCCCCGCGGCCGTTTCGGCGGAGAGCATCACCGCGTCGGTACCGTCCATCACCGCATTGGCCACGTCGGCCGCCTCGGCCCGCGTCGGCCTCGGGTTGACGATCATCGACTCGAGCATCTGTGTGGCCGTAATCACCGGCCGCGCCGCCGCGATCGCCCGGGCGATCAAGTCTTTTTGCACCAGGGGGACGTCCTGGATTGGAAGTTCGAGACCGAGGTCTCCACGCGCCACCATCAACGCGTCCGAGGCGTCCAAAATGGCGTCGATGTTGTCGAGTGCCTCCCGTTTTTCCACTTTGACGACGATGGGCGTATCCGCGTCACGCTCATCGAGAAGCCAGCGCAGTCGCTTCACCTCATCGGCTGTACGCACGAACGACAGTGCGAACCAATCGACGCCGTGTTCTACGCCAAATTCGACGTCGGCGATGTCTTTCTTCGTCGGAACCGATTCGCTGAGCTTTACGCCCGGCGCATTGATGCCCTTATGCGACTTCAGTTGGCCGCCAATCACAACCTCGCACTCGGCTTCGTTGCCCGCCCGCCGTACCACGCGCAGCTCAATTTCGCCGTCGCCCATCAGAATGCGGTCTCCCGGTGACACATCGTGCACGAGCGGCGGGTAGTTCGTGGATACGCGGTGCTCGTCTCCCTGCACGGGGTCGGCACAAATACGGAACTCCTCCCCGGCCCGAAGCGTCACCGATCCGCCGGGGAATTCCCCGATCCGCATCTTCGGACCGGTCAGGTCGAGGAGAACGGGGATGTGCACCCCGTAATACCTGGCCGCCGTGCGCACCGTGGCGATGGTTTGCTCGTGGGTTTCGTGATTGCCATGGGAGCAGTTGATGCGTGCGACATTCATACCGGCACGAATGAGGGCGTCCAACGTCTTTCGCGACGAGCTCGCCGGCCCGAGCGTGCATACTATTTTTGTCCGCCGTGCGGTGGTTGGCAGATCCATACGGTGTGGACTCATGGTGTTACAGTTATCCAGGTAACGATGGATGTCAAGATACGGATTGTTGCCGGAGCGAGGAAAACCGGCGGTGCGGGCGCCACCCGCCCGGTCCCGATTGGAACGCGGACACGGAATCCGCCCGGGGCATCGGCGAGATAGCGCAAACGATGGCGCCCACCATGAATCCCGCATACATCGCCGAATTCCAACAGGCTCTCATGCGCCATCTCCCCCGCTGCGGCGCAACGCACGACCCACGAGCCACGTGCTAATCGCCAGCACCGCGGCGCTGGCCAGGCCGATGAATGGCACAAGCATCAACACAAAATACCGCACGCTGAATCCCTCGGGCTGAGCGGCGAAGCGCTCCGCCATCCAGGCATTGTTGGCAAGCATCGTGTCCACGAATATTCCCTGCAGAAACGTGGAGAAGGCGCCGGACAAGAATCCGGTGACGGCCCCGACGAGCACGACCGACTCATCCTGTCGACGGGCAATGACGATTGCGCAGATCGCCGTGTACGGCAGCCAGACGAATCGCTCTTTCCCCGGCCCGAACGGACCCAGGACTACCAGAGCGCCAATAATGGCGCCGGGCAAGGCCATCCACACCATAAACCGCCAGGGAAGTTTGGGGATCATGCCATTGTTTCCTGCCGCGGAACGCGGCGCATATTCCCCAGATAAATCGCGGTGAGCGCGAGCACCGCGCCGGCGCCTTCCGTAAACGTCGTGGGTCTGCCGAACAGAACGATGTCCCAGATAAACGTGAGCATGGGCTGCAGAAGAAGCAACAACCCAACACGCGACGCGTCCACGCGCGGGAGCGCGCGCGAAATAACGACCCATCCCACCGCCTGGCAGACGATCCCGTACGCAAGCAGTGCACTCCACGTTTGTGCGTCGGGGATGCGAAGGGACTCACCTTCCACGAGCGATACCAGCAGGAGAATTGCCGCGGCCACGGACGACACCCACATGAGGTTTGCCGACCCGTTGAGTTTGCGGGTGGCACGCTGGGAGGCACGCATCGTCAACAGGTATCCCGAATAATTCAACGCGGTCAGCACACCAAAGATCACGCCGGCGCGATAGTGTCCGCCCGCGTTGCGCCAGTCCGTACCAACCAGTAAGAACAGGCCCAGCACGGCAAGCGGTACGGCCAGGAAAAACCGCCACGTGGTGCGTTCGCCAAACGCCACAATTCCGACGGCCCCGAGAACAAATACCTGGAAATTGCCCATGATCGTCGCCAGTCCCGGCCCGATGTACAGAATGCTGCGGTGCCAGCAAAAAATATCGGAACCAAAAAAAGCACCGGCGAGCAGGGCCAGGCCCATAGCACGCCAACCTTTCCACAGCGGCGTCTTTTGCGTCGCGACAACAGCCAGAAGCGCGATGGTACCAAAGAGGTTGCGATAAAACCCGGCGGCGGACGGACCCACATGGGACACCTTGACAAATACCGCCGACCAGCTAATCAGGAAGCTGCCCAGAAGAAGCAGCGCGACGCCTCGACCATCCGGCGCAGGCCGCGTTACTCGTTTTCCCACTCGGCACTCGCCTCGGGGTATCGGGAAAGAACCCCCCGAAACAGGTCTTTGATTTCCTCGAGCCGCTCCGGAGTTTTCGCCTCGAACCGCAATACGAGTTCGGGCAAATTCGACGACGCGCGCACCAGCCCCCAGCCGTCGTCGAACACCACGCGTGCACCGTTGATGTCGATCACACGGTCAAAGCCCTTCTTGAGATCGGCTGTGATCTGGTCCACAACGTGGTATTTTACATCGTCCGGACACGGCACCTGAATCGCCGGTGTCGATACGTACGAGGGCGTACCGGCCATCAATTGCGAAATCGTTCCCTCGTGCGTGGACGCGAATTCCACAAAGCGAAGCGCCGCGTAAATCCCGTCGTCGAATCCGTAGTAATTCTCGACGAAGAAAATATGACCACTCATTTCTCCGGCGAGAGCGCCTTTTTCTTTGTGGAGCTTGGCCTTGATGTGCGAATGCCCGGTTTTCCACATTATGGGTACGCCGCCGTGCGCGCGAATGTCATCTTCGAGCGCCTGCGTGCACTTGACGTCGAAAATTATCTTGCCGCCGGGCTGGCGCTGGAGAACCTGGCGTGCCAGAATGATCATGTAGCGATCGGGCCAGATTACCTCGCCGTTCTCATCCACCAGTCCGAAACGATCACCATCCCCGTCGAAGGCAATGCCCATATCGGCGCCCTCACGGCGCACGCGATCGCCGAGCATGGCAACGGTGTCTTTGCGCGCAGGGTCGGGTTCGTGGTTGGGAAAATCGGGATCGAGGTCGGTGAACTGCTCGACCACCTCCACCCCAACGTCGCGAAATATTCCGGGACCGAAGGCACCTGCCGTCCCGTTGCCCGTATCGATGACCACCTTGAGCGGTCGGGACAATTTAACGCGTCCCACGAGATCGGCCGCGTAATCGCCTGCGATGGTCACTTCGGTATAGTCGCCGTGGCCTTCCACGAAATCTTCCTGTTCGATAATCCCGTAGAGTTCACGGATTTCGTCGCCCACAAGGGTGTACGAAAATCCGGCTGCCAGCTTGAGCCCGTTCCAGCCCTTCGGGTTATGGCTGCCCGTGACCATCACGCCACCCTTGACCTCAAATCGATATTGCGACCAGTACATCATTGGGGTCAGGCACATGCCCACCATGATCACGTTGCGACCCGTCGCGCGAAGGCCCTTGACGACCCCATCCTTGATTTCGACCGATCCAAACCGACTGTCGTAGCCGACCACCATGTCGGTGATGCCACGCCGGTCGAGGAATGTTCCGTACCCGAGTCCGATCCACTCCGCAGTGCGTGCGTTGAGTTCCTGGTCGTTCACGCGACCCCGAATGTCGTATTCACGAAACATCGTTTTTTCCAGAATGGGCATACTGGCAATCCCTATATCAACGAAGTACCGCGCGACTCGTGCCGCGCGCGAACGGCCGCATAACACGCCAAAACTACGCCATTTGATGAACGGGTTCAAGCCGCGTTCGGCCGGGGGTCGGCGCGCGCGATCGCACGTTCGGCGGCAAAGCGCGGGCTTGCGTTCTCCCGCACGGGCCCGGGGAGCGACCGGGGAAACAAGGAGATGGACAACCCGCGACAGGGGCGTCCGCGCGCGGCAGGTTCATCCCGCGACAGGGGGGGCGTCCGCGCGTCGGCAGGTTCGTCTCGCCTGGCCGAAGCCAAGCGCATCGTTCTTGTGGGGCGTCCGCGCGTCGGCAGGTTCGTCCCGCAACGGGGGGACGTCGGCACGTCGGCAGGTTCATCCCGCGACAGGGGGCATCCGCGCGCGGCAGGTTCGCGACGAGCCGGGGCCATACCCGGGACCGCGGGGGAGGGAATCATTTTCCTCGACCGCGAACAGGTTCAGTGCACATGCGATGCAACAACCGTCGCCCGCATGCCCCCGACAAACGAATACGCCTGCACCAGGTCGCGTTCGTCTACCGCCTCGTGGCTCTTCGATGCCGTGACGCGCAAGCGAATCGGCGCCGTCGACAGGTCAAGAGCGTCAAGCGTACGCCAGTGATCCACGTAGACCTCTGTCCACATATGCCCGGCGAACGCCCCCTTGAAATACACAAGCCCGACCGTCGGCCGTGCGGGAATCTTTGCCGCACGCAACAGCGCGGTAAGCAGTACGGAGTGCTCCGTACAGTCCCCCGACTGCGACGACATTGCCTCCAGAGCCGAGGCAAAACCCTGCGAGTAATTCTTGTGCACAATGCGTTGGTTAACCCAGCGCGCCAATTCGCGCGCCAGCTCCCAACCCGACGTGCCTGTTGCCCTGCGGATACTGTCCGCCACAGCGATGATCGCGGGCGCATCCGACTGGATGAACGCATCCGGCTCAAGATACCCGGCGCGTTTTGACGGATCGAGCGCCATGCGGTTGGCCATCGCTCGGGTCAGTTCCACTTCCACCCAATTCTTGCCGCGTGCCAGCACGCGCTGGTTGGGACCATTGAGGCGGGCCGCCGCGGGCACCCCGGACGGCAGATCGAGACGCAGCGTTACGTCTTGCAAGGTTGCGGTCAATTTCGGGAAGCCCGGGCACGATATCATCGACTGGCGGATGATGTCGAAGTTCGGCGTAATGTGGATCGACGCCATTTGCGCGCGCGTGATCCGATCGATCGTGATTTCCAGCCCCATCTGCCGGACCACCGTGCGCACGGGCTCATATTTCTTGTTGTACCATGACGTGGATATCGTCGCCGGTCCATCCCCTTCGTATTCGCGGACAGGCAGCAGCGCACCGGTTGACGAATCTGCTGTTTCGTTATTCCACTGCCCGCGCACGAGGTGCATGTGTTTGAATTCGCCGCCGTTGGAATCGAACACCGTGAAATTGAGCGTATCCGCCCCCGTCATCAGCCATCGGTTGACTCGTTTTTCTACGACAACCTGCGTAATGGCTCCCTTCTCCCACGCCATACGCTCGGTGCGTACGTGCCCGCCCGTCCGGGTACGAACAACGACTGAATCATCGGGAGTACGATGGCACGTGATGTTCATCCCCATCACCGAGGCGTCCAGTTTCATGTGTGCACTGCGAAACGTCCCGTCCGGCGCCGACACTTCCTCGATCAGCATGAACATTTTCAGCGGCGTACCCATGCGCGTCATGGACAGGTCCGTGTGCGACCGGTAACGAACCTCGCCCGTGCGAACATCGATCGCCTCGCTGGAAAACCCCACCGCGCGCCCGGCGATTCGCACCACGTACCAGGTTTCCCGGCTCTCGAAACGCACCGTCGCGTTCGATCGGATTGCGGCGCCCTCCGCGTTTTCCGTACCCGGTACGCCGACGGTATCCGCCACGCCGGCAGCACTCATTGCGGTGATCATACCGCCCGACCGCGGCCCGTCGCCGCCGCCCGCCTCGACGGACGAAGTCTGCCCACCCAGCCCGGAGGGGCCACCGCACGCAGGGGTCAACGCCACACAGAGCACAAGGCCGGCCATCACGGGCCTGTCGCACCATCCGATCCGCAAATCTGTCCACCGCATATTCATATTCCTTCCCGAACGGGCCGAGCGTATCGCCCGGTCGGCAGACGGGAAAGGCAAAAACCGTACCGGCCCGAAGCGCGGAGCGGGCATTCGCGGACGCAGGGTCGGGCGCCACTGCCACGGTGCATGGCGAGAGCTTACGAGCACGGGCTCTTGCACGCGCCTTGTTCACCGCCCTGCACACGATGCGCCCATGGGCGTTTGGACCCCCTCCGCCACCCCGCGGGAGACAAAACGAAGGCCCGGGTCATACGACCCGGGCCCGTGATGGCAGATTGCCGATCAATTCCTACTGTACTTCTACCTTGCGTCCTACCCGATCCGGCATTTTTGGCAGTGTGACCGTCAAAATGCCGTTTTCCAGCCGCGCCTTGATCTTGTCGGGATCCACATGACGGGAACCGATCTCGAACGACCGCTCAAAGCTGCTCGAACGAAATTCGCAGCGGACAAGCCCTTTGTCCTCTTCCTGGTGCTTGCTCTCGGCGTGAATCACCAGCCGGTCTCCTTCCAGATGTACTTCGACGTCCTTCTTCGACACGCCGGGTACTTCCATTGTGAACTCCCAGGCGGTATCGGTTTCCCGCACGTTCGTTCGCGGCATGCGCAGCCCCGGATCGATTGCCGGGTCGTCCGAAGACCCCAGTTCCGAGAGAAACCGTTCGACGATGGACGGAATTCCAAAGCCCATTGCATCGTAGAAAGGGTCGGGTCGACGCGTATACTTGACGAGTTTCATGATCTTACCTCCGTGATAACGACTGGTTGCCTGTCGTGTTTTTTCGCATTCGTTGCGCGGCCGAGCCACGCGCACACCGGCTAAAGCACCGCGCGTGCCAAAAGACGGCACACAACATAACCTATTATTTTACATAACATTATACAATTACAACGCCGTCAGGCACCGGCAAACCATCCTTTGACTGTCAACTACGACTGTCACTATGACATATTTTCGGAAACGACGACAGGACGAGCATGACGCGGTTCATCGAGCCGGGTACTGAGAAACACATTGGCGATGGCGGAAGCGAATGCGACGAGGAAGAGCGCCCGGAACGACACCGCCTCGACGAGGAGCCCCCCGAGCACCGGGCTGAGGAGGAACGGCGCGGACATCGTATTCATGAACCCGACATATGCCGCGCGCCGATTCTGGGGGACGAATTCCAGCAGATACGTCATGTTGCTGATGAACCGCCCGCTGCGTGCAAACCCGTTGAGGAGAAATGTGAGCGCAACGATGCCAAACGTACGCCACGATGGCGGTGCGCCGCCGGAGGAGCGTACGGCGGTCAGAATCAACAGCGGCGGCGCCAGACTCATCAACGCGGTCAGCACCAGTACCACGCGATTCCCGCTGCGGTCGGCAAGGCGTCCCCACACGGCGTTGGCCGCCACCGCCGATCCGATCCACACCGACACAAACACACCGACGGCCGATTCGCCGAAGCCAAGATGCAGCACCGCGTACGTCGCGTAGAACGGAAATGCCATGGCCGTAAACTGCCAGCACACCCGCACGGCCAAAAACAGGCGATAGTTGGGATGGTGGCGCAACAACATGAATCCATCGTCGAACAGACTGCGCACGGACCGCCGGGCTGGCAGATGCACCGACGGGGTTTCCCGTACGGCACAGAATGCGGCATACCCGACGGCCGACAATGCGGTGCCGATCGTGAACAACACGGCGTAGTTGCGCGGGAACGACAGCCCCACCCAACCCAGATGCATCAGAACGGAACGTACCGATTGAATCACACCGTCTCCGGCCAGCCCCCGTGTGCGCTGCCCGAGAACCACGGCGACCACGACACCGGCCCCGATCCCGAGCAGACCGCCGATAAATCGGCGCGCCGCAAAAAAGCGTCCGCGCGTTTCCACCGGAAACATCTTGGACGTTACTTCCAGAAACGGCACCCCGGATATCCCCGCCGCCACCTGCGCCACCGAGAGTGACCCGATTACAAATGCCAGCAGCATCCGGGGGCGCGACGGATCCACGCAGAACATCGCCGCAACCAGTGCCATCAGCGCAGCCACCCGCACCACTGTCATCGCGCGATAAATTCCGATCACACGCACACGGGTTTCGGCCGCGGCCGCCGCAAACGCCTGAGGGAAAAACCATCCCGTACCATATACGGCGGACGCGAGCCCCACGAGCATCCCCGACCCCCCGAGGCGCGTAATAAATACGGGCAACACGGTGAACGGATCGATAAAGGCCAGCCCGAGGTTTACGAGCGAGCCATTGAGGATTCCCAGTACAAAATTGCGGCGGAATTCTGGTTGGGAGGAATACGAATCGGTGTCCGCCTGAGGCATGAACCTACGCTACCGCGTGGGCGTTGCGTTGGCAAGGGTGGTCACAACAGCGTATACTGAAGCGTGGTGATCTACACATGATTCGCGGCATCGGAACGGATTCGATAGAACTCGAACGCATCGCTCGGGTTTACGCCGACTGGGGGAATGTATTTCTCCAGAAGGTGTACACGCAGAGTGAACGCGAGTATTTTGCGCAGTGGGCCGACCCGATCCCCCGCATCGCCGGCCGCTTCGCCGCAAAGGAGGCGTGCATGAAGGCCCTGGGGACCGGGTGGAGTGGTGGCGTGCGCTGGCGCGATATTGAGGTAACGCGCCATCCCAGCGGCAAACCGGTGGTACAGCTCCACGGCAAAGCCCGACGCATCTTCTCTTCTCTCGACGCGCTGGACATCCACTGTTCCATCACGCACTCCCGGCGTGTCGCGCTGGCGGTTGTGATTTTTGAATGACCAGGCGAGCGCACTATTGTGCACGACGCGTAACACCCAGCCCCGGCACCCCGGGCAGTACAAGACGGCCATCGCGCACGGTAACTCCAACGAACGGGTCGTGGGCGAGAAGCAGATTTCCGTCCAGATCGGCGTAATCGACGAGCGGACTGAGATGCGCCGCGGCGGTAACTCCCACGGATGTTTCGATCATACACCCGATCATGATGCTCAGGCCCAGCGAGCGGGCCTCTTCAATCATGGCGAGAGCCGGCGTGATCCCGCCGCATTTCATCAATTTAATGTTGATCCCGTGTCCCTGTCGACGGCGCCGCGTCGGGTCGCCCGGACCGATTACGCTCTCGTCGAGGAGTATTGGCAGCGGAGAAAGACTGCGGAGGGTTTCGAAATCGTCCTCGTTCTCGCGTGGCATCGGCTGTTCACAGAACTCCACGCCGCGATGGAAGAGCGCACGGCTGCGGTCGAGAGCCGCGTCGAGATCCCATCCCTGGTTGGCGTCGACCCGAATGATTTTTCCGCTGCGTTCGATGACGCGATCGAGAATCGCCAGGTCGCCGGGCACTCCCATTTTTACTTTGAGAACGCGGTACTCGCCCGCCGCATCGACTTTTCTGTCAATTGCGTCGGGGGTGTCGAAACCAATCGTGTACGACGTGAACGGTGTTCGCGACGGATCGGCGCCGACCAGATCCCACACGGGTCTACCTTCACCCCGGCCACGCAAATCCCAGAGCGCCATATCGAGCCCGGCTCGCACCGCAGCGTGCTCATGAAGAAGCCCGCCGAGCACCGTGGAACGGTCGTGGATGTCGCGACGCATGGTTTCGGGATCACCGTGTAAGTGGGCGCCGATCGATCCAATCGCGGTACGCACTGTCATTGGCGTTTCGTGGTAAAACGGCTGCGGAGCTATTTCTCCAATTCCCGTAATCCCATCCACGGTCAGCGACACGATGAAAATGTCGTATCCGGTACGGGTTCCACGTGCGATGGTGAACGGATCCCGGGTATCAATATGCAGTGGCTCCACTTCGAATTTCACATTCACTCTTCTCCACTCGGTCCGGCCCGATCTACATCAATGGAATTCATCGGCTATCGCGCCCACGAACCGTTCGAGAATGTCTTCGAGCGTCGTCATACCCACGATGGTACCGTTCTCGCGGACAAATACCATGTGGCAGCCCTGCTCGCGCATCGTCACGAGTATGTCGACCAGCGGCGTATCGGCCGGGAACACTTCGGCCGCAGGTAGTGCATCTCGAAGCCGCACGACGTCGGGAGCGTGCATGAAATCGTTCGCCGACATGACAGCCACCACGTTCGACCGCTCGCCCCGATAAAGTGGCATTCGCGAATATCCGTGACGCGCAAACGCCGCCGCGTAGGATTCCGCCGGAGCGTCCGCATCAATCATCGCCACTTCGCCAAGCGGGCGGAGAACGTCACGAATGGAAAGGTGTTGCAAGGAAAGTGCGCGGTCAACGAGCGCATTCGTTTGCGGAGAAATCAGCCCCGCCTCACGACTGTCGGCAATGTGGTACAGCACGTCGGCCTGTTTGATTCCGGGCGATACCCCTTCCACTTCCAGGTCAGGCAGAGCGCGCACGCACACGCGTGCGAGCTCGGAGAATACCCACACTAACGGCTTGAGCAACCGCGTGGCCGCGGTCAGGGCGTCCACAGAGAGCAGCGCGGCGCGGCTCGCATAGTACAGGAACAGGCCTTTGGGAATGATTTCGGCAAATATGAGCATGGACGGCACGAGAATCAGTGTGGCCAGCCCCGCACCGGATGCACCCCAGCGTGCCGTGGCAATCGCGGTAAACGCGGTCGTGCAGGCAATCACCGACAGATTCGTTCCCACCAGGAGCGCGCTCATCAAGTAGCCGGGGTCATTGAGGAGGACGAGAACCTTGCGCGCGCGGCGGTCGCCACGCGCAGCCAGGTGCTGCAAGCGGATCCGGTCGGCCGCGATAAAAGCGGTTTCACTCCCGGAATACAGGCCCGAAAATACGAACGACACCGCGGCCACAATCATCAGGATTGACTCGTTCACAACTTTTCTACCCGTACTTTCCGGATTCGGTTGGGCTGGGCACGCAACACCTGGAATCGCAGTCCATCAGTTTCCACTATTTCGCCCGAACGGGGGATGCGTCCGGTCACGCCCAGAATGTGCCCGGCCACGGTTTCGTGCAGGTCATCTTCGAGATTCACACCGAACACGTCGTTGAACTCGTCGAGTTCCATTTCCCCTTCCACGACAATTTCGTGGTCGTCAATTTTCATGTATGGTGTGGTTTTGGGATCGCGCGCGTCACGAATTTCACCCACCAGTTCTTCGAGGATATCTTCGATGGTTACCACCCCCCGCGAACGAAGAATACTCGTCAAGAACGATGGCAAAGTGAGCATTTCGCATTTGCAACGCATTGTAGAGGGAGCTGATCGGTTCCGTTTCCTGCACAAAGAACGGTTCGCGTAGACGCGCGCGCAGGTCGGCTTCGTTCCTTCCCGCTTCGCGGGCGATGAGGTCTTTCACATGGAGTACGCCCACAATATGATCGGGAGATTCTCCATAAATCGGGAGACGTGACTTACCCGAGTGACCGAATTCTTCGAGCAATTCGGTGCGTGTAGCCGTTAACGGCGCCGAAATTACATTGATGCTCGGTGTCATAATCTCCCGCACCACCGTGTGGCGAAATCGTAGCGCGCCCACGAGCATTTCATATTCGAAGTTCCCCACGTTGCCCTCATCACGCGCAATGCGAAGTGCCGTGACGATTTCTTCGTGCGTAAACGAACGACTGTGCGCGCCAATCATCCGGCGAAGCACCAACACCGCACCGTCGGCAAACGCCGCCAGCGGCACACGCACGGGAAGGACAAGAGTGTGGATTACGCGCAATGGGAGAACCACCCATAGCGATACCCGTTCACGCCAGCGCAGCGCCACCGTTTTGGGAATCACCTCTCCGAACGCGAGCAACAGCGCCGACATTCCGACAAACGCGATTCCCAATCCGCGCCGGCCGAACGTACCGATACACAACGCTGTCGCTGCGCTGGTCGCGAACACATTCACCACAAGATTCCCAAGCAGGATGGTTACGAGTACACGACGTGGTCGCTCGAGCAAGGACGCCACGATGCGACCGTTTGCCGACGATGCGCCCAACTCGCGAACGCGGTTACGCTCCAGCGAAAAGAGCGCCGCTTCTGCGCCCGAAAAAAAGCCGGACACAGCCAGAAGTGCAATCAGCGCGAGCAGGGAAAATGACAGACCGCTCACGGCCGCCGCTCACTGACCTTCGAGGTTCTCGAGCGCGTCGCGGGCCTGGCGCGACTCCTCGGTGTCGGGATAGGTTTTAAGGAGAGTACGGTACGCCCGCACGGCGAGGTTTTTTTCCTCAAGCTTTTCGTAGCATCGTCCTACTTTCAGCCAGGACGACGGGCATAGACGGGACGCGGAAAAATTATCGACGACGTATCGGTACTCTCCAACGGCCTCCAAATAGCGATTTCCCGCGTAGTAGCATTCGCCGAGATAGTAATGCACCTCGGGCAGGTGAGGACCGGTGGGAAATCGAACGAGATAGGTCTGAAACCCCTTGATGGCCAGATCGAGATTCCCGCGTGTCAAATCCAGGTAAGCGGAGCGATAGAAGTCTTCCTCGCTTCCACCGGCGGGCGTCGCGCTCGAATCCGCTCGCGTAGAGTCGGCAGGAACGGACGGGCCGGGCACGACCGTTTGGGATCGCCGTCTCAAACGGTCGCCGCCGAGCTGTCGTTCGTCTTCGAGACGCGCGGTCAGCACGCGAATGGCGTCTTCGAGGTCGGAAATAGTGGCCGTGCTCTGTGCCTGGTATCGGGCGCGCGCATCGCGTTCCCGCGAAAGTTGCATCTCAAGGTTTGCGATACGTGACAGTATGAGGTGCTGTACGGCGCGGATACTATCGGTCTGCGCGCTCGCGTGTTCCGAGTTAATCGGGCCACGAACGAGCTTCCCACCGTAGCACCCCGCCGTCAGAACGGCGAACACCGCGGCAACCACGCTCAGTGTTCGAATCAAACGACCCAACTATTTCACCACAAAATGCGCGCGGCGATTCTTGGCCCACGCCACCTCGTTGTGACCGGGGTCAAAGGGGCGTTCCTTGCCATAACTAATCACCGTAATGCGCGAACCACTGATGCCGAGCGACACCAGATAATCGCGTGCCGCATTGGCGCGCTTCTCACCCAGGGCCAGGTTGTACGTACGCGTTCCGCGTTCATCGCAATGTCCTTCGATAACAATCTGTACATCCGCCCGACGCTGAAGTTCTCGCGCGTCACTCTCCAGTGATCCGCGTGCCTCTCCCGAAAGATTGTACTTATCGTACGCAAAAAACACGTCGTCGAGCCGGGGAGCGGTGACGTTGTGTGGCTCCACCGGTTTTTCGTGTACGGGTGGTTCCACCGGATTCTCCACGGGGGGCGGGGTTACGGCGGGCGCCACGGTGGGATGATCAATGGCTTTCTTGCCGCCGCATCCGAACGCGAGTACGGCAATACTCAGTGCGAGCAATACAATGAGTATACGCTTGGCCAGCATGGTCTGGACCTCCTGACAGCGCGATTGCCGAATCGACTTTGTCGCGCGGAAAACGGGTTATGTTTTGTGCTTAAAAACGTTAGGGCGCAGACCAGTCGGGATTCGCACCCTGCGCCAATATTCTCTTACCGCCGGTTCGAATGTCAATAACCGATATCACCTCGTCGTTGGCTCCCCGCTCCGTGTACGCGATGTGGCGCCCATCGGGCGCCCATCGGGGGTCTTCGTGGCTGCCCGCCGACTTGGTCACGAGCCTGCCGTCCGTGCCATCGGGGGTTATCGTGGCAATTTGAAACTCTGCCCCCATGCGTGCCACAAACGCTATGACATCCCCCTTTGGGGACCACGCAGGCGTGGCATTGTATCCGCCGGTAAAGGTAAGCCGCCGCACATTCCCTCCGTCTCTCTCCATGATGTAGAGCTGCGGCGTACCGGAGCGGTCGGATACAAATACCAATTCCTGTCCGCCCGGTGACCACGACGGACTCGTGTCAATCGCACGGTTATGCGTGAGTCGGCGGCGGATCTTTCCGCTCATTTCGAGAAGGTAGATTTCCGAGTCGCCGTCGCGTGTGAGCGCCGCGAGAATCAATCGGGTTCGATCCGACCAGTCGGCCGTCGAGTTGGTTCCGGGGAAAGTCGCCAGCGGTTGCGATCCGGAATCGCGCAAGTATCGTATGTAGAGATCGGGTTTGCCATCGCGGTACGTGGAATAGATTACAGCCTGCTCGCGATCGGCGAAACGCGGGTTGAGCAGTGGCACGCGTTGACGAATAATTACGTGCGGGTCATACCCGTCGTAATCGCAAAGAACGAGCTCCCAGATTCCTTTCTGGTGACGCACGTATACAATTTTTGTCTGCGCAACGCCCTGCTCCCCGGTAACCAGCCGCACCACTTCGTCGGCGAAGTGATGGGCCACTCTTCGGAGGGATCCCTCATCAAGCCGATATTTCTTCCCCCCGATAAAATCCCCTGAAGTAACGTCGCTCACGCGACCTTCAAAGTACACGCCGTCCGTTTCTGTTGTTACGCGGCCCGTCACACTTACCGAATACTTCGACTTGCTCATCCCGATCGATGTGGGGGCGGTGCGTACGATCCGAAACAATCCGGTAAACTTCAGATCGCTGTAAATGACCTCCTCGAGTCGCTGTGCGCGGCCGATCACCCCGGAGCTATCGGTGACCAGCGGAGTGATCCACATCGGAATTTCGAATGCTCGTTCCTGTACGATCGGATCGGGCCACACGTTCATCTGCGCACACACAGGCGCGGCATAAACCACCCCCGTAGTGCACAGCAACAATGCAACTATTTTCCCTGTCATGCCGAAACTGCTCCATATTCTTGTATTGTCGCGGGGCACTCGTCTCTTCGCATCGGATCTATCTCAAGGTGACTTCCGGAACGCGAATGTAAAATGCACACCCAGATAGTCGTCGGCGTACGCGCGTGGCAGGGGAGGAAACGGCGCGGCCTGCACGACCGCGCGTTCCGCGGACTGGTCGAAGAGGAACAGGTCCGATGTCTCCTCGACGGCCACATCGCTTACCCGACCATCGCGGTGAACGCGAAAATAAACCCGACACATTCGTTCCGCCGCCGGACTCCCCTCGGGTACGCGCCAGTTGGCCGCTATCTTACGGCGCATGCGACCAATATAATATGCAAACGGAAAGTTATCCGCGTCGAGCTTGACCTGTCCGGTTTCCGGGGGCGCCGGCTCAGCAGCAGCCTGCGTGGGCGTCGTCTTGTCCACTTCGGTGGTCGGCACCACGTTGCGCGGGCGGGGCTTCTTTTTCTTTCGATGGACACGACGGGTGGGCTGCGGTGTGGGTATAGCCACGTCCGGACTGGGCTCCGGCTTTATTTCTGCGTGTTTCTCGGGGGCCGGTCGCTGTTTTTCCTGCGGGGCGGCTTCAACCTTCGGGGTGATGAGCGTTACGTTATACACACTGCGAGGCACGTAGTTTACGCGACGAAACGACACCCAGTGAAACGCCAGCAGCGAGAGGAGAAGATGTACGGACAACGATATGATCAACGCGGTGCGCACAGGCCAACCCCGCGCACTATTTGCGCTTCATTTCGGTGATCATGCCCACATCGTCGATTCCAGCCGCTTTTACTTCCCCGATTACATTCATCACCGTGCCGTATGGCACGTCTTTGTCGGCACGAATGAATACACGTTCTTCGCCGGCAACTTTCAACGCAAGCATCGCATCCTCAATCTTGCGATCGCCGATCGCTTCGTTGTTGATGAACACTTCGCCATCTTTTTTGATCGTAATAATCACCGCTTCGGTTTCTTTGATAATCGTCGATTTGGTTTTCGGAAGTTTTACGCGAATACCGGACTGGATAAATGGTGCGGTGAGCATAAATATAATCAACAGTACCATCGTAACGTCCACAAGGGACGTTACGTTGATGTCGCAAATCGTGCTGTAGTGGCTTCGTTTCATGGACGTTACGTGTCAGCGTACCGGGTGGGATGTTTCGGCGCGCGCCACCCCCCCGGTGCGATCTGCCGCCGGGTCACGACGTGCCACCACAACGTATTCCACCACGCGGGAAATCACCAGGTCGACCGACGCCTCTTTACGATGCACGACACGCACGAGCAAGTTGTAGCCCACGAGTGCGGGAATCGCGGCACCCAGGCCCGCTATGGTGGTTACGAGCGCTTCGGCGATACCGGGCCCCACCACGTCGAGGCTTGCTGCACCCGTCGCCCCCATGCTCAGAAAACTGCTCATGATCCCCCACACCGTACCGAGCAATCCGAGAAATGGCGCCACACTCGAGGTGGTCGAGAGAAAAATGAGATACCGTTCCATGCCCGAGATCTCGTGGAGTGCGCGCCTCTCGAGCGCTTCGCGCAGCTTCTCGCGTTCTGTGTTTTCCTGCTGCGCGCCCGCTACCTCAATTCGTGGCCGCCCCGCGCCATGCGCCGCGACATATCGTTTTGCTTCGGCCAGTATGGCGCCCTCCACCGAGGGCATGAAACGCTCGAGGTGTTCGAAACACGCCGCAATTCCCCCAACGGCAGCACGGCGCAGAGCATTACCGCGTGACCGCAGCGTGAGAAACAGGCGCGTTCGGTCTACGATGATCGCCCACGAGATCACCGAGATCACAAAGAGAACGACGAGGATGATTCTCGCGAATACACCGGAATCGGTGAACAACGACGGGATCGATCTCGTGATGGCAGCAGGGGGAAGCACAACGGACAGGCCCATGATGTCCTTTCGTCGCGGAAAAAGCCACTTCGCGGCTAATCCCTAGCATACCCGCGGGCGCGTTGACCACGAAAAAACCGGTGCCACACCGTTAGATACGCCCGCCGCCGTCGATGGTTCCTGTGCAGGCGCGGATTCGAAGGCTTGCCGTTGCCGCCCTGGAAGCGTATACTATTAAAGGACAGTCGGTTCCAGCAACCGACACACCGAAGGAGACCGCAATGAAACGCTTGATCCCCCTTGTGACCGCCGTCGGGTTCGCCCTGTTGTGGACGCCCGCTCAGGCGATGCGGGATACCGTATCGAACGGGGCTGCGGTGCACGGCGGCGCCACCGGCGTTACCCTGCGGTTGTCCGCGCCGATGGGCTCGGTGCTCAATGCCGGAGAAAACGTATCGTTGCGGTACCAGACGCGCGAACCAGCGTGGGTCGTCGTTTTCGAAATCGATCCCGACGGAACCGTGCACCTGCTCTCCCCGCCGACCGACCTGACGCGTACGCGTCCCGGACACGTGGCAACGATCCCCTCCGGTGACAAGAACGAACTGGTGGTGGACGGCGATACCGGCGTCGACTTCGTGTTTGCACTGGCTGTCTCGGACCGAAGCGCAATCGACGATGACGCCCTCGACTACCTCGAGCGTGCAACGGCCGGTGACGGCGAACACCCGTACCGTGTTGACGGTGACCCGTTCCTGGCGGCCAATATGGTGGCCGCAGACCTGGTGCGCGGCATCGCCAGACGAAACGATGTGTCCCTCGACTACACATATTTTTTTGTCAATGAACGCGTCGACTACCCGTGCTATCTGTGTGGGGAATGCGACAATGACCGCACCAATACCGATTGCGACAAATACCGTATTTCGGCAGATTTTGACCGCACGCGCCCCCTTACCTATCCGCTGCGTCGCGCGTACGATATGATCGACGACGTGGCGGCAATGGCCGACGACGACAACAACCGATACGACGAATCCGCGGTGGACAATTCCATTGACAACAACACCGGCGAAGACAACGACGTAAACGTGAATATATATCCGTATGACACCGGCTTCGCTGGGATGTACCCGCGGTCCTACATCTACGGGGCCTGGGATCCATACGGGTACGACCCGTGGTATGGGGATCCCTGGGACTTCGGCTGGGCATACACGCCCGGCTATTGCGACGGATGGGGATTCGGCTTCCAGGTAGGCTACGGGTACGGGTGGGGATCATCGTATGGATACCCGTGGTGGGGCGGTCCGGGGTACTGGGGTGGGTACAACCACTACCACTACGGGCACGGAGCCGTCCCTGGGCACCGTTTGCCAAAGTTCAAGGCGCAGTATCGCTCGAACCTCGCGACCGCCTACAGCAAGTCGCTGCGATTGGGTGCGCGTTCTGAGTTGATGCGCGTCGCCGCCAGATCCCGGCACGCCGGGCAGCGGTCCCGTATGGTGGTCCGCGACACACGCTACCGGCGCACGACGATCAAGGGACAAAAAAGTCGCTACGATCGTCGCATGTCCGTGCGCAAACGGATTCCCGGCGAACACCCGGCGATTCATACGCGGCGCGGACGCGGCCAAACGCGGCACAGCGTAAAAACCCGCCGCCGTACCAACGAACACCCGGCGATTCATACGCGGCGCGGACGCGGCCAAACGCGGCACAGCGTAAAAACCCGCCGCCGTACCAACAAGCGCCCGGCGATTCATACGCGGCGCGGGCGCGGCCAAACACGGCACAGCGTAAAAACCCGCCGCCGTACCAACGAACGCCCGGCGATTCATACGCGGCGCGGACGCGGCCAAACACGGCACAGCGTAAAAACCCGCCGCCGTACCAACGAACATCCGGCGATTCATTCGCGGCGCCGGAATACTTTGCAACGTAGTCCCCGCTCGGCGTATCGGAGAATAAAGACGTGGCCTCGGACGGATATTCGCTCTCCACGTCACTCTGCGGTACGCACACGAGCCCGGTCGGCGCGGCCGGCAAGGCCGGTACCACGCGCGCGTTCCGTGCGGCGCCGGGCGGTCCGTGCCGGGCAGTCGTCGGGACACATGAACGCGCCGCGACGGGCGGCCTCTCCGCGCGTGCGCGCATCGAAGGCAAAAAAGCGGTAGCAGGATTTCCGGCGGTGACCCCATATCCACCCCGGGCACGAACCGGCCGCACAGACCCGTCAGCGGACGTGCCGCAAACAGCAGCAAACAACAGGACCCCGATCGATCGATCGATCGGGGTTCTGCTTTTGCGAATCCCAAAATGAAATCGGTCTGCGCTAAAGGGCCTGGAACGCCTTCACGTCGAGATACTTGATACCGTTGGATACCGTCACGCG
>Ga0114931_10000406_pt1 | contig 51180 bp, 52 predicted proteins | sample 2SBtaG_FD_89579 | JGI IMG/M metagenome (GOLD analysis project Ga0114931, IMG submission 89579) | Deep subsurface microbial communities from Kolumbo volcano to uncover new lineages of life (NeLLi) - 2SBTROV14_V59a metaG | ecosystem: Environmental > Aquatic > Marine > Volcanic | place: Kolumbo... | reverse complement strand
TTCAACCGGTTGAAATAAGGCATTATACATGATTTCAAACGGCGCGGGCGAATACCCGACCGGGAGACATAAAATAAAAAGGGCGGTATAAACCGCCCCCAAGACTATCTTGTGAAGATATTATTATTGTAATCCTGATGCTACTCCATGGTCATGAAAGCATGCCGCTCCGGCACATGGTCATTACCCAGATTCGTCGGCCTTGCCCCGGTCAGGAAGGTCGCCAGATTCTTGATATCATCATCGGTCAGCTTGCGGGCAACCACCTGCATCTGCGCCATCGGGTCGTTGGCCCGGCTGCCGTCACGCCAGTTTTTAAGCTGATTGGTAAGGTAGACATAGCGTTGCTGGTTAATCATGGGGTAGACCGGCCCCCGTCCACGGCCATTGTAGCCATGGCAGGATTTGCAGGCCGGAATACCGCGGTCGAGATCGCCATAATTCACGATGGCTTTACCCAGGTAGTCCTTACCAACCTTGATGCCATTGGCCTTAAGCTCCGCCAGATTGGAGGTCGAATTCTTCTCCACCAAGCGCTCAATGCCCAGTTGGGAAACATAGCCCGCCACATCACGCCGGTCCTGGGGCGTCAACCCCTTGGCGTTGGTGTTCATGACAAACATGGTCTTGTCCATACGCTTGTCATTGCCAAAATCCGTCAATTGTTTGACCAGAAACTGCGAGACCTGTCCGGCCAATCGCGGAGTACCCAGATTGTCATCACCCATCGCGTCCATGCCATGACAGGAATTGCATGCCGGAACGCTGCCCTTGCCCTCAGTAAAGATCTTTTTGCCATTGGCGAGGTTCGCCTTGACCGCAGGTGCTGCGGCATATGTCATAGGCGCCACGGCCAGTGCGGCTGCCCCCACGAAGATGGAAGCCAGTGTGGTTAAACGTCGCATTTGATCCCCCTCTAAAATCCTAAATTTTTATTATGGCCGATGCAGAAGACCTATCTTACGTGCGTGTAATGTAAAGTCAATATGTCACGGAACATTTAACACTTACGTGAACAGCCTTTGCAGGATGCACCCCTGCCCGACACCTGCACAGGCTCCAGGCCTGGTAGCAAACCGTAATCGTGTCAGGAGTTATTCTTCAGCATGAAGACGGCCACGCCAAAAGCCAAAATGAACCAGAGTACATACAAGATAAGGACTTGACCTGTTTCCAACATTATTATTCCCCCTCACGCTATAAAATTGCTTTTTTCCCGAGAAGATGTTGTATATCACGAGCAGATTTTCAATGCAAGTATTGCCGGAAAACTGGGCGAGCAAGCCCCTGAAATACCATCAATAACAGAGCAAACCGATCAATTATTCGTCGGGGCCCACCGTCCCTACGCAGGGTCTCCGGCAGATCGTGCGCGCCAGAGAATAGCAAACCTATGATGATACCTGTTCCCGGACGGTCGCTAGATGATAAACTCTTGCGCTTTTCATCCACGGAATGTCAACAAGAATGGAATGCTATGACGATTGAAATCAAGCCACGTTACTGGGCGCTGATTACGCTGCTCCTGTGGGGCACACTGCTATTGACAGCCGGCTTGCTGCGCTTCGATGCCTATGGTATCAATGAGGCAGCCAGCCGGGCCATTCTGCTGGGTTGGTCGGTGGCCGACAAAATCATCAGTACTGCCTTTATCTTTGGTTTTCCTGACCTGCGCGCCCTGCTGTTTATCCCGCTGGGGCTGTACTGACCCGGCAGCATACTGGCCATCAAGGTCTTCGGACTGCTGGTCATTTTTACCGCCTCTCTCATTCTGTATGCCTGGAACCGCCGCACCACCAACAGCGAAAGTGCACTGATCGCCACAGGTCTGCTGCTGATCGCGCCGGTCACCATCGGTAAGGCGGATGCTGTCGGCGTGGGCCCTTATCTATTACTGAGCTTCGGCCTGGGTATGCTGCTGGACCGCTACTACCGGGAGAGAGGCCACCTGTTAAGCGGCTGGTTCTTTCTCCAGCTGCTGCTGATTCTATTTGCAGTCAGCCTCCATCCCATGGGGCTGGCCTACCCCATCGCACTGATCTGAGGTTGGCAACGAGAACCTATCGACGAACGCCATCAACGCAACTTTTATATCGGCGCCGGGATTGCCGTCACGCTGGGGCTACTGGTCCGCCTGGGCTGGGGGCCGCAACCGTGGCTGGGGAATCCGATTACGGCACTGGCCAGCATGCTGCTGGGACAGGATGGCAGCAGCGGCGAAGGTGTACTGTGGGCCAGCGGGATGCTTTGCGCCCTGCTGTTGACGGGCGTGTTGTACAACGCCCGACGCCAGCTGCTGCAGGACTTCATGAGCCGCACCCTGTTCCTTGCGGTGCTGATTGGCCTGCTCACGGCCGATCAGCCCTGGGTGATGATCGCCCTGGCCGTGCTGCTATTTCTCGGAATTCCTCGCCTGATCGCTTTCAATCAAAGTCTGGGCAAGCAGGGCATGATGGGGCAGCGCGGCGTGGTGCTGCTCATTATCTTTCTGGCGGCCATCTTCTTTATGCAGGGCGACAAGGCGCACCAGCAAACCGTGGCGCGCAATCTGCTTAATCCGCAGGACCAGCTGTTGCGCACCTTCGCACTCGACATAGAGGGCACGCAGAATGACAATTTTCTTGCCATGAGCCAGTGGCCCGGTCGCACCATGCTGATCCTGCACCGTCCGGTGCTGCCACTGCCACCAGTTTATCCTGATGTGCAAACCCTGATGCGCAATATCAAGGGCACCACACATATCATCTTTGCCCCCTTTGACAAACACAACAAGCCACTGAGCGCTCTGCTGTCACAACTGAACAATGTGACCAAGACACTGCTGTTGGAAGAAGGTGGTGCAGTGATTGCTATCGACACAACGGGCAAACAGCGGCGCCAGCAAAACAAACACGACTGACTTCGAGACGCTACTCCACCAAAGGCTGCCATATAGCTACGGTAGGTTCGGTTAATTTTACTGGCGTCAGAGTTCCCTGGACTCAGTGCTGACAATGGCTGCAATAATAGGTCGTGCGCTGTCCCTGGCGGATCTCCCGGACAGGGGTACCGCAGCGGCGGCAGGGCTGTCGGGCGCGGCCGTAGACCTGCAGGCGCTGACGAAAATAGCCAGGGCGGCCCTCGCCATGCTGAAAATCCCGCAGGGTGGTGCCGCCCGCAGCAATCGCCTCCGCCAGAACCCTGCGGATGTTTTCCACCAACAGGTGGTAACGCTGACGGGAGAGGCGCCCGGCAGCACGCAGCGGATGAATCCCGGCCCGGAACAAAGCTTCGCTGGCATAGATATTACCCACCCCCACCACGACCCGTGCATTCATGATCCACGGTTTTACCGCCACCCGGCGGCCACGCGACAGCCGGTAGAGGTAGTCCCCATCAAATGCGGTTCCGCTGTCCAGCGGCTCCGGTCCCAACTGGCCTAACAACGGATGCCGAAGCGGGTCCCGTCGGGTCCACAACAGCAGACCGAAACGTCGCGGATCGGTAAAGCGCAAACAGCGCCCGTTAGCAAAGACGATATCCACATGATCATGCTTCTCGGGAGGCGTGACCGCGGCGATGATACGCAGGCTGCCGGACATGCCCAGGTGAATGATCAAGGTCCCGCCGAGGGTGCCCAGCAACAGATATTTTGCCCGCCGTCCCACCGTGGTAATCTGCTGTCCCAGCAACTCGCGGGCCAGGGACGAGGACACCCGTCGCCGCAGATGGGGATTGCGCACGATCACCGTGGCCACCACCTGCCCTTTGACAAGCCGGGCAATGCCACGGCGGGTTGTTTCAACTTCAGGAAGCTCAGGCATCGCGCTAGTGTAGTGTAACGTTTACTGACCCCCGCCCTGCGCTTCACCGCCACCCGGCAGGGGGGTGGCTATCAAGGCGGATGGTCCTGCCTGCAACAGGTAAAAAGATTGATCATCAATCAGATATATCTCCCCGGCCAGCAATACGTAGCGATACTGATTCAGGGGTGCCGTCCCGCCGAAACGGATGAGTGTGTTGTTGAAGCTGATCCGTGCCAGCGGCCGGGCCAGATGAAAGGGGGCGAGGTCTCGACTCGCCGCCGGGAAATGCGACTGTATCCGGGCCTGCAACAGACCCAGAAAAACCGCGACCCGCGAGGGGTCCGCGGCGGCTTTAACGGGTGCTTCCAATTGCCACCCCTGCTTTCTTCGCAGGCGTATCGCCGCCTTGCCGGGCCGCTCAATGAGGATACGCGTGACCTGCGCCGGCTGCAGCCCGGTCAAACGGGCCGGCACCGCCGGCCGTTCACGGCCCGGCTGCAGCCAGGCAACGGCGGCCAGGGCTCCCAGAATCAGCAGCAAAACCAGATTCAGCCGCTGACGACTATCCATTCAGTCTTCCCGACGCTCGGCCAGAATCATCACCTGCGCCGCCGCCGATACCAGATCAGCAACCCCGTGCCCAGCAATACCAGGGGCAACACCAGTAAAAAACCGAAACCAATGAGGGCCGTGGCCGTTTTTGACAACTGTAGCGTGGCATCCAGCGTGGTGCGCACCGGGATGGAAATCAAGGCCTCATCCCGGTTCAACCAGTTGATGATATTCATCGCCAACTGCAGATTCCCCCCGGCGCCCAGAAAAGCATTGGAAAGGAAATCACCATCGGCTATCACCACCGCCCGCTGTCCATTGCCAGGCAAATCCGGTGGCGACGCCCCCCTCTGCCCGGACTTCCCCGCAACACCGACCGGCGACACCGGCCGGCGCGCACTCAAAGCCAGCCCCAGAGTCACCGGCCCGCTACTATCCTCCCCGGCATCATATCGAACCTTGCCGGTGATGGCGCCGGTTTCCAGCCAGGTATTGGAGAGGGTTTTCAATATCGCGTTGCCCACCCACGCCGCCTGCGGACGCATGGCCACCCCACCGGCAACAGGAAACAGCGTATTGAGTTCAAAGCCTACCGTGATGGGATGATCACCATAAGCAGCCACCAGCGCAACACGCGGGTCATCGGTACCAAACAGACGCTTGCCCACCCGGGACACATTGGGATCGACAATGATGCCGGCGGGGAAAATCAAGCCCAACTGCTGCGCCAGGGCTTGCAGACCATGCAGACTGCCGGGATCATGCAACCACAACAGGTTACCCCCTGCGCGGACATAGCGCTTGAGTAGTGCCACCTCACCGGGCAGCAGCGCGACCCGCGGCCCGGCAATCACCACCAGGGCGGTATCCACCGGAATCTCCGCGTTGCTGGCCAGATTAAGCGGGGTCAGTGTAAAGCCCTTCTGTTCCAACTGCCGCGCCCAGTTGCCGATATCATAGGCTGCCCGACCGTGCAGGGCACGCTCCCCGTGCCCGCTGAGAAAGGCGATCCGACGCTGGCCACCCCGGACCAGCCGCTGGAGAACATTGCTCAGTCCCCGTTCTGTCAGATGCAGCAGTTTTTCCTCACGGCCAGCATAATTAATGAGCAATTCGCCGTCACGGGTGATGCCGTGGGCACGCAGCTGAGCGGGGGCCGTATCCGGATTAACGAAGGACAAGCGCAGATCTTTGTGATAACGCTGATAGCGCCCTACCAGCTCGACAATACGCTTGCGCAACAGTTTATTGTCGCTCGCATAGGCGGTGATCCGCAGCGGGGCGGAAAGATCGCGCAGCAGCGCCACGCTGGCAGCGGACAATGTATTGCGGCCATTGGCCGTCCAGTCCGCCTGATAGACGTAACGGGTACTCAACCAGGCCAGCAAAGCCATCACCGTCAGAAACAGCAGGATAAAAAGCCTGCCCTGCCAGCGTCCCCGATGGCGCATTGCAACCTTGTGCCTGCTCACGCCGAGGGACTCATGAAGGTAGCCGTCCGGCATCCAGGCGCTGGATGGCCAGCACCAGAAAGGTCGTCATGAACAGCAGAAAATAGATGATATCCATGCTGCTGCAGACACCCCTGAGTAGCGGCTCATAATGCCGCACCAGGGACAAATAACCGAACAGGCTGGCCGTGGTACTGTCGCGGCCGCTGCCAGCCCAGTCGATGATCCACAGCAACAGCAACAGACCAAAACCACCCACCGCCGCCACCACCGGTTGTGCCGTCAGGCTGGACATAAACAACCCCAGGGCGGCAAAGCTGCCCAGCAGTAAAAATAGCCCCAGGACAGCCGTCGCCAGTACACCGAAGTCCAGGGTCCCGCCGGCCAGCAGCGCCAGGGGCATGAGGCTGATCAGCAGCAGCTGCAGCAGGAGAAATATCATCAAACCGGTGAACTTGCCCAGAATGATTTCCGTCATGGACAGTGGCGCGGAAAACAACAGGCTCAGGGTCTGGTTGCGACGCTCTTCGCTCACCAGCCGCATGGTCAGCAAAGGCACCACCAGCAGCAAAACCACGGCGGCATTGCCGAACAAGGGGGCGACAATCATTGCCGTGATACCGGGCGCTTCGGTCATACCGGCCAGACGTGGCTGAAGCTGCAAAAAAAAATCAATCTGGGAAAGATAAAGATAGGCCAGGATCACCTGCACCACCGCCAGGATACTCCAGGCCAGGGGAGACAAAAAAAGACTGCGCAGCTCCCGGCCGGCAATCACGGCGATCATGCCACCGCCTCCGTGCCACCCGGCGCCTGCCCACCGGTGATCTCGATAAATACCTGCTCCAGGGACAGGCGCTCCGGCCGCAGCTCGCTCAGCCCCCAGTCGCCCGCCAGTGCACATCTCATAATGTTATCTGTGGGATTGTGCTGCGGCTCATAATGCAGGCGTACATGTCCTTCATCCAGCTGATCCACCGCCATCACGCCTGCCAGAGACTCCAGGACCCCCACCTCCGGTGGCCGGCGAAAGACCAGCACCAGGCTGGAGGCCTGCATGCGCCGCCGCAGGCCCGCAATACTGTCGTCCAGCAGCAGCTTCCCCTCATGGATGATCAACACCCGGTTACAGATGGCCTGCACTTCCGGCAGGATGTGAGTAGACAAAATGACACTGTGCTCGCTGGCCAGTTCCCCGATGAGCGCCCGGATCTCCCGAATCTGGATGGGGTCCAGACCGACGGTGGGCTCATCAAGAATAACCACCTCCGGAGTATGAATAATGGCCTGGGCAATCCCCACCCGCTGCTGGAAACCCTTGGAAAGACTGGCAATCAGTCGCCTGCCCACCGAACTCAGCCCACAGCGCTGTTTCACTCTGGACACGGCAGCCGCCAGCTGCCGGCGGGCGATCCGGTGCAGACGAGCGCTGTAGCTCAGGTATTCGTCCACTGTGAACTCCGGATAAAGAGGTGGCTGTTCCGGCAGATAGCCCAGCTGTGCCTTGGCGGCCCGGGGCTGCGTCTGCATATCATAGCCGGCGATGCTGACCCGCCCGGCGCTGGGTGCCAGGTTGCCGCTGATCATCTGCAGGGTCGTGGATTTACCCGCACCATTAGGCCCCAGCAGGCCCAGCACCTCGCCGCGACAAACGGTGAAACTGACATCGTTGACGGCACACAGCGCGCCGTAATAACGGTACAGCCGCTCAACCTGTATCAGACTGCTATGATTCGTCAATATGTCCTCTAGGCGGTCAACTGCCGGATCAAGGTTCATCACCCATGAACCTTGATCCGGCAGACGGAAACACGTATAGATTGCAGTTCAGACATCCTGTCCAAGCCCACGTGCCTGCACTATAGATAAACAATGAGCCCATGACAATCACCCCCCTGCTTGGCATCGATACCGGCGGCACCTTTACCGACTTCGTGCTCTACGACGGACAGGGCCTGCACATCCACAAAGTCCTTTCTACACCAGCAGCTCCGGAACAGGCCATTTTGCAGGGTATCCGTGAACTGGGCTTCGAAGCCCATGAAGCCCCCGCCATTACCCATGGCTTCACGGTCGCCACCAATGCCGTTCTGGAAGGCAAAGGCGTCAAAACGGTATTCATCACCAATCACGGCTTCGGTGACATGCTGAGTATCGGCCGACAGACGCGCCGCAGTCTGTATGAGCTGCAACCACCGCCACAACCGGCTCCGGTGGCGGCGGCACGCTGCCTGGAGACCGGCGGCCGGCTGGGTGCCGACGGCACGGTGGTGGAAACACTGACCCGCAGCGAGTTACAGCGCCTGCGACAAGGCATCGAAGCCCTGGCGCCTGAGGCCGTCGCCATCAATCTGCTGTTTTCCTTTCTGGACGACCGTTTCGAGAAGGCCGTGGAAGCCGCCATCCCCCCGGGTATCTTCATCTCCCGCTCCAGCGCGGTCCTGCCGGAATACCGGGAATATGAACGGGGCATCAGCACCTGGCTAAACGCCTGGGTGGGCCCCATCGTGGAACGCTATCTGCATCGCCTGGCGCAGCGGCTGGATAGCAGTCGGCTGGCCATCATGCAAAGCGCCGGCGGCACCATGGATGCCGAAGCAGCCGCGCGACAGGCGGTCAGAATGCTGCTGTCCGGCCCGGCCGGCGGCCTGGGAGGCGCCCGTTTCGTCGCTGCCGCAGCACAACGTCAGCGCCTGATGAGCTTTGACATGGGTGGCACGTCCACCGATGTGGCCCTCATCGATGGTGAGCTGCAACTCACCAATGAAGGCCATATCGGCCCCTACCCGGTGGCCATTCCCATGGTGGATATGCATACCATCGGTGCCGGCGGCGGCTCCATCGCCAGCCTCGATGCCGGCGGGATGCTCCAGGTAGGCCCCGAATCCGCCGGCGCCATACCGGGACTGGCCTGTTACGGCCGGGGCGGCGGACAGGCGACTGTCAGCGACGCCAATCTGGTGCTGGGCCGCTTGCGGCCCGCTGATTTTCTGGGTGGCGCCCTGTGCCTGGATGTGGCCGCCGCCCGCCGGGCCATCGGCGCCATCGCCGCCGCATTACATCTCTCTGTGGAAGCAGCGGCGGCAGGCATCATCCGTCTCGCCAATGAACATATGGCCCGCGCCCTGCGGGTCATTTCCATGCAGCGGGGCTACGATCCCCGGGAATTCACCCTGGTTTCTTTTGGCGGCGCCGGCGGCCTGCATGTCTGCGCCCTGGCGGATGCCCTGGGCATGCGGGAGGCCATGATTCCGGTCCATAGTGGTGTGCTTTCAGCCCTCGGTATGCTGACGGCCCCCCATGCCCGCCAGTTGTCCCGCACCTGCAGCGGTGTGCTACAGGATATCAGCCCTGCCACCCTGGCACGCCATTTTTCTGCACTACAGGCTGAAGGCAGTGCGGCCCTTGTTCGGGAAGGTGTCGCCATGGAGGCAATCACCACGAACTACAGCCTGGATCTGCGCTATCAGGGCCAATCCTATACCCTGAACCTGCCCTGGCAGGACCCTCAACAATGCGTCGCGGCCTTTCACCAGGCCCATGAGCAGCGCTACGGCCATCGGCTGCCCTATCCGGTGGAAGTGGTCAACGTCAGGGCCGGCCTGCAGGGCCCGATTCCAGACATCATCCTGGAACCACTGATCCACGCCGAAAAGACCGTCATCCAGGCACCTGAATATAGCCACTTGCACGGTGTCGATGATCCCGTCCCGGTATGGCAGCGCACACAGCTCAAGTACGGTCAGACCATCCCCGGCCCGGCACTGATCACGGAAACTACTGCGACCAGCTATATTGCCCCGCAATGGACCGCCAGGGTGGATGCTGTGGGCAATCTATTGCTGAGCCGCGGAGGAGACTAAAGAGCCCGGCATGCGTAACAAAGCATTATCCTAGGTTCCGCAGTTGAACGGCCTGTAGCGACTCACCCTGCGGGTGAACTTGGCGGACCCCTGAATCTTCTTAAGCATCAATACCTTGATAGCGCCTCTAAGCGGTCAACTGCGAAATCTGGGATTATGTCAACAGAAAACTTGCCAGCCCCAGGAAGGCCATGAAGCCGATAACATCTGTGACTGTGGTCAGCAGTACGCTGCCACCGAGGGCGGGATCGGAACCCAGTTTGCGCATCAGCATGGGTATCACGGCACCGGCCAGCGCGGCGATCAACAGATTGATGACAATGGCAATGGCAATCACCCCGGCAATCCGGTAATTATCGAACCACAGAACGGTGATGACGGCCACCACCACGGCCCATAACAAACCATTGAGCAGACCGACGGCCAGCTCTTTGAACAATAGCTTACGGGCATTGGAATCACCGATCTTGCCCACGGCGATGCCACGGATAACCAAAGTCAGTGTCTGGCTGCCGGCGATACCGCCCATGCTGGCCATGATGGGCATCAATACGGCCAGTGCCACAACCTGCTGGATGGTGTCCTGATAAAGGCCGATCACCCAGGAGGCAAGAAAAGCGGTCATCAGATTGATGCCCAGCCAAACTCCACGGTGACGGGCGCTGACGGCAACAGGCGCGAACATATCCTCTTCCTCGTCCAGACCGGTCATGCTCAACAGAGAATGTTCACCTTCGTCACGGATCACATCCACTACATCATCGATGGTGATGCGACCCAGCAGTTTCTGGTGATCATCCACCACCGCTGCCGACACCAGGTCATGGTGTTCGAAGGTACTGGCCACATCGCTGGCTGACATCTCGGCAGCGATAGGCGCCATCCCGCTGGTCATTACCTCGGCAACCGTCATGCCGGGGGACTGCGTCAGCAATGCCGTCAGCGGCAACATGCCCAGGTAATGATCATCGCGGTCCACCACAAACAGGGTATCGGTCATCTCGGGCAATTCACCGCGCAGACGCAGATAACGCAGCACCACATCCAGCGTGACATCAGGACGCACCGTGATGGTGTCGGTGTTCATCAGACCACCGGCAGTATCCTCCGGATAGGAGAGCACCGATTCCAGCCGCTGACGGTCCTGATCATCCATGGATTGCAGCACTTCATGAATCACCACATCCGGCAGGTCATTGAGGAAATCGGCCAGATCGTCGGTTTCCAGGCCTTCGGCGGCAGCCACCAGTTCCTCGGGCTCCATCTCGCTGATCAGGCTGGCGCGCAGTTCATCATTGAGATTCAGCAGGACATCACCATCCAGCCGCTCGTCCACCAGCTCCCACAACAGTTTGCGCTCAGCGGGGGGGGAAGACTCCAGCAAATGGGCAATTTCCGCCGGATGGAGGCCGTTCAGCATTCGGCGCACACTGGCGAGCGTGCCACTCTCCAGTGCCTGGGAGAATGTCTGCAGGCGTCGCTGATGTTTTTCTTTTTCGCGGGGGTTCTGCATACCGTCTATTCCATACCGTCAGGGCATGAGTGTATGCAAAAGCTGTGAGGAAAGAAAACAGGAATGGAAAAAAGAAAAAATCAGCCGGTGCAGGCCATCGCATTCAACTCCTCCACCAGGGTCATCATCTGTTCCCGGGTTTCGGCGTATAGAATCTTTCTGACCGCCTTCTCCATAAGGGGAATATCTGTGTCCTTGATCACTTGCTTGACTTCCAGGAGCGTCGCGGGATACATGCTGAATTCCCGCAGCCCCATGCCTAGCAGCAAACGGGTATAGCGGATATCACCTGCCATCTCACCGCACATGGCCACCGGAATACCCGCCTTGCGCCCGGCGGCAAATGTATTCTGAATCAGCTTTAGAATAGCCGGGTGCAGCGGGTCATAAAGGTAGTTGACCCGTTCATCAAGCCGATCCACCGCAAGGGTATATTGGATGAGGTCATTGGTACCAATAGAAAGAAAATCTACTCGCCGGGCGAAAGTCAGAGCAACCAGAGCCGCCGCAGGAATCTCGATCATCACCCCCAGGGGCATCTGTTCATCAAAAGCCTGCTGGCGATGACGCAGCGTTTTTTTCTCTTCCGCCACCAGACGCAGCACCTGCGCCAACTTCTGTAGACTGGAGATCATGGGCACCATCATTTTCACCGGACCCAGGGCGGAAGCCCGCAGGATGGCGCGTATATGCTCACCGAACACCGTCGGTTCCTGAAGACTGCAACGAATGGCACGCAGACCCATGGCGGGATTAGCGGCCACCAGACCGGCCCTCTGCACGCCGCAAAGTCCCTCACAAGCCGCCTTGTCGGCGCCCAGATCCAGGGTGCGGATGGTCACCGGCGCCCCGGCCATGGCGCTGACAATTTTCCCATAGGCCGCGAACTGTTCCTCTTCGTCAGGTGGCTGCCGACGATTGAGAAACAGCATTTCGGTGCGATAGAGGCCAATGCCCGCCGCCGCCACATCCCTGATCAGTGGAATATCTTCGGGAATCTCGATATTGGCCAGTAGTTTCACCGCCTGACCATCATGGCTGAGCGCAGGCAATCGGCAGATTTTCTCCAGTTCCGCCTGGCGCTTTTTTTCCGTCCGCTGTTGTTCGCGAAAGTATTGCAAGGCCACTTCCGGGGGTTGCAGCATAATGAAACCCTGAGCACCATCCAGCACCACCAGCTCATTGTGGTGGACATAATTCAGCACATGGGCAACACCGGCCACCGCCGGAATTCCCAGGCTGCGCGCCAGAATTGCCGTATGGGAGTTAGCACCACCATAGCGGGTCACCAGGGCCGCCATGCCCTGGTGGGCCAGCAACAACAGCTCCGCCGGCGGGACTTCCTCGGCGATGACAACCCGGCCCTTCACCTGATAGCGGCGCCGTTCAGCCCCGGTATCATCCTGTCCTGCCATGAGATTGCACAGTATCCGCTCCACCACATGGTTGACGTCATCCTTGCGGGTGCGCAGGTAAGGATCATTCATTTCATCGAAGACATTGACCAGAGTTTCGCTTTGTATTTTCAGGGCCCATTCGGCATTACAGCCTTTCTCCCCGATGATCATGATCGGGGCATTCACCAGAGCGGCATCCTCCAGCATCAGGAGATGAGTATCGATAAAATCGGTGATATCCGCGGGTGTATGCGCAGGAATGCGGCCACGAATGGCCTTAGTTGCTGTTTCGCTTTTTTGACGGCCACCCTGAAACGGGTAATTTCCTCGCCCAGCAGGGGCTTGGGAACAATGTATTCATTGACTTCCAGATCGATACGCTGCAGACGATGGGCCTTGCCAATGGCCAGTCCCCGGGAAACACTGATGCCATTGAGGACCAGTGCCATCTCAGCAATATATCCGCCTGCAAAGGGCGGCAGACACTAGCTCTCTTCCCCGAAACGCTGCTGCACCAGAGTCTCCAGACTGGCCAGCGCCTCGACTTCGTCAGCACCTTCTGCGATGATCTCAATCGTAGTCCCCTGCGCCGCGGCCAGCATCATCACCCCCATAATGCTTTTGCCGTTGACCTTTTTGCTGTTTCTTTCCAGATGGATCGTGCTTTCAAAGCCGGAAGCCAGGGTTACCAGCCGGGCCGCCGCCCGGGCGTGCAGACCCAGCTTATTGATAATGACCACCTGCTTGCGCACCATGATCAGCCGCCTTCCCTGGCCGCACATAGAAAAATGCCCTCATGGGCGCCACTGAGCGCCTTATCCACCAACTGCCTGCGGGTCAGTGCCGGATAGTTCAGCAACCTCACCAGCATGGGCAGGTTGAGTCCGGCAACCACATCCACCTGCCCGTTCTCTCGCTGCAAGGCCCGGGCGATATTGGCCGGGGTAGAGCCAAACATGTCCGTGAGGATAATCGCACCATCACTTTGGTCCAGCGCTGCAAGCATCTCCCGGGCACGCGGCAGCAGGATGTCCGGGTCATCCTGTGTGCTCACTGATAACACGACTGCCGGCATGGGACAGCTGCCTAACATTGCTATGGCAGTATCCAGCATTTCCGCCCCGATACGGTTATGCGAAATGATCAGCAGCGCCGTCATGAGGTCACATCCCGATGCCTGATCTGGACATTTTCACAGTCCTGCCGAAAAACAGCGGCCAGGCGCTCCGCCAAATAGACTGAACGATGTTGACCACCGGTACAGCCGATGGCAATCGTCATATAACTACGGTTCTCGACAGCAAAGGCGGGCAACCATGTCTGCAAAAAATTTTCGATATCGGCCAGCATTTTCATGACTTCCGGCTGCTGCTCCAGAAAGTCGATCACCGCGGCATCCCTGCCATCCCTGGGCCGCAAGCGCGGATCCCAGTGTGGATTGGGTAGACAGCGCACATCGAAGACATAATCCACATCTGCCGGTATGCCGTTTTTATATCCAAAGGAGACAAACATCATGGACAACTGGGCTGCCGGGCGGTGGGCTACCCGCCCCCGGATCAACGCCCGCAGCTGATGAACATTGGTGCCGCTGGTATCGATATGGAGCGCGGCGGCAGCGTCGATCTTTTCCATCAGTTTTCTTTCCCGCATGATGGCATCCGTCAGCGGTGTGCCAGCGTCCGTCAGAGGATGCTTGCGGCGCGTCTCGCTGAAACGCTGCAGCAGGGTGTTGTCAGCAGCCTCCAGAAAAATAATTTCATAGCTCACACCCAGACTCTGCAATTGGTCCAGGCTGTACTGAAAGGCCTGCAATTCCTCTGCATCGTTACGGGCATCCACGCCGACGGCTACATCCTGTGCGGCCTGTCCGCTGGCTAGCATCTGACGGGCAAATGCGGGCAGCAAAGCCAGGGGCAGGTTGTCAACACAGTAATAGTCCAGATCCTCCAGCGCCTGCAGCGCAATACTCTTGCCGGCGCCGGAAAGTCCGCTGATGATCAACAGCTTCATGAGCCCACCTCATCAATGAGCTGCCGCTGCTGGCGGACAAACACCTCAGCGGCATCATAACCGCGCAGATTAAGAATGTGATTCCGCGCCGCCCCTTCCGCCAACACAGCCATATTGCGCCCGGGGGCTACCGGCAAGGTTACCTGGGGGATCTCTACTTCCAGCAGTACCTGCAACTGCCGACTGCCATGGAGACGGTCAATGGCCCGCAGTGCTTCACTGTCCATTCGCTCCAGATGAATGATCAGGCGCAGATTCTTGCTGGGTTTGACCACGCTGTCACCAAACATCTCGCGAATATTCAGCAAGCCCAGCCCCTGCACCTCGAGAAATTCCCGCAGGGCAACCGGACAATAGCCGGTCAGGATATCCGGCGCGTTGCGAAAAAACTCCGGACTGTCGTCGGCGATCAGGCGATGACCACGGCTGATCAGCTCCAGCGCCAACTCACTCTTGCCGATGCCGCTCTCTCCCGTAATCAGTACCCCCATACCAAGGATTTCCATAAATACGCCATGCAGGGTGATCTTGTCCGCCAGGTGGGTGCTGATATGATACTGCAGATAATTGACGATTTTGTGGGATTGCAGGGGTGAGGTCCACAGGGGCGTGGCGCTCTCCTCCGCCTGACGGCGCAGCTCCTCGCTCAATGGCGCATCATCGGCGACAATCACGGCCGCAGGATGTTTGGCGAACAATTGCTGCAAGGCATCCTGATGTGAATTCTTCCCCAGCGCGCTCAGGTAGTGCAGTTCCGATGCGCCCAGCACCTGGATGCGGTTGGGATGAATCAGATTCAGGTGTCCGATCCAGGCGCCCAGGGGCAAGACCGCGGCGGCGGACTTGTCCTGCGCCTGCAATGGCCGGTCCTGACCAGCCTGGGCCGCCACCCAGGTGAGGGCAAGCCGGTGCTGATGGACTTTAAACAAGGCACCCGCGGTGAGAATGGGATCCATATTCACTCCGCGTCAGGATCCTGCGACGCGCTCCTGAACAATGGCCTGCCAACCCATCAGCAACGCGCACAAGGCCTTGCTGTCGGCGGCGGCACGCAGGCGCAAACAGGTGGCGGAATCACTAAACATCTCTGCCAGACTCGCCAGAATGTCCAGGTGATCATGAGTAGACTCCAGGGGCACCACCAGCCCGCAGACCAGATCCACCGGCTGGCCATCAGCCACATCATAATCCACACCCTGGCGCAGCTTGATAAAGGCGCATACAGGTCTTTGGGCGCTCGCCAGTCGACCATGGGGAATCGCCACACCATGCCCCAGCCCTGTCCCACCCAGACGTTCGCGCTCACAGAGACATGCAAACACCTCGTTCTGAGCCAGCCCGGGATTGTCCTTCACCAACAGTTCGCTAAGTACCTCCAGCAGACGCTTCTTGCTGCCAATGCCAGGCAGACAAAGCACTCGCTCTTCACTGAATAGATCAGCCAGTTCTCTCATCACAATGACATTGCTATATCGTGAAATCCATCAAAGCTCAGCCCAGACAGCATCACCACGTACAAAATTCCTGCCACTTGTCGGCTTGCGCCAGCCCCAGCCCGTCAGCCGCGGTGATAATCCGTCTGCTTTTCCTTATAACGCTTGACCTGCCTGTCCAGCTTGTCGGTCAGCGCATCGATAGCGGCATACATATCTTCCGCCTCCGCATTGGCAAACAGATCACTGCCTCTGACATGAATCGAGGCTTCCGCCTTCTGGATCATCTTTTCTACCGCCAGCACGACATTGGCATGGGCAACGCTGTCAAAGTGCCGTTTGATCCGTTGAAATTTGCTCGTCACATAATCGCGCAGTGCCGGTGTGATTTCAACATGGTGGCCCGTCAAGTTTATCTGCATTGTACTCACCTCATTTGCATACAAATCGTTTACGCTCACTGGAAGGCGGGATTGCCAGAGATTCGCGGTATTTGGCGATAGTCCGGCGGGCAACATTAATCCCCTGGGCATCCAGCAACTGAGCGATTTTACTGTCACTGAGGGGTTTAGCCACGTCTTCCGCCGCGACCAGCTTCTTGATCAGCGCACGAATCGCGGTTGCGGAACACTCACCGCCGGCGGCCGTACTCACATGGCTGGAGAAAAAATATTTGAGTTCAAAAATTCCCCGCGGGGTGTGCATATATTTCTCCGTGGTCACCCGGGAGATGGTCGATTCATGCATCTCCACGACCTCGGCGATATCGTGCAATACCAGCGGCTTCATGGCTTCCTCGCCATGTTCCAGGAAGTTACGCTGCCGTTCGACAATACAGGTAGCCACTTTCAACAGGGTCTCGTTGCGACTCTGCAGGCTCTTGATGAACCAGCGCGCCTCCTGCAGGTGATTGCGCAAATAGACGTTGTCATCACTATTGTCCGCGCGCCTGACCAGATTGGCATAGCCGGAGTTGATGCGCATTCTGGGGATGGCATCGGAGTTCAGTTCCACCCGCCAGGCGCCTTTTTCTTTCCTGACGATGACATCCGGCACAATGTATTCGGTTTTCCGATCGGTAACCAAATTGCCGGGGCGGGGGTTCAGGGACTGAATCAGGGCAATGACCTGGCGCAGTTCCTGCTGACTGCATTTCATCCGCCGCAGGAGCTGGCTGAAGTCGCGTCCCGCCAGCACATCAAGGTGATCGTGCACCAGTGCCCGCGCCTGCTCCAGACCCGGCGTGGCATCACTATAATGATGTAGCTGGATCAGCAGACACTCACGAAGATCGCGGGCGCCAACACCGACCGGATCGAAGTTCTGAATCTGGTGCAGTACTGCCTCTACTTCTTCATAATCGATCTCCAGCTCTTCTGTGAGACCTTCATGGATCTCCTCCAGCGACACGGCCAGATAACCCCGGTCATTGACGGCATCGATGATAGACATGGCAATAACGCGGTCCTGATCGCTAAACGTAGTCAGGCGCATCTGCCACAGTAAATGCTCATGCAGGGTCTCGCTGGAGCTGTCTGGGTTATCGATTTCCCGGCGTTCGCCGCTGTTGTCATAGGAGGAAACACTCAAAGGTGCAGGATTGTCGTAGACATCCTCCCAGGCGCTGTCCACCGGCAGTTCATCCGGATCGGCCGCCATGGCCAGTGTCGCCTCCGGATCGCCCAGCTCCCTGGTCGGCCCCTCATTCTCATCGACACCGGCAGTTTCACCTTCCTGCACGGCAGGCCTTTCCTGATCATTTTCCTCAGTAACAGCCCCGCCTTCGTTATCCGCCTCTTCTGACAACTCCAGCATGGGGTTGGAATCCAGCGCTTCCTGGATCTCGACACGCAAATCCAGGGTGGAAAGTTGCAACAGCCTGATCGCCTGCTGGAGCTGCGGCGTCATGGTCAGTTGCTGACCGATACGAAGCTGTAAGGATTGTTTCATACCTGCATGCTAATCCTGAAAACTATCACCATGATAATACCTGATTCCTGCATGGATTTCCAGCCCTATCCCGTTTCGCATCCGCCTCACAGGTGAAAATGATGCCCTAGATAAACCTCTCTGACTTCCCGGTGCGCCAGAATCTCATCCGCTGACCCTGAGGCCAGCACATTCCCTTCACTCATGATGTAGGCGCGCTCGCAGATACCCAGGGTTTCCCGCACGTTGTGATCTGTGATTAAAACGCCGATCTCCCTTTCCTGCAAGTGTCTGATGATGCGCTGGATGTCGATGACGGAAATGGGATCAACGCCGGCAAAGGGTTCATCCAGCAGGATGAAGTGGGGATCGGCCGCCAGGGTGCGGGCAATTTCCGCCCGCCGACGCTAGCCACCCGACAGGCTGATGCCCAGATGATCGCGAATATGGGTAATGTGCAATTCTTCCAGTAGTTCATCGCAAAGCGTCTGCTGCTGGGCGCCATCCAGACCCGGCCGGGTCTGGAGAATAGCGATGACATTCTCCGCCACCGTCAATTTGCGGAAGATGGAGGCCTCCTGAGGCAGATAACCCAGCCCCATACGCGCCCGGGTATGGACAGGACAGGCGGAAATATCCTGTCCATTCAGGGTGATCCGCCCCTGGTCACAAGGGATCAGACCGACGATCATATAAAAACAGGTGGTCTTGCCAGCACCATTGGGACCCAGCAAGCCAATAATTTCACCGCTTTTCACCGTCAGCGAGACATCCTTTACAACATCCCGGTTGCGGTAGCGTTTGGCGATATGCTCAACCGCCAGCATATCCGTATCATCATTCATTCCGTCACTGCCCGTCGGTTTTTTCCGGCGTCTGTCCAGCGGGTTTTTTCGCCCTGGGCTGGATGATGACATGTACCCGGCCCTTGCCGGCTTTGCCATTATGGGCATTGACGATATCCTGCAGGGCGTCATAAGCAATATAAGCGCCGAAGAACTCGTTCCCGTCGTGCCACAAATGCGCCTTGTCGAGAAATTCGTAGGTATCAGTCTCGGCGTAATACTTGATCGTCAGGGCCTCCGCAATCATATCTACAGACTCGCCCTTGGGCCGGGTGCGGTACTGCGCCGGCTCCCCGGTGGCCACCAGTTTCTTTATTTTTTTATTTGCAAAGTAAACAGTCGCCTGATCGGCCTTTACACGGGTAGTGCCCTGGGTATACTCAACATTTCCCCGGTAAACGCTGACCCCTTTTGCATCATCGATCTCCACACTGTCGGCATCGATATAGATCGGCTGATCCCGATCGGTGGGCAGTGCGGCTACCGGCGACATCCTCATGAGCAGCAATAACATAACAACGCTGATCCCCCAAAGGGGGCAGTGCCGTGACAACAGGGCGGATGATGGACAAAGCATTGTCAGTCGGCAAGGTATTGCTGCATGTGCTGTTCGAGATGCCCCTGTGCCTCCATAATCAGTTCACAGACATCCCGCGCAGCACCGCGACCACCGGGCTGCGCCGTCAGCCAGTGGGCATGCTTCTTCACCAGGGCATGGGCATCCTGCACCGCCACTGCCAGCCCCACGCGACACATGATGGGTAGATCCACCACATCATCACCTACGTAGGCCGCCTGTGCCGCGCTCAGGCCCAATTTATCCAGTAACTGCTCGAAAGCGGGCAGCTTCTCATGCTGTCCCTGATAGACATGCTCGATACCCAGACCAGCCATGCGGTGCGCCACCGCCGGCGAGGAACGGCCGGTGATAATCGCAATGCTAACGCCGCACTGCTGCAACATTTTCATCCCATGCCCATCACGGGAATTGAATACCTTGTGTTCACGCCCTTCGGTATCGATGAACAAACCACCATCAGTGAGCACGCCGTCCACATCGAAGACCAGCAAACGGATTGCGGCGGCCCTTTGAAGAATATCCTGCATCGCTAAAGCCCTCAGACCACACCGGCCCGCAGCAGGTCATGCATATTGAATGCCCCCACCACCCGGCGCTCCTGATCCACCACCATCAGTCCATTGATCTTGTTCTCCTCCATGAACTGCAGGGCCTCGGCGGCGAGCATCTCCGCCATCACGGTTTTTGCCTCACGGCTCATCACCTCCGCGACCCCGGCATGATGCACATCCAGGCGGTGATCCAGCGCCCGCCGCAGATCGCCGTCGGTAAACACCCCCACCAGATGCTGCTCCTGGTCGACCACCGCCGTCATCCCCAGCCCCTTCCGGGTCATTTCTACCAGTGCCTCGCTGAGCTGTGCCGTCTGCGGGACGCAGGGAATGCTTTCACCGCTGTGCATGATGTCACGGATCAGCAGTAACAGGCGGCGTCCCAGCCGTCCGCCGGGATGGGAGTGGGCAAAATCCTCCGCCGTAAAACCTCGGGCCTCCAGCAGGGAGACCGCCAGGGCATCCCCCATCACCAGCGTTGCCGTGGTACTGGAAGTCGGCGCCAACCCCAGGGGACAGGCCTCCTGATGAACACTGACGTCGAGATTGACGCTGGCAGTACGGGCCAGGGTGGAGGCCGGGTTACCGGTCATCGCTACCAGCGGAACATTGAGGCGTTTGATTAAAGGCAGAATGGTAAGGATCTCCTCGGTCTCGCCCGAATTGGAAATGGCCAACACTACGTCTCGATCGATGATCATCCCCAGATCGCCATGGCTTGCCTCACCGGGATGGACGAAAAAGCTGGGACTGCCGGTGCTGGCCAGCGTCGCCGCAATCTTGCTGCCGATATGGCCGGACTTGCCCATGCCCAACACTACGATGCGTCCACGGCATTCCAGCATGTAGCGACAGGCACGGACAAAATCGTCTCCGATGCGGGATGACAAGGCCTGTATTGCCTCACCTTCCGTACGGATAACCGCCAACCCCAGCTGCTGCAATTTCTGCGCATCATTATCAGCAGCCGCAACAGGGGTCTTACCGCAATCCGCGGCCAGACCCCTGCCGTTATCTTGTTGCAAGCCCAGCGATCCCGTCAATGTCTCACCTCATCAAAATTCCACGCTCAGTGGCAATACTAGCAGAATGTACAGGATAAACAGCAAAAACATCAGCGCCCGATAATCCAGGATAATCGCGGCAGCGGCCCCGATCAGTGAATGGACAGTCCAGAGGTCGCCTCATACAACACATAGAGATAGCCACCATAGGCCAGCAACAGCAGCGCGCCCTCCATGCGGTTAATCATTCCCGGTCCGCGGAAACCGTAGGCCATGATGAACAGGGCTGTGGTCAACAACAACATCCAGGGATAATCCCTGCTCAGAATAGCCACCGGCATCTCCCCGGGGGCGATCAGCCCGGGCATGGCCATGACCCCGAGGAGATTAAACATATTGGAGCCAATCACGTTGCCAATGGCGATATCGGGCTCACCCCTGAGTGCGCTCATGACCGCGGCCGCCAACTCCGGCAGGCTGGTGCCCACGGCAATAATCGTCAGTCCGATCACCAGATCACTGACGCCCAGGGTGTGGGCGACAGACACCGCCCCCCAGACCAGGATACGCGAACTGTCAAACAGCACCACCAGCCCTATGAACAACCACAGCTGCGCCCTGGCCAACGACATCACCGGCTGGATCTCATGGGTGAACTCGGCGGTCATGGGGTCCGCCTGGCGACTGCGCAGCCCCAGCCCCACCAGCCAGTAAATCATCAGGGCCAGTCCGCAGATCAGCAACAGGCCATCACCCCGGCTCATGTCACCATCCAGAATCAGCGACAGGGCAAAAAACATAATCAGCAACAAAATCGGCAGTTCGCGCCGCAGGATGGCCGAATGCACTTTCAGCGGCACAACCAGAGCGGTCACCCCCAGCACCAGGGAAATATTGGTGATATTGGAGCCAATAGCATTGCCGAAGGCCAGCCCCGCATTGCCCTGCCAGGAGGACACCGCGGAGACAATCATTTCGGGAGCGGAAGTGCCAAAGGCCACGATGGTGAGACCGATAATCAGCGGTGAAACACCCAGGTGACAGGCGATTGCCGAGGCACCGACCACGAAGCGATCGGCGCCCCACACCAGCAACACAAAGCCGCCTACTATGGCCAGTAAAGCGATTAGCACAAAAATCTCCCCTTAAACCGCCAGTGAATAATGCAATACGATTCCGGCAAACACAGCGCCACCGAACCAGTTGTTGTTGAGAAAGGCCCGGAAACACTGGCTGCGTTCACGATCCCTGATCAAATACTGTTGATAGATCGCCAGACCGCCGGCCAGCAGCAAACCCAGATCATAATAAATGCCCAGCCCCTGCTGGCGGCCCACTACCAGCAGCACCACCAGCACCAGCACCTGCAGCAGTGCGATAATCGACCGGTCAGCATCTGCAAACAGGATAGCCGTGGACTTGATGCCGATCTTGAGATCATCACTGCGATCCACCATGGCATACATGGTGTCATAGGCGGTCGCCCATAGCACAGTGGCAATGAACAACAACCAGGCAACCCGGGGAACATCACCCTGCAGTGCAGCAAAGGCCATGGGCACCGCCCAACCAAAAGCGGCCCCCAGATAGATCTGCGGGAGATAGGAATAGCGCTTGACAAAAGGGTAACTGGCCGCCAGCAGGACGCCGACAAAAGACAACAACACGGTCAAACGGTTGAGCGTCAGCACCAGCATGAAGGCCAGCAGACACAAGGCTGCAAACAGCAGCAGTGCCTGTCGTGGCGACACCTCTCCTGCAGCCAGGGGACGATCACAGGTACGGCTGACGTGGGGGTCAAAATCCCGATCAGCATAGTCGTTGATCACGCAACCGGCGGCACGCATCAGCACCACCCCGGCCACGAATACCAAAACCACATAGCCGTCAGGCCGGCCGGCGGCGGCAATCCACAGGGCCCATAATGTGGGCCACAACAGCAGCAGCATGCCGATCGGACGGTCAAAGCGCATCAGACGAATATAGGGCCAGATCCGCCGGATAAATTGTTGCCCCCTAAGCCGGGTATTCATCAAAAATGTCCGCTTTTCGCTATGCTCAGTGGCCGCCTGTCTGGCAGGCGATTGCCGGCAGAAAAATCTCGCTGACCAGCAGCGGCCGGCTGCCAAAGTAAAATAGTGAACGTCTGCCCCAGATCTCCTCTGCCATACGGGCGCTGCCGACAATAGTGGCATAGCCTTCATGCTCGCCGGAGATTCTTGCGACTTCCATCGGGCCGCGATACACCGATTTATCGGCGAACAGCAGTGCGCCCAGAGGTCTGTTGCCCAGGTGCGCGAGGCGGCGCTGTGCGCCGTGCAAGGTACCTACAGGGATTACGGTACGTGCAAATACCAGCGGCAGCTCGCCACACAACAGTTGCACCTGGCGTATCAGGGCCTGCTCATGATCGCGCATCCCGATTGCCCGCCGCTCATGCCACAGGGGACGACACCAGGACTGATATAACACACGCACGCTGAATTCGCCACGATAGCGCTGCTGCAAACGCCGGGTGAGCGAAGAGTTATCGAACAACCAGGCGCGCAATCCCGCCGGCACCCGGCTGCGCTGCAGGCGCCGTGCCGGCATCCATAATGGCTCTCGTCGATATCGCTTCATTATCTGCTCACCACTCCACTCCCGCCCGGGGGCACGCTATCAAACCGCCGTATAACCGGGCCGCTCGCCCAACCAGCGGCGGATAATCGGTTCGACACATTCAGGATGATGCGCCAGGAGATGCTGTGCACACTCAGCCACCTGCGGCAGGAGCGCCTGGTCACGCAACAAATCCGCAATACGAAACTGCATCAGTCCTGCCTGACGGGTACCCAACACTTCACCGGGACCACGCAACTCCAGATCGCGACGCGCGATCTCAAAACCATCACTGCACTCCCGCAATGCGGCCAGGCGCGTCCGGCCCTTCATACCCAGCGGCCCATGATACATCAAAACACAGACGCTCTTGACACTGCCACGCCCCACCCGGCCGCGCAGCTGGTGCAACTGCGACAGCCCCAGTCTTTCGGCATTCTCAATGATCATCAGGCTGGCATTGGGCACATCGACACCCACTTCAATCACCGTGGTAGCCACCAGCAGATGAATCCTGCCCGCCTTGAAATCGGCCATCACTTGCGCCTTCTCCCGGGCGTTCATCCGGCCATGCACCAGACCGACCTGCAGCTCGGGCAGACTTGCCGTCAACTGCTGCGCGGTATCGCTGGCCGCCTGACATTGCAAGACCTCAGATTCGTCAATCAGCGTGCAGACCCAATAGGCTTGCCGCCCTTGCAGGCATACCTTGCGTACGCGCTGCAGCACCGTCTCCCGCCGCCGCTCAGCCAGCACCACGGTGGTTACCGGCTGCCGACCGGGTGGCAGTTCATCGATCAGAGAACAGTCAAGATCCGCATAGGCACTCATCATCAGCGTGCGTGGAATGGGGGTCGCTGTCATGATCAACTGGTGAGGATATCGGCCCTGACGGCGCCCCTTTTCCCGCAGTGCCAGGCGCTGATGGACACCGAAACGGTGCTGTTCGTCCACCACTACCAGGCCCAGCGCGGGAAAGGACACGTCTTCCTGAAACAGGGCATGCGTACCCACGACCACCATGGCCTCCGCTGCAGCGATACGCGTGATCGCGGCCTGGCGCACCTGTCCCCGGGACTTGCCGGACAACCAGGCCATACTGATCCCCAGGGGCTCCAGCCAGTGGCGAAAATTCTTCCAATGCTGCTCCGCCAGCAATTCCGTCGGCGCCATCACTACCGCCTGATACCCCGCCTCCACAGCCTGCAGCACAGCCATGGCCGCCACAATGGTCTTACCGGAACCGACATCTCCCTGCACCAGACGTTGCATGGGTGTGTGGCCATTGAGGTCATGATGGATTTCCCCGATCACCCGCTGCTGCGCCGCTGTCAGTGTAAAAGGCAAACATTCCCGCAATGACGCCATCAGACGGCCGGCGCCAAGCAGTGGCGGAGCCGCCTGAGAACGCTTAGACCACCGCAGGCGACGCAGACTGAACTGATGGGCCAGCAGCTCTTCAAATGCCAGCCGGTGTTGCATCGGGTGACTGCCCGTCAGCAGTTCGGGCAGAGACGCGTCCAGGGGGGGGCGATGCACATAGCACAACGCTTCCAGCAGGCCAGGCAAGCTGTGCTGCGCTAACAGCTCCGCGGGCAGCAGCTCCGTCAGGACCGCGGCCGAATCCGCGCCACCGGCCGGCTGCAACAGGCCCAGGGCCTGGGCGGTCAACTTGCGCAGACTAAGCTGCCGTATACCTTCTGTAGCGGGATAGACGGGCGTCAGATACGCCACTGTCTCGGGCACCTCATCCGGGGCCAGGATGCGGTATTCAGGGTGCACCATCTCCAGCGTCGCCGGTCCCTGTCGCACCTCCCCAAAACACTGCAACCGGGCGCCTCTTGCCAGCGTCTGCTGCTGCGCCCTGCCAAAATGGAAGAAGCGCAGGATCAGCGCACCGGTGTCATCGGTCAGATGTGTCAACAGCATACGCCGCCGGCCGTATTTAATCTCGGTCAGCAGCACCTCTCCGACCACCAGCACCTCTGCACCACACTGCAATGAACCGATGGGCCGCGGATGACTGCGATCCTGATAGCGCACCGGCAGATGGAATAGCAGATCCGCTACGGTACGGATCTGTAGCTGCTCCAGACGTGCCGCCATCTTTGGCCCCACACCTGTCAGACAATGCACCGGCGCAGCCAATGTCAACGAAGCCCTGTGCCTCATCGCCGAAAAACCGTGAGTACCGGGATACTGCCCCGCGCCGGCCTATCCCAGATGCATGATGGCATCGATCTCCACTGCGGCGCCCCGCGGCAAAGCGCTGACCTCGACGACCGCCCGCGCCGGATAGGGTGCCCGCAGATATTCGGCCATGATCTCATTGACCACCGGGAAATGGCTCAAATCGGTGAGATAGACATTGAGCTTGACCATCGCGCCGAGATCGCCGCCGGCAGCCCGCGCCACGGCCCGGAGGTTTTCGAACACCCGGGTGATCTGCTGGCGGATATCCCCCGCCACCATTTCCATGGTCTCCGGATCCAGCGGGATCTGGCCGGACAGATAGACCGTCGGACCTACTCTGACGGCCTGAGAATAGGTGCCGATGGCGTCAGGCGCCGCATTGGTTTTGATGATTTCCCGTGACATGCTTGCCTCTCGTTAATGATTAAAGACTCCTTAGCCCTTCTTCCGGCTGATACGCATGACCTGATCCAGGGTACGAATATGCCGCATCACCCGGGCCAGATGCACCCGGTCGTGCACCGCGATGGTAAAAACAATGGTGCTGTATTTGCTGTCATGTTCCTCGATGTCCACATTGCTAATATTGACATCCATCCCGGAGATGGCAGCCGCCACGGTTGCCAATACCCCGCGGCGATTCACCGCATACACGCGGATATCCACCGGAAACTGATCCTTGAGCCCCGCCTCCCACTGGACACTGACCCATTTTTCCGGGTGCTTGCGAAATTCCTTGATATTCTTGCAGGACTCCGTATGAACCACAACACCCCGCCCGGCGGAAACAAAGCCCTGGATGGGGTCCCCTGGGATGGGGTGGCAGCACTTGGCGAAAGTGACCACCATCCCTTCCGTGCCCCTGATCAGCAATGCGCGCCGGCTGGGACGTGAACCACCCAGCCAGACCGGCATATAGCGATTGAAGACATCTCTGATAACGCGGGGCCGACGGGGAAGCCGGCCTTTTTCCGCTGCGCTGATTTCTTCCAGTCGGCGGGCGATCAGCGGCGCCAGGCGCTTACCCAGACCAATATCTTCATAAAGATCCGCCAGGGTTTTGCTGTTGAACTCCTGTAACAAAGACCGCCCACGCTCGACCATATCCTCCAGGCTGAGTGCATAATTGCGTAGCGCCTGCTCCAGCAAACGGCGACCGAGGCTGACAGACTCCTCACGCTTGAGGTTCTTGAGAAAATTCCTGATGGAAGCACGCGCCTTTCTGGTCACTACAAAATTCAGCCAGGCGGGATTGGGACGGGCGCCGGGGGCGGTGATAATCTCCACCAGCTGGCCGTTCTGCAGCGCCGAACTTAACGGCGCCAGACGGCGATCGATCTTCGATGCCACGTAGGTGTTGCCGATGTCCGAATGGACGGCATAGGCAAAATCCACCGCCGTCGCCCCCCGGGGCAGCTCCATGATGCTGCCTTTAGGGGTAAAGACATAGACCTCGTCAGAAAACAGATCGATTTTGACATTCTCCAGAAAATCCAGTGAATTACCGGCATTCTTCTGGATTTCCAGGAGGCCGCGCATCCACTCTCGCACCCGCCCACGGGGCCCGGCCTGACCACCGTCACTGTCACCCAGCTTGTAAAGCCAGTGTGCAGCCACCCCTGCCTCCGCTACCTTGGACATATCTTCGGAGCGGATCTGCACCTCAATAGGCATCCCGTAGGGACTGAACAGCACCGTATGCAAAGACTGATAGCCATTGGCCTTGGGAATGGCAATGTAGTCCTTAAATTTCCCTGGCACGGGTTTGTACAGATTGTGGATCACCCCCAGCACCCGGTAACAGGCATCCACCGAATCCACGACAATGCGGAAGGCATACACGTCAAATACTTCGGAAAAGGACAGGCGCTTGGCGCGCATCTTCTGGTAGATGCTAAACATGTTTCTCCCGCCCCTGCACACGTCCCACCAGGCCCTCCTGTTGCAAACGTTGCTCAATGGCTTCCCTGATACGGGTGATCACTTCCTTGCGGTTACCACTGGTCTTCCTGACCGCCATCGTAAGCACCCGATAGCGCAGCGGATAGCTCTCGGCAAAACCCAGTTCCTGCAGCTCAATGCGGATCGCATTCATGCCCAGGCGGTTAGCGATGGGGGCGTAGATATCCAGGGTCTCACGGGCGATGCGACGGCGCTTCTCCGCCGGCATGGCCCTCAGGGTACGCATATTGTGCAGGCGATCGGCCAGCTTGATGATGATGACGCGGATGTCCTGCACTGTGGCAAGGAGCATTTTACGAAAGTTTTCCGCCTGCGCCTCCCTGCGGGTTTCAAACTGGATCTGGGTCAACTTGCTGACGCCATCGACCATTTCAGAGACCTCTTCTCCGAAACGCTCTGCAAGCAGCGTCTTGTCCGCACCGGTGTCCTCGATGACATCATGGAGAATGGCCGCCTTGATGCATGCCGCATTCATCCGCATGCCGGCGAGAATCCCGGCCACTGCCATCGGGTGGCTGATATAGGGTTCGCCGGACAGGCGGTACTTCCCCTGGTGAGCCAGTGCCGCAAACTGATAGGCCTGGTGGATGGCGGTAATCTGCTCCTGATCCAGATAGGCCTGCAAGGCAACGGGCAAGCCGTTACGCGCGAAGTCATCCCCTGCCTCGTGCTCCGGCAGGGATGCTGAGGATGCCGGGTCAGGGATAGTCATTGAGCTCCTGTTAACAGGCCCTAGGAACCTGTTGGGCTGGCCTCCTGCTCCTGCAGCTCTTCCTCGGACACCAGCGACTCTTCGGCATGCTCGCGGGCCGTCACTTCCCGCAGGATATCTGCGTTCACATTGCCTGCTGCAATCTCACGCAGCGCCAGCACTGTGGGCTTGTCATTGTCCCATGACAAGGTGGATTCCTTACCGTTAGCCAGCTGCCGTGCCGGTTTGGAAGCCACCAGAATCAATTCAAAACGATTGTCGACCTGACCCAGACAATCCTCTACCGTCACTCGTGCCATACTTCAATACTCCCGATTAATAAAAAAACCGCCTGCAAAAGGCTGCGTCAAAGCTGAATCCCTGGCTTAACAGCTCGTTGAAATTCTGCTCAGAAAAACGCTGATTAATCCGTAACCGCCATTCCTGTGCAGGCCGTAATCCATAATGATCAGAGACCTGAATGCCGGATCAGGTCCGGCATGACGGCAATCCGCTTCTTTCTTAAGAAGCAAAGTTAATTATAGCAAACTTACGGCAGAAGAAAGCGCTGATGATCAGGGCTGCCCACTCAGGCCAGCAAGCCGGCAATCAGGCGTCGCTGTCTGAGTGTCTGTTCCGACTGTCGCAAATGCTGTACCCGGATAATCGCCTGCAGTTCCTCCAGCGCCGTATCGAAGCCATCATTGATGATGAGATAAGCAAATTCCCTGTAATGGGACATTTCATCCACGGCCTGACGCATACGCAGGGCGATCACCTCATCCGTATCCTGATTACGTCCCCGCAGGCGCTGCTCCAGCACAGACCGCGAAGGTGGCAGGATAAAAATACTGACACAGGAAACGGCCCGCTGGCGTACCTGCCGGGCGCCCTGCCAATCGATTTCCAGCATCACGTCCCGTCCCCGGTTCAGCAAGGCCATCACACTGTGCCGGGCCGTACCGTAAAAATTGCCGAACACCTCGGCATATTCGAGAAAGGCCTCCCGCGCGATCATCTCGCGAAACTGTTCATGGCTGACAAAATGATAATCCCTGTCAGCCTGCTCACCCGGACGTATGGGGCGGGTCGTGTAAGAGATGGATACCTCCATCCCGGTGTCCGTCGCCATCAGCCCCCGAACCAGACTGGTCTTGCCCGCGCCGGATGGCGCAGAAACAATGTACAAGGTCCCCTCCACAATATCTTCAGCGACACTGTCTGCGGCAATCATATGTGTATTCCCCCAGGGTCTGTTAACACTACTGACATCACCGTAACGGCATGCCTATTCGATATTCTGGATCTGTTCACGCATCTGCTCGACCAGCACCTTCATTTCTACCGCCGCCCGCGTGGTGATGGTGGAAATGGATTTCGAGCCCAGGGTATTGACTTCACGGTTGAGTTCCTGCATCAGAAAATCCAGTCGCCGCCCCACTGGATCGTCCTGCTCCAGGACTCGGCGCACTTCCTCGATATGCACCACAATCCTGTCCAGTTCTTCCTCGACATCGATTTTCTGGGCGAGATAGACCAGTTCCTGTTCCAGACGCGCGGTATCGAACTCGGCCTGCAACACAGCGATTCGCTCATGAAGCCGGCGGCGCTGGCCATCCAGAATTTCCGGCAACCTGGCCCGCACTGCCTCTAACTCAGTCAGGATGGCGGCACAGCGCTGTTCAATCAGGGACTTCATCTTCGCCCCCTCGCGCAGACGGCTTTCATACAGTTCATCCAGACAGGCCGTCAGCAACTCCAGCGCCGCACGCTGCAGTTCGTTGAGATCGGCCGTCGCCGGCTGCAATACCCCCGGCCAGGCCAGGATATCGGCAGTCCGTATTCTTGCCGGGTTCTCCATCAGCGCCTCAATCTGATTATTGGCCTCCAGCAACATCCTGACCAGATCCATATTGAGCGTGGGTCCAAGGCTGGCACTGGCAACCGCCTGGAATTTCAGCTGGCCGTCAATCTTGCCGCGCCGCACCCGGGCCAGCAACTGTTCGCGCACCCGCGCCTCCAGGCCACGGAGATCTTCCGGCAGGCGAATACTGATATCGGCAAAGCGGTGATTTACCGTGCGTAACTCCCAACTCAGGACGCCCCAGGGGGTCTGGCATTCCTGGCGGGCAAATGCAGTCATACTGCTGATCATGATGAATGGTTTCCCCGTCTCCGCAGGCCTCTTCCGGCCGCTCCGGATGCAAGATTCAATCCCTTGATTATACTGGATTAAACCGACAGCAAAAGGCTGTTTACGGTTGTTTCCGGAAACTATACTGACACCCTTCCCGGAGTGCAAACATTATCCCGGATTCCGCGACCATGAAAAAACACCGTGGATTTTCCCCGCAGACAGACGCCGATAAACGGGTATAATCTGCAGCCCGATATGACAACAACCAAGGAGCCATCATGCGACCAAGCGGCCGTGCCCCCGATAAACTGCGCGCTATCAGACTGACGCGCAATTACACCAAACATGCCGAAGGCTCAGTATTGGTTGAATTTGGCGACACCAAAGTACTCTGCAATGCCAGCATCGATAACCGGGTACCGCGTTTTCTCAAGGGCAGCGGCCAGGGCTGGGTCACCGCTGAATACGGGATGCTGCCGCGTTCCACCGGCCAGCGCATGGACCGTGAAGCCGCCCGCGGCAAGCAGGGCGGCAGGACCATGGAAATACAGCGCCTCATCGGCCGTTCCCTGCGAGCCGCCGTAGACCTGCGCGCCCTGGGGGAACACACCATTACCATTGACTGTGATGTCATCCAGGCCGATGGCGGCACCCGCACCGCCGCAATCACCGGGGGCTATGTGGCCATGCAGGATGCCATTCGTCATCTGCAACAAAAGGGGCGGATTCGTAAGAATCCGGTCCATGGCTTCGTTGCCTCAGTCTCGGTGGGTATCTATCGGGGCGTCCCCGTACTGGACCTGGACTACGCCGAGGATTCCTCGGCGGAAACCGACATGAACGTGGTCATGAACGATGCCGGCGCCTTCATCGAACTGCAAGGGACAGCGGAGGGCCATGCCTTTCGCATGGACGAACTGATGCGCATGATCGAGCTGGCCAAAAATGGCATCACGACGCTGATCGAACGACAGCAGGCCGTGCTGAATGACTGAAACTCGCACCCCTGAGCATATCGTCCTGGCCAGTGGCAACCCCGGCAAACTGAAAGAAATCCAGGAACTGCTGGCGCCGCTGGATCTCACGATTAGACCCCAGACCTGCTTTGACTTCCCTGAGGCAGAGGAAAGCGGTCTGAGCTTCGTGGAAAACGCCCTGATCAAGGCGCGCCATGCCTGCCACCACACCGGCATGCCCGCCATTGCGGATGACTCCGGCCTGGAGGTGGATGCGCTTCAGGGGCAACCGGGCATCTACTCCTCCCGTTATGCCGGGGAGGCGGCCGGTGACCGGGAAAACCTGGAAAAATTGCTGGCCGATCTGGACGGGGTGCCCACCAGACAACGTCGCGCCCGTTTCCAGTGCCTCATGGTCTACCTGGCCCATGAACACGATCCCACCCCGCTCATCTGTCAGGGCAGCTGGGAAGGATACATCCTCGAGGAAGCCCGGGGTGAAGGGGGCTTCGGCTATGACCCGGTGTTCTATGTGCCCACCCATGACTGCGCCTCGGCGGAACTGCCGGCTGCCGTCAAAAACCGCCTCAGCCACCGCGGCCAGGCCCTGCAGTGCTTAATGGCCCTGCTGAGCGCGCGCTGACAACTCTCGGGCGGCGGCCACCACCGCCTGCCCCAGGGAAAGTCCGCCATCATTGGCCGGCAGCCTGGCAGGCGCCAGCACCCTCAGCCCCTGAGCCGCCAGCACCTCACTGACGCCGGCCAGTAACAGGCGATTCTGAAACGCACCCCCGCCCAGCACCACGGTACTAACCCCCTGCCTCTCCGCCAGTTGCAGGGCGGTGGCAGTCACGGCCTGCACCACCCCCTGATGGAAACGTGCCGCGATCACTCCCGGAGTGATCCCCGCCTGCAAATCATCCAGCAATTGCAGCCATAAAGTCCGCCAGCCAATCACTATCCGGCCTTCCTGAGCATGCTGCTCATGAGGATAGGCCTGCGCCGCCAAGGCCGGAAACAGGGGCCTCGCCAGCATCTCCAAGGCCATGGCGGCCTGGCCCTCGAAACTGACGCTTGCCGTGCAAAGCCCCAGCGCGGCGGCCACGGCATCGAAGAGACGACCGCAGGATGAGGCCGGGGGGGCATTGAGTCCCCGCGCCATCATGACATCCAGAGTTCTGAGCGGCTGCCCGGCAAGGAAGCGCACGATGGCAAGATCAGGATAACGGCGCTGTACCTCCGTCCAGATCAATCCCTCCCGCAGATGGGCATAGGTGTTGCGCCAGGGCTCACGCGCTGCCAGATCACCACCCGGCAGGGACACCGGCTGAAACCCTGCCAGATGCTCATAACGACAATAATCCACCAGCAGGAATTCCCCCCCCCACAAGGCACCATCATCCCCCAGACCCAGACCATCCAGGGCTACACCCAGTACCGGCGCAGTCCCTGCCGGCAGGCCATGTTCCGCCATGCAGGCGGCGATATGGGCATGATGATGCTGTACCTCCAGGAGCCGGGCCGATGTCTCCCCGGCCAGCATCCTGCCCAGCCGGGTGGATGCATACCCCGGGTGACGGTCGACGGCGATGATGGCGGCCTCCTGGCCATACAGCCGGCGGTAGAGGGCAAGATGCCGCTGATAATCCGTGAAGGTGGTGGCCTCATCCAGATCTCCCAGGTGCGGGGAAAGCAGTGTCTGGCCATCGCAGAGGAAACAGAAGGTATTTTTTAACCCGCTCCCCATGGCAATGACCGATGGTAAGCCGTTGAAACCCGGGGGCAGTGCCAACGGTGCCGGTGCATAGCCCCGGGCGCGCCTCAAAAGACGTGGCCGACCGACGGCCAGCTGTACCACGGAGTCATCCAGGCGATTGAGAATGGGCCGGTCATGTAACAGAAAATAATCGGCGATACCGGCCAGCTGGCTGCGGGCGGCATCGTTATCGAGACAGGGCGGCGAATCGTTGCGGTTGCCGGAGGTGAGCACGATGGGCCGCTGCATATCCTGCATCAAGAGGTGATGCAAGGGGGTACAGGGCAACATAAAACCCAGTCGCTCCGTGTCCGGGGCAATGCCGGCAGCCAGCGCGCGGCCCTGCGCCGCCAGCAGCACAATGGGCGCCGCCGGTTCCTGCAACAGTCGCCGCTCTCCAACGCTGAGCTGCGCATAGTCCCTGATCATGGCGAGATCGCGCGCCATCAGGGCAAAGGCCTTGTGCGGCCGCTGCTTGCGTACCCGCAGCCTTGCAACCGCCTGCGGGTTACCAGCATCACAGGCCAGCTGAACGCCACCCAGACCCTTGATCGCCAGAATATGACCGGCCGCAATCAGGCCACACGCGGCATCGATGGCATCCTGTGCACCCGGCAGCATGAATGACTGGCCAGCGCCATCCTCCAGCCACAGGCGGGGACCACAGTCCGGACAGGCATTGGCCTGGGCATGGAAACGGCGGTTGGCGGGGTCCTCGTATTCCGCCCGGCAGGCCGGGCAGAGCTCAAAGGCCGCCATGCTTGTGTGATCCCGATCATAGGGAATAGCAGAGACGATGGACAAGCGCGGACCACAATGGGTGCAGCTAGTAAAGGGATAACGGTAACGGCGATCGGCCGGATCGAAGATTTCCGCCAGGCAGTCAGGGCAGGTGGCAGCGTCCGGGGTGATTGCCGTGCGCGCTGTCCCCGCCCGGCTGGGCATGATCGCAAATCCAGCGGGGGGCGCCCCGGACAAGGGGCGGCTGACAAGCGCCTCGATCTGTGCCAACGGTGGCGTCTCCGCCCTGATACGGACGCGAAAGGCCGCCAGGGCAGAGGCGTCCCCCCAGGCGTGAATCAACACCCCCCCGCTATCATTCCATACCGCGCCGCGGATGCCGCATGCCCGCGCCAAGCGCCATACTGCGGGACGCAAGCCCACCCCCTGCACTGTGCCACTCAGCCGGATGGCGATACCCTGCAAATCCTGACAATCGACTGTAGCAGATGCCACAGCTGCAAAGCTCAGCAGATTCTCGGCAGTTGTTCGCCGACCAGCATATCCACCAGACGCTCACCCCCGAAGGCAGTGGCGAGGATCACCCGGCCGGCCGGACGTTCCACCACTTCACCAATGATCCGGCTGTCCTGGCCGGCAGGATGCGCCTGCATGGCCGCCAGCACCGCAGCTGACGCCGTAGCCGGCACCACTGCCAACAGCTTGCCCTCATTGGCCAGATAGAGCGGATCCAGTCCGAGGATTTCGCACAAAGCACGCACAGGGTCACGCACCGGTATGGCCGTTTCCTCAATACGCAGGCACACCCCGCTGTCCCGGGCAAACTCATTCAATACCGTCGCCAGCCCACCGCGGGTAAGATCTCGCAGACAATGAATATCGGCACAGGCCGCCAGCATGACGGCAACCAGGCCATTGAGCGCCTGGCAATCCGATTCTATGTGGTGCTCCAGCGCCAGCTCACCGCGGGCATCCACGATGGCGGCGCCATGATCGCCAAGATGGCCATTGATGATGAGCACATCACCGGGGCGGGCCTGAGCGGCCGCAATCTCGATCCCTGCCGGGATCAGCCCCACACCGGCGGTGTTAATGAACAGTTTGTCCGCCGCCCCCCGCGGCACCACCTTGGTATCACCGGTGACGATGGCAACCTCGGCGGCGTCTGCCGCCTGTTTCATGGAAGCTGCCACGCGCTGCAGCACGGCCACGGGCAAGCCTTCTTCGATAATCATCCCGCAGCTCAGATAGCGTGGCTGTGCGCCACCCACTGCGAGATCGTTCACGGTGCCGCAGACCGCCAGCTTGCCGATGTCGGCACCGGGAAAAAACAAGGGATCGACCACATAGGAATCGGTCGTCAGGGCGAGTCGGTCACCCCCGGTGCTAAAGCCGCCCAGATCGAGACGGGCCTGGTCCTCCAGCCCCCCCGGGGGAGCGGCACCGAAAGTACCCACGAACACCTCATGGATCAGTTCATGCATCAACGCCCCGCCGCTGCCATGGGCCAGGGTGATGCAGCGCTCACGATCATCGGTCGGAGCAAAGGCATCGGCGATGCTCATGCGCAGCACTCGCGGTCGCCATAGTGGTAACAGGCGGCGCAGGCCCCTTCCGCAGAGACCATCAGGGCACCCATGGGCGCCGCGGGGGTACAGTCGCTACCAAAGTGCCGACACGCCTGGGGGTGGAGGCGCCCCATCAGCACCTGCTCGCACTGCGGAGGTGCAGGCATTGTCGTCTGCCGCCCGGGTAGCGGAAAACGGCGCCCGGCATCAAAGTGCGCATATTCTTCCCGCATCCGCACACCAGAGGCCTCCGGCGCCACGCTGCCATCCCAGTCAAAGGCCGCCTGCAGACCGAAAACCCTGGCCATGGCCTCCAGACCGGGGGTATTGCCCGCAGCGGGCACCACCCGCGCGTACTGGTTTTCCACCTCATGGCGCCCGGCCGCCAGCTGCCCGAGCAGCAGCCATAGGGACTGCAGCATATCCAGGGGTTCGAAGCCGGAGATCACGATGGGCAATCGATAATGGGCGGCAACGCGGACAAAGGGTTGCATCCCCACCACCATGCTGACATGGCCGGGCGCCAGCAGACCGTCCAGCGGCATGTCCGGGTCGTCCAGCACCGTCCGCAGCGTGGGCAGGGTGGTAATGTGATTGCAGAACAGGGAAAAATTACCGACTCCCTGACGCGCCGCCTGCAATACCGTCAGGGCAGTCGCAGGCATGGTGGTCTCGAAACCCAGGGCAAAAAACACCACCTCGCGCTCCGGGTGACGACGCGCCAGCAGCAGGGCATCCAGGGGGGAATAGACCATGCGCACATCCGCGCCACCGGCCCGCGCCTGCAACAGTGTCTGGCAGGAACCCGGCACCCGCATGGCATCACCAAAAGTGGCCAGGATCACCTCCGGGCGTGCTGCCAGGGCAATGGCACCATCCACCCGCTCCCGGGGCAGCACACATACCGGGCAACCGGGGCCATGGACCATCTCGATGCCCTCTGGTAACAGCCGCTCGATACCATAACGCAACAGGGTCTGGGTATGTCCGCCGCAAAACTCCATCAGCTGGAGTGGTCGACCGACCGCGGGGTAAAGCGCATGAATCGCCGCAATCAGGCGGCGCGCCCGCTGCGGATCGCGAAACTCATCGACATACTTCATAGGCACCCCGACGCTCACTCGCCACTCGCCTCATAGGGGCCGGGCTCACGATCCATGGCGGGCAACTCCGAGGCCATCTCACCCAGCGCAGCCAGTAACTCCAGGCTCCGGTGCGCCGCTTCCGCATCGATCCGGCTCATGGCGAAACCCACATGCACCAGCACCCAGTCACCCACACAGGAAGACAATGGCCGGGTATCATCAGTGACACAAAGCATATTGACCTCACGCCGTACGCCGCCGGTTTCGACCAGGGCCAGGCAGTTTTCCTCATCGCTGATGGCGACGACACAGGCGGGGATGCCAAGACACATGGAGGGCAGCTATCCCTTTGCCGAAGCGGGCCTGGACTGAGTCGTAGACATCTCAAATCACCTCCAGTTCGAGGATGCGCAGAACATCAGCGGAGATAGCGGGCGGTTGTACTTCCGGGTCTGGAGCCGCCTCGGCAATGATCAGCTCCGCACCTTCCGCCAACGAGCCCTGCGCCGCCATAGTAAAATTAAAACGCAGCCCATCCGCAGTCACACCCGCCCCCGATCCCAGCGTCAGCCAGACCTTCTTCACACGCTGGAAATCCTGCACCCGGGCCTGCTGTTCCAGTGTCTGCAACAGCTTTTTACACAAGGACATCTCATGCATCGATGACCATCTCCTCTCGTCGGATCAGACTGCGCGCCGGCCTATCGGCCCGCATTCATAGCTTGCGATGATGATGGAATCATACGCCACCGCGAGAGCAAATGCATAGCCTGCTATCGGAAAGCAGCAACTTTGGAAAAGGAAGACAATGACTGTAAAAAAAGGGGGCATACTGCCCCCCGTGTGACCACCGGAATCGGCGGCTGGTCTCAGACAGCGGCTACACCGCCGCCCCCGGGTGGTGCTGCCTTGCGGCGATACAACAACCAGAGTAGCCCCCAGAACATCAATACCAGGGTGGGTGCATTGGGCACCGACCGCACCTGCCAGGTATTGACCTGGATATTGCGCACACCCAGATTGAATTGTCCGAAGCTGCCACCATAGCTACCGGGCAGCGCCAGGCGGGTACCCACGCTGGTATTGAGCAGCGGGCCATAGGGACCGATATTGATATCGGGAATAGCGGCTGTCACGCTACCAAAGGCCCGGCTCGCCGTTTCCGTGACATAGTTATAGACATCGCAGAGGTAATCCAGAGGCCAGGGCAGCCAGGTCTTGCAACCATCCTTCACCCGATGCGAAAAACTGGTATTGCCCAGATCGAAGGAGCGATCAGGCAGGACCTGACGGGCACTGAAGCCGAGCGCACTCACCGACAAGGAAGGTTGGACAAAGAAATTACTCACCACCTTCAGGGGACCTGACAACCAATAGCTGGTGGACAGGTTAAGCAGACCGCCGCCAGGAATGTTCAGGTCAAACTCATCACCCACCCTGAACTCTTGGGTCTCGCTGCCGCTGCTGATGGACCCCATCAGGACAGGGGAAAAATCATAGCGCTGCTCGACCCCGAAGCCCACATCCAGCACCAGCTTCAGCAGATTGTAGTCGATACTGCCGCTGCCCCAGCCCAGTGAACGGGCGAAATGGGGGCATAGCGCCCTGACCGGATTGAAGCGCCCAACGCCCTTGCTCTTGAAATAAGCATTGCAACCCAGCATCTCCGCCAGTTTGGTCACATCCCAGCTAAGCTTGAAGAAATCGTCGCGCTTTACCGTACTGACGCTACCCCCCCGTACCAGGGAAGAATGCGTATCGAGATTTGGCGAACCAATCTTCAACTGCCGGAAACCGGCATCGGGCAGCAGCCCGGCCAGTATACCGGCATTATGGCTGCCACCCAGCAGGCTGGCGGCGACCGTATTCAGGGTGGCGGCCGCCGCGCCGGAAAGATCGCTGCTGCGCAGGTTGAGTCCTGGGTCCGAACTGATATCCACCAGGGGGATGCGGGCGTTGTCGACCTTGAAATCCAGCGGGGTGATGGTATTACAGGGGCTAACACCCAGACAGGTCTTTGCCGCCAGTTTGGTCTGGATATCCAGCAAGGCATCCAGCTTGAGTCCCACCCTGCCGGCACGGGTATCCAGGCCAGCACCGGGCCCCAGCTTATAGCTGGTCTTGAAATGGATTTTCTCGGGGCCACTGCCCCGGTTCTGTACATAGACCGGATCGATATTGATATTGACAGGGTGTTTCAGCTGGAACTGCCCGGCATCGAAGTTCCCCGCGACCGCATAACCGACCCGCCCCGAGGAAGAGGCATCGACCCCGCCCCCATAGGTCCCCAGCGACCAGCCCCCCGCGCAATGGCGGCTACCCCAGAGCGAAATACATTTCTGCGGCACCCTCGGCGTAGTGTAGGCGCCTTTGTTCAAAGATTTATTCCAGCTGAACAGGGTATTCTAATAACCGAAGGCGGCTGGCACCAGGCTAGTGTTCTGTTGATAGTCATAGTTAAGGGTGATCGGTAGCGCCTGCAGGGGCAAACTGAAAAGCAGCGCCCCCATCGAACAAAGCCCTGAGAGGGTGACTGCCAGAAAGCGGAGACCATAAGGAAAGGTTATTTTATTATCGTTTTCAGCCATGAGATACTCCCACTAAAGTTGGCGGGACCGGCAGACACGCAGACCGGCACACCACTATTTGATACTGCAGTTGATTTACAAGCTACAATTATAGGAAAAGGCTGGGCTTGCCGGTATTAGACAAAAGTATAACCAGAATCCGGGGCAGCGGACGGGCCAGGACCGGGCGCAGGTGAACAACGAACGCATCTCCGCCGCCAGACTGCAACTGTTGCGCGATCAGTTGCCGGTCACTATCAGCGGCGTGGTAATCGTCGCCAGCGGCTTCGCCCTGATCTTATGGCCGGCTGTGGATCATCGCCTGCTGTTGGGCTGGCTGGGGCTGCAATATACCTTAAGTCTATCCCGGTGGCTGGCTATCCGCCGCTTCGACCACCTGACACCAGGCCTGCCGCAGACATCTCACTGGCTACGGCTGCTCACCTTCGCATCCGGCATCTCCGGCTGCCTGTGGGGCAGTGCCGCGTGGATATTCATGCTGCCGACAGAACCCTTCTATGTAACCACGCTGACCATGATCCTCCTGGCCATGGCCACCGGGTCTATGCCGGGGCTTTTCGTGCATCCTCCTGCCTACGCCGCTTTCGTGGTACCCACAGTCAGCAGCCTTGCCTGGAAAGTCTCACAGATCGGCAGCCAGGGCTATGTTCTCTCTATTCTGATCCTGCTCTTTCTCCTGGTGAATCTCTTTTTTGCCCGTAACATGCATCACGCACTGATTAAATCATTGCACCTGCGCTTTGCAAACCTGGCCCTGGTCGATCAGTTGCAGAAGCAGAAAGAAATCGCCGAAGAGGCCAATCGCGCCAAGTCACGCTTTCTGGCCGCCGCCAGTCATGACCTTCGCCAGCCACTGCACGCCCTGGGCTTGTTTGTTGACACCCTGGCGACCACAGAAGAGCCGCGCACCCGTGCAGCGCTACTGGACAGGATCAACAGTTCAGTGACGGCACTCAACGAGCTCTTTAATGCGCTCCTGGATATTTCCCGGCTTGATGCCGGTGTGGTACGGGTGCAATGCGAGGATTTTCCCCTCCACGGCGTACTGGGCAAGCTGGCGGATGAATACCAGGCGGTCGCGGCAGAAAAAGGCTTGCGTCTCCATCTGCATCCCTGCGGCGCCATCGCACACTCTGATCCGCTACTGCTGGAGCGCATACTGCGCAATCTGATCAGCAATGCCATCCGCTATACCGAACGGGGCCGTATCCTCCTGGGTTGCCGGCAGCGCGGCGCGCACATTCTGGTGCAGGTATGGGATACGGGTTGCGGCATCCCCGCTGCAGCACAGGGCGATATCTTCAAGGAATTTCAGCAGTTGCACAATCCGGAAAGAGACCGCCATAAAGGTCTGGGGCTGGGGCTAGCCATTGTGCGACGCCTCTGTGAACTTCTGGAGCATCGAATCACGGTGCGCTCCCAGGCGGGCAGGGGCTCATGCTTTACCCTGCGCATCGCCCGTGGTTACCGTACGCAACCGTTTGCCCTCCCTGAGCCCGACCTGCATCCTGATGCAAACTTGCAGGGGAGAGTCATCCTGATCATCGATGATGAAGATGCCATTCGCGCAGCCATGTCTGAATATCTCGACCGCTGGGGATACGTGGTCGTCACAGCAGAATCCCTGGCCAAAGCACAGCAACACCTGGCAAAACGACAGCTGAGACCGGAACTGATCCTCGCCGATCTGCGTCTGCGTGCCGGGCAGACCGGCATTCATGCTATTGAGGTCCTGCGACAGGACTGCGGAAAAAACATCCCCGCCGTCATCATTACGGGCGACAGCGCCCCGGAACGTTTGCGCGCCGCTCATACCGCCGGCTACCACCTGCTGCACAAGCCCGTCAAAGCGGCTCAGCTGCGCACACTGATCAACCGTCTACTGGCTTCCTAGTGTAGTGTCGTCAAACAGCCCCAGGGCACGCGCCTTTTGTACGCATTCCGTGCGATTATGCACCTTTAATGCCTGAAACACTGCTCCCAGATGGGCCTTTACCGTTGGCTCGCCGATATTCAGCGTCAGGGCGATCTGTTTGTTGAGAAACCCTCTGGCGGCCAGGCACAATACTTCCAGCTGGCGCTGGGTAATACCGTATTCTTTCGCTCGCCCCGATGGCAAAGCCGGATCACCATTCGCCGCTGCTGCGCCACGGCAAGCTTGCATTTCCACCGGCAGATAGATGTTGCCATCGAGCACTGTCCTGATCGCCGCCAGCATCTCTCCAGCGCTGTGGGATTTGGGAATAAAACCCAAGGCACCCGCCGCCAGCGCCTGCCGGATATCCTGAGGGCTTTCCGTCGCCGAAACGATGATCACCGGCACGTCTACTTCCCGGCCACGCAAGGCACGCAGCAGGCTGAGACCATCCATGCCCGGCAGCCCCAGATCCAGCAGCAACAACTCAATCTCTTCATCCTCGACCAGTAGCTGAAGGGCCGTGTCGGCATCGCGGGCATGAACGGTGCGCGCCGCCCCACCCAGACCATTCAGCATATAGCGCATCCCCTCGGCAAAAAGTTCGTGGTCATCCGCCACCAATATTTTCATAAGCCCCCGCCGTACAGTTACCCATCTACTGACAGACGCTCCAGCACAATGTAACCCCTGGAGCACTTGCCCCGTAACTGCCATTGCCACGCTTGCCGGAATAACAACAACGCCCACACCCCTAAACAGATTATCATCATGCAGAACTTTTCAGAAAAAAAATTGTCATTTCTGATGTCTATACGGCAGACGATTTCTGCGCACAGAATAACAATGGAGTGGCTGTAATGATCAAGTTTAATTCCGTGACCCGCTGTTATGGCGCTTTTACCGCCGTCGATGCCGTGTCCTTCCAGATCGATCAGGAAGAAATCGTCGGTCTGCTGGGCCACAATGGCGCGGGCAAAACCACCATCATGAAAATGCTGACCGGCTATCTGGAAGCCACCGCGGGGGAAATCCGGGTCGATGACCTGGACATCCGCGACCAGCAGGCAGCAATCCAGAAAAAGATCGGCTACCTGCCGGAAAATTGCCCCTTATATCCCGAAATGACCGTCATGGATTATCTCGACTACGCCGCCTCCCTCCACGGCGTGGCACCTGCTGTACGGGCAGCACGGGTCAACGAGGCGATATTCAGAACCGAACTGGAATCCAGGGCACTGCATCTCATCGGCACCCTGTCTCGCGGCTACCGGCAGCGGGTCGGTGTGGCCCAGGCAATACTCCATCATCCCCGGATCCTCGTTCTTGATGAGCCCACTAACGGTCTGGATCCCACCCAGATCCAGCACATGCGCCGTCTGATCCGGGAACTGGCTCAATCGGCCACGGTCATTCTCTCCACCCATATCCTCCCGGAGGTGCAGGCTATCTGCGACCGGGCCATCATTATCCGCGCCGGTCGCAAGGTGCTGGATGCCCGCCTGGATGAACTGCAGAGCAGCCGCCGGCTGCTGCTCTGCAGTGACGCCGAAACGGCGCAGCTGTGCAGCGCCCTGCGGGATGTCACCACCGTCACCGCGGTGGAACCGCTGCAGGCGGAAGGCGCCCGGCACCGCTATGCCCTGGCGCTGGACGATGGCGGCCAGTCGCCCGAGGCCGCCCCGCTGATCGCCCGCACAATAGTGGACAAGGGCTTCCAGCTTTATGCGCTCCATCCTGAACAGCGCGACCTGGAAACAATCTTTAGTGAAATCACTGCATAGCCAGAAGGAGTAAGATACTGATGTCGAATGTATTGCGTATCGCACGCAAGGAATTAAGCGGTTTTTTTTCATCGCCGGTGGCCTTCATATTCCTGGGCAGCTTTCTCGCCGCCACCCTGTTCGTTTTTTTCTGGGTGGCGACCTTTTTTGCCCGCAACATTGCTGACGTCCGTCCCCTGTTCGAATGGCTGCCCATCCTGCTGATTTTCCTGGTGGCGGCCATCACCATGCGCATGTGGGCAGAGGAACGCCGCGCCGGCACCCTGGAATTTCTGCTCACCTCGCCGGCCAGCCCCTTACAACTGGTGCTGGGCAAGTTCTTCGCCTGTCTGGGCCTGGTCGCCACCGCCCTGCTGCTGACCCTGCCCCTGCCTATCACCATCGCCATGATCGGCGACCTGGACTGGGGGCCGGTAATCGGCGGTTATCTGGCCACCCTGTTTCTGGCCGCAGCCTATATCGCCATCGGCCTGTTTGCCAGCGCCCGTACTGACAATCAGATTGTCAGCCTTATCGTCACCGCACTGATCTGTGGCCTGTTCTATCTGCTGGGTACGGACACCCTCACCGGCCTGTTCGGCAACAGAACATCTGAACTGTTGCACCTGCTGGGTTCCGGCGCGCGTTTCGATGCCATTACCCGTGGCGTAATCGACCTGCGCGATCTCTATTACTATCTCAGCCTGGTAGGCATCTTCCTGACCCTAAATGTCTACACCCTGGAACGTCTGCGCTGGGTGGGTAACCGCGTCAACAGTAACCACCGACGCTGGGCGCTGCTCAGCACTCTGCTGGCGGCCAACTTCCTGGCCGGCAATCTGTGGCTGGCCCCCATCACCGCTGCCCGCGCGGATATCACCCAGGGGCATATCTACTCCATTTCCGCGGCCACCCGTGGCTATCTGGCGCAACTGCAGGAACCCCTGTTGATTCGCGGCTATTTCAGTGCCAAGACCCACCCGCTGCTGGCCCCGCTGGTGCCCCGGCTGCACGACCTGCTGGAAGAATATGCCGTCGCCGGCCACGGCAAGGTACGCGTTGAGTTTATTGATCCCCAGGAGCACCCGGAACTGGAGCGCGAGGCCGGGGAAAAATACGGTATCCGGCCGGTGCCCTTTCAGTTCTCCAGCAAATACCAGTCATCCGTGGTCAATTCCTATTTCGACATCCTGATTAAATACGGAGATCAGTATGAAACCCTGGGATTCCGCGATCTCATCGACGTCAAATCCAGGGGCGCCAGCGACCTGAAAGTGGATCTGCGCAACCCTGAATACGATATCACCCGCGCCATCAAAAAGGTGCTCTATGCCTATCAGGGTTCGGGACAGCTGTTTAGCAACATTCCTCACCCGGTCACACTCAAGGCCTATATCTCCCCGAAGCGGCAACTACCCAAACAACTGTCTGCCCTGACAGGCGAGCTGCACAGCATCGTGGACAAGCTGCAGCAGGCATCCGCTGGCAAGTTCACAGCCGTATTCCAGGATCCTGCCGCCGGCGGTGGCGCACTGGCGCGGCAGCTGGAAAAGGACTACGGCTTCCGTCCCATGGCGGCCAGCCTGTTCGATAACCACAGCTTCTGGTTTTACATCACCCTGGAGAGTAACGGCCAGGCAGTACAGGTCCCCCTGCCGGAGAATCTGGACAAGGCCGGCCTGGAGCGCGGCATCCAGGCCGGTCTGAAACGCTTCTCCGCGGGCTTCCTCAAGACCATCGCCCTGTATACCCCGCCTGCCCCCGCCCCGGCCATGAGCCGCTTCGGCATGCCGCCCGGCGGCAAGCACTATAGCTGGCTGGAGGACAAGCTGCGGGAAGAGCACACCCTGAAACTGACGGATCTGAAGAACGGTCGGGTACCTGATGATGCCGACCTGCTGATGGTCATGGCGCCGGAATCACTGGATGACAAACAGCGCTTCGCCATGGATCAGTTTCTGATGCGTGGCGGCACGGTAGTACTGGCCGCCGCACCCTATGACATCACCATGCGCGGTGCGCTCAGCGCCCGCAAGCACCAGACCGGACTGGAAAAATGGCTGCAGCACCAGGGCATCAAAGTGGCGCAGCGTCTGGTGCTCGACCCTCAGAATGCCGCCTTCCCCATCCCGGTGGAACGCAACCTGGGCGGCTTCCGTATTCGCGAGACCCGCATGGTGGACTATCCCTATTTTGCCGATATCCGTCGTCCGGGCATGGGCGGGAAGACCGGCCTGACCAGTGGACTGGATCAGGTGACTTTCACCTGGGCAGCCCCCATCACCATCGACAAGGCCGCCAACCAGAAACGCCAGGTCACCCGCCTGCTGGAAAGCTCCAAGGACTCCTGGACCAGCGACAGCCTCAATATCCAGCCGGACTTCAACGCCAACGGTTCCCTGGGCTTCGCCCCACAGGGAAAAACGGGGCAGCAGCTGCTGGCGGTAGCCGTCACCGGAGAATTCGATTCCTACTACAAGGGCAAGGCCTCACCCCTGGCAAAACCGCCCAGGAAAAAGCCGGGGGACAAATCGCCCGCCGCTGACGGCAAGAAAGACGCCCAGCCGCTCATCACCCGGGTGATCGAGCACTCGCCGGACTCGGCGCGCATCATTCTATTTGCCTCCGATACCTTTCCTTCCGATACCGTGCTGAACCTGGTCTCCGCCGGCATGGGTACCCGTTATCTGAAACCGGTGCAACTGCTGGAAAATGCCGTCGACTGGTCACTGGAAGACCGGGGCCTGCTGAGCATCCGTGGCCGTGCCCAGTTTTCCCGCACCCTCCAGCCCCTGGACAGGAATGCCCAGATATTCTGGGAATACCTCAATTACGGACTGGCGCTGGCCGGCCTGCTGCTGATCTGGTTGCTGCGCCACCAGTGGTTCAAACAAAAACAGGCGCGCCATCAGGCGCAGCTGCAGGCAGGGAGGGCATAAGCCATGAAACGGTCTAACAAACTGACGGTCTTGCTGGGTGGGCTGCTGGTATTGCAGCTTGGCCTGGCTGTAGCCCTGAACAGCAGGCAGTCCCAACAGGGCGCCTTCAAGGCTACGGAAAAACTGTTGAATTTCGACAAGGATAGCGTGGACAGCATTCGTATTGAGAAGCCGGACAAAACAGCGCTGGTACTGAAGAAACAGAACGGTGTGTGGCGCCTGCCCGGACTGGATAATTTGCCGGCCAATGCGACAGCGGTGCAGAATATGCTCGACAAACTGGCCGCCCTGAAAAAGGGTTGGCCGGTGGCCACCACTCCGGGCGCCGCTGCGCATTTCAAGCTTGCCAAGGCGCAGTTCGTGCGCCGCATTACCCTGCTGCAGGGCGGGCAATCCCAGGAGGTGTTGTACCTGGGCAGTTCTCCGGGTTTCCGCAAGATCCATGTCCGCAAACGTGCAGAGGACAACATTTATGCGGTGCCATTCGAACTGGCCGACGCCGGCACCCGCACCGGGGACTGGCTGGACAAGCAGCTGCTGCAACACCCGGCCGCAGATATCCAGCGCGCCGAATTGCCGCATTTCAGCCTGCAGCGCAAGGCCGAGCAGTTGATACTGGCAGGCCTGAAAAAGGGCGAGCAGACCCGCCAGGACAAGGCCCGCCTGCTGCTGGACAGCCTCGCCAATCTCAGCATCCAGGGGGTATTGGGGCGAAAAAACAAACCGTCCTACAATCAGCAAAAACCGGTACTCAGCTATCATCTGGTGCTCAAGTCCGGCAAACAAGTGGATTACCGCTTCTCCAAACCCAAGGATCAATCTTATTATGTGCTGAAAACCAGTGATGAGCCTCATTACTTCAAGGTCGCCAGCTGGATTGTGGACCGCATTAAGGACTACAAGACGGCAGAGCTGATACAGCCAGCGAACAAGGAAAACAAAGAGCGGCAAGGGCGCGGCAAAGGCCCCGGCCTCCTGAGCGGCGCAGTAGCCAACCATCCTGCGCTCCCGGAAAACAAACCTTTACGCGGATTCGCATTGGCAATATCGCCCTAAAGAGGTAAGGTAATCAATTGAGCACAAGCGGAGACACCGTCATGAAACAATTTCTGAGAACCGGCCTGTTGCTGGCCCTGGTCACCATCACACCCGCCAGCTTTGCCTGCAGCGTCATGGGCGCCAACACCCACGTCGGCAATATTATGTCCGTGAACAGCCAGGCCAGGACCCTCACCATCATGGATGAGGAAACCAGCAAGCCCATCACCTTCTCGGTCAATGAGCAACTGCTACTGAAACTGAGCAGCGCCAAAGGACAGGTCGTAGTCCATTACACCGGCAAGGGCGGGAAGCTCACCGCCACCGATATTCAGTAAGCTACGCATCCGGGTGCCGCGCAGCTGGCCGCGCCGGCCATGTTTCAGCTAAGCGCATTACCCCCGCTTTCCCTGTACATTCACCTCCCCTGGTGTGTGCGCAAATGCCCCTATTGTGATTTCAATTCCCACGCCAGCCGGGGGGCGGTGCTGCCGGAGCCGGCTTATATCGCCGCCCTGACCGCCGACCTGGAACAGGATCTGCCCGCCGTGTGGGGACGGTCTGTAAGCAGCATTTTCATCGGTGGCGGCACACCCAGCCTGTTCAGTCCGGAGAGCATCGACACGCTGCTGTGCGCTGTGCGTGCCAGACTGCCCCTGCAACCGGAACTGGAAATCACCCTGGAAGCCAACCCCGGTGCCATCGATGCCGGCAAACTCAGCGAGTTCCGCGCTGCCGGGATCAACCGCCTGTCGTTGGGAGTGCAAAGCTTTGACGATGACCTGCTGGGGCGGCTGGGCCGCATTCACAGCAGCAAAGAGGCGCGGCAGGCCATCGCCGCCATCCAGGCCGCGGGCTTCGACAACTGGAACCTGGACCTCATGTTCGGCCTGCCGGGGCAGGATCTCCGTCAGGCCCTGCACGACATCAGAACCGCCATTGATTGCCAGCCGCCGCATCTTTCCCACTACCAGCTCACCATCGAGCCCAACACCGGCTTTGCGGCCCAACCACCGGTTCTGCCACCGGAAGACGACATCTGGGAGATGCAGTCCCAGTGCCGGCAACTGCTGGAGGAGCAGCACTTTGAACATTATGAAATCTCCGCCTTTGCCCAACCGCAGCAGCAGTGCCGGCACAACCTCAACTACTGGCATTTTGGAGATTACCTGGGAATCGGCGCCGGCGCCCATGCCAAGATCAGCGATGCCAGCCATGGCACGATCAGCCGTAGCTGGAAAATCAAGCACCCCCGCGACTACTTGGCGCAGGCCGGCCACCCGGAAGGCATCGGCGGCGTGCAGCCCCTGCAACAAGAGGACCTCGTCATCGAATTCATGATGAACGCCCTGCGCCTCTGCAAGGGCTTCCCCACTGCCCTGTTTCACCAGCATACCGGCCAACCCGTTGCGCTTGTCGCGCCGGCCCTGCAGCAGGCAGAACAACAGGGCTTCATCCTGCAGGATCAGCACATGATCCAACCTACACAGCGCGGCCAGCAGTTTCTCAACGAACTGCTGGGCCTGTTCCTGCCGGATGACAATCCACTGGCCCGCCACATTGCCATTAGCCTCGCGCCATCCTGATAGCGTGGCCTCCCATCGTCGATCAGGCTATGATATGCAGCTTTGCGGCAGTGCCCTATAAAACCACCATCATGACGACATTGATTCTTCAGGGGCCCCACCTGACCGGGGAACAAGCCAACGAGCTGGCACATGTGCTGGACGGACAATCCTCGCCCGGCACAGACTGCTGGCGCATCACCACCGACAAAACTGTAAGCCAGGCGCTGTTGCAAGACTTGCGGGAACAGGCGGATTTCGACATCAACTGCTGGCCCGCCAATTTCCGGCCCGCCGCTATCCGCCTGCTGATCAGCGATATGGATTCCACGCTCATCAATATCGAATGTGTGGATGAGATTGCCGATTTCACCGGCCGCAAGAAGGAGGTTGCCGCCATCACCGCTGCCGCCATGCGCGGAGAGATCAATTTTGAAAGCTCCCTGCAACAGCGGGTCGCCTTGCTGCGGGACATCCCCACCGCGGCCCTGGAGCAGGTCTACCGCGAACGCCTGCGTCTCAATCCCGGCGCCGAAAACCTGCTGGCCGAACTCCGTCGCCGGGACATCAAAACTGCGCTGGTTTCCGGTGGATTTACGGTGTTCACCCAGCGCCTCCAGCAACGCCTCCAGCTGGACTATAGCCTGGCCAATCAACTGGAAATCCGCGACGGGCGCCTGAGCGGACAAATCAATGGCGCCATCGTAGGTGCCCGGCGCAAGGCGGATTTTCTGCGTGAACTCTGCCGCCAGCTGGAAATAGAAACTGCCCAGGCCATCGCCGTGGGTGACGGCGCCAATGACCTCGAAATGATGCGTCTGGCGGGTCTGAGCATAGCCTACCACGCCAAACCCGCCGTGCAGGCGGAGGCCGATATTGCCCTCAATTACTCCGGACTGGATGCCATTATCGCCTGGCTGGCCTGATGATCGGGGAAATCCACAGGAACCATCCGCCCCATCTGTTGTCATATTCATTAACACTCTCAAGGACGACTCGCGTGCGATAGGCACCGGCAAGACCGGCCTAATCAGGCGAGCGGGCATCATCCATCGCGGCAGACTGCCGTGAGCCAGGTAACAGATCCCGTCTGAACAAGTACCGGCAGGGCAGGCAGCGACCTCAACCATCGCCGCTGCCTGCCGATGGCCTTATTTATGGAATCTCTATTTTCGGCAAAAATGTTGCGACAACAGCTCGACAGGTGAACCGGCAGAGATGAAAAACAGCAAGCTGATACTGATACTGTCCCTCCTGACAGCCCTGCTCCTGAGCGGTTGCAGCAGTGGCGGCGGCGGTGGCAACAAGGCAAGCCAGATCAGCGGTATCGTGCTGTTACCGGCACAGCAAACAGCCAGTCGCACGGGCGGCAGTCTGTGGGACCGTAGCCTGGGCATCTTCATCAGCAAGGTCTATGCGGATGTGCTCGGCCTGGCGCCGGTAGCCAATGCCACGGTGGAACTGGTGCGGCTGGACAGCCAGGGCAATGTCATCAGCGTGCTGAACACCACCACCAGCGATGCCGCCGGGGCTTACAGTTTCACCACCACCCTGACGCCTGACAGCACCCTGGCGGTCCGCCTGCCCAATGAGCCTGCGCCTACCCGCGCCATCGTGACTTCTGCGAGCACCGATATCACTCCGGCCACCGAGGCGGTGCTCAGAACCATCATTAATGAAATCACCGCACCGCCAGTCTCTTCCCTGGCTAACTATACCGTGGCGGAAAGCCAGGCACTGCTGGATCTGGTCAACGGCATGAACATCGATGTCAGCACGGCGCCAAGCTTTGATGCCGCCGTTACCCAGATCATGAGCCAGGCGGGCGCTACCCTGACCAATCTGGCCGCTGGCTATGCCACCCCGGCCAGCGTCACCGCCCTCTATCAGAACAATTACGCCGTACTGGGGGAAACCACCACCCTGGTACCACCCCCCCAGTTAAATGGCGCCTCGGCGGGTATCGACCACCGCGCCGTGGACGGCGCCCTGGGCTTCAACAGCGCCACCGGCACCATCAAGGGTGGCAATGAATTCGGCCTGATTGTCATCAGCAATCTGTCCACCGCCTCTTTTTTCTGCGATGCGGACTCGCTCTTCGCCGATACCTTCATCCCGGCGAGCAATGGCCAGGTGGCCATCCGTCCCGCCGCGGGCGGTGGCGCGGTAGTAGGGGCTACCTCAGCCGACAATAAACTGCTGGTCTACCCCCTGATCGACAATATCGCCGGCATCAACGGCAGCGCCATCGGCAGCGGCCGTGGCATCCGTATCGCCATGCAGTCCCAGAACAGTCAGCCTATCCAGGGCGCCAGCCTCAACCCCAGCGTCAGCGGCCTGTACAATCTGGTGTGGAGCAATAATTACCTGGCCAATGGCGGTGGCGGAATGGGTGGTGGCATGGGCGGCGGCGGTACCTATTCAACCGCCATCGGCACCGCCACCCTGAACTTCGATTCCACCCAGACCGCGACACTCACCGGCTTCACCACCGGCGTCAGCCCGATGACTTCCACCAGCGCCTTCCGCAGCACCCTGACCGCCGATCTGGCGGCCGGCACCATCAGCAATATCAGCGGTGCCGACAACCTGTCCGGTGTCTACACCGTCCTGCCCGGCAATGAAATCCTGGCCCCGCTGGGCAATACCACCGGTATGATGGGCGGCATGGGCGGCGGTGGTGACTTCCTCCAGGGTACCCGGATCGCCACGGCAACGGGTCAGCCAGCCCCTTTAATCGCCTTTTCCAACTGGATCGCCGGCGGC
>Ga0114931_10000405_pt1 | contig 51198 bp, 43 predicted proteins | sample 2SBtaG_FD_89579 | JGI IMG/M metagenome (GOLD analysis project Ga0114931, IMG submission 89579) | Deep subsurface microbial communities from Kolumbo volcano to uncover new lineages of life (NeLLi) - 2SBTROV14_V59a metaG | ecosystem: Environmental > Aquatic > Marine > Volcanic | place: Kolumbo... | reverse complement strand
CTCCCCGATATCGGTGACGGAAAGGAAGTGACCGGTCGACGCAAGGGCGGTGGAGCGTTCTCGGTGGAGATCAGCCTGAGCGTGATCGACACGCCCGACGGCCCGATGTCTCTGGCCGCGGTGGTGGATGTCACCGAACGCAACAAGCTGCAGGCGCAGCTTCTGGGCTCGCAGAAACTCCAGTCGATCGGGCAACTCGCCGCCGGTATCGCCCACGAGATCAATACCCCGATCCAGTACGTGGGCGACAACATCCATTTCTTCGAGGATGCCTTCGCCAATGTCCTCGTGTTGCAGCACGCCTACGCGGATCTGCTCGCCGCGGTGCGTGCCGCTCACCTGGTGCCGGAATGCGTCGCGACGGTGGACGCGGCGCTGGAACGAACGGATTGGGCATACCTTGAGGAGGAAGTGCCGGCCGCGATCAGTCAATCCCGGGAAGGCGTCGAACGGGTCGCGGATATCGTCCGTGCGATGAAGGAATTTTCTCACCCCGGCGATACCCGCAAAGAATCGACGGATCTCAATCATCTCCTGGAGACCACCGCGACGGTGGCACGCAATGAGTGGAAGTACGTCGCCGAACTGGACTTCGACCTCGATCCGGGGCTGCCGCCGGTACGGTGCCGACCGGGTGAAATCGGCGAGGTGATACTCAATTTGCTGGTTAACGCGGCCCACGCGATCGGCGATCTGCGGCGCGAGACGGGAACCGCACTCGGGCGCATCACTCTGAGCACCACGCACGACGCCGAATTCGCGGAGATCCGAATCGCCGATACCGGCGCCGGGATCCCGGTCGATGTGCGTACGCGGGTATTCGACCCGTTTTTTACCACCAAGGCGGTCGGCAAGGGCACCGGTCAGGGGTTGGCGATCGCGCGCAGCGTGGTGGTCGACAAGCACGGCGGCACCATCGACTTCGAAACGCACGATGGCCAAGGAACCACTTTCATCGTGCGCCTACCGCTCGATGCCGCCGACGCCGAGCCGCGCGAAGAGGCCGCGTGAGGGCCGGGAACGGCGATTCGAGGAAGACGATGACGGGAATACTCTGCAAAACACTGTTCGTCGATGATGAGCCGCGGATCCTGCAGGCCTACCAGCGCGGGTTTCGCGGCCGTTTCGACCTCAAGGTCGCGACCGGCGGCGCGCAGGCGCTCGGGATCCTGGCGAGCGAGGGACCCTTTCCGGTAGTCGTTACCGACATGCGGATGCCGGCGATGAACGGTCTCGAACTGCTGGCGGAAATCAAGCGACGCGCACCCGACACGGTGGGCGTGATGCTGACCGGAAACGCCGATCAACAGACCGCCATCGACGCGATCAACGCGGGCGACGTGTTTCGCTTTCACACCAAGCCGTGCGCACTGGAACCACTGGCGCGGACGCTGGTCGCCGCGTTCAAGCATTACCGGTTGGTGACCGCCGAACGCCGGATTCTGGCGCAGACGGTACGCGGATCGGCGGCGGCCCTGGGAGAAATTCTGGCCTTGGTGAACCCCGAGGCATTCGGGCGCAGCATGCGCGTGCAGCGTCTGGTCACCAACCTCGCCGTCGCGATGGGGATCCGGGACCTCTGGGAGGTGGAGACCGCCGCCGCGCTATCGCTGGTCGGTTGCGTATCGCTGCCCGCGGATCTGCTGAGCAGGGTGGCGGCCGGTGCACCGCTCAGCGACAAAGAGCAAGAGCGCTACGATCGGCACCCGGAACTGGGCGCCAGACTGTTGGCCAATATCCCGCGCCTGGAGGGCGTAGCCGCGGCTATCCGCTATCAGCGAAAAGGCTACGACGGCAGCGGGCCGCCGGTTGACGGCAAGCGGGGAGCCGATATCCCGCTCGCCGGGCGGGTGCTGAAGGTCGCTGTTGACTTCGACTCGTGTGAACGGCAGGGCATCGCCGCGCCCGAGATCCTGGCGAAACTGAAGGCCCGACCGGGCCGCTATGATCCCGCGGTGCTGGTTGCTCTGGAACTGATCGGCGATTCGTGCCCGGTGCCCGAGACGCAGCGGGTGGCGCTGACGGATCTGGAGGCCGGCATGATCTTGAACGATGACCTACGCACCGGCCGCGGAATTCTGGTGCTTTGCAAGGGACAAACCGTTACGCCCTCGGTGCTTGGCCACCTCGCGCAGTTTCTCGACAACGGAGTCTTTCCCACGGGCTTGTCGGTTTCGGTGAGCGTGGTGCCGGAGCCGGTGGAAGAGTCGATCCGCGCGGCGGGTTTAACAGGGATCCGGCGCGGCGGTCAACCGGGCCGGGCGCCGTACGTTGGAACGGGTGACCCAAACTGTGCGTGGGATCGAATTTTCGCGAAATCGAGCGGTCTATAATGAAGTGTGTGCCGCGCGCCGGGAAGTGTGGCGCGTGTCCGCCGCAGGCTGCAAGTGTAGGAGTTAAGGATGTGAAAAAAATGTTCATGGTCGTAGCCATTGCGATGGTACTGGCGCTGAGTGGCTGCCAAGAGGTGCGTAACGAGACGCTTGGCCAAGGGGTGGGCGGCGCGCTCGGTGGCTTGCTCGGGGCCCAGGTCGGACACGGCAAAGGGCGTCTGGCGGCGACCGCGGTGGGTGCGATCGCGGGCCTGATGATCGGCGGCCGGATCGGGCGCACGATGGATGCCGTGGATCGCCAGCGCACCCAGCGGACCCTGGAGGACACGCCGACCGGGCACACCACGTCGTGGCGTAACCCGGACAGCGGCACCGAATATGCGGTGACGCCGACTCGTACCTACCAGAGCGATGGTCAGGATTGCCGGGATTACACCACCCGGGCGACTATCGACGGTCGCGAGGAGCAGGTTCAGGGGACTGCGTGCCGGCAGCCCGACGGAAGCTGGTGGACGATCTGAGCCGTATCGCCGCTAAGGGTTCGGGCCGCTAGGGGTACGGGCGAAAATTAGGCGCTCCGTTGCGAGCGCCGAATCTGCCCGCGCGGGGCGTTGCTGGTTGATGGTACGGCCTTTCAATTCGCCTTCCTCGCTGCCGGTCGGGCGTCCCGTCACCGGGGATGGCGAATTATTCCCGGCCCGCTAACGCGTCGCGCTCACGACCGGCGCGGTGGCCGGCGGTTCGGACTGCGGGTGCGATTGCTGAACCGTGAACGGGTTCGCTGGCGTTCTTGCCTTGTGCTGACTATGATCAGCCGTCGTTCGTGTCGCCGTCGGCGCCGCCTAGCGGGTGCTGAATCGGGGTAGCGGCGGCACAGGCATTCAGTTTTACACCAAACGGGAGGGGATTCGTCCATGGTCAAGGCCACCGCCACCGCACTCAAAGAGCCGTTTACCAAAACCCGGCTACTCGCCGAGATCGCCGCCAATACCGATCTTAGCAAGGCCCAGGTCGCCGCCGTACTCGAGGAGCTTGCGACGGTGATTTTTCGTCACGTAAAGAAGCGCGCGATCGGGCAGTTCACGCTTCCGGGCTTGCTCAAGATCAAGACCGTCCGCAAGCCTGCCACCAAGGCGCGCAAAGGGATCAATCCTTTCACCGGTGAAGAGACCGTTTTCAAGGCCAGACCGGCGCATACGGTGGTCAAGATCCAGCCACTCAAGCGGCTCAAGGATATGGTCCTCTAGAAACCGCTCGGGACGTTCCGCACACCGGCTCCGAAAACGGAGCCGCTGTGGAGCAACGCGCGCGGATCCGGAAACCTCTCCCGCACGGCTGTTTCTGCAACCAAGACCGGAAACGAGATTTCCGGTCTTGGTCCGATGTCTCGGCAACTGCTGCTCAGAATCGCGGTGCACCACCGCGCCGGTGGTCGTCGGTCCGAACCACTACCAGCACTTGTAGTCGGCTAGACACTTCGCAATAATTCGTTGATTCCAACCTTGCTTCGGGTGCGCGCGTCGACTTGCTTGACGATCACCGCCGCGTAGAGGCTGTAGCGGCCGTCGTCACTCGGCAGGTTTCCCGCAACCACCACGGCACCGGCCGGAATCCGGCCGTAGCTGATCGAATCACTCGCGCGATCGTAGATGCGGGTGCTCCGGCCAATGTAGACCCCCATCGAAATCACCGCGCCGCGTTCGACCACAACCCCCTCGACGATTTCCGAACGCGCGCCGATAAAGCAGTCGTCCTCGATGATCGTTGGTCCGGCTTGCACCGGTTCGAGTACGCCGCCAATCCCGACGCCGCCCGATAGATGGACGTTCTTGCCGATCTGGGCGCATGATCCGACCGTGGCCCAGGTGTCGACCATGGTGCCGCTGTCGATGTAGGCGCCGAGATTGACGTAGCTCGGCATCAGGATCACGCCGGGGGCAATATAGCTGCCGCGGCGCGCGAGCGCGGGCGGCACGATGCGTACGCCCGAGGCGCGCAAGGCGGATTCATCCTGGTCCGCGAACTTCAGCCCCACCTTGTCGTAGTAGCGCGTGTAGCCGGCGTCGAAGACCCGGCTCTCCCCGAGTTTGAAAGACAGCAGTACCGCCTTCTTCAACCACTGATTGACTACCCAACCCTGGTCGCCGGGCTCGGCGACCCGCGCCGCGCCGCGGTCGAGGAGGTCGAGTGCCTCCGCGACGGCGCCGCGCAATCGCGGATCGGCGTTTTCCGGGGCCAAGGTATCTCGTTGTTCGAAGGCCGCTTCGATGATTGGTCGCGGGTCGCTCATGCCATACGCTCCTGTCGAGGGGTTTCGGTTCAAGGTTGATCCGTCGCTCGCCGAAAATTCCGTTTTTGCGTCAACGGTTACAGGCAGCGAGTGTCATTGCTCAATCGTTCTCATCCGGCAACGGCCATCCCGGCCGTTTCCGGTATCGGAACCGGAACACACCCGTTTCCGGGTCATTTCCCGGTTCCTCCCGGCGCCGGACCGAGTGCCCGTTTTTCCGGACGGGCAGTCAATAAGTGCGCGCGCGGGGTTTTGCGTTTCAGGACGCGCGGTGAATCCTTCCCGGTACCCTCGATACGGCAACCGGCGGTGTTGCTCGTCGGTTGAGCAACCGTGCCTTCCTCGCCGTCGCTCGGGTGCTGCGTCACCCGGAATGGCACCTTGGCTTTGGCCCTAACTTTAGGGGTGTCTCCGCTGACGTGCAATCGCCCAGGTGACGTGTTCGCGGACCAGCCAAGAATCATGCCCGACACGGGTTTCAAGTGCCGCCAGAATGCTCGCGCTCGGCGCCGCGTTGCCGAGCGCCACGGCGATGTTGCGCAGCCAGCGCCGATGGCCGAGGCGGCGCAGCGCGGTGCCGGCGGTACGCCGCAGGAACTCCGCCTCGCTCCACGCGAACAATTCCGCGAGCCGCGCGCCGTCAAGTCCGTTGCGAGGGGCGAAGTCCGTTTCCTCGGTGGCTTGCGCGTAACGGTTCCAGGGGCATACCAGTTGGCAATCGTCGCAACCGAAAATACGGTTGCCGATCAACGGGCGCAACGGTTCGGGGATCGGTCCGTGCAGTTCGATGGTGAGATACGAGATACACAATCGCGCATCGAGCTGGTAGGGAGCGATGATCGCGCCGGTCGGACAGGCCGTGATGCAGGCGTCACAGCTCCCGCAGTGCGTGGAGCGGGGAAGGTCCGGGACCAACGCCAGATCAGTGTAAAGCTCGCCCAGAAAAAACCACGACCCGGCATCTCGCGCCAGCAAATTGGTGTGTTTGCCGATCCACCCGAGCCCCGCGTTGCGCGCGAGTGGCTTTTCCAGCACCGGGGCGCTGTCGCTGAATACCCGGTACCCGAACGGCCCGACCGCCGCCACGATACGATCCGCGAGTCGCTGCAGGCGGCGGCGCACGAGCTTGTGATAATCGCGCCCGAGGGCGTAACGGGCGACATAGGCACGCTCGCCGTCGGCGAGCAACCCTGCGGCGTCGTGCGCTCGGGCGGGCAGGTAATCCATGCGCGCGCAGATGACGCTCACCGTGCCCGGTACCAGCGTCGCGGGCCGTGAGCGGCGGAGGCCGTGGCGGGCCATGTATTCCATCTCGCCATGCCGGCCGGCGTCGATCCATGCCAGCAGGCGCGCTTCGTCATCCGCGAGTAACAGGTCCGAGATCCCCACCGCCTGAAACCCGAGCGCACGCCCCCATTCCTTGATCTTCGCCGTGAGGCGCGCGGCGGAGGAGCCGCTCGGGTCGGGCGGGATGGGCGCTGGAGGCGAAGTGGACTTTGATCCGCTAGCGGGTCGTGTATCGCGCGCGCGCATGGGCTATTCTAACAAGTTCGAGCGACCCGACGGGGAGTCGCGTCGGGCAAGTAGGGAAGCAATGGAAGCCTTTACGCATTTGACGGCCGTCGTCGCGCCGCTCGATCGTGCCAACGTCGATACCGACGCGATCATTCCGAAACAGTTTCTCAAGTCGATCAAGCGCACCGGCGTCGGTCGGAACCTGTTCGATGAGTGGCGTTACCTGGATCACGGTGAACCCGGGCAAGACGGTTCGGCGCGGCCGCTCAATCCGGATTTCGTGTTGAATCAGGCCCGCTATCGGGATGCGCAAATCCTCCTGACTCGGGGTAATTTCGGCTGTGGATCGAGCCGTGAGCACGCACCGTGGGCACTGCTCGATTATGGATTTCGCGCGCTGATTGCACCGAGCTTCGCGGATATCTTCTACAACAACTCGATCAAGAACGGGATCTTGCCGGTAGTCCTCGACGAAGCGCTCGTTGCGCGCTTGTTCGCGCGGGTCGAAGCGACACCGGGCTTTCGTCTCGAGCTGGATCTCGCGGCGCAAACCGTGACCACCCCCGAGGGTGAGAACTTCGTTTTCGATATCGATCCTTTCCGTAAACGCTGTCTGTTTGAAGGGCTCGACGACATCGATCTGACCCTGCAGTCGCGGGTCGAGGTACGGAATTATGAACAACGTCGACGCGCTCAGGCACCTTGGTTGTTCCCCGTATGAGCGTCAAGTTGCTGTTGTTACCGGGCGACGGCATCGGACCCGAGATCGTCGCCGAGGCCCGCAAGGTGCTCGATGCCTTGCGCGCGGCCGGTGCTTTGGATTGCACGCTCGACGAGGCGCCGATCGGCGGTGCGGCCGTCGATGCCGAGGGCGTGCCGTTGCCGGACCGCACCCTCGCGCTCGCCCGGTCTGCCGATGCGGTTTTGCTGGGTGCGGTCGGGGGACCGCGCTGGGACGCGCTGGAGCGTGACTGGCGCCCCGAGCGAGGATTGCTCGCGTTGCGCGCGGCGCTGGGTGTGTTTGCCAATCTGCGCCCGGTGTGGGTTCACCGACAGTTGTCGGGGGTTTCGACCCTGCGCGCCGAGGTGGTCAGTGATCTCGATATATTGATTGTTCGCGAACTCACCGGCGGGATCTATTTCGGCGAACCGCGTGGCATACGGCGAGCCGGGGACGGTGGGCGCGAAGCCTACAATACGCTGGTCTACAGCGAAGCGGAGATCGAGCGCATCTTGCGAGTGGCCTTTACGGCGGCCGCCGAGCGCGGTGCGCGGCTGTGTTCGGTCGATAAGGCCAATGTGCTCGAGGTCAGCGTGCTGTGGCGCGAGGTGGCTGATCGGATCGCGGCGGATTACCCGGCAGTCGAGTTGTCGCATATGTATGTCGACAACGCCGCGATGCAACTGGTGCGCGACCCCCGACAGTTCGATGTGGTGGTGACCAGCAATCTGTTTGGTGACATTCTTTCCGATCTGGCGTCGATGCTGAGCGGATCGATCGGTATGCTCCCGTCGGCATCGCTCGACGCGCACGGCAAGGGACTCTACGAGCCGATCCACGGCGCGGCGCCGGATATCGCCGGCAAGGGCGTCGCCAATCCGATCGCGACGGTGCTTTCGGTGGCGATGATGCTGCGCTATTCGCTCGGTTTCGCGGCGCTCGCTACGCGCATCGAACACGCGGTGAGCGAGGTGCTGGATGCGGGCTTGCGTACCGCCGATATCGCCGCATCGGGCGAGGATGCCGTGGCGACGCAGGTGATGGGGGATGCGATCGTGGCGGCGCTGTAATGTAATGGTGTGGCCAACTGTTGAAAACTGCGATGGGAGTACCAATGTCGGCCCCCGCCCGGAGTCGACCGGAACGGCGACTCCGGCACCCAATGCGTAGCGTACCTCGGAATAGATAGATACCGCCTAGGGTTGGGAAGCGAGCGTTTTGCATCACGTTGCAACGCGGCGATGCCAAGCGCGATAGCCCGGACGATCGTTATTCGACTGCCTGATCGGAGCTCAAAGGAATGGCTTATACAGTGTCCACCCGGAAACGGCCATCCTGGCCGTTTCCGGGGTCGAAACCGGGAAATGAGGTTTCCCGGTTCCTCCCATTTTCAACGACTTGCAGTCGTCGAAAATGCCGGTGCATCCCTGCACCGGATTTAGCGCCCGTCTTTTTGGACGGGCACTACATAGTGTCCACCCGGAAATGCGATCTCCCGCTCTCTCCCAATTTCAACGACTTGCAGTCGTCGAAAATGCCGGTGCATCGCTGCACCGGATCGAGTGCCCGTCCTTTCGGACGGGCAGCAATGAGGCGGGACCGATGAGTGCTTCCTTCGACGTTGCGGTGGCGGGCGCCACCGGCGCGGTCGGCGAGGCGATGATCGCGGTCCTCGCGCAGCGTGATTTTCCGATCGGACGGCTGTTCCCGCTCGCGAGTTCGCGGTCAGCCGGCAGCACCATCGAGTTCAAAGGCGACCGGCTGCGGGTCGGGGTACTCGAGGATTTCGATTTTTCACAGACCCGAATCGCGTTGTTTTCCGCCGGGGCGAGCGTCGCTGCTCGGTATGCGCCGCGTGCCGGTGCCGCGGGATGCGTGGTGATCGACAACAGTGCCTGTTTTCGCCGCGAGGATGATATTCCTTTGGTGGTCCCCGAGGTCAATCCGGCCGCGACGGCGGCTTATGTCGGGCGCAACATCATCGCCAATCCGAACTGTTCGACCATTCAGATGGTGGTCGCCCTGAAGCCGATCCACGACGCGGTGGGGATCGAACGGATCAACGTCGCGACCTATCAGGCGGTCTCGGGAACCGGCAAGGAAGCGATTGAAGAACTCGCGGCGCAGAGTGTCGCGCGACTCAACGGCAAGCCCGTCGACTGCAACGTCTACCCCAAGCCGATCGCATTCAATGTGCTTCCGCACATCGACATCTTCATGGAGAACGGTTACACGAAGGAAGAGATGAAAATGGTCTGGGAGACCCGCAAGATCCTCGCGGACGACTCGATCATGATCAACCCCACCACCGCGCGGGTGCCGGTTTTTTATGGCAATTCGGAGGCCGTGCATATTGAGACGCGTGCCAAGATCAGCGTCGATGCGGCACGCGAGTTACTCGCCGCGTTCCCGGGCGTGGTCTTGATCGACGAGCGCTGTGACGGCGGATATCCGACCGTGGTTACCGAATCGGCAGGCTCGGACGGGGTCTACGTCGGGCGGATCCGAGAGGATATCTCGCATCCACGTGGGCTGAACCTCTGGGTGGTCTCGGACAATGTACGCAAAGGGGCCGCGCTCAACAGTGTTCAGATAGCCGAGATTTTGGTAAAAGACTATCTATAAGCTATAGTTAGTGACCAATTATAAAGCACATTCTAAATATATGAGGCGTGCTCTTAGGCTAATGTCGGCTGGTGTAGGTCACGCTGCGAACTCGCGCAGGGTCACGGGGCGCGGTGGCGTGGATGTGAATCACCGGCGCGGGGCAATTTCCGAGGGCGGAACTTCAAGGACTTGGCGATGATCCGAAAATCGCGTGTGTTAGTCGTAGCGCTGATGATGCTGGTGCCGGCCGGCGTCTACGCGCTCGCCCTTGGCAGCGTCAAGGTGAACTCGGCGCTCAACGAGCCGCTGAAGGCCAGTATCCCGCTCACCGGCCTCCAGAGCGGGGACACCGAGAACATGCAGGTGAGTCTCGGCACCCGCGAGCAGTTTGTGCGTGCCGGGATCGATCGTCCGTTCCTGCTTTCGTTACTGCGCTTCAAGGTCGTCGCAAGCGGTGGTGATCGGGGTCGGATCGAAATCACCACCAAGCAGGCTGTCGTCGAACCCTTCCTCAACTTTTTGATCGAACTCGACTGGCCACGTGGGCGGGTGGTGCGTGAATATACGCTGTTGCTCGATCCACCGATCTATGGCGCGGCGATCTCGGCGACCGTGCAGAGCGCCACCGCTGCGACAACGCCAGCCAAGCCTACCGCGGCTTCAACACAGGGTGCGGTCGAGGCGCCACCCTCGGCCATCCCGGCGCCGGCAACGCCCGTTGCAAGCCCGGTGGCCGCCGGCAGTTACGGACCGGTGGTCGCTACCGATACCTTATGGTCCCTGGCCGAGCGCTTCCGGCCGGATAGCGGCATCAGCGTGCAGCAAATGATGCTCGCGCTGCTGGAAGTCAACCCGGACGCCTTTACGATTCGCAATGTCAACGCGTTGAAGGCAGGCGCGATCTTGCGGATCCCTACGCGCGAGGAATTGGGGCCCGAGGACAAGGCGGCGGCGCTTGCGGAGGTGAAGCGCCAGTACGCGCAGTGGCAGGAACTCCGCGCGCAAGCCGTTGCCAGCCCCGGTGCGCCGGTCGAAGGCCGCGCCGCGGCGCCCATTAGTGGTGAGTCGGCTGCGCCGGGCGGTGAAGCGCCGGGTGGCCGCGTCGAGGTGCTGTCGGCGGGCGCGGCGAAGAGTGGCGTTGGAACGGCGCCCGGCGCACCGGCGACTGTCGAGAGTTTGCGTAATCAGTTGAACACCGCGATCGAGGATGCCGACGCACGCCAGCGCGAAAACGAGGATCTCAGTGCTAAGCTGAATCAGGCCGAACAGATCATCGGCGACATGAAACGGCTCGTTCAGCTCAAAGACGATAACATTGCCGCCTTGCAGCAAAAGCTGGCCGGTGAGCAGGCAACCGGCCAGCCGGCCGTGGAACCGGGCGCCGCAAAAGCGCCGGCGCCGAGTTCGGTGGAGACGTCGCCTCCGGCCGGGGAGTCCGCCGGCGCGCCGCCACCAGCGGCCGCAACGGCTCCGGTCGAGGAGCCGGTTGCGGCAGCGCCGGCGGCGCCCGAGATTGAGCAGCCGGCGGCCGCCGAGGCGGGCCCTGCCCAGCAGCCTCCGGCGGTATCGCAAGCCGAAGTCCCGCCCGCGCCTACGCCCGCGGCGGCGCCGCGGCCCCGGCCGGCGCCGGTTTCGCAGCCCGCGCCCTCCTTCATCGATGAATTGCTTTCCGGGTTGCCGGTGGAGCCGCCGCTGCTTGCGGCGATCGTCGGCCTGCTGCTGCTGCTCGGTGGTGGCGCGGGCTTGGTGCGCCGCCGTCGACGCGCAGCGGCCGGCGCCGTGTCGGTACCGGTCGTCACGACCGGCGGGTCAATGGCTAAGAAGCAAGCGGCGCCGGACACGGACGCGGCTGCCACAGTCGTTGCGGCGCGCGATGAAGGTAGCGAGGCGCCGACCGAGGTGCCGAGCAAGGTTGCGGCTGCCCCGGTATCGGTCGAGGTCGCGGAGTCCGATGAAGACCCGCTCGCCGAGGTCAACGTTTATCTGGCCTATGAGCGCTTTGATCAGGCCGAGGAACTCGTGCGCGGTGCGATCGCGGAATACCCGGATCGCCACGAGTACCAACTCAAACTGATCGAGATATTCCACGCATCGAAGGACCTCGAAAAATTCGAAAATGCGGCGGGTGAGTTGCAATCGGCGGTCGGTGACGACGACCCGATGATGGCCCAGGCGCGCAACTGGTGGCAAGAGTTGTCGCCCGCGCGGGCGCTGTTTGCGGAAGCGGCCGGTGGTGCGACCGACGCCGACGACGATATATTCGACATCACGCAAACCGTCGACGCGACGGAAGATGCGGGCGTAGCGACCATGGATATCTCCGCGACGGAGGGTGGCGCCACCGCCGTAGATTTCGATCTCGGGTTTGAGAGTCCCGATCAGGCGACGTCACTGGATTCCGCGGTGGACTTTGACATCGGACTCGGCGAAACGGAGCCGGGAAGCGACGCGCAGGCGGGAGGGGCCGAATCGGCGACCGGCGCGGAAAGTAGCCTCGATTTCGACCTCACCGGCCTCGATGAGCCGGCGACGGAGGAGTCGGGCCGTGCACTGGATTTCGATCTGGGTGAGGCGCCCGCGGCGGATGAAACCCGGTCCGAAAGTACCGAAGGTGGTGGACCGGCGGATGGCGGTGAGGTCGATTTCGATCTGACCGGCTTGGAGGAATCCGACCAGAGCGGCGGCACCGGTGAATCGGGCGCCGTTGATGATGAACCGTCGATCGTGAAATCAGTGAGTGAAGAGGTTGGAGGGCTGGATTTCGATCTGGAAGGTGGGGCGGCGGCACCGGCCGAAGAGAGCGGACTGGATTTCGATTTGGGTGAGCCGAGCGCCACGGGCGAGGATCAGACGGAAGTATCGGGCACCTCGACGGATGAGGACGCGGGTCTTGAACTCGAGCTGGGCGGCGGCGCCGAGGCGCCGGGCGCGGCGGTCGAGGAAAGCGGGCTGGACTTCGATCTCGGTTCGCCGGGCGAGGATCAGACGGAAGTTTCGGGCACCTCGACGGATGAGGACGCGGGTCTTGAACTCGAGCTGGGCGGCGACGCCGAGGCGCCGGGCGCGGCGGTCGAGGAAAGCGGGCTGGACTTCGATCTCGGTTCGCCGGGCGAGGATCAGACGGAAGTTTCGGGCACCTCGACGGATGAGGACGCGAGCCTCGATCTTGACCTGGGCGGCGACGCCGAGGCGCCGGGCGCGGCGGTCGAGGAAAGCGGGCTGGACTTCGATCTCGGTGCGCCGGGCGAGGATCAGACGGAAGTATCGGGCACCTCGACGGATGAAGACGCGGGTCTGGAACTTGACCTGGGCGGCGACGCCGAGGCGCCGGGCGCGGCGGTCGAGGAAAGCGGGCTGGACTTCGATCTCGGTGCGCCGGGCGAGGATCAGACGGAAGTATCGGGCACCTCGACGGATGAGGACGCGAGCCTTGACCTTGACCTGGGTGGCGACGCCGAGGTGTCGGGCGGCAGCGGCGAGGAACGGACCGACGTCCCGGGCGGATCGGCAAGCGAGGACCTCGACTTGGTTCTCGACCTCGACGGTGAAGCGGCTGCGCCGGCAGCGGGGATCGAAGAAGGCGGGTTGGACTTCGACCTGGGGGACACGAGTGCGAATCAAGCCGACAGCTCGGATGTGACAGCCAACGCGGAACCGGATGTGGATTTCGACCTCACCGGTCTGGAGGACGAGACGCTTGGCGATCCCGGCGCGGAGGATGAGGGCGGGTTGGACTTCGACCTCGCCGGACTCGCTACGGACGAGGGTGATACAGTATCTGACGCAGGCGCCGGGGATCCTCTCGCCACCGTGCAATTGAGCGCGGATTCTTTGCCTGGGGGAAAGCCGGCAGACGCCGACGACGAGCTCGAGACCACCCAATTCATGCTCAAGGATTCGACGGATGTGAATATTCCCGCGCCGGCTGCGGCTGACTCCGACCCGACCCTGATGCTCGATGACGGCCTCAGTGGCCAGGTCAACGAAATCCAGACCAAGCTTGATCTTGCGCAGGCCTATATCGACATGGACGATCGCGACGGCGCGCGCGCGATCCTCGATGAGGTGATCGCGCACGGCGACGACGAGCAGCGTCAACAGGCGGAGCAACTGCTGGCCAAACTTGGCTAAGAGTCTGTCGGGTTTCGGGCGGAGTGGGTGAGTTGATTGCGAATCGAGTCTGCGGAGGGAAGCGGAGCGAGGAACAGCGGGCTCGATGCAGATTGGCCGGTCGTTCGAGGAGCATAGCCTAAGGCTTCGACGATCAATCCGCCGAGAGCGGATTTGGACCGCCGCAGGCGGCCCGCGGGGAGAAATCCAGGGATGGATTTCTACGCGAGGATTGGCCGATATGCCGGAAATTCGATGTTTCGCAGTAGAGCACCCCGGGTCCTACAGCCTTCGGCGCCAGAATGGCCCGGTCGAATTCGGAGCGCTCCGAAATCGGGACGCCGGGGCAGCGCGCTGCGGTGTGGAGCCTGGCTATCTCGGTGCGCCTTTTTCCTCGGAGAATTGGCGAACAACTCGCGTGGCGGCGCTCGCTCGCTACGAGTTCAGTGAGGAAAGGGTCTAAACGGGAGCGTTAGCGGCAATCATGCGTATTGCTCTCGGCGTGGAATACGACGGGCGGAACTTTCACGGGTGGGAGACTCAGCGCGGCGCGCGCACGGTGCAGGAGTGCCTGGAAGGCGCCCTGGCGAGCGTCGCCGATCACCCGGTTCGAACGGTATGCGCGGGGCGCACCGACGCGCGCGTTCATGCCCTCGCTCAAGTGGTACATTTCGATTGCACCGCGCCGCGCCGGCTCGATGCCTGGATTTACGGAACCAATGCCAAGCTCGCGGCCGACGCCAGTGTGATCTGGTCGCGGGTCGTCGCGCCGGATTTCAGCGCGCGGTTTTCGGCACGGGCGCGCGCCTATCGTTATTTGATTCTCAATCGGCGCTCACGCCCGGCATTGCAGCGCGGACGCGTTACCTGGGAGCCCCGGTCGCTGGATGTCGAACGAATGCAGGAAGCCGGCGGGTTTTTGCTCGGCGAACACGATTTCAGTGCGTTTCGGGCGGCTTCGTGCCAGGCGCGCAACCCGGTCCGCACGGTGTATCGACTGGAGGTGGTACGCCTCGGGGCCCTAATTGCCATCGACGTACGCGCGAATGCCTTTCTGCAACACATGGTGCGCAACATCGTCGGTGTGCTGATTGCCGTCGGGATGCGGCGCCGACCACCCGAATGGGCGGCTGCGGTGCTCGCCGGGCGGGTACGCGCGGGTGGCGGAGTGACGGCTCCGCCAGACGGTATTTATCTGGTGGGCGTAGAATACCCTTTTGCGTTGGGACTGCCGGTGGTTGCGCCGATCGCCGCGCTTTGATGGCCTGACATTTTGAATCGAGCCCTTATCTACGCCGGCCTCATGAGGGCGCCGGTGACGCGTCGATGGAAGTTGAGCGCGGTTGGTTTGGAGCCGGGGCCGCCAGGGACGCGAGTGGGAGCGTGATGCAGTCACGGGTGAGGGTCAAGATTTGCGGAATCACCCGCGAGCAGGATGCGCGCGCGGCGGCGGCGGCAGGGGCGGACGCGATCGGGCTGGTGTTCTGGTCACACAGTCCGCGCGCGGTCGATGTCGAGCGGGCGCGCGCTATTGTGGGGGCGACGCCACCGTTCGTGAGCATCGTCGGATTATTCGTCGATGCCGGATGGCAACGTGTCCGCGAAGTGCGCGCGGCGCTACGCCTGGATCTGGTTCAGTATCATGGCCGCGAAACCGCACAGGAGTGCGAGGCCGCGGGTGCACCGTACATTCGCGCCCTGCATGTACGCGAGGGATGCGATCTCCGCGACGCGGCGCGCCGCTATTCCGGCGCGCAGGGCTTGTTGCTCGACACCTGGAACGCTGAACGCCCGGGAGGTTCGGGGGTTGCGTTCGACTGGAAAATGGTTCCGCGCGACATCAGCCGGCCGCTGATTCTGGCCGGGGGGCTGAGACCGGACAATGTCGCACGGGCGATCGCCGAGGTACGACCCTGGGCAGTCGATGTCAGCAGTGGAGTCGAGAGCGGCCCGGGGCGCAAGGATCCGGCCAAGATCGCAGCATTTATCGCGGAGGTGGAACGTGCCGGAACGATCGAATCTAGACCCTGAGGAACGCCTAATCGGGCGCTGGCCCGACGCCCGAGGACATTTCGGTCGCTATGGCGGGTGCTTTGTTGCCGAGACCCTGATGGTTCCGATCAACGAACTACGCGAGGCCTATGCCCGCTATTCGCGCGATCCGGATTTTATCGCCGAATTCGAGGCCGATCTGCGTGATTACGTCGGTCGGCCGTCGCCGCTCTATCTTGCCGAGCGCTGGAGCGAGCGACTCGGCGGCGCGCGAGTGTATCTCAAACGCGAGGATCTCAACCATACCGGCGCGCACAAGATTAACAATACGGTGGGCCAGGCGTTGCTCGCCAAACGGATGGGCAAACAGCGCGTCATCGCCGAGACCGGCGCCGGCCAACACGGGGTGGCTACGGCGACGGTGGCCGCACGTCTCGGCCTCGAATGCGTGGTGTATATGGGCGCCGAAGACATCGTGCGTCAGGCACCTAACGTGTACCGGATGAAGTTGCTGGGCGCCGAGGTGGTGTCCGTGGAGTCCGGGTCGCGAACCCTCAAAGACGCGCTCAACGAGGCGATGCGCGACTGGGTCACCAACATCGACAGCACTTATTACATCATCGGCACGGTGGCCGGGCCACATCCCTACCCGGCGATGGTGCGTGACTTCAACGCGGTGGTGGGCCGTGAGGCGCGTGCTCAGATCCTCGATCAGGCGGGACGCCTTCCTGACGCGCTGGTGGCCTGTGTGGGTGGTGGTTCGAACGCGATCGGCCTGTTTCACGCCTTTCTCGACGACCGTGAGGTGGCGCTGTACGGTGTCGAAGCCGGCGGGGACGGCCTCGACACCGGGCGCCACGCCGCGCCGCTCAGTGCGGGAAAGCCCGGTGTGTTGCACGGCAACCGGACCTACTTGATGGTGAACGACGACGGACAGATTATCCCGACCCATTCGGTTTCGGCGGGGCTCGACTACCCGGGGGTGGGTCCGGAACACGCCTGGTTGAAGGACACCGGGCGTGCCGAATACGTGGCGATAGACGACCGCGAGGCGCTTGCTGCATTTCATGAATTGACCCGCGTGGAGGGTATCATTCCGGCCCTGGAGTCGAGCCATGCGCTCGCCTACGCGGCCAAGCTGGCGCCGCGGATGGCGGCGTAGGATATCGTGATCGTCAATGTCTCGGGTCGCGGCGACAAGGACATACCGGCGGTGGCCGAACGGGAGGGAACCAAACTGTGAGCCGAATTGCGAGCTGCTTCGGACGCCTGCGGGAGCATGGTCGCCGCGCCCTGATCCCGTTCGTGACCGCCGGTTTCCCGAGTCCCGAGGCGAGCGTCCCGATTCTGCACGGGCTGGTCGAGGCGGGCGCCGACGTACTTGAACTCGGTGTGCCGTTTTCCGATCCGATGGCGGATGGTCCGGTCATCCAACGGGCTAGCGAGGCGGCGCTGCGGGCGGGCATGAGCCTGCTTCGGGTGCTCGATATCGTGACCGAGTTCCGGGCCACGGATGAACGCACGCCGGTGGTGCTGATGGGCTATCTCAACCCCATCGAGGCGATGGGATATGCGCGCTTTGCGGTGGCCGCGGAGCGCGCCGGGGTCGACGGCGTACTGACCGTCGACATGCCGCCGGAGGAGTCCCGGGCGCTGGTCACCGAGTTGCGCGGCGCGGCGCTGGATCCGATTTTTCTGATCGCCCCGACCAGCGGACCGGAGCGCATCGAACGGATCTGCGCGCAGGCCAGCGGCTACCTCTACTATGTTTCGCTCAAGGGTGTTACCGGGGTCGCGCGGGTCGATGCCGACGCGGTGGCCGCGGCCTTGCAACCGATTCGCGCACACACCGACCTGCCGATCGGGGTCGGCTTCGGGATCACCGACGGGGAGGCCGCGGCGCGGATCGCGGAATGCGCCGACGCGGTGGTGGTCGGGAGCGCGCTGGTTGCGCGGATCGAGGCCGCGCACGCGGGGGCCGCGGACGTGACGGCGCCGGCCGCCGCTTTGCTGGCCGAGATGCGCGCCGCGATGGATGGGGTGACCGACCTTGAGGCGGGCTGAGTTGATCCCCGGTGGGGGGCTGGTCGAGTCGACGAGGCGTAATCGATCATGAGTTGGTTCGGCAAGCTGTTACCGACCCGGATCCGCACCAATGGTGCGAACAAGCACGCGGTACCGGAGGGCTTGTGGACCAAGTGCCAGGCCTGCCAGTCGGTGCTCTATCGCGCCGAACTCGAGCGCAACGTGGGGGTGTGTCCGAAGTGCAGCCACCACATGCGGCTCGGTGCGCGCGAGCGGCTCGGGCGCTTTCTCGATGAGGGGGCGCGCAGCGAGATCGGGGCCGAGCTGGCGCCGATCGACATGCTCAAGTTCAAAGGAACCAAGCGCTACAAGGAAATGCTCATCCAGGAGCAGAAGGCGACCGGCGAACACGATGCGCTGGTGGTCATTGTGGGACGAGTGAAAGGGATCCCGGTGGTGGCAGCGGCCTTCGAGTTTCGCTTTCGCGGCGGTTCGATGGGCTCGGTGGTCGGCGAGCGTTTCGTGCGCGGCGTGAATGCGGCCATTGAACGGAGTGCGCCGATGGTGTGTTTCTGCGCGAGCGGCGGCGCGCGCATGCAGGAGGGGCTTTTTTCCCTGATGCAAATGGCCAAGACCGCGGCCGCGCTCGCGCGTCTCGCGGAACAGGGCTTGCCGTTCGTCTCGGTACTCACCGACCCGACCATGGGTGGGGTTTCCGCGAGCCTCGGTATGTTGGGGGATCTCAACGTGGCCGAGCCCAATGCGCTGGTCGGCTTTGCCGGACCTCGGGTGATCGAGCAGACGGTGAAAGAACGCCTACCGGAGGGCTTTCAGCGCAGCGAGTTTCTGCTCGAACACGGCGCGATCGACCTGATCTGCGACCGGCGCGAGATGCGCGACCGGATTGCGTCGATGCTGGCGATGTTGACCGCTCGCCCGCAGCCCTGAGTGGGGTGAGGAATGCGGATGTCCACCGCACGGCGATCGGCGCAGCGTCTCCGGCGGTGAGCGTGTCGATCCCGCGCGCCCCCGGTGCGGGCGCGGGACTCGACGAGTGGCTCGCCTGGCAAGCTGGATTGAACCCGGTCACCATCGAACTGGGACTCGGTCGCTGTGCCGCGGTGGCCGGGCGCATGGGACTCCTGCCGCCGCCGTTTCCGCTGATCAATATCGCCGGAACCAACGGCAAGGGTTCTTGCGCGATTTTCACCGAGGCGCTGCTGAGCGAGGCGGGCAGGTCGGTCGGGACCTATCTGTCGCCGCATCTGCTGCGCTACAACGAACGGGTGCGCGTCTGCGGGCGCGAGGTCGATGACGCGCAACTGGTGGCGGCGTTTCACGCGGTGGAGGCGGCACGCGGATCCACGCCGCTGACCTTTTTCGAGTTCGGTACCCTGGCCGCGGTGTCGCTATTCTGCGCTGCCGCGGTCGACGTCGCGATCCTGGAGGTCGGACTGGGGGGGCGTCTGGACGCGGTGAACGTATTTGCCCCCGCGGTCGCCCTGATCACGTCGTTGGGCGTCGATCACGTCGAATGGCTGGGCGCGACACGTGCGCAGATCGCGCGCGAGAAGGCCGGTATCATGCGCCGCGGATGCCCCGCGGTGTGCGCGGAGCCTGATCCGCCGGCCGCCTTCGAGGCCAGCGCGCGGGAGTGCGGCGCGCTACTCTATCGGATTGGAATGGAGTTTGATTTTCAGGTCCGCGATGACGGTTTGTGGGATTGGCGCGGCGTCGCCACGCAGCGTCGCGGCCTGCCGCCGCCGGCGTTGCAGGGCGCCTTTCAATTCCGCAACGCGGCCGCGGCGCTGGCGGTGATCGAACGGTTGGATGGGATCGAATTGCCGCCGGGCGACGCGATTGCGAGGGCGCTCGGCGTCGTCAGGCTGGCAGGACGCATGACGGTGGTCGAGGGGCCGGTAACGCAAGTGATTGATGTGGGTCACAATCCCGAGGCGGCCCGGGCGTTGGCGGCGTGGCTGCGCGAAAATCCCGGCGAGGGCCGCGACTACGCGGTGGCGGCGATGCTCGCCGACAAGGATTGTGACGGCGTGACCGATGCACTGCGGGAGAGTTTCGACCGCTGGTACGTGGCGGGACTCGGGGGGCCGCGCGGGAACAATGGCGCCGCTTTGGCGGACAGCGTCGGGCGCGCGACGCCCGCTGTCGGCGTGCGGCGTTATCCGGCGGTCGGCGCGGCCTATCGAGCCGCCCTCGACAGCGCGCGGCCCGGTGACCGGGTGGTGGTGTTCGGCTCGTTCCGCACCGCCGGGGAGTGCCTGTTGCAAGTTGAGCGCAGCGGTCGGAAACTGACGGGCTGATGGACGAACGATTGAAAGAACGTCTGGTCGGCGCCGCGGTGCTGGTTTCGCTTGCCGTGATCTTCGTGCCGATGTTGCTTGGTGGACCGGATCCGGAGATGGGTGGCGCGCCAATGGGGGATATCCCTCCCGCGCCTCTCGGTGAGTTCAATTCCGCGATTGTCCCGCTCGGTGAACCGGCGACACCGCTGCTCGACAGGGAGGACAAACGGCGCGCCGCGCGCGCGGCGGAGGTCGCGGAATCGAAGGGCGCGCCGCCGGCGACCCAAACCCCGACGCACGAAGCAAGCGCTGCCCCGCCCAAGGCCAAGGCCCGGAAGCCTCGTTCCCGGGCCCCCGCGGAACTGGTTGGTTGGGCCGTGCAGTTGGGTAGTTTCAGTAACGATCGCAACGCCAAGGCCTTGCGTGATCGTCTGCGCAAACAGGGCTATCGGGCTTTCGTCGAATCGGCGCGTGGCGCCAAGGGTGTGGTGACGCGGGTTTACGTGGGGCCGGAACTGGTACGCAAGCGTGCCTTGGCGGCGGCCAAAAAGCTGCAAGCCAGTACCCGCCTCAAGGGCATGGTGGTGCGTTATCCGAGGGACTGACGCCGGCAGGGGTTGCGCGAGCGTACGGGGCGCGTGCCTCCGACGGGATGATACGCGATCCGTGCACCGTGGCGTGTTGCCGGGTTTAACCCGGAATCCTCAGTTGGACGGGGTGAAGTGTGCGTTTGCGGTGGTGCAGGGCAAGGCACAACGATGCGGAATAGTTGTTCTATTCCAAAGCGTTGTAGCGCCGCCCTGTCGCTGCTCAAGAAGTCCGGGCATCCGGGCGGGGTAGTGCGTTACAGGACACGCGGTGAATACTTCCCTGTACGCTCGGAGGCAGCATCCCTGCTGCCTACGGTCCCGTAACGCACTACCCCGCCCCCCTGTACCGGCAGTGTTGCCCGGAGTGATTGCGATGTTACGCCGCCCTGCGCCGTCGCAAGCGTGCAATTCGCCCCGTAGCGTGATTCGCCGGGCGGGTGAAGACATCGGTCGACATCAAAGGCATTCATATCAGCCGGTTACCGTCGGAATATAGCGCTCAACTGAGGATTCTGGGTTTAATCCTGTGGCGGTGGAGGATTGCCGGTTTCGCTCGCGATCCTCGCTTCGCGCAGTTGCGCCGACTGCTTGCGGGTGATGTGCTGGACCAGGAGATCCCGGTCGCTTTCACGGATCCGGGTGAAATCGACTCCGATATCGTATGTCCTCGGGACGCCTAGGGTATCGCTGCGGTTGCAGTGCACCACCTCGCCAAAGCACTGGATGCACAGATATTGCGGAAACAACACCAGCTTGAGTTCAACCAGTGCCCCGACCGGTAGCGCGGAGTCATCATGGAATGAGATCCCGCTGGCGCTCAGGGTGACGGCGTGGGTCGGATGATCGTCGAGTCCTGCGTCGCGGACCGCCATGAGTTGGACCAGCATGTCCAGTTTCTCGTTCAACCCCTCCAGTAGGGTCGCGACGTCGGGCAACTCCCGCCGCACGCGATCCAGCGATTGGTGCAACCGGGCGCTGATGGTCGCGAATGACGAGGCCAGATTGATGGTGTCCGGGTAGCCGTTTTGAACCTGCTGCAGGGCCGCCTCGAGCTGCTCGTGGCTGACGGTGTTGAAGCGCAGCGCCACGTCGTCCTGGATGCGGAAGAAGCGCCTGCGGTCGCTGGTGTCGGGTATTGTCGATAGGTTCATGTTCGTGCCCCGGGTGTGGTCGGCGCCGCGGCCGCCGGGAGCGGTTGCGTCGGCGCAGAGGCGGCGCTGTCGGTGGCGCGGTGACCTTTCGCATCGTTGAGCTTGATCCGCCCGGCGTCCCGATCCCTGCCGCGGATGATGACGATCTCGACGCGCCGGTTGCGGGCGCGATGGGCGGGCGTATCGTTTGGCACCAGAGGCGCGGTATCGGCATGACCCTCGACCAACAGGCGCTGGTGCCCGATACCGATCACTTTTCCGAGGTGTTGAACGACGCTCACCGCGCGTGCCGCCGAGAGTTCCCAGTTGGAACGAAAACGTCGGGTATGAATCGGTACGTTGTCGGTGTGCCCCGCGATCACGATGCGGCCGGGGGTGTGTTTCAAGACCCGACCGATGCGCGTCAGCACCGGGGCGAAGGCCGGCAGCAGATCGGCCTTGCCGGATTCGAAGGAGCCTTTTTCCGCGATCCGGATGACCACGCGCTGCCCTTCCGCGGTGACGTCCAGGGTGCCGTTCGCGATCTCCTTGGCCAGTGCCTTGCGCAATTCGGCGGTCTCCGGGGGCTTGGAACCCACCTCAATCTTAATGATCTTGGCCTGCGCGCCCTTGGTCGTCACACCGATACTGTTGCCGTCGTCGACCTTTGAGTCCGAGACTTTCAGGTGGCGTTGCATATCCTTCGTGGTTTGTTGACGGATCTGGTTGATCGCGGTCGGTTCAGTTTTGCCGGGGCTGAATTCGCGTGCGATGATACTGGTACCTTTAGGGATCTCCTTGGCCTTGATCACGCGTTGCACGCCGAACGCCTCGTTCATCGATCCGGCAAGCTGCTTGAATTTGAGGACGTCCATTTCCGAAAAAGACAGCAGCAGGACGAAAAATGTCATCAACAGTGACATCAGGTCGGCGAAGGTTGCCAACCAGGCCGGGGCGCCGGCCGGACAGGCTGTTTCAGGGCCGCTATCGTCCATCACACGCTATCGTCCATCACACGCGCTGCTCGCGGTCGGCTCAGGCGGCCTTACTGGCGGCTTCCGCCTCGGGTTCGGCCGGCGTTTCGCGCTGGTTCTCCGGCAGATAGGTTTTCAGCAAACCTTCGAGCACGCGTGGATTCAAGCCTTCCTGGATCCCGGCGATGGTTTCGGTGATCAGTGATTTGTTGCGCCGCTCCTCGGCGCTGCGAAAAGACAGCTTGTCGGCGATCGGCAGGGCGATGGCGTTCGCGATGACCGCGCCATAGAGGGTGGTGAGCAGCGCGACCGCCATGGCCGGTCCGATCTGCTTGGGATCGCTCATATTGGCGAGCATCTGCACCAGTCCGACGAGCGTGCCGATCATCCCCATCGCCGGCGCCACGTCGCCGATCGCCTTGAAAATCCCCTGTCCGATCTCGTGGCGCTCAATCGCCAGATTGATGTCTTTCTGAAGCATTTTCTTGACGAACTCGGGGTCATGGCCATCGACGCAGAGTTGGATCCCCTGCTTGAGGAATTCGTTGTGGATTTCGACGTTTTCGAGAGCCAGCAAACCGCTCTTACGCGCGACATTGGCAAGTTCCAGCGCTTCGGTAATGAGTGCGCCGTTATCCTCGGATTTGTGCAGAAACGCCTTCATCGCGACCTTGAAGGCACCGAGAAAATTGCTCAACGGGTACTTTATCAACACCGCGGCGATGCTGCCCCCGACGACGATCACGATCGACGGTATGTTGATGAATTGTCCGAAATCGCCGCCCAGGGCGATCGCGCCGACGATGACGCCGACCGCGCCGAGCAAGCCGATGAGTGTTGCGAGATCCATGGTTTTGCTGTTCCTCTCCCCCCGCCACGAGCGAGCGGTGGTCGCACCGATGCCTGCATTTGTTGTACACCCGGGTTATCGGACCCCGGGCCTGGATCTTTAGGGCTCGGGGCGTCAGTCGTTGAAGTGCAATCCGGGATCATGGTGTCCGGTGCGCGCGACGGGCGCGGGCGTGAAACGGTACACTCCACGCGCCGCGGCCGAGGCGCTCGGGTGGGGTCCCGGTCGGGCCGGCGACCGCGGCGGGACAGGGACCGGTCAAGCAGGGGTTGGATGGGCGAATGAATTGGGCGGATTACATCATCCTGACCATCATCGGCTTCTCGGCGCTGGTCAGCGTGATGCGCGGTTTCGTCCGCGAGGCGGTGGCGCTGGGCGGATGGATCCTCGCGCTGTGGGTGGCGGTGAGCTATATGAATGAGCTTGCCGGCTACCTCACCGGGCAAATCAGCGTACCCTCGCTGCGCGCCGGTACCGCGTTTTTCGTGCTCTTTGCGGCCGTGTTGATGGCGGTGGCGCTAATCAACGCGGCGGTCGGGATGCTGGTCGAAAAGAGCGGCTTGTCGGCTACCGATCGAACCCTCGGGATCCTGTTCGGAGCGGCGCGCGGCGTGGTGATCGTTGCCTTGCTGGTGCTGGCGGCCGGATTGACCCAACTCCCCCGCGACCCGTGGTGGCGCCAGTCGCTGTTGATCCCGCGGGTAGAACCCCTGGCGCGCCAGATCCAGGCACTGTTACCGCCGGATATCGGCCGTCGTTTTCGGTTTCGCTGAGCGCTGCGGGATCCGGCGGTTGCGCCGGGCGATGATTTCGAGCTTCACGGCTGGACGCCGGTGGACTAAGATCGAAGCTCGGTTGGCCTACGCCAAGCAATCCGAATTCTGATTATGTGTGGAATCGTCGGTATCGTCGGCTGTGCGGACGTCAATCAGGCGATCTACGATGCACTGACCGCGCTTCAGCACCGTGGCCAGGACGCCGCCGGAATCGTCACCTGTGATCACAAATTCCACCAGCGCAAGGACAATGGGCTGGTGCGTGACGTGTTTCACACCCGCCACATGCTCAATCTGTGCGGTCACGCGGGGATTGGACACATCCGCTATCCGACCGCCGGTTGTTCGTCATCGGCCGAGGCGCAGCCCTTCTATGTCAATTCACCCTACGGGATCGCGCTCGCTCACAACGGTAATCTGATCAATGCTGAAGCGCTGAAGCGCGAGGTGTATCGCGACGACCGCCGCCACATCAACACCGAGTCGGATTCCGAGATCCTACTCAATGTATTTGCCCACGAACTGCAACGCACGGGGCAACTCGAGCTGGACGCCGAGGCGGTCTTCGGCGCCGTCACCGGGGTCCATAGACGTTGCCTCGGCGGCTATGCGGCGGTGGCGATGATCATCGGTCACGGGATCGTCGGGTTCCGCGATCCCTGCGCGATCCGCCCGGTTTGCTTCGGGCGACGCGACACCGCCTCGGGCAGCGAATTCATGGTCGCTTCGGAAAGCGTCGCGCTGGATGCGCTGGGGTTCGAGCTGATTCGCGATCTGGAACCCGGCGAGGCGATCTACATCGAACTGGACGGCACCGTTCACACCCGCTCCTGCGCCGAACGGACGGTTTATTCGCCGTGCATCTTCGAATACGTTTATCTGGCGCGACCCGATTCGATCATCGATGACGTTTCGGTCTACAAGGCGCGACTGCGCATGGGTGAGCACCTCGCCGATCAAATCCTGCGCGAATGGCCTGATCACGATATCGACGTGGTGATTCCGGTGCCCGACACGAGTCGCACGGCGGCGCTGCCGCTGTCCTACAAGCTCGGCGTCAAGTATCGCGAAGGTTTCATCAAGAACCGCTATATCGGCCGCACCTTCATCATGCCCGGCCAGCAGCAGCGGCGTCGTTCGGTGCGCCAGAAGCTCAACGTGATCGGTCTCGAGTTCGAGGGTAAGAACGTGTTGCTGGTCGATGATTCGATCGTCCGTGGCACCACCTCGCAGGAGATCATCCAGATGGCGCGCGACGCCGGCGCCCGCAAGGTCTATTTTGCATCCGCGGCGCCGCCGGTGCGTTACCAGAACGTCTACGGGATCGACATGCCGGTGGTGAGCGAGCTCATCGCGCACGGGCGCAGCGAAGTGGAGGTGAACGCGGCGATCGGCGCCGATCGGCTGATCTATCAGGATCTCGACAACCTGATCGACTCGGTACGCAAAGGCAATCCGCGCCTCGATCGCTTCGACACCTCCTGTTTCACCGGCGAGTACGTGACCGGCGGCGTCAGCGGGGCCTACCTGGAGCAGATTGCGCGCCACCGTGCCGACGGGGCCAAGTACGATCGGGACATGGAATCGGAGGATGTCATCGAACTCTACAACACGGCTTGAGGATGACCGGCGTGACCGGATTATCGGTTGACAGCGACGCGCCGCATCTTCTACTCTCTCCCACAGCGCCGATTTGATGATTCAGCTTGCGGGCGCTTAATAAGTACGGCTAAAGAGAGTTGCAATACCCGCTTTGGCATGTGCTGAAGGCGGGTTTTTTTGTGCCCCGGCGTCGCCAGGCGCGGGGCGGGAGAGCAGGGTGATGAACAAGATTTCGTCGAACTCGGCGGCGGCAGGTTTCGACAGCCTCGCGGTGCGTAGCGGTCAGACGCGCGGTATCGAGGGCGAACACAACGATCAAATCTACGCCACTTCGAGCTTCGTGTTCGCGAGCGCGGCGGAAGCCGCGGCGCGTTTCGCGGAAACCGAAAGCGGCAATATCTATTCGCGCTTCACCAATCCGACCGTGCGCTGTTTCGAGCAGCGCCTCGCGGCGCTGGAGGGTGCTCGCCATTGCGTCGCCACCGCCTCGGGCATGGCGGCCATCCTCAGCACCTGCCTGGGTCTGCTTCGCAGTGGTGACCATGTGGTCGCCGCCGACGGCCTGTTCGGGTCGACGATCTCGCTGTTCGCCAACATTCTGCCGCGCTTCGGCATCGAGACGAGCTTCGTGCATGCCACCGAGCCCGGCGCATGGCAGGAGGCGATCCGCGCCGACACCCGCCTGCTGTTCGTCGAGAGTCCGACCAATCCGCTCGGTGAGATCGCCGACATCGCCGCGTTGGCGGATACCGCCCATGCCGCCGGCGCCTTGCTCGCGGTGGACAATTGCTTATGCACTCCGGCCCTGCAGCGACCCTTCGAAATGGGCGCCGACCTGGTGGTGCACTCCGCCACCAAGTACCTCGATGGTCAGGGGCGCTGCGTTGGCGGCGCGGTGCTCGCCAAGGACGAAGGCGTGCATAAGGAGCTGTACGCGATACTGCGTACCGCGGGTCCTTGCATGAGTCCGTTCAACGCCTGGGTGTTCCTCAACGGTCTCGAGACCCTGCGCCTGCGCATGCGCGCTCACAGTGCGGCGGGACTGGCGTTGGCCCGCTGGCTGGAGGCGCACCCGGCGGTGGTTCGGGTCTATTATCCGGGCCTCGAGTCCTGCCCTCAGCACGCTCTCGCGGCGCGCCAGCAGAGCGCTTTCGGCGGTATCGTTTCTTTCGAAGTGGAGGGTGGTCGTGACGCCGCTTGGTCGGTTGTCGACGCTACCCGGATGCTTTCGATTACCGCCAATCTGGGTGATTGCAAGACGACCATTACCCATCCGGCTTCGACCACCCACGGGCGCCTCAAGCCGGCACAACGCGAACGCGCCGGGATCCGTGAGTCGTTGTTGCGGGTTGCGGTCGGTCTTGAGAGCGTCGCGGATCTGCAAGACGATCTGGCGCGCGGTCTCGATGGCCTGCCGGCGCGGGTCGCGGCCGGCGCCGGACGGTGACCAGTCGATCGGACCGGAGCGATCAAGGCGGCGTGGCGCGTGCGCGCCTCCTGGAGTGCCTGGACGCGGCCCTCGCGGCGGTCGATGCGCGCCGCGCGGTAGCCGCGCGGCTGGAGTTCGGCGACGATCCGGCGCCCACCCACGCGCTGGCGATCGGCAAGGCCGCGGCGCGCATGATGCACGGGGCGATCGACGCGCTCGAAGATCGCATCGAGGCCGCGTTGGTGGTGACCAAACATGGCCACGCGGGCGATCTCGCCGAGCGCAGCGACCGTTTGCGGGTTATCGAGGCATCCCATCCGGTGCCCGATGGAAGCTGTCTCGCGGCGGGCGCCGCGGTGCTCGAATTCCTGCGCACGGCGCCCGCCGAGGCACGATTTCTAGTCATGGTGTCGGGTGGTGCGTCGAGCCTGGTCGAGGTCTTGGCGCCGGGTCTCGACGCCGCTGATCTGGCCCGCATCAACGAGTGGCTGCTCGGCTCGGGACTCCCGATCGGCGCGATCAACCGGGTGCGCAAGCGCCTGTCCCTGATCAAGGGCGGGCGATTGGTGACGGCGCTTCGGTCACGCCCGGCGCTGTGCCTGATGATCTCGGACGTGCCGGGAGACGATCCCCGGGCGATCGGCTCGGGACCATTGGTGCCCCATGTGCCGAGCGACATCGAGGTCACCGATCTCGCTCTCCCCGGATGGCTGGCGGCACTGACCACGCAGGCGCCGCGGCTACCCGCCGCGGAAAGCTATGCGACGGTGCGCCGGGAAGTCATTTTGCGACCGGCCGACGCGCGCGCGGCGGCGGCGCGGGCGGCGCTGAACCATGGCTACGCGGTGACCGAGCATCGGGAGTTGCTGGAGGGCGACGCCGTGGCGGTCGGCCGGCGCCTCGGTGCTCTGTTGTGCGCGGCTCCACCGGGCCTGCAAGTGTGGAACAGCGAGACCACCGTGGTGCTGCCGCCGCACCCGGGGCGCGGGGGGCGCTGCCAGAGCCTGGCGCTCGCCGCGGCGCTGGAAATCCAGGGTCACCTTGGCGTCTGGTTGCTCGCCGCCGGCACCGACGGTACCGATGGCCCGGGTGTAGACGCCGGTGCGCTGGTCGATGGTGAGACGGTCTTGCGTGGTGCGGACGCCGGCCACGATCCGCGCGCGGCGCTCGCCGCGGCCGACGCCGGACGCTTTCTCGAGGCCAGCGGCGATCTGATCCACACCGGTCCGACTGGCACCAATGTCATGGATCTGGTGCTCGCGCTACGGGTCGATTCGGGTTCCTAGCCCTCAATGTCTGCCGGAAGGGCGAGGCGCCGGCCGCGCCGAAACCACGGTCCCGCCGCGCCGCGCTTGACCAAAGCCGTGGCTTGGGGGGCGCTTCGCCTTCCCTATCTGCGCCGGGGTCCCCGTTCTCCGTTCGCCAACTGAAAGGGTTAGAATGGGCACCGATTTGCCGTGGCGCGGGACGGACCTTTCGAGTAGTCGGCGGGTGTCGGCGATGGCCGGGCCGGCGCATCATTCGTGGCTCCAGGAGGGCACTGCCATGACCGTGATCAAACAGGAAGATCTGATCCAGAGCGTCGCCGACGCCCTGCAATTCATATCCTACTATCATCCTTCCGACTATCTGCGCGCCCTTGGCGACGCTTATGCACGGGAAGAATCGCCGGCCGCCCGGGACGCGATGGAGCAGATCCTGGTCAACTCGCGAATGGCGGCCGAAGGGCACCGTCCGATTTGCCAGGACACCGGCATCGTGGTGTGTTACTTGGACGTCGGGATGGAGGTGCGCTGGGAGGCGGCGTGCGACCTCGAAGAGATGATCAACGAGGGGGTGCGCCGGGCGTATACGGATCCGGATAATATCCTGCGGGCCTCGATCGTCGACCCGCCGATCGGTGCGCGCCGCAACACCGGCGACAACACGCCGGCGGTCATCCACACCCGGCTGGTAGCCGGTGACAAGCTCCGTGTGCGGCTCGCCGCTAAAGGCGGCGGATCGGAGAATAAATCGAAGTTCGCGATCCTCAACCCCAGCGACAGCGTGGTCGACTGGGTGCTGGAGACGGTACCGAAGATGGGCGCCGGCTGGTGTCCGCCGGGGTTGCTGGGGATCGGGATCGGTGGATCCGCCGAACAGGCGATGCTGCTCGCCAAGGAGTCGTTGCTGGCGCCGATCGATATCCAGGAACTGCGCGCGGGGGGCGCAAGCACCCCTGCTGAGGCGCTGCGTCTGGAAATCTACGACAAGGTGAACGCGCTCGGGATCGGGGCACAGGGTCTCGGTGGGCTAAGCACGGTGCTCGATGTCAAGGTACTCGAATATCCGACCCACGCCGCCTCGCTGCCGGTGGCGATGATCCCGAACTGCGCCGCGACCCGCCATGCTGAATTCGAACTCGATGGCAGCGGGCCGGTGCAGCTTGATCCGCCGCGCATCGAAGACTGGCCGCAGGTAAAGTGGAATGCGGCGGCGGCGCGACGCGTCGACCTCGATACCCTGACTCCTGCGGCGATCAAGGAATGGCGAGTCGGGGAGCGACTGCTGCTGTCGGGTAAGATACTGACCGGCCGCGACGCGGCGCACAAACGTATCCAGGAGTTGCTGGCCTCCGGCAAGGGGCTTCCGGAAGGTGTCGACTTCCACAATCGCATGATCTATTACGTGGGTCCGGTGGAGGCGGTGCGCGACGAGGTTGTCGGCCCCGCCGGACCGACCACCTCATCGCGCATGGACAAGTTCACCGAGATGATGTTGGCGGAGGCCGGATTGTTGGGGATGATCGGCAAGGCGGAGCGAGGACCGGAGGCAATCGACGCCATTCGTCGTCATCAGTCGGTCTACTTGATGGCGGTGGGCGGCGCCGCCTATCTGGTTTCGAAGGCGATCCGTGGTGCCCGCATGGTGGCATTCGAGGATCTCGGGATGGAGGCGATCCGCGAGTTCGATGTGGTGGATATGCCGGTCACGGTGGCGGTCGACGCCCGTGGTGAGTCGGTGCATCGGAGTGGGCCGGCGAAATGGCGCGCGAAGATTGCCGAGATGCAGGCCGGGATGCAGGTGGAGGTCGCCTGAGCCGCATCGCGAACGGCAGCACGATGGCCGGTGCGTCGGTGAGGGTCGAGATCGTCGCGATCACGCGGGCCGATGATCCGGCGGTGGAGGCGGCCAGGGAACTGGTGATCGAGTATGCCCGGGCGCTCGGCGTCGATCTCTGTTTCCAGGGCTTCGACCGGGAGTTGGTACGGTTTCCGGGCGATTATCTGCCGCCGCGTGGCGCCTTGTTACTGGCGCGCCGGGGGCGGCGTGCGGTAGGCTGCGTTGCAATACGCCCGTTGGGTACCGGCTGCTGTGAAATGAAGCGACTGTACGTGCAACCCGCGCAGCGCGGCAGGGGGCTGGGCGTGCGCCTCGTTCGCGCGCTGTTGGACGCCGCGCGGGGCGCCGGTTATCAGTGCATGCGGCTCGACACGTTGGCGCAAATGCACTCCGCGCGGCGTCTCTACGCGGAACTCGGCTTCGTCGAGATCGCACCGTATTACCACAACCCCATACCGGGCGCGGTCTATCTCGAGTGTGCGCTCGGTGGGGGTCGGCAAGCGGCGAGCGACACGGGTTAATTCCGATGGTGGTGGCGACGCGTTCCGTGCGCTGTCGCGGGGGCGCCGTCGCCGCCGCCGGTGCCGGCGAGTGGTTCCCACGGCATCAGGTGGATCCCCGCGGCAATCAGCGAGACCCCCAGTTCGACGCCCTCCGCCAGCTCGTTGCGTTCGGCAACGTGGCTCGAAACGCTGAAACGCAAAGGGTGCTCGACGCCCGGCAGGCGCAGGGTTATCTCGGTGTTGTCGCCCAGCGTGGTGAGCGTGGCGATCGCGCCGTGGAGCGGATTCTCGCGCTCGCCGCGCGACGGCTGGCGGCGTCGGTGCATGACCACGCTGGCCGGCGGTATCACCCACAAGATCCGCTCGCCCACCTGGAAATCCGCCGTATGGCGCGCCTCGACGCGGGTGCCGAGGGTGTCCAGAAAGGTGATGCCCGCGGCGGGTCGTTGCTCGATGACGACCCCTTCGAAGAGGTTGCCGAGATCCATCAGACGTGCGACCTGGAGGTTGCGCGGGCGGGTGCGCAGCAGCGTCGGAGCGGCATTCTGTAGCGTGCGGCCGCGGTGCACCGCATACAGTCGGTCCGCCAACAGACTCGCTTCCTCGAGGTCATGGGTCACCAGCAGGGTGGGGATATCGATGCGTTCGCGCAGCGTCGCCAGCTCGCGTTGCAGGCGCCGGCGGGTGACCTGGTCGACCGCCGAAAAGGGTTCGTCGAGCAACAGCACCGCCGGATCGCGGGCCAGGGCACGGGCGAGCGCGACGCGCTGGCGTTGACCCCCGGAGAGTTGTGCCGGACGCCGTTTTTCTAGCCCGGCCAGATGGACGTTCGCGAGCAGTTCGCGTGCGCGCCCCTCGCGCGCCGCACGCGGCAGATGACCGAGCGCCGCGGTGACGTTGGCGAGGGTGTCGAGATGCGGAAACAACGCATAGTCCTGGAACAGGAAGCCGGTGCGGCGACGCTGCGGCGCGAGCGCGATGCCGGCGGCGCTGTCGAGCCACGTCTCGCCATCGCAGCGGACCACCCCGAGGGTGCGCCGATCGAGGCCGGCGATCGCCCGCAACACGGTCGTCTTTCCGCTGCCCGAGGGACCGACCAACGCCACCAGTTCCCCTTTCGCACAGCGAATCTCGGCGTCAATCGGGTAGGGGTGGGCGCGCTGGAGACGCGCCACCAGCCCGTTGTCCGCCGCCCGTCGCGAGGAGTCAGTCATCGTGACGAGCGCGGGCCGGCGCCAGGAGATTCACCAGCGAGATGGCGAGGAAGGCGATCGCGAGCAGCAGCGCCGACATCTTGTTGGCGCCTGCCGCATCGAAGGCCTGCACGCTGTCGTAGATCGCGATCGACAGGGTGCGCGTTTCCCCCGAGATGTTGCCGCCGACCATCAGCACCACGCCGAATTCGCCCAGGGTGTGAACGAAGACCAGGGTCAGGGCGTACACCAGGCCGGGCCACGCGAGCGGCAGCTCGACGCGCCAGAAGGTTTGCCAACTCGATAGGCCGCTGCACCACGCGGCCTCGCGGATCTTGCGCGGGATCGTCTCGAATGCCCGCTGCAACGGTTGCACGGCGAACGGCAGGTTGAACACCAGAGTCGCGAGCAGCAAGCCGCTGAAACTGAAGGCGAGACTGCCGCCGGTCAAGGCGTGCCACAGGCGACCGAGCGGCGACTGGATACCGAACGCGACCAGCAGATAGAAGCCGAGCACGGTCGGCGGCAGCACCAGCGGCAGGGTCACCGCCGCCTCGCACAGCGCGCGTCCCCGGAATCGCCCCCACGCCAACAGCCGCGCGATGAGCAGACCGAGCGGGATCAGCAAGGCGCAGGTCCACAGCGCCAAGCGCAGCGAGAGATCGAGGGCGATCCAGTCCAACGGGCGACCTTAGGGAACATCCGCGGACGGCGGCACGCGGAAACCGTAACGAGCGAGTATCGCACGTGCCTCGGGAGCGCGCAGGTAACGATAGAAGCGCCGCGCGACCCGCCCCGCGCCCTGGATCAACACCATGCGCTGGCGTAACGGCCGGTGCCACCGTGCCGGAATCAAGGCGAAGCGGCCGGTCCGCGCGAGCGCCGGTGCGCGGGCCAGGGAGAGCGGGATGATGCCGCCCTGGGTCTGTCCCGAGGCGGCGAAACGGGCCGCCTGAGCGGCGTTCTCGCCGAGTACCAGGTGCGGGCGCAGCGCCGTCCACAGGCCGACGTGAAGCAGCGCCTCGCGTGCCGCGCGCCCGTACGGCGCATGGCTCGGGTTGGCGATCGCGAAACGCTCGATCTTGCCTTCGACCAATGCCTTGCCGAGCCCGGACAGGCCCTGCGCTGGTCGCAACGGCGACCCTTGCGGCGCGTAGAGCACCACGCGCCCGAGCGCATAGAGCGCGCCCTTGCCGACGGTCAGGCCCTCATCGGCCAGCTTGAACACGTAAGCCTCGTCCGCGGAGAAATAGAGCTGGTACGGCGCACCCTGTTCAATCTGGCGCTGGAAGTTTCCTGAAGAGCCGAAGTTCAGGCGCACCCGTTCGCCGCCGTCGGCGGTGAAGCGCGTGGCGATGTCGGCGAGCGCGAACTGGAGATCGGCGGCGGCGGCGACCACCGGGGGTCCGGCCGCCGCGGCCGGCGCGGTGGCTAGCAGCAGCGCCGCGAACGCGGCCCCGAGGGCGGGTAGGCTGGCGCTCATGCGGCGCGTCGCCGCGCCCTGGTGTGCGAGTATCGGTAGGCGTGCATCGAACGGGGATCCCAGCGGTGCCGATCGGGTGGCCATTGTCGCACGCGGGTCGCCGCTTGCGGAACCGGGGCAGCCATCTTCCGGTGCCGGCGCGGACCGGGAGAAGCCAGGCGCCCGAGCGCTTGACGCGCTATTCCCCCTCGGATGGTTCTCCCGTCGCCTCTTCGTCCAGCGTCAGGGCGGCGGAGTTGATGCAGTAGCGCAGGCCGGTGGGTGCGGGTCCGTCGGGGAATACATGACCCAGGTGGGAGTCGCAGGCCGCGCACAACACCTCGGTGCGGCGCATCAGCAGGCTTCGGTCGGCTCGTTCACGAATCGCGGCTTTCGCGCTCGGGGAGTGGAAGCTCGGCCAGCCGCTGCCGGAATCGAATTTCGCGGTCGAATTGAACAACACGGCGCCGCAACACACGCATCGGTAGAGCCCGGCCCGTTTGCAGTCGTGGTAGGCACCGCTGAACGGAGGTTCGGTGCCTTTTTCACGGGTTACACGAAATTGTTCCGGCGTGAGTTTCTCTCGCCAAGCGGTTGTGTCCAGGGATGATCGGGATGCCATAGCGGGCCTGCCTCGTTCAATCTAGAATTTTCAGTTGGACGGGGTGAAGTGTGCGTTTGCGGTGGTGCAGGGCAAGGCACAACGCTGCGGAATAGTCATTCTATTCAAAGCGTTGTAACGCCGCCCCGGGCCGCCGCAAACGTGCAATTCGCCCCGTAGCGTAATTCACCGGGCGGGTGAAGACATCGATCGACATTAAAGGCATTCATATCAGCCGGTTACTGTCAGAACGTAGCGGTCAACCGAGGATTCCAGGTTCAATCCCAACGGTCGTCGCGCACCTGCACTACGCCGTCGTGAACGCGCACCGGCAGGGTTGCGACCGGTTCGAACGCCGGGCCGGTGAGCGCTTCGCCGGTGCGAATCGAAAAGCGCGCGCCGTGGCGCGGACAGACGATCTCGTCGCCTTCGATGCAGCCGCCGCTGAGGTCACTGTCGTCGTCGGTGCAGACATCTTCAATGGCGTGAAATTCCCCGTCGAGGTTGAATACCACAACCGGGGCGTCATCGACGTCGACGACACGATGGCTGCCCGGCGGCAGTTCCGTTACCGCCGCGACGTCGACCCAGTCGGTCACAGCATCCCGAGTTGGAGCTTGGCCGCGTCATCCATGCGGTCCAGCGTCCAGGGCGGGTCCCAGACCAGTTCGACGTGCGCTTGCCGGACCCCGTCGACCGCTTCGATCGCCGCTTCGACGGTACCCGGAAAGGTCTGGGCCACCGGGCAGCCGGGCGCGGTCAGGGTCATTTGCACGTCAACCAAGCCGCCGGGTTCGATGTCGATCCCGTAGATCAGGCCGAGATCATAAATATTAACCGGGATCTCGGGGTCGTAGACCTCCCGCAAGGCCGCGATTATCCACTCCTCCAGCATATCCGGCGAAACCTCCGGCGCGGCCGACGACTGCTCGCCATCGCGATGCGCGGGGTGCTCCGCGGTGCTTGCCTGATCCAGATCGGTCATCGATTCACTCGGTGGTTACCGCCTCGGCGCGATCCTCAATCGCGGCCTCGAGCGTATGCCAGGGGAGGGTCGCGCACTTGACCCGCATCGGAAACTCCCGGACCCCGGAAAGCACCGCGAGCTTGCCGATGTCGACCGAGTCGTCCGGGGCCTCCTCGCCGAGCAGCAGGGCGTGCAGGGCGGCGAACAGCGCGCGCGCTTCGGCCACGCTGTGCCCCTTTACCGCCTCGGTCATCAGCGACGCCGACGCGGTGGAGATCGCGCAGCCCTGGCCTTCGAAACCGACGTCTCGAATGATGTCGTCCTCGACCTTGAGGTGGATCTCCACCTGGTCGCCACACAACGGATTGTGACCGCTTGCGTCGCGATTACTGCCCTCGGGCCGGCGCGGGTAGTTGCGCGGGTTGCGATTGTGGTCGAGGATCACTTCCTCGTAGAGATCGCGCATATCCATCAGCGACCAAACACCTCTTTGACCTCGATGATGCCGGCGACCAGCGCGTCGACATCGGCGTGATTATTGTACAAGGCGAATGACGCGCGTGAGGTCGCCGCGACGCCGAAACGCTGCATCAGCGGCATCGTGCAGTGATGGCCGGTGCGGATCGCCACTCCCCGGCGATCGATGATGGTGCCGACATCGTGAGGATGCACGCCGTCGATCACGAACGACAGGATCCCCGACTTGTGGGTGGCCTCGCCGATCAGGCGCAGACCGGGGATTGCCCGGACCGCGGCGGTCGCGTAGGCGAGCACCTCCGCCTCGTGGGCGTCGATCGCGTCGATTCCGATCGCGCTGACATAGTCGAGCGCCGCGGCCAGGCCCACCGCGCCCGCGATGTTGGGTGTACCGGCCTCGAATTTATGCGGTAAATCGTTGTAGGTGGTCCGTTCGAAACCGACCGTGCGGATCATCTCGCCGCCGCCCTGATAGGGCGGCATCGCGTCGAGCAATTCGGCGCGCCCCCAGAGTACGCCGATCCCGGTCGGGCCGAACACCTTGTGCCCGGAGAAGGCATAGAAATCGCACCCCAACTCGGCCACGTCGATCGCGGTGTGGGCGGTCGCCTGGGCGCCGTCGACCAGCACCAGCGCGTCGTGGGCGTGGGCCTCGCTGACGATCTCCCGGACCGGGTTGATGGTTCCCAAAGAGTTCGAGAGATGCACGCAAGCCACCAGACGGGTGCGCGGTCCGAGCAAATCCCGGTAGGCGTCGAGGTCGAGTTCGCCGGCGTCGTTGATCGGCACCACCCGCAGGCGGGCCCCGGTCGCCTGGCAGACCATCTGCCAGGGTACGATGTTGGAATGGTGCTCCATGGTGGTGATCACCACCTCGTCGCCCGGCGTCAGTCGATCGCGCCCCCAGCTTTGGGCCACCAAGTTGATCGCTTCGGTGGTGCCGCGCACGAAGATCAACTCGCGTGGGTCGGCGGCACCGATGAAGTGGCGCACGGTTTCGCGCGCGCCCTCATAGGCACGGGTGGCACGCTCACTGAGGGTGTGGACGCCACGATGCACGTTGGCTTTGTCGAATTCGTAATAATGGCGCAGTGCGTCGATGACGGCCGCGGGCTTTTGGGTGGTGGCGCCGTTATCGAGATAAACCAAGGGGTGCCCGTGCACCTCCTGGTGGAGCGCCGGGAAATCCGCACGCAGCGCCTCGACATCGTATGAATTGCGCCGCGCGATGCCGTCCCGGACCGCGCTCACGCCGTCATCCCCTTGATTCGGCCGGCATCCGGCAGGTGTGCGAGGAGGTCGTCGGTGACCCGCGTACGCAGCGCCTCGCTGCTCATGTGGTCGATCAGGTCGCGGGCGAAGCCGAGGGTCAGCATGACGCGCGCCGCGGATGCAGCGATACCGCGCGAGCGCAAATAAAACAGCATCTCTTCGTCGAGCTGACCGACGGTCGCGCCGTGCGCGCATTGCACGTCGTCGGCATAGATTTCGAGCTGCGGCTTGGTGTCCGCCTCGGCGTCCGCCGACAGCAGCAGGTTGGTGTTGCGCTGGCGGGCGTCGCTGTGCTGCGCGTCGGGATGGACGCGGATCAAGCCATCGAACACCCCGCGGGCGCGCCCGCCGAGGATGCCGCGATAGTCTTCCTGGCTCGCGCAGTCGGGCACCAGGTGCTCGATGCGGCTGTGGCAGTCGATGTGGGCGCGCCCACCACCGACATAGAGGCCGTCGAGGGTGCAGCGTGCGTCTTCACCCGCGAGCCTCACGATCACGTCATGGCGGGTCAGCGCGCCACCGAAACTGTAGAGTCGCGATAGCAGCTCGCTGCCCCGCGCCTGTTGGACTTCAAGCGATCCGATGTGGAAATCCTTGGCGCCGCCGGTCCGGATCTTGACGTGCTCGAGACACGCCAGCGGGTCCAACGTGACCTCGGTGACCGCGTTGTGGAGGCGGTTCTCGGCACTCGGCCCGAGATAGCTTTCGACCAAGGTGGCGCGGCTGCCGCGCTCCATGTGCACAACCACCCGCGGGTGTACCGCGATGTCGGGATGAGCGCTGCCGGCGAAGAACACCAGATGCAGCGGTATCGGGATGGTGGTGCCGGCGGCGACGCGAAGCACCGCGCCGCTGTCCATGAACGCCGCATTCAGGGCGCAGAAGCCGTTGCGTTGCGGATCCGCAATGCGTCCGAGGCGGCCGGCTAAATCGCCGCTCTCGACCGCCAGCGCGGCGCCGAGCTCACTGAATTCCAGCCCCGCCGGCAACCGATCGAGATCGGAATCGGCCGCGCTGAAGCGGCCATCGATAAAGACCATGCGGAGCGACTCGCCGGCCAGCGCAATCGACTCGGCGAGCGGCGTGGTCGCGGGAGTCGTCGGCGCCCGGAAGGCCCGTTTTTCGAGCGCGCTGACGCGGGTGTATTTCCAGTCCTCGTCGCGGGTGGTGGGAAAGCCCAGACGCGTGAACCCGTCGAGCGCTTCACCGCGCAGCTTGTCCAGCCAGGCGAGGCCGGCGCCGGGCAGCGTCGCGGCGCAGGCCGCGTGCTCGTCGAGGTAATGTTGGACCGATGACGTGTTCATGCGTTGGCGGCCATTCCCTCGATCCCGGTATAACCTTGTTCCTCAAGTTGCAGAGCAAGTTCCGGGCCGCCGGAGCGTACGATTTGGCCGGCGTTCAATACATGCACGACGTCGGGCACGATGTAGTTGAGCAGGCGCTGATAGTGGGTCACGACGATCATCGAGCGGTCCTTGGCGCGCAGTGAGTTGATGCCCGCGGCAACGTCGCGCAGGGCGTCGATGTCGAGGCCCGAGTCGGTTTCGTCCAGGATCGCGAGCTTGGGCTCCAGCACCGCCATCTGGAAAATCTCGTTGCGTTTCTTCTCGCCGCCCGAGAAGCCGACGTTGACCGCGCGTTGCAGCAGGCCCTCGTCCAGATCGAGTATCTTGAGTCGTTCCTTGACCAGCGCCAGAAACTCGAAGGCGTCATATTCCGGTAGCCCACGACGCAGGCGAACCGCGTTGACCGCGGCCTTGAGAAAATAGGTATTGTTGACCCCGGGGATCTCGACCGGGTACTGAAAGGCCAGGAACAGGCCCTCGCAGGCCCGCTCCTCGGGCGCCAGCTCGAGCAGATTATGATCCTCGAAGCGGACCTCGCCGGCTTCGACCGTGTAGCCCTCGCGACCGGCGAGCACGTGCGCCAGGGTGCTCTTGCCGGAGCCGTTGGGCCCCATGATCGCATGCACTTCTCCGGGCCGTACCCTCAGATCCAGGCCCTTGAGGATCTCCTTTCCTTCTACGCTGACCCGTAGTCCCTCGATGTTCAGCATCAACCGTCCTCGTTTCCTTGCCATCGCGATTCGTTGGCGGTCGCTCAACCGACCGCGCCTTCGAGGCTTACCGTGAGCAATTTCTGCGCCTCGACCGCGAACTCCATCGGCAGTTCACGGAACACTTCCTTGCAAAATCCATTGACGATCATCGACACCGCGTCCTCCACGCTGATCCCGCGCTGGCGACAGTAAAACAACTGATCTTCGCTGATCTTGGAGGTGGTCTCCTCGTGCTCGACCTGCGCGCCGGGGTTTTTTACTTCCACGTAGGGGAAGGTGTGGGCGCCGCATTGGTCGCCCATCAACAGCGAGTCGCATTGTGAGTAGTTGCGCGCCCCGGTCGCGCCCTTGGCGATCTTGACCAGACCGCGATAGGCATTCTGGCCGTGCATCGCCGAGATCCCCTTGGAGACGATTGTGCTGCGGGTGTTGCGCCCGATGTGGACCATCTTGGTGCCGGTGTCGGCCTGCTGACGCAGACTCGCGAGCGCGACCGAGTGAAAGGTGCCCACCTAATTGTCTCCGCGGAGGATGCAACTAGGGTACTTCCAGGTGATCGCCGAGCCGGTCTCGACCTGGGTCCAGGCGATCTTGGAGTTGGCGCCGCGGCAGTCGCCGCGCTTGGTGACGAAATTGTAGATCCCGCCGCGCCCCTCGGCATCGCCCGGATACCAGTTCTGGACGGTCGAGTATTTGATCTCGGCCCCTTCCATGGCGATCAACTCGACCACCGCGGCGTGGAGTTGATTCTCGTCGCGGACCGGCGCGGTGCAGCCCTCCAGGTAGCTCACGTAGCTGCCTTCGTCGGCGATCAGCAGGGTGCGCTCGAATTGTCCGGTCTTGGCCGCGTTGATGCGGAAGTAGGTCGACAACTCCATCGGGCAACGCACCCCCGGGGGGATGTAGCAGAAGGAACCGTCGGTGAACACCGCGGAGTTGAGCGCCGCGTAGAAATTGTCGCCCGGCGGCACCACGCTGCCGAGGTAGCGCTCAACCAGCGCGGGATGGTCGCGCACCGCCTCGGAGAAGGAGCAGAAGATGATCCCGTCCTCGGCGAGTTTGTCCTTGAAGGTGGTGGCTACCGACACCGAATCGAACACCGCGTCGACCGCGATCCCGGCCAGCGCCGCGCGCTCTTCGAGCGGGATCCCGAGCTTGTCGTAAGTTTCGAGTAACTTGGGGTCGACCTCGTCGAGGCTCTTGGGGCCGTCCTTCCTGGCGTTCGGTGACGAATAATAGGATATGTCCTGAAAGTCGATCAGCGGGTGGGTCACACTCGACCACTGCGGTTCGCTCATCGTCAGCCAGTGGCGGTAGGCCTCGAGGCGCCATTCGAGCAGGAATTCAGGTTCACCCTTTTTGTGCGAGATCAGGCGAATCACGTCTTCATCGAGGCCCGGTGGCACCGTGTCGCTGTCGATTTCGGTGACGAAACCATGCTCGTACTCGCGACTCACCAAGTCTTCGACCTCGCGTGCGTGGCCGGGTTTGTCGGGCGATTGGGTGTTGGGCATTTGCGCCATCGATGGGCCTTCTAAATCCGAGTATTGTAGTCAGGTATGATAGGGCGGCGTAATCGCAACAGTCAAGACCGGTTGCAGCGCCGCGCGCGCTTCCCCCCGGAGGCGTTCGCGCAGTTTATCGCAACCGCCGGGAGGGATACAGGAAGGTTCATGGAGGCAGACGGATACAGGAAAAGACCGGGTGGAGTTTTCTCGGGCCCAACGAATGAAGGCGCGAGGACAGGATTCCTATCGTGTCCCCTTCAAAGACCGGCGACAGCAGCCACCCGCAGGGGTCACGTTGGCCTTTGCTTGGTGCTCGCTTCACGTCACGCCTACCCGAACTCGGGTGGTTACCCCGCATCAGCGTAGGTTCTCAATAACTCCAGGCAGGACTGCCGGTACCGGAGGACGGGGTCGTGTGTTACGGGACCGTAGGCAACAGGGATGCTGCCTTCGAGCGTACACGGATGTATTCACCGCGTGTCCTGTAACGCACTACCCCGCCCGGACGCCCGGACTTTTTGAGAAGCTACGCATCAGGCTCCCTGCGCGGCGAGATCGAAGGCCGCCGCCATCAGGGCGCGGGTGTACGCTTCACGCGGCGACTCGAAGATCTGCTGCGCCGGCCCCTGTTCGACCACCCGGCCGTTACGCATCACCAGGATGGCGTCGGCCAGCGCACGAACCACCCGCAGATCATGGCTGATGAACAGGTAGGCGAGTTGGTGGTGGGCCTGAAGGTCGCGCAATAGATCGACGATCTGGGCCTGTACCGAAACATCCAGCGCCGAGGTCGGCTCGTCGAGGATCACCAAGCGCGGCTTGACCACCATCGCGCGGGCAATCGCGATGCGCTGGCGCTGGCCGCCGGAAAACTCGTGTGGATAGCGGTGGCGGCTGTCCGGATCCAGGCCGACCTCGGCCAGCGCCTGCACGATCAGTTGTTGGCGACCCGCGGCATCGCCGCCCAGATCATGGACCTCGAGACCTTCGCCGACGATCTGGGCCACCGACATGCGCGGGCTGAGACTCCCATAGGGGTCCTGGAAGACGATCTGCATTTCGCGCCGCAGCGGGCGCAGCGAGCGCCCGTGCAGGCCCTGGATTTCACGCTCGCCGAAACGGATCGAGCCTTCGCTCGAAATCAGCCGCAACAGCGCGAGCCCCAGCGTGGTCTTGCCCGAGCCACTTTCGCCGACCACCCCGAGGGTGTGCCCGGCGCGCAGTTCCAGCGAGATCCCGTCCACCGCCTTGATGTGCGACACCGTGCGGCGCAGGATCCCGCGGCGCACCGGAAACCACACCCGCAACGCCGCGCCGCGCAGCACCGCGGGTGCGTCGCGAGGCGCCGCGAGCGGGTGACCCTTGGGTTCGGCGTCGAGCAGCCGCCGGGTGTAGGGATGCGCGGGGCTGCTCAGCACCCGTTGGGTGGGCCCCTCCTCCACGATCCGCCCTTCGGTCATCACGTAGACCTGCGTGGCCATCTTGCGCACTACGTTGAGGTCGTGGGTGATCAACAGCAACGCCATGTCGAGTCGCCGGCGCAGATCGTCGATGAGATCCAGAACCTGGGCCTGAATGGTGACATCGAGGGCCGTGGTCGGCTCGTCGGCAATCAACAACTCGGGTTCCCCGGCCAGTGCCATCGCGATCATCACCCGCTGGCGCTGGCCCCCGCTGAGTTGGTGCGGGTAGGCGTCGAGGCGCGCCGCCGGGTCCGGGATCCCGACCAGTTCCAGCAGCTCGATCACGCGGCCGCGGGCCGCGCGCCGGGTGAGTCCGCGATGCAGCTTGAGCACCTCGGCGACCTGGCGCTCGATGGTGTGGAGTGGATTGAGCGAGGTCATCGGCTCTTGGAACACCATGCCGACCCGTGCGCCGCGGACGGCGCGCATGACGTGCGCCGGTGCGGTGAGGAGCTCGGTACCGGCGAGCCGGATACTGCCTCCGGGGTGCTGTGCGAAGGGATAGGGAAGCAGGCGCAAAACCGACAGCGCGGTGACCGACTTGCCCGACCCGCTCTCTCCGACCAGACCCACGCTCTGGCCGCGCGCCACCGACAACGAAACGCCACGTACCGCTTCGACGCGCCGCGCACCGTGGCCGAAGGCGACCTCCAAATCGTTGATTTCGAGCAGCGGCGCGCTCATGCGCCGGCCCCCGTGGTCTTGCGCGGGTCGAAGGCGTCGCGCGCCGCTTCGCCGACGAATACCAACAGGCTGAGCGCGACCGCAAGCGCCACGAAAGCGGTGATCCCCAGCCATGGCGCCTGTAGATTGGCCTTGCCCTGGGCGAGCAGTTCGCCGAGTGAGGCGGAGCCCGGCGGCAGCCCGAAACCGAGAAAGTCGAGCGAGGTGAGCGTGGTGATCGAGCCGCTGAGGATAAACGGCATGAAGGTGATGGTGGCGACCATCGCGTTGGGCAGAAGGTGGCGAAACATGATGGTCGGATCCCCCACCCCCAAGGCGCGCGCCGCGCGCACGTACTCGAAGTTGCGCGCGCGCAGAAACTCCGCGCGCACCACCCCGACCAGGGCCATCCAACTAAACAGCAGCATCAGTGCCAGCAGCCACCAGAAGTTCGGTTCCACCACGCTCGCCATGATGATCAACAGGTAGAGCACCGGAAGACCCGACCAAATCTCGATGAAGCGCTGGAACAGCAGATCCACCCAACCGCCGAAGTAACCTTGCACGGCGCCGGCCACCACGCCGATAACGGAACTCAACAGCGTCAGTGTCAGGCCGAACAAAACCGAGATCCGAAAGCCGTAGATCAGGCGCGCCAGCACGTCGCGACCCTGATCGTCGGTGCCCAGCAGGTTTTCGCTCGACGGTGGCGCCGGCGCCGGGACCGGGAGATCGTAATTGATGGTGTCGTAGTGATAGCGGATCGGCGGCCACAGGGCCCAGCCGTGCGCGGCGATGAGTTTGGCGACGAAGGGATCGCGGTAGTCGGCCTCGGTGGCGAATTCGCCACCGAAGGTGGTCTCCGGGTAGTCGACGAGTACCGGGTAGTAAAAGCGGCCCTCGTAACGCACCAGCAGTGGTCGGTCGTTGGCGACGAATTCCGCTCCCAGGCTGGCGATGAACAGTGCCAGGAATAGCCATAGCGACCACCAGCCGCGTCGGTTGGCGCGAAAGTTCGCCAATCGGCGGCGGTTCATGGGATTGAGATGCACGCCCCGTTACTCCTTGCGACTTTCGAAATCGATGCGCGGATCAATCAGCATGTAGGTGAGATCGCCGGCCAGGTTGAGCAGCAGTCCGAGCAGGGTGAAGATATACAGGGTGCCGAACATCACCGGGTAATCACGATTGACCGCGGCGTTGAAACCGAGCAACCCGAGTCCGTCGAGCGAGAAGATGACCTCGACGAGCAACGCGCCGGTGAACAGTATGCCGACGAAGGCGCTCGGGAAGCCCGCGACCACGATCAGCATCGCGTTGCGGAAGACGTGCCCGTAGAGCACCCGCCGCTCGCTAGCGCCCTTGGCGCGCGCGGTCAGCACGTACTGCTTGTTGATCTCGTCGAGAAACGAGTTCTTGGTCAACATCGTGAGCCCCGCGAAGCCGCCCACGACCATCGCCGCCACCGGCAGGGTGATATGCCAGAAGTAGTCGAGGATCCGGTCCGGCCAGTCGAGCTGATGCCAGTTGTCCGAGACCAGACCGCGGAGCGGGAACCAGTCCCAGAAACTTCCGCCCGCGAACAGCACCACCAGCAGCACCGCCAACAGAAAGCTCGGGATCGCGTAGCCGACGATCACCACCGCGCTCGACCAAACGTCGAAGGCCGACCCATCGCGTACCGCCTTGGCGATTCCCAGCGGGATCGAGATCAGATACACCAGCAGGGTGGTCCAGAGTCCCAGCGAAATCGACACCGGCATCTTGTCGATCACCAGATCGATGACCTTGCGGTCGCGGAAGAAACTGTCGCCGAAGTCGAAGACCAGATAGTTGCGCATCATTTGCAGGAAACGCACGTAGGCGGGTTTGTCGAAGCCATACATGTGTTTGATCTGTTTGATCAGATCGGGGTCCAGCCCGCGCGCGCCGCGGTATTGGTTGGCGTTGTCCGACGCGCCCCGGGCGGAGCGGCCGGTTTCACTGCTGGTGGCTCCGCCGAAGCGTGCCGTGGCGGCAATTCCATGGCCCTTGAGTTGCGCTATCAGGCGTTCGACCGGACCACCGGGCGCGGCCTGCACGATCACGAAGTTGACCACCATGATCCCGAGCAGGGTGGGAATTATCAGTGCCAGCCGACGGAAAATGTAGGCGCTCACGGGAGGAGCCTTCCAGGAATCACGGCGACGGCCCGCGGGCGTCGAAGCACGGCCAGGCGCGCTGCCGGTAGCGCCGCTTCACCGTCCGTTCTGTTGTTTGCGGATGCGCCCGAGCCGCGCCGCATCGACCCACCAGGTATCGAAACCGAGGGCGTAGGGGGGGTTCAGCGCGGGGCGGGCGAAAAAATCCCAGTAGGCAACCCGAAAACTGCGTACGTGCCATTGCGGGATCACATAAAAACCCCACAACAGCACCCGGTCGAGAGCCCGCGCATGGGCCACCAGGCTGGCGCGGTCGGGGGCCGCGATGAGTTCATCGACGAGCGCGTCCACCACCGGATCACGGACCCCGGCGAAGTTGCGGCTGCCGGGGGTGGCGGCGGCCTTGGAACTCCAGAAATCACGTTGCTCGTTACCCGGCGACAGGCTCTGGCCGAAGGTCGTGATTGTCATGTCGAAATCGAAATCGTCGAGCCGCTTCTGGTACTGGGCCGGGTCCACGGTGCGGACCTCGGCGGTAATCCCGAGGCGCGCCAGATTGCGCGTGAAGGGCAGCACCACGCGCTCGAAGGACGGACTGACCAGCATGATCTCGAACACGAACGGGGCGCCGCTCCCGGCCTGGACCCGCTTACCGTTGCGGACCACCCAGCCGGCCTGTTTGAGCAGGCGTGTCGCTTGGCGCAAATTCGCGCGGATGTCGCCGCGGCCATCCGTACGCGGTGGCATGTAGACCTTGTTGAAGACCTGCGCCGGGATGCGTGCCCGGTAGGGGGCCAGGATCGCCTTTTCGGCAGCGCTCGGCAAACCGCGCGAGGCAAGCTCCGAGTTCGAGAAAAAGCTCCGGGTGCGGGTGTAGGCGCCGTAGAACAGGTTCTTGTTGGTCCATTCGAAGTCGAACGCGAAGGCGAGCGCCTGGCGCACTCGGCGGTCGGCGAAGATCGGCCGTCGGGTGTTGTACACGAATGCCTGCATGCCGGTCGGACGCTGGTTGGGGATCGCGACCTTGCGGATATCGCCGCTGCGCAGCGCCGGACCGTCATAGCCGGTGGCCCAAGCCTTGGAGGAATTCTCCTGGCGGAAATCGTAGGCCCCGGCCTTGAAGGCCTCGAGCGCGACGGTGGCGTCGCGGTAGTAGTCGTAACGGATGCTGTTGAAATTGAAACGCCCGCGGTTGACCCCGAGATCCTTGGCCCAGTAGTCACGCACCCGGCGGTAGGTGATCGAACGGCCGGGTTCCAGCGTCGCAACCCGATAGGGGCCGCTGCCGAGTGGCGGCTCGAGCGTGGTTTTGCCGAAATGGCGCGTCGACCACCACGCCTTGGACAGCACCGGCAACTGGCCGATGATCAGTGGCAATTCGCGGTTCCCGCCGTTGTCGAACACGAAACGAACCTTGCGCGGGCCGAGCCGTTCGGCGCGAATCACCGAGGCGTAGTAGGCGCGGTAGAAGGGGTGGCCACGGGCCTTGAGCGTCGCGAAGGTCCAGGTCACGTCGTCGGCGGTGATCGGGCTGCCGTCGTGAAAGCGCGCCTCGGGATGCAAGGTGAAGGTCACCGAACGCCGATCGTCGGCGATTTCCATGCTTTGCGCGATCAGCCCGTACTCGGTGAATGCCTCGTCACTGAACGACACCGTGAGGGTGTCGAACACGCGCCCCAATCCGATCGCTGCCACCCCCTTGAGGGTGAACGGATTGAGGTTGTCATAGGTCCCGACCGCCGCCAAGCGGATCGCGCCGCCCTTCGGTGCTTCGGGATTGGCATAGTCGAAATGGGTGAAGCCGGCCGGATACTTGGGCGCACCGTACAGGCTAAGGGCATGACGGGGCGCGGCGGCATGCACGGCGCTTGAGAAAATCAGCAGGGCCGCCGCAGCGGCGGCGCCGGCGGTGGACAGGGCACGCGACATGAGGGCTCCGGAACATTGAGTGGGCGGCTATTCTAGCTCGCATTCGCCGCGCGGCGGGAAGCGTGGCGGTTTGCGGGGGCGCTCAGCGTCGCAGCAATCGCGTGAGCGTGTCGAGCAGCGCTTCGGTATCGACCGGCTTGGCGATTACCGCATCGGCCGCCCCGTCGCGCAGCGCCTCCGCCTTTTGCGCATAGCCGGTGCAGATGATGATCGGCAACCCCGGGCGCAGCACCCGTGCCGCCGTCGCCAACTCGGCACCGGTGAGTTCCGGCATGGTGCGGTCGGTGAGCAGCAGGTCGCACTCCGTGGGCGCCGCACGCAGCGCTTCGAGGGCGGCGAGCGAATCGGTTTGCAGCGTCGTACGGCAACCGGCGGAGCGCAGAAACTCACCGAGAAAAGCCACCATGCTGGGGTCGTCGTCGACCACCAGGATGTGTACACCATCCAGCCTACCGTCGAGCGTCCCGGCTCGGTGCGCGGTCGGCGCCGCGCTCGGCGCCGGGACCGCCGCGGCGACGGTACCGGAAGCCGGGGGCAGCAGCAGGGTGAAGGCGGTACCGGTGTCAGCGGTGGTCGTGACCAACACGTGCCCGTCATGCTCGTGGATCACGCTATGGGCGATGGCGAGGCCCATGCCGGAACCGCTGCCCTGATCCTTGGTGGTGTAGAAGGGCTCGAAGATGCGTTCCAGCACATCGGGCTCGATCCCGGGTCCGCAATCAGCGACCCGTATCGCCACGTATTCGCCGTCGACCGCCGCCTTGCACGAGGCGCAGGTGTCGCCGCGGATTTCCAGGCGCTCGGCCGCAATGGTCAGGGTTCCGCTCTCGCCCATCGCATCGCGTGCGTTGACTCCCAGGTTGAGCAACACCTGATCCATCTGCACCGCGTCGACGTGCAACGCCGGCAAGCCCTCGGCGCAGTGGATCTCGAGCGGCATGCTGCTCGGCAGGGTGGAGCGCAGCAGTTTGGTGACGCTCTCGATAATCGCCGCCGCATCGACGGTCTTACGCTCGCCCGGCAGGCCGCGCGCGTAGGCGAGAATTTCCCCGATCACGTCGCGGGCGCGCTCACCCGCATGGCGGATCTCTTCCAGATAACGCGCCAGGGGTTGCGGTATCTCGCTGGCGTAGCGCTGTTGGGCAAGCGAGATGTAGCCGAGAATGCTGCCGAGTATGTTGTTGAAATCATGCGCGATCACACCCGAGAGCTGACCCAAGGCTTCGAGTTTTTGGGCCTGGGCGAGTTGGGTCTTGAGTTGCTCGCGCTGGCGCTCGGCGCGGCGTACCGTGCTGACGTTGCGTGCGGTGCCGCGATAGCCCAGAAAGGTTCCGTCGTCGGTGTGCAGTGGTTTGCCGTCGATCGCGACGTCGACCAGTGCGCCGCTGCGTGGATTGCGCCAGCGCAGTTCGACGTTGCGGAAGGCACAGTGGGCCTCGAGGTCACGCAAATGCGCGGCGAGCAGCAGCGGGTCATTATTTTGCGGCTCGAACAGTTCGCCGCGGGCACGGCCGATCGCCTCGTTCGGCGGGTAGCCCATCACCTTCTCGAAGGCGGCGCCGCTCACGTAGGTAATGCGCAGGTCGGGGCCCATTTCCCAAAACCAGTCGGCGGCGGTCTCGGCGAAGTCGCGGAAGCGCATCTCGCTCTCCGCGACCGCCGCGGTGGCGGCTTTCAACTCGCTCAGGTCGCGCACGAACGCCGCCACCAGCGGTCCGTCCGGGTCGTCGAGCACGGTGAGGCTGACGTCGAGATCGATCGGCGTGCCGTTACGGTGCCGGTGTCGGGTTTCGAAGCGCGTCGTCCGCCGAGCGCGTATCGCCTCGAATCGGGCATCGACCTCGACGGGGCTCGCCGCCGGCTCCAAGGAACGCATATTTTTGCCGATCAACTCCTCGCGCGAATAGCCCGTGATCCTTACATAGGCCGGATTGACGTCGACGATCCGGCCCTGGCGATCCGCCAGGATAAAGCCGTCACCGGTGGTCGCGAACAGCCGCTGCATGCGTTGGTCGCGGCGCTGGAGTTCCTCTTCGGCACGCACCCGATCGGTGATATCACGCACCAGGGTGAAGCATCGACGCCCGGTGAGCGCCACGATGCGGGCCTCGTAGTGGTGGTCGCCGTCGGGGTAGGGCAGGGCGTACTCGATGGTGCGCCCCTCGCCGCTGGCCGCGACGCCGCGCACCGCTTCGTCGAGGCGTGTCGCCGCCGGTTGCGGCAGCACCTCCTCCATACGCTTGCCGAGGAAATCTTCGGGCTTCAGGTAGGGGGCGAGCTCGGCGCCGGGCTTGAAGTCGAGGACCGCGCCTTCGGCGTCCACCAGGAAGCACAAATCCGGTAGTGCGCGATATAGTGCATCCAACTCCGCCGCCTGGCGGGCGATCGCCGCGTCGGCGTTGCGCTGCGCGCTGAGGTCGCGGGTGATTCCGCGGTAGCCGAGAAAATTTCCGTCTTCGTCGAACCGCGCCTTGCCGCTGGCAACGAACACCAACCGCCGGCCATCCGCCTCGACGCGCACGATCTCGGTGTCATGAAACGAACGGTGTGCGTCCAGAAGGTCGAGGTGCGCCGCGAAGGCTTCGCGATTTTCGATGGTGCCGCCTTGACGCAGATCCTCGGCGTAGAGTTCGCGTCGCGTGCGCCCCTGGATCCGCTCGGGCGAGACCCCGGTCGCGCCCTGAAAACCGGGGGAAGCATAGCTGAAACGTAGTTGCGCGTCGGTCTCCCATAGCCAGTCCGCTCCAAGTTCGGCGAAGTCGCGGAAGCGCGCCTCGCTGGCGCGCAGGGCCTGCTCGGCTTGCCTGCTCTGCGAAATATCCGCCGACAGGCTGAGCGTGCCCCGGATCGCGCCGTTGGGGTCACGCAGCGGCACCAGGCGGTAGTGGATCCACTCCTCGCGGCCGTCAGGGCGCCGCCGCAGAACCTGCCTTTCAATGTGGCATCCCTCATCGAGCACCCGGCGGTCCTCTCGCTCCGTTTCCGCGATGTCTTCCGGGCGCAGCAGCGGATATTTTTCCGGCAGACGCAGAAATTCTTCCGGGGTGAGACCGAGCAGTTCGGAACGCGCGCGGTTGACGAGCAGTTTGTTGCCGTCGCGATCGCGCACTAATAGTCGCTCCGGGATGGTATTGATGACCGCGTCGAGCAGGCGGTGACTGCGTTCCAGCGCCGCGCGCGTGCGCTGCTCGGCGGTCACGTCGACCACGGTCGCCTGGATCGCCGTCTCGCCGTACCATTCGATCGTGCGTACCCGGTTTTCCAGAACCCGATGCCCGCCGTCGCGGTCGAGGGCGTCGAAGCGGTAAACCGCGGGCGCCGTGGCGCCGGCCAAACGCCGTTCCATGTAGCCGCGCAGGCGTTCCCGATCATGTGGACACACCAGGGCCAGGGACGAAGGCAGGGCCAGGAATTCCTCGGGCGTGTCGTAGCCGAGCATTGCGGCCATCGCCGGATTGGCATACAGCAACACGCACTTGCGGTGAACGAGAATGCCCTGCGTCGAGCCTTCGAGCAGGTCACGATAGCGCGTCTCGGCGGCGCGTTGCGCGGCACGCGCGCGATCGAGTTCCGCGCTCAGGTGCTCGACGGCGGCCTCGAGCGTGTCTATCGGGTTCTGGTTGGACACGGGGGTGCCTTTGTTCATACGGACCCCGGGGAGGATTCGCTTGCGACGCCGCAATGCGGCGGGCGAACGGCGCTACCCGGCGCGGGGTGACGCGAATTCAAGGCCTTGCCGCCGAGCCCGTCATTTCCCGCGTGGCGATCTCGGATCAGGTCCGGCGGTCGATCGCCAACGCGCGGGCGACTGCCTCGAGTAGTTGCGCCGGGGTGAAGGGTTTGTGCAACACTTCGTCGGCGCCGAGGGCGCGCGCGGCCTTCTGGTAGCGCTCGCCGAACACGCCGTCGTGACCGGTCATGGCGACGATCGGGAAGCGTTGATCGGCGTCGCGTACCTCCCCGATCAGCGACAGACCTTCCTTGTGCGGCATCAGCAGGTTGGTGAGCAGCAGGTCCGGTTTGCGGGCGTGGTAGAGCAGCGAGCCCTCTTCACCGTCTTCACCTTCGATCAGCGGGTAGCCCGCTGCGTCGAGGACCTCGCGTACGAAGCCGCGAAACTGCGCGTCGTCATCCACCAGCAAGATCGTGGCACGGTCATCCGAGATCGGTCGAGCGGTAGCGCCGGGAGGCGTTGTGGCGGCGTTCATTGTCGGTCTCCTAAGGCCAAGTGGCCGAGGGTGGATCTTCAGTCGGCAACCGGCGGGTTGCTTTCAGGGCGCCCGCCGGGCAGATCAAGCAATTGGCGGAGGGTTTCGATTTCGAATGGTTTGGCCAGGCAGATCTCGGCGCCCGCCGCCGTGATCCGCAGTTCCTCGTCGCGGGTGTGGTATCCGGTCATCGCAATCACGCGCGCGATGCAGGTCAACGGATCGGATTTGATCCGCTGGCAAACCTGGATCCCGTCGAGGCCGGGCATGCGGATGTCGAGCAGCACCACGTCGGGCCGAAAGCTCTGGAACTTGGCCCCGGCCTCGAAGCCGTCGTAGGCGACTTCGGCGCGTACGTCATCGTTTCCCTCGGTGAGCGCCTCGACCAGATAGGTGGCTAGTT